>ENA-OPXX01000676-OPXX01000676.1-human-gut-metagenome-genome-assembly--contig:-NODE-676-length-29591-cov-4.074926_pt1 | contig 29591 bp, 31 predicted proteins | sample MGYA00241771_ERZ502046 | MGnify/ENA primary metagenome ERZ502046 (study PRJEB25962, sample SAMEA2042006) | human gut metagenome | biome: human gut; feature: human-associated habitat; material: faeces...
GCAGGAAATCATTTCTGCACTGGAAAAAGAGGGATACCGTCCGAAGGTTGTACAGACAAATATGTAACGGCAGCAGTTTAAAGAAAAAACAATAGAATGCACGCTCTGCGAGCATTCTATTGTCATGAATAACGAGCCATCCGAAACGGATTGAACTGTTTTGGATGGCTCGTTTTGACTTATTGCAGCTTAACAAAACGATTATAAATCGGTTCTGTGACGGCATAGTTTAAGGCACGAACCAGAACTTGCATCACCACTGTGAACGGATAAATGCTTTTAATTCCTCAGCTTGTTTGTTTAAAACTTCCTGATCCCGCTGTTGCGGCGCTTTTGTGTCGAGATGTACTTTTCCGAGTGCATGGAACAGGACAAAATCGGAAAGTGCAGTCTGATAACGGTGCAGTGTTTCCTGATAATTCGGCTCTTTGGAGACATCATGCAGTTCGAAAGGATCTTTTTTCAGGTCATAAAAGGCACAGTCCTGCATACTGCCGTAGACCAGAAGCTTGTAGGAATCCGAACGGAGCATGTAGCCGATCTTCGGATTCGTCTGGCTGCCAAACTGCAGCTCGGAAAAAACAAACTGTCTGTGGTCGTTTCCAAGCAGAGAACGTCCCTGCATGGTAGGAGGGATTGGCTGCCCGCAGAGTTCAAGGACAGTCGGCGCTACGTCGATATTTTCAGAGAGGAAGGAATCCGTCTGTCCGGCGGCCTGCTGTCCGGGATATTTGACAATCAGGGGAATTTTGATAAGCGGATCGTAGAGATGCCGGCCTTTTAACATCATATGATGATAGCTCATGTAGTCTCCGTGATCACTGGTAAAAACGATCATGGTATTGTCATAAAGCCCTTTATCCTTCAGCTTTTGCAGGATGGCACCAATTCCGTTGTCGATTTCGGAAATCATACCGTAATAGGAAGCCATCATTGCCCGGATATCCTTCTCATCTATGTTATCGGGGTGGATCGGAGAACCGCCGAAATTGGAATCGAAGGGGAGCGGCTGATCGGTATAGCCAGGCAGCAGATGCAGGAAGTTCGGATCGTACATCGTACTGTAGGGTGCAGGCGGATCAAAGGGGTGGTGCGGGCTGATGTAGCCGACCATCATACAGAAGGGCTGATCGCAATTTTGCTGATCAAGGCGATCAAGGGCACGCTGTGTGATCCATTCGCTGGAATAAAACGGAAGATCGAGGTCAGACTGACAGCATTGGCAGTCGTCGAATCTGTGATTCACTGGCGGAAGATGGAATAGACCGGATTCGTAGTGCAGATCAAAACGGTCGATTTTATTGTGCTCCATCAGGAAATGATGATAATCGTCCTCGAAGCGTCCGCAGCCGTTTTGCTCTGCCAGCTCAAGATCGGAAAATCCGATGTCCAGATAAGAGGGAGTCATGTGCATTTTTCCGACTGCGGTGGTTTGGTATCCGTTTTCACGCAGGAGCTTTGGAAAAGTCGGATAGCCGGAGGGCAATGTACAATGGTTGTCCCATGCAGCATGTTGGTGCACATACAGACTGCTGAATAACGAATAGCGGGATGGGGTACAGACCGGATAAACCGTATAATGATTCTGATAGGTTACGCCGTCTGCGGCCAGAGCGTCGATGTTGGGTGTCTGGATATCCGGGTTGCCGTAACAGCCCAGACAGTCCTGACGCAGCTCGTCGAGATGAAGGATCAGGATGTTTGGTTGGTTCATGTAAGTGTCCTTTCCGGAGGCATGGGATTCCTGACGGCAGGATCATTTTATGGTTCTGCTGAAAGGGGGTACCTCACGAATACGCATATCGGTTTGATAATATAATCCATGATAATGCAAAGAAAGGTTTTTTAAAATGGATTTTCCTGTCCGATGCGAGGTTTTAGTAGTCAGACAGCACGAACTGTGGTAAGATAGAGCAAGCAACAGAAAGGATGGTAGCAAGCATGCTGGAATTTAAATATGATACACAGCTCCTGATAGAAGGAGAAAATCTGGATGAGGATGAAATCAGCGAATATTTCACTGAGCATTTCAAGGGAGACTGCCTGCTGGCGGTCGGCGACGATGAGCTGATCAAAATCCATTTCCATACCAATGAGCCCTGGAAAGTGCTGGAATACTGCGCATCCCTCGGCGAGATTTACGACATTGTAGTAGAAGATATGGATCGTCAGTCCAGAGGTCTGAAGGGCTGAGAAGAAAGAGAGAATTGTCCGTTTTTGGTAAAAAACGGACAATTTTTTTGTGAAAAATATTCCTTGCGCCCACTCCCGAATCTGATATATTGGTAATGGAAGGCATTTCACACAACAACCGAAAAAGGAGAGGGACATGAAGAGTTGTATCAGTACTTACAGCTTTGAAAGGCTGTATCAGGACGGGGAATTTACACGCTTTAATGCCATCGACAAGACAAAGGAATATGGCTGCCAGGGGGTAGAGCTGGTGTTGAATGACGAAACACCGGACAGCAGCACACCTATGGAGTATGCGAAGGCATTGTGTGCGCATGCAAAGGAGCAGGGACTGGAGGTTCCAATCTACACGACGGGAGCAAATTTCTTCGTGAAGGAGCCGGAAAAGGAGCTGGAACGGCTCTGCAGGCATATCGACATTGCGGCAGAATGCAAGATCCCGTTGCTGCGCCATGACGTCGCATGGGGCTATTACGAGGGATATACGGGGATCAAAAGCTACAAAAAGGTCATCGAAGCGGTGGCACCGTTTGTGCGTCAGGCAGCAGAATATGCCAGGGAGCGCGGTGTGAAGACCTGCAGCGAAAACCACGGCTATCTGTTACAGGACAGCGCGAGAATGCTGGAGCTGTTTGCGGCGGTCGATCATCCCAATTACGGATTTCTGTGCGATATGGGCAATTTCACTGTAGTGGATGAGGACTGTGCGACTGCTGTGTCTGCACTTTCAGATCATATCGTGCATGTACATGCAAAGGATATGCTGGTGCGCTCCGGCATGAATTTTGACCCGGGCAAAGGCTATAACCTTTCCAGAGGCGGCAATTACTGGCGAGGCACGATTTTCGGACATGGAAATGTGCCGACGTTCCAGATTCTTTCCGCAATCCGCAAATCCGGCTACGACGGCTATGTTTCTCTGGAGTTTGAAGGAATGGAGCCCGTTCTGGAGGGCGTTGAGATCGGAACACAAAATCTGCAGCATATGATCGAAGTAGTAGGAAAAATGAGATAATACAGGGGAAATCATGTTGACAGGCGGCTTTTGAGACTGCCATCAACATCAAAAGAAGGGGAAATGAATATGAAAAAAGTAACAGTAGGCATTATTGGCTGCGGAACGATCGCGAACGGCGCACATATCCCGGCTTATATGAAAAATGAAGATGTGGAAATCAAATATTTCTGCGATATTATCCCGGAGCGCGCAAAAGAGGCGGTAGAGAAGTACGGCTGCGGAATCGCAGTGGAAGATTATCATGACGTACTGACTGACCCGGAGGTAGAAGCGGTGTCCGTCTGCACGCCAAACAAGATGCATGCGACGATCGCAATCGACGCAATGCGCGCAGGCAAGCATGTGTTGTGCGAAAAACCGGCTGCAAGAACCTATGCGGAAGCACTGGAAATGCAGAAGGTGCAGCATGAAACGGGAATGACGTTAAATATCGGTGTTGTAAACCGTTTTAATGACATGGTGAATCTGATCCGTAATTATATTCAGGAGGGCCGTCTGGGAGAAATTTACCATGTTTATATCAGCTTCCGGGCATTCCGTTCCATTCCGGGATTGGGCGGCGCATTTACGACAAAGGAAATCGCAGGCGGCGGCTCCCTGATCGACTGGGGAGTACATTACCTTGACCTTGTGATGTATTGTTTAAACGATCCTAAACCGCTGACCGTATCCGGCGAGACGTTTTGCAAGCTTGGCAAGGACATGGAAGGTTATGTATACCGGGATATGTGGGCAGGCCCTCCCCAGTATGATGGCGTTTACGATGTGGACGATTCTGTGACGGCGCTGATCCGTACGGAAGGACCGGTCTTTACCGTAACCGGCGCATGGGCACAGAATATCGATGAGGACGACAAATATATTGACTTTATGGGTGATAAGGGAGGCATCCGCTTACAGTACGGCGGCGACTTTACCCTGTATACCGTAGAGCATGGCGCGTTGGTAAAATATACGCCCGAATTACAGACGAAAAACATGTTTGAGACAGAGATCAATTCGTTTGTCCGCTGCGTGCGCACCGGCGAGAAGCTGCCGTCGCATATCGACACCGCTGTGCTGACCTCGCAGATCATGCAGGCAATTTACGATTCCGCAGAGACGCATCGGGAAGTGGTGCTGTAAAAACAACGACGCCGGGCAGGTAAAACTGACCTGCCCGGTTTGTATAGGAGGGACAGAGATATGTATGATTTTTCTATCGGCGTAATGCTGGAATCGTTTAAGCTTCCAATTCCGGAGGCAATCAAAAAAGCAAAGGAGCTAGGCGCAGAGGGCATTCAGGTTTATGCAACCTATGGAGAGCTTTCTCCCCACAATTTGGTCGGTGCAAAGCGAAAAGAATTTCTGGACATGGTAAAGTCCAACGGACTTGTGATTTCCGCTTTATGCGGCGATCTCGGAAAAGGCTTCCACGATCCTGCAAAGAATCCGGAGCTGATCGAGGAGTCGAAGCGGATCTTAGACCTTGCAAAGGAGCTGGAAACCAACATTGTGACAACGCATATCGGTGTTGTTCCGTCTGATCCAGCGAATGAACGCTATCAGATCATGCAGGAGGCATGCTTTAAGCTTGCACAGTATGCGGATTCCCTGGATGCACATTTTGCAATTGAAACAGGACCGGAAGAGTCTGCAGTTCTGAAAAAGTTCCTGGATGGTCTGCATTCCACCGGTGTTGCAGTCAATATGGACCCTGCAAACCTCGTCATGGTGACAGGGGACGATCCGGTGCAGGCGGTATACAACCTGAAGGATTACATCGTCCATACACATGCAAAGGACGGCAGACGCAACTATTACAGAGCTCCCGAAGAGGTTTATGGACTGGTAGAGGCAGAGATGCTGGCAAGCCCGTCCTTTACAGAGTTGCCTCTCGGAACCGGAAATGTGGACTTTCCAGCATACTTAAAAGCGCTGGATGAAATCGGCTATCACGGCTTTTTGACAGTGGAAAGAGAAGTGGGAGATACGCCGGAAAAGGATATTCGAACGGCAGTGGAGTTTTTGCAGAAGCTGATCCGGTAAATAACAGATAACAAAAATGAAAACACTCCTGTGACGTATTCGGAGACGGTCAGGATCACGGCAGTCCGGGAAGCCTGTCTGAAAGCCTCCCGCCAGCCGGGTATCTGGATCGAGGTATAAAGAACATATTGGAAAAGAAGCTAAATGGAGAGCCGGTCTGAGCTGCCTGACAGAAGCTCCCGGTATTTGGCTGGTGTTGTATGATAATATTTTTTGAAGGCTTTACAAAAGGAAGAATCATCAGAAAAATGTAACACCTGGCTGATCCTTGCAATTGTAAAATCTTGAGCGAGCATTTTGGCAGCGGTTTCAAACCGGCGCTGTGTATAGTAATCCTTGATGGACAGGTTCATGGACTGGGAAAATATTTTGGATAAATAGGCATAGCTGTATCCAAGTGCCTGACTGACATCGGAAAGCTTTTTGATATCGGTTAAGTTTGTATCGATATAATTGCAGATCTCATATGCAAGCGGATTGGATGCGTGCAGCTCAAGGGTATTCGTATAGCTTCTGGCGCGATAATTGGAAAGATCGCGGTAGGTATGGACAATGATCTGCAGGATACAGGATTCCAACATTTCCATGGAGAACAGCGTAGGTGCGGAAATCTCGTTTAAAGCAAGGGTAAAACAGTCAAATAGCTTGAAGTGATCTTCTGCGATGGGATTTTCAAGATGTTCAAAAAAATTGTAGAGTGGAAGATATTTTTCAAAATCAGGATGTTCCTTACAAAAGGAAAAACCGAGACACATGTAGCGCAGGGGATCATCCTTAGAGGAACGGACAGCATGAAGATCATGATCATTTACCAAAAAAACGGTATTGGGAGTGACTTCATACGGAACATTGTTTCGTTCGTAAATTCCATGACCGGATACAATATAAGAGATTTCTAAGCAGATCTGCTGATGAGGAGGACATTGATAGTCAGAGGAGCAGGACAGGTCACAGACCTGAAAAACCTGAAACAAACCCAGATTCAGGGCCTTGTCCAGAAACTCCATGCTCAGATGATATTTTTTCTTATATCTGTTAGAGTCTGACTGGTCAAAAAAATGGGTTGCTCGTGCCATGATCAAGGTCCTCTCTTTGTTTAAAATATCTATTTTAATAAACTAAATTATACACGTTTTACAAATGGCTTGTCAATGAATGAATAAATGTCGGTAAAATTACAACAATTCAAGGAGTGAGAGAAGGAGAAAAGGAGGATGGACAAGAAAGAAATTATCGACATCAAAGGACTTCCGGTATATCTTCAGGCGGATGTTGTAGTCTGTGGCGGTGGAACAGCAGGTGTATTTGCAGCAGTTGCGGCGGCAAAGGAGGGTGTCTCTGTATTGCTGGTGGAAGCACTGGGAGGACTTGGAGGCAGTGCAGTGAACGGGCTTGTGCTGCCAATGATGAGTGTGCACATGAAGGAAGAACCCAGATGTTCCTATCTGCATCAGGATATGATGAAGCATCTGGAAGCATATCTGCCGGACAGAATCAATGAAAACAGCTTTGATCCGCTGATCCTGGGAGCAGTTTTGGAGCAGATGTGTACAGAAAATGGGGTAGATATTCTGCTGGATGCCGTTTTATGCGATGTGGCGACAGACGGAGGAGCTATTCGCGATATTGCGGTGATGTGTCAGGGCGGAATCCGCAGAATCAGCGGCAAGGTATTTAGCGATTGTACGGGAGATGGAATTCTATCCGTTCTGGCAGGAGCAGAATATGAAGCCGGGGCGCCTGAAAGTAAGATCAATCAGCCGATGTCTTTACGTTATCTGCTGGGCGGTGTGGATAAAAAGAAACTGGGACAGTTCTTTGACAGCTTAAAGGATCCAAACACAGCACAGTCCGGAAAGGATGGAAAGAATCTGTATGCAGATGTGACCAATAAGCGGGTCAGCGGTCTGACTCCATTTTTTGAAAAGGCGATCGAAGCAGGTGAGCTCGTTTATGAGGATATGGTTTACTGGCAGCTGTTCGATGTTCCGGGAAGAACAGACGGAGTGGCACTCAACAATCCGGAATTTTTTGAATATACGGATGCCTGTGATCCAAAACAATTGACGCAGATCCATCTGAAGGGAAAGCAGGTCATCTTAAGACAGCTTAACTTTTATAAAAAATATTTTCCCGGATGTGAAAATGCCTATGTTTCCAATATTTCTGCTATGGTCGGTGTACGGGAGAGTCGCCGGATTCTGGGTGAATATGAGCTGACCGGCGAGGACCTGCTGGAACAAAAAAAGTTCGAGGATGCCATCAGCCAGGCAAATTATCCGGTAGATGTGCATGGTATGAAGGAGCTGTATCGGGATGACAGACCCCATGGAGATACAAATAAACCGTGGTATGAAATTCCCTTCCGATGTCTGGTGGTGAAAGGGTTTGACAATTTGTTGACTGCGGGACGATGTATCAGCTCGGATTTTATTGCGCAATCTGCAGTTCGGATCCAGATCTGCTGTCACAGTACAGGAGAAGCAGCCGGTATTGCAGCTGCCATGTCGATTCAAAACGCTGTTTCTGTCAAAAAAATAAAGGGACAGGAAGTACGGGCAAGAATGCAGGAGCTTGGAGCAGCTTTTGTGTGATGCCTTGATTCATTGAAAATGCAAATAGGAGGAACTGAAAATGAAAAAAGTGATGGTTGGAATTATCGGCTGCGGAACAATTGCCAATAGTGCACATATTCCGGCATATTTAAAAAATGAGGACGTAGAGATCAAATATTTCTGCGATATTATTCCGGAGCGCGCAAAGGCAGCAGTAGAAAAATATGGCTGCGGCATTGCAGTGGAGGATTATCATAGGGTATTGGAAGATCCGGAAGTGGAAGCAATCTCTGTTTGTACGCCCAATCGGATGCATACAATTATTGCGATCGACGCGATGCGTGCGGGCAAGCATGTACTCTGTGAAAAGCCTGCAGCAAGAACCTATCCGGAAGCGTTGGAAATGCAGAAGGTACAGCATGAAACGGGAATGACCTTGAATATCGGCGTCGTGAACCGGTTTAACGATATGGTAAACTTGATTCGGGAGTATATTCAGGACGGACGTTTGGGCGAGGTATATCATGTTTATCTGAGTTTTCGTGCATTTCGTTCGATTCCGGGACTTGGCGGTGCGTTTACAACGAAAGAAATTGCAGGCGGTGGTTCTTTGATTGACTGGGGTGTACATTATCTCGATCTTGTCATGTATTGTTTAAATGATCCCAAGCCCCTTACGGTGTCCGGCGAAACATTTTGCAAGCTCGGGAAAAATATGGAAGGTTATGTGTACCGGGATATGTGGGCTGGTCCTCCGAAGTATGACGGTGTTTATGATGTGGATGATTCTGTGACGGCGCTGGTTCGGACAGAAGGCCCGGTCTTTACCGTACACGGTGCATGGGCGCAGAACATTGACGAGAATGAACAGTTTATAGACTTTATGGGTGATAAGGGCGGTATTCGGCTGACGTATGGAGGAGAGTTCACCCTTTACACGACAGAACACGGAGCATTAGTCAAATATGTACCGGAAGCAAAGACCAGAAATATGTTTGAAACGGAAATCAATTCGTTTGTGCGCTGTATCCGTACCGGGGAAAAGCTGCCGTCCCACATTGACACAGCAGTGCTTACCTCCAGGATTATGCAGGCGATTTATGATTCCGCTGCAACACACAGAGAAGTAGTGCTGGAGTCATAAAATTCGGACGGCAGTGGAGTTTTTACAGAAGCTGATATTCTTTATAAATTATATAAGGAAATGTAAGAAGCGAAAAGAGAAAAAGCTTTTTTTGAAAGTAGTTTCATAAATTAAATCCTTTCGTTTGCCATAGGCTCCTCCCACTACCTTCAGGTGGTGGGAGGAGCCTTGTGAATCTTTCGCCATTAACCCTGACTTTCAATATACTTTTGTATAGTCGCTGACGATACTTCTCCAATACTGCAAGCAAAGTATCCGTCTGACCAAAATATCCTTTTCTTCCAATACTGTTTAGACAGAAACGAACCATACTTTTGCCATAGGTAATATGTTGTTTCTTGTTTTACAATCTTAACAATGTCGCAAACCATATCAGTCGTATCATAACTTATTAAGAAATGCATGTGATCTTTGTCTGCTTCCATAGCGATTATTTCGTAGCCACGAGTATTGGCTATATCAAAAATCTTTTGCTTAACATCGTCAGCAATAGAACCTTTTAGTAGTTTCTTACGATATTTAGCTACAAGAACTATATGTACTTTTAGACTGTATTTTCGTCTGTTATGACGATTATATCTATTGTCCATAGCCTACCTCTGATAATTATTGACATTCACTAACTATTATTATATACTATATCTAGTGAAATATCAATGAAGGGAGTACATCTATGGAACAGATGACTATAACAGCAAAAGTTCAAATAGTCGCTACTGATGCAGATAAAGTTTTGCTTGATGAAACTATGTCTGTTTATCGTGATGCCTGTAATTATGTTTCAGACTATGTATTCCAAACTCATGATTTAAAGCAGTTTTCACTGAATAAAGTTTTGTATTCTACTCTAAGAGAAAAATTTGGTCTGAAATCGCAAATGGCTCAGTCCGTTTTGAAAACGGTCATTGCAAGATATAGAACTATTCTCGAAAATCAAAATAAATGGATACGACCAACCTTCAAGAAACCTCAGTATGATTTAGTTTGGAACAGAGATTATTTTTTAACGCAAAACGGTTTTTCTGTGAATACGCTGAATGGTCGTGTTAAACTTCCATATTTCGCTGAAGGTATGTCTAAATATTTTGACCACACAATCTATAGGTTTGGTACAGCTAAGCTCACAAACAAACATGGTAAATATTATCTTCACATACCAGTAACTTATGATGTCGAAGAAAGTAATATTTCTGACATTTGTAATGTTGTAGGTATTGACAGAGGAATTAACTTCGTTGTTGCAACCTATGACAGTCATCACGAGTCTGGATTTGTCAGTGGTAAAACCATTAAGCAGAAAAGAGCTGCTTATTCTAAACTTCGCAAAGAATTACAGATGCGACATACGCCATCCTCAAGGCGAAGACTAAAAGCTATCGGTCAGCGAGAAAACCGTTGGATGCAGGATGTAAACCATCAAGTATCGAAGGCACTCGTTGAAAATAACCCGAAGCACACTCTCTTTGTACTGGAAGATTTGTCTGGTGTCCGTAATGCCACAGAACGAGTTCGTACCAAAGACAGATATGTTTCTGTATCTTGGTCTTTCTATGACCTTGAACAAAAACTAATTTACAAAGCTAAACAGAACCAGTCTACTGTAATTAAGGTAAATCCTCGTTATACGAGTCAGTGTTGTCCTGTATGTGGACATATTGAGAAGGCTAATCGTAACAAGAAGTTACATCTGTTTACTTGTAAAAACTGCGGTTACAAATCTAATGATGACCGTATCGGAGCAATGAATCTGTATCGTATGGGAATAAACTATCTTGAAGATAGTCAAGTACCTAATACAGTTATGGCTGAGTAAACTCTGCCATAAAGGGTGCTGTCAACCACCCTGCGATGTAACGCCACTTTAGATAGCGATATCTATTGGGGTTAAAGGTCGGAGGCGTAAGCTGTTAGTACGACTGGGCAGTTACAAGCCCATGACCTTTAGGTCGTGGGTAGTTGACAATTCGGGCAGAAGTGCCAAAAAGAAAAACAGAGAAAAGAAAAAAACAGGCAGAAGAGTAGGAAAATGTAAGATAGAAAAAGTAAAAATCCAATTGACATAGCTCGTTTCCTATGTTAGGATAGTCCCAACAACAATTTAGCGTGGTAAATTGATGAATTACTAAAGGAACGGGAGAATGAGTTATGAAAAAATTATCGGCAATGGTTATGGCAGGCGTGATGGCGCTTGGAATGGTTGGCTGCGGAAGCACAGCTGCAGAAGCACCGGCAGAAAGTACAGTACCTGCTGCAGAGAGCACAGCAGCAGAAACAACAGAAAGCACGGCAGAGGCTCAAACAGAGACAGCAGATGCACAGACAGAAGCAGGCAGACAGTTTGTAGTGGGATTCGATGCAGAGTTTCCGCCTTACGGCTATAAAGATGACAGCGGCGAATATGTCGGCTTTGACCTGGATCTGGCACAGGAGGTTTGCGACAGACTTGGCTGGACACTGGTAAAACAGCCCATCGACTGGGATGCAAAGGATATGGAGCTGGATTCCGGCGCGATCGATTGTATCTGGAACGGCTTTACCATGAACGGCAGAGAAGATCAGTACACCTTCAGTGTTCCTTATGTAGATAACAGCCAGGTATTTGTTGTGGCAGAAGACTCTGGCATTACCTCCAAGGAAGACCTTGCGGGTAAGGTAGTCGGCGTACAGAAGGATTCCTCCGCACTGGCAGCACTGCAGGGCGATGAGAAGGCTCTGGCAGATACCTTTGCAGACCTGCCGCAGTATGCAGATTACAATACCGGCTTCATGGATCTGGAGGCAGGTGCGATTGATGCGCTGGCACTGGATATCGGTGTTGCAAATTATCAGATTGCTTCCAGAGGAGACGGCTATGTGATCCTGGACGAGTACCTTTCCACCGAGCAGTACGGTATCGGATTTAAGAAAGGCAACGACGAATTAAAGGATACCGTAGAAAAGACGCTGCTGGAAATGGCAGATGACGGAACCTTTATGGAAATCGCAGAGAAGTATGCAGACTACGGTCTGGTAGACAGCGTATGCCTGGGAAAGTAAGCTGAAAATAGAATCCTGCTCTACAGGATTCTTCGCCTGCGGCGGGTCGCATAAACGACAGGATTCCATTCCACCGCAGTGCGATCCTCGCGGAGCGTTTTTATCGTATAGAAACGAGGTTTTCTATACGATAAAAAACAGAATGCAGGTCGGAGAAAACTCTGGCCTGCCTTTGTGCGCTAATAAGAATACAGAAAACCGGATCAAATCCGGTATGGAAAAGGAAGAACGGGAATGGATTTAGGAACGATGGTTCGGGAACTGGGAACAGGAATGCTGATCACGACGGAGATCTTTGTGCTGACGCTGGTATTTTCCCTGCCCCTTGGAATGGTGCTGGCCTTTGGGCGGATGGCAAGGCTGAAAGTGCTGAGCTTTTTGACAAAGCTTTATATTTCGATTATGCGGGGAACGCCGCTGATGCTGCAGCTGATTGTGGTCTATTTTGCGCCCTATTATGTGTTTGGAATGAAAATCTCCAAAAGCTACCGGATGATCGCGGTAATTCTTGCATTTGTGTTAAACTACGCGGCGTATTTTGCGGAAATATACCGTTCTGGAATCGAGTCCATGCCGGTCGGGCAGTATGAGGCAGCAAAAGTATTGGGATACAGCCGCGTTCAGACGTTTTTCCGGATTATTTTACCCCAGGTCATCAAGCGGGTGCTTCCGGCAGTGACCAACGAAATGATCACGCTGGTAAAGGATACATCCCTGGCCTTTGTGCTGACAGTAACGGAGATGTTTACGATTGCAAAGCAGATTGCAGCGGCACAGGCTTCTGTAATGCCACTGATGGCAGCAGGAGTATTTTATTACATTTTTAATCTGGTCGTTGCAGTTGTTATGGAGCATGTGGAAAAGAAGTTAAATTATTACCGCGGATAATGCAGGATGCCAGAGAGACAGTTAGAGGAGCGAAGCTTTATTTCTGCAGTCAGACGGAAATTCAGGAAAGGTACGATGTTACAATGAGTCAGATTTATCTGGAAATGAATCATGTTAAAAAAACATTTGGAGAGCTGGAGGTCTTAAAGGATATTTCCCTTTCCGTCCATAAGGGAGAAGTCGTATCGGTGATCGGTCCGTCCGGCTCCGGCAAATCGACACTGCTGCGCTGTGCGACCATGCTGGAAAAAATGGATGGCGGCGATCTTTCTTTTCTCGGAGAAAAGGCTGCGTGGGAAGAAAACGGAAAATGTGTCTATGCAAATAAGAAGCAATTAAAGGAAATCCGGAAAAATTTCGGCCTGGTGTTCCAGAATTTCAACCTGTTTCCGCATTATACAGTTATGAAAAATATCATCGATGCACCAGTCTGCGTGGATGGTGTTTCCAAAGAAGAAGCAAAAGAGCGTGCATGGAAGCTGTTAAAACAGCTGGGGCTGTCGGATAAGGCAGATGCCTATCCCTATCAGCTTTCCGGTGGACAGCAGCAGAGAGTATCGATTGCCAGAGCGCTTGCTCTGCAGCCAAAGGTTTTATTTTTTGACGAGCCGACCTCGGCGCTTGACCCGGAGCTGACCGGAGAAGTGCTGCGCGTCATCCGGCAGCTGGCAGACGAGCACATGACTATGGTGATCGTTACACACGAGATGCAGTTTGCCAAAGAGCTTTCGGATCGCGTGATTTTCATGGAAAAAGGTCTGGTCTGCCAGGAGGGTACGCCGGAGGAAGTGTTTGGAAACCCGAATGCCCGTGTGAAGGAGTTCATCGGTCGTGTCATGCAGGTCTGAAGGACACACCTCCCTTGACAGCTATTCTGATTCCTTGCTATACTTAAGTCTACGATAAAGAGGGAAAGGATCAGGAAAATAGGGAGACTAAGGGGGTGGTGTCCATGTTTCGACTATTGATCGTTGACGATGAGTATTATGTGCGTGTCGGTATCAAAAGCGCAATAGACTGGTCTGAAATCGGTGTGGAGGTCGTAGGAGAGGCCGCAGATGGAGAAGAGGCATTGGAAATGGCCCTTTCTTCCAGACCGGATATTATCCTGACAGACGTCCGCATGCCGTTTATGGACGGACTTACGTTGATGGAGCGGCTTAGGTCGAAAATGCCGGAATGTGGTTTTATTGTATTGAGTGGTCATAACGAATTTGAATATGCTCGTCAGGCGATCCGACAGGGAGCCTTTGCGTATCTTCTGAAACCGATAGATCGACAGGAACTAAAAGATACCGTGTTTGCTGCTATGAAGAAAATGCAGGACAACAGGAGCGCAAGGGAATACTATGAGGTATTGTCTGGCGAGTATTTTGAACTGCAGCAGCGTTTTCTTCAGAGCCTGCTGAAGATATCGTGATCGAGGATATGTATCGCCAGGCAAGAGGGCTGAAAGGATAAACGAGAGGAAGAGGGCAGATACCGGAGCGGGGTCTGCTCTTTTACAAAAGGGGAAGAAAGAGGATAAAAATGATGGAAAACAAAAGAGGAAAAAAGATTATCTGCATTGATATTGGAGGCACGGCGATAAAATCCGGGATCATGGATGAAAACATGAATTTTTTAAGGACGGATGTGATGGATACGCCCAGAGGCGGAGCAGGAATCATGGATGCGGTATTGGAACGGATTTCAGAGTATTTGAGCACAGCTGCGAATCCGGAGGCAGTGTGCGTCTCCAGCGCGGGGATTATTGATTCTGACAGGGGGGTCGTTGCTGAAGCAAATGAAAATCTGATTCCCGGATATACGGGGATGAATATCTCTGAAAAAGTACGGGAACGGTTTGAGATTCCGTGCTATGTGGAAAATGATGTAAACTGCGCGGCCATGGCGGAGGCTTATCAGGGAGTCGGCAGAGGACATTCCTCTATGCTGATGCTGACGGTCGGAACGGGGATAGGCGGAGCTTTTTTGGAACGGGGAAAATTATTAAAGGGGCATACCTACAGTGCGTGCGAGGTGGGATATATGCATATGGACGGAAGCTCTTTTGAAGAACTGGCGGCAACATCTGTCCTGGTAAAGAGGACGGCAAAACGCCTGTCGAAAAGCTGTCTTGAGATTTCCGGGAAATGGATTTTTGAACAGGCTCAAAGCGGCAATAAGATATGTATTGAGGAAATTGACAGAATGTGCGATATTCTGGCGAAAGGGATCGCCAATCTGTGCTATGTGCTCAATCCGGAAATCGTAGTGATCGGCGGGGGAATTTCTGCACAGGAGAATTATTTGCGGCCAAGGATTGAAAAGGGATTAGACCGCTATCTGATTCCGGAGGTTCGGAGAAAAACAAAGCTTGGGTTTGCAAAGTTTGGCAACCATGCGGGGATGCTGGGAGCATGCTGTGCGGCGGGAATTTTGGAAAATATAGAATGAAAGATCAATGAGAATGTAAGGGGTATGTTTGGATGGACAGTGTAAAGCATTTGATGATGGAAGAATATGAGAATATGACTTCTGTAGAACAGGCGATTGCAGATTTCTTTATTAAAAATGAAGAATACATGGACTTTTCAGCGAGAAATATCAGCAGAATTCTTTACATTTCTAATGCGACATTATCGCGCTTTGCCAAGAAATGCGGATATAAAGGATATCGGGAACTTGTTTTCAATTATGAAAAAGAGCTTCAGGAGCAGATAAATGAGGACAGTATCAGCAAACTTGCTAAAAAAGTAAAATGTACATATGGCAGCCTTCTGGAAGAAGTATTTCAGCAGTTGGATGAAGAAAAGATATGCCAAGCGGCAGAAATGGTAAGCAGCTATAAGCGTGTTCTTGTCTGTGGTCTGGGGAGTTCGGGCTATGCGGCTTCTGAAATGGCGTTTCGTATGATGCGTCTGGGGCTTCAGATTCAGTCTGTGACGGATTCGCAGGTTATTCAGATGGCGGCAGCGGTAGCAGATGAAAACTGCCTGATGATCGCGATTTCATTAAGCGGCAATACACAGACGATTACGGAGGCAATCCGTATAGCAAAAAGCAGAGGAGCGGGAGTCGTACTGATTACGGCAAACAGAGAGGCTGAAATTGATTGTGATGTTGTATTATATACGTCAACTTCCAGAAATCTGGATCAGGGAATCGCAATTTCGCCCCAATTTCCTATTCTGGTACTGACGGATATTTTTTATGGATACTATTTTAAAAACGATACTAAAATAAAAAGGCAAAGATACCATATGACATTGGAAACCCTGAATAAAAAGAAATCCTGAAAATGGATTGGATAATTTTAACGATTTTTGAATATATTTTCACATTTTTTGTAGAAACAGCTTCTTTTGAGATAGTATTTCCCAAAGGAGGCTGTTTTATTGCACAAATAATAGGACGTTGTTATAATGCAAACATAAACAAATTCCTAAAGGAGGAACAGGATATGAAGAAGAAAGTAATAGGAGTGCTTCTGGCTACGGCAATGGCATTTGGTTTGGCTGCATGTGGAAACAGTGCCGGGGGAGAAGCTGTAAAGCAGGAAACAGAAAAGGCAGAAGAAGCTAAATCAGAGACAAAAGAAGAAAAATCAGGAGAGGTAACGACTGTAACACTTTGGTCATTTAAAGCAGAAGATAATGACCCTACGGCATCTTCTTCCAGATTGAAAAAGCTGATAGACGATTTCAATGCATCTCATGAAGATATCCAGGTGGAAGTCAGCTTTGGAAAAACGTATGATAATGTGGTGACCGCAATCGCATCTCAGGATACGCCGGATCTTTTTGATATGTACTGGCAGTATGCGTCGCCCTTGGCAGCAAGAGGAGCATTATATGATCTGACAGAATTCGTGGAAAATGATGCGGAATTTGAAAAAGCAGATTTTTTGGAAAGAGTATGGGATTTGTGTACTGTAGACGGAAAGATATATTCTATTCCCAATCTGGCATCTTCTTCTTTTGCAGTTTATAACAAAAATGTTTTAAAAGAAGCCGGGTGGGAGAACTTCCCGACAACCTTTGAGGACATGATTCAGTGTGCAAAGGATTGTTATGATCTGGAAAGTACAAGTATGGGAATGAATCCTTTGTCCCCTTGGCTGGATAACGTCCTTTGGCCTTCAATGACAGAAGCGAGCTGGAATGATGCGGATGGAAATCCTGTGTTTGACAGTGAGGCGATGCGTCTGGCATATTCTGCACAGAAGGAGCTTATCGATTATCAGGGCGGATATGCGGTAGCAACCGGTTGGGAAAGTGATTTTGGACCGGCAAGAGGCAGTGTGACAGATCCGATACTGACGGGTGAAGCTGGATTTCTTCTTCTTCCGGACAGCGCGATTTCGTCAATTTATAATGCAGGTGTAGAAGCAGGATATGCATATGGCGAGGATTGGGGCATTGCACGCGTTCCCGGAAAATCCATGTTTACTGCAGCAGTATATGAAATGAATGCAAAGACCAAAAATCCGGAAGCTTCATGGGAAGTAATGTCTTATCTGAATTCAAAGGAAGCGATGACATATCTTGCGGAGGGAGAAAAGGGAGTTGGCGCATTGATGCCTCGAAAGAGTGCGTTGGATGCCCTGTTGGAAAAAGAAGGGGTTTGCGATGCACTGAAGGAAGTTGCGGTATTGCTGAAAGAAGCGGATCTTCAGTCATTTCCAATGAGTGGCTATGTGAATGAGTATCTTGGCGCAATCGGAAATAACATGACTGCTTATATGGAAGGAACGATGGATATGGATACGGCAGTGTCCAATATTCAGGAAGAGGTTCAGGCAGCTGCAGACGCATTTAATGGCAAGTAAAACATCCTGGGAATAAGATATTGGGGTAATGGACGGGGTGGTGTGAGACCACCCCGTCTGTTTTAGGAAGGAACCTTCAAATAAACTAATTGAGGAAGGAAGGAATATGAATGAAAAAAGTGGTCGGGAGAAAAGAAAAGTTCGGATCTTCCAGTAAAAGGGAGGCACGTTTTTTTTGGAAGGGAATATTGTTTGCATCTCCATGGCTGATCGGTTTTGTGTGTTTTATTTTATTGCCTGTATGTTTGGCTTTTTATTACAGTTTTACAGACTATAATCTTTTTAACGAGCCTGCGTGGGTAGGACTGAAAAATTATAAAGATGCTTTTAAGGATCAGTATGTTTGGAAGGGTCTTAAAAATACGCTGTATATGGTTGTTATTTCACCAATTGTTGGTATGGTAGTGTCACTTTTGCTGGCACTGCTTTTGAATCAGAAAAATATTCCCGGTCTTCCGTTTTTTAGGACAGTATTTTATTTACCGTCTCTTGTTCCTGTGGTGGCAAGCGTCATGCTGTTGACCTGGTTATTGAACGGACATTATGGATTGGTAAATCAGATTCTGGGTCTGATCGGAATTGAGGGGCCTGCATGGTTAAATGACCCCAAATATACAAAGATTTCTTTGATGATCATGGATGCCTGGAGATGTGGGGGAACAATGATCATTTATCTTGCAGCGCTTCGTTCGGTTCCGGCATCCTTGTATGAAGCGGCAGAACTGGACGGTGCAAATGGTATTAAAAAGTTTTTTCATATTACAGTTCCCTGTATTTCTCCAACAATTGAATTTAATGTTATTATGTCCATGATTGGTGCATTCCAGTATTTTACGCAGGGTATGCTTCTGGTATCAGTTGGAGGAAACCAGATCAACGGGGGACCTGGAAATTCATTGCTGTTTTATAATTTGTATTTATATCAAAATGCATTTTCCTACTTTAAGATGGGGTATGCCTGTGCTTTGGCAGTGCTGCTGTTCCTGATTGTAATGGTTACGACAGCTTTGACAAGAAAACTCAGTGACAGAATCGTTAATTACGATGTAGAGTAGGAGGGATGAAATGAAAGCTGTTTATAAAAAGATACGTGAAATGATGATTTATAAAGGAGTAAGAGGCAGAGCTGCTCACATATTTGGTGTGATTATGTTGGTTTTTCTGGGGCTTGTATTTGCAATGCCTCTTTACTGGATGATTTCAACAGCGCTTAAGTATGAGACTTATTGTTTTACAACGCCACCGCAGTGGTTTCCAAATCCGATTAAATGGAGTAACTTTACGGAAATCTTTGGGAGAATGGATATGGCAAGGTATATAAAAAATACATTGATCACATCGATTCTTCCTGTGATCGGGACATTGATTTCCTGTCCGATGGTTGCTTATTCGATTACAAAGATCCCGTGGAAAGGAGGGAAGTATCTGTTTCCGATCATTTTGATGACGATGATGATCCCATCGATGGTAACGCAGATTCCAATGTATGCGACATGGTCAAAGCTGGGAATGCTGAATACATTCATTCCCCTGGTATTGCCCAGTTTTTTTGGAAGCACTTATTATATTTATTTGTTTCGGCAGTTTATGAAGTCGTTGCCGACCAGCGTAATAGAAGCCGCCCGTATTGATGGGGCAGGAGATTTCAGGATACTGTACAGTATTGTATATCCGATGTGTTCCTCTATTTTAACAACGGTAGCAGTCATGGTATTTATTGCCTGCTGGAATGATTATGTAGGGCCGCTGATGTATCTGCAGGACAGTAAATTGTATACATTGGGCATTGGATTGCAGATGTTTAAAAATGCAGCGCAGCCGGAATGGACGCTTCTGATGGCAGCAAGTACAGTGTTTACAGTGCCTTTGATTGTAATTTTTTTCTTTTGTCAGAATGCTTTCCTGAACGGAATACAGACAACATCAGGTATTAAATAGGAAAGCGGTAAAAGGTATGAATTCCACTAGAAAGAAAATGTGAGGAATAGAGATGGAAAGGTCAATAGAGTCGGTATTTCATAAGTTGATTGTGTCATGTCAGGCATTGCCGGAAGAGCCGCTTCATTCTTCTTTTATAATGGGAAGGATGGCAGTTGCGGCAAAAGAAGGAGGAGCCGGAGGCATCAGAGCCAATTCGGTAGAGGACATCAGAGAAATCAAAAAAAATGTTGATTTACCGATTATTGGAATTATAAAAAGAGATTATCCGGGCTGTTCGGTACGGATCACGCCGACAATCCGAGAGGTGGATGAACTGATGCAGGTAAAACCGGATGTGATTGCGGTAGATGCTACATGCCGAAGGCGTCCGGATGGCAGAAAACTTGAAGAATTTTATGCTGAAATCAGAGAAAAATACCCGCAGCAGCTTTTGATGGCAGATTGTTCTACGATGCAGGAAATGCTTTATGCAGATAAATTAGGATTTGATTTTATTGGAACAACGCTGGTTGGATATACGGAAGAAAGTAAGGGCTGTCAGATAGAAAAGAATGATTTTGAACTGATACGGGAATTGATTAAAAGAGTTAAACATCCTGTGATCGGAGAGGGAAATATTAATACTCCGCAGAAATTGAAACGGGTTATGGAAATAGGCGTATATAGCGTTGTTATAGGATCTGCGATTACCAGACCGCAATTGATCACAAAAAAATTTACGGATGCTTTAAAAGAATAAATAGTTAAGTTATAAAGCAGGAGAGGATAGCGGTATATGAAGACATTGATCGTATCGGATTCAAAATGTGATTTTGTGGATGTGTTAGAAAGCTGCGGCGCAGAAACAGAATGTATTGAATTTCAAAAAGTATTGACTGTTAATTTGGAGGACTACGATTCGTTTTGTATTTTGCCGGAAGAAAGCGGCGCTTATCTGGAAGCAAGATTCCGGGAAAAGCTGGAGAAAGAAGCGGGAAAAGGGAAAAAAATTTTTCTGCAGGCAATTCGGGGATTTCAGGATATTTTATGTGGAGAACCAACAGACAGTACTAAAAGCAGGATGATTTATCTTGAGCCCTCTGAAGAAAAAATCCCGGGATTTTGTACTGGAGATCTTTTGGATGATGAAGCAAACCGGATGTGTGTGCCGGAATTTCATGTGGAAGAAATTGAACCTGTTTTTATCTATCAGGAACACATTATAGCGCATACGCATACAAGGATGTCAGAAGAGGAAATCCTTAAAAATGGAAAGCCGGGGGTATGGAAAGTCGGAAAAAATATTTTATGGGCAGGATTTATATTGCGCAATTTTAATGAAGCAAGATTTTCGCCAAGTGTGAAATGGAAAGCTTTTATTCAATATCTTGCACAATGGATCACGGGGAAAGAACCTGATTTTTATCCGGCGTCAATCGTACATTATGGGACAATGGAGAATTTAAAGGACTCTGAAAATTTTGAACATTGCAGAAAAGAAGCGATTGAAAAAGGAGTGCGCTGGTTAGAGCGGTTTCTGACCGATGAAGGAAACGGCGGAATCAAGGAAGGGATTGCGCATAATATTGATTCAGATGGAAAATATACGGTATTGGATGGGGTCAGAACAGACTGCACGGGAGAGAGCGCAGGGGCATTTAAGATGTATGCATATTTAAGCGGGGAAAAAGAATATGCAGCATTGGCCGGTAAGATGGAAAAAATTGTTTACGGTCCTATGTTTATCAGAGGCGGGCGGTTCGATGGTATGGTGCGATGGTGCACCAACTCATGGAATGTATGTTATCAGGATGATGTGGCGAGAGCGTTGCTGCCTGGATTGTATGATGCTTTGTATATGGGAAATTGTTCTCATGTGGAAGATATCTGTCGCGCAATGGATTTTTTAATCCGCACGACTGCAAAAGATGGATTGCGGATCTTCAGAACGGATAACTACGATCTGACAGAAATGGAAATGGATAGGCTGAGACAAGAGGAACACGGACTTCCTTCTGCTCACTATAATGCCTATTATCATGCGGCACTTTTGCTGGCAGGAAGGGCGAGCGGAAAGAGACAATATACAGAAGTGGCGCAAAAAGGGCTGGAGCGCATGATGGAGCTTTATCCGGAAACGGCCAGAGAACAAAGCGAGACGGAAGAAATGTGCAGACTGATCTTGCCACTTGCAGTTTTGTATCAATCCACTGGGGAGGAAAAGCACAGGCAAATGCTATATCGCGTTGCGGAGGATTTGCAGAAGGTGCGACATCCCTTTGGAGGATATCGAGAGTGGGATACCGGATATCGGGCTGCTTTTTCAAGAGAATCCAGAGAAGAGTGTTCTGTATTGACGGAGAATGGAGATCCGGTGGCCGATTTGTTATATTCCAGCAACTGGCTTCCGATGGGATTTGCCTTTGCATATGAAGCAACCGGTGACAGATGGTTTCATGAACTATGGAAGGATTCAGTGATTTTTTGCTTAAAAACGCAGATGTTCAGTGACAGGACACATTTGGATGGAGCCTGGTGCAGAGCATTTGACATGGATCTGAAAGAGGCATATGCGGCGCCGCACGATGTGGGATGGGCAGCTTATGCCTGTGAAACAGGTTGGACTGTTTCGGAAATTTTAATGGGAATGATGATGCCGGATATTTTGAAAAAAAGGAAATAGGATACTCATAAAAACGGTCACTTTTCATAAAAGTCAAAGTGACCGTTTTTTTTTGATGAGGGAATTATTCTTCTTTCAAAAGAATCTGCTGCAGCCTTGGCCAGAGAAGATGAGTGGTGATTGTTGAGATAATTCCCGGAATACCCAGGAAAAAGAAAAGCAGGCCAAGCCAGAGATTGGATGACAGAATCAATATAAAACCCAGTTGAAGCAATGCAGGAATGATACATCTGAAGCCACAGGAGGGAATCAGAAGAACAGCATTTTTTAAGACAGCTTTGACGGGAAGCCGGAATAAAGCAACCTGAAGTAATAGCATGGTGGTGTAGCAGCTGACTAAAAATAAAATTAGCACTATCAGTAAGTAATAGAGCAATGTGGAAGTGGATTTTTGCCTGTTTCCGCCTATTATATATATTCCGCAGAGAATCCATAAAAAACCGGAAATCAGACCGGGAAGAATGGATGCCTTTAAATTGTGAATAAAAAATGAGACAAAGGAAATGCGCACAGAAGGAGCGATTCTTCTGGTATATTCACAGCAGCGGTGATACAGAGCAACCATTCCGGCAGCTGCAATCGGTGAAAAAAGCCATGCTCCGGCCAGAAAAATCAATCCTCCGGTATGAAGGGTGAGTTCAGTCAGGAGAAGTAAGGGAAGAACAGTTAGAAAAAATAGCAGGTTATTTAATAGAAGATCTGTCAGATTCGGAAATAAGATTCTGCGCAGGAAAAACAGAATGCCTGTTTGGGGATCTTCTTTGCCCGGAATAATTTCAGGGACAGGTTCGGGATGTTTTTTGGAACGCCGTTTTTGGGCAGCCAGTTCCTGTTCATAATGAAGCTGGCTGTAATTTTGTTTTTTCTTTTTCATGGTGCACTCCGTTTCGTACATATAATGATATATTGCTTTCTTCTTATTATAAAGGAAAAAGAAAATAAGGCAAGTTGATAATATTGATAGAAAGGATGAGGAAACAGAAAAAGAATGTGCAGATGCAGATGGTCTTGTATTTTCAGTGGATATGCTTCTGTATGGAGGTCTGGTTCCATCCAGAATACATTGCGATACAGAAGAAAGTCTGCAAAAACGGTTGACTGTATTGAAAGACATCCGTAAAAGAAATCCTGAAATGGTCATTTATGGATTTCAGGTAGTTATGCGTTGCCCGAATTATTCCAGCAGTGATGAGGAACCTGATTATTATGGAATTAATGGTGCGCAGATTCATAAAGCAGGGGAAGTTTTGCATAAAGACCGCTTGGGAATTTCTCATAAGGTTTTGATGTATCCGGGAGCGGATGAAGTAGGACTGACACTGATATCCAGAATCCTGAATCATCTTTATGAAAAGAAGCCCAAAATATATGTAAAGTATGCCAGCGAGAAATCAAAATATATGCCATGGAAGCGTATGTTTGAGGTCGGATTTCGGGCAGGGATAAATCGACGCAATTTCCCGGATGGTTCCCGGTGTTTTAAAAAATGAGGATTCCGGCGTGACAGAAAGCTTTCAGGAGAATCTGCTGGAATATCCCCAGTACACCCGACCGGAGGTCTGGGAGGGCAAAAAGGTTCCGGATATCCTGCTTTCCGGCGACCATGCAAGGATAGACAAATGGCGCCTGGAAAAGTCTGAGGAGCGGACGAAAGCCCGGCGACCGGATTTATATGAAAAGTACGATTTGCCCGGACGTGCGCTGGAATATTTGTTAAAAGATAAAATGCTTCACATGGACATGATTGAGGATATCCGGAGAGGCAAAGCTGACATCCTGGCAGTCCGGGAGGACGGCGTGCTGACAAAGGACAGGTCAGGCGGTGCGTATCGGATCACTGCCAAAACAAAGGACGCAGGAGAACGGCTGCTGTCTTTGACGGACCCGACCGGCGCAGTCTATGTCTGTCATCAGAAATTTGTGCTGACGAGCATTTTAGAGCGTTTCGGGTTAAAAAATTTCAATGAATGCTATCAGGTGATTTATCCGAAAAAAAAAGCGCCTGACCTTCCGGAGCCGGACGAAGCCGTTGAAATCCGGGAGCTGGACGAAACGTATGCGGCAAACGTAGAGGCACATTATCATCTTTATCATGATGAAGCCTACATCAGAGAGCGGATCGCATCGCGTCAGATGATCGGCGCATTTCTGGATGGGGAGCTGGCAGGCTTTGCAGGCGTGCACAACGACGGCGGCATGGGAATGCTGGAAGTGCTGGAGCCCTTCCGGAAAAGAGGAATCGGGAGCCTCCTGGAGGCTGAAATGATCCGGCGGGAGCTCGCGGCAGGTCATGTGCCCTATGCGCATGTATTCGTGGAAAACGAAATTTCCGCTGCACTGCAGAAAAAATCCGGCATGCGCTTTGCATCGGGGAGCGTTTTCTGGGTATCCTAGGCGCCGGCGGTAAAACCGGGTGGTATTTTTCCTATTAGGTTAGGAAGAAAATCCTTGCATATTTGAGAAAGCTATGTTATACTGCAAATGTTGCGAAAAAAGGAGATGGTCCTCTGTTACGGGAATCGTATTAAGAACATCCAGAAATCAGGAGGAAAAGCAATGAACGAAATTATCAGAGAGATCGAAGCTGCTCAGCTGAAAGCTGAAGTACCTGCATTTGAGACAGGCGATACCGTAAGAGTATATGGTAAGATCAAGGAAGGCAACCGTGAGAGAGTTCAGGTATTCGAAGGTGTTGTTTTAAAGAAACAGGGCGGCAGCAACCGTGCAACCTTTACCGTAAGAAAGAGCTCCAACGGCGTCGGCGTTGAAAAGACCTGGCCTTTACATTCTCCCAACGTTGAGAAGGTAGAAGTTGTTCGTAAGGGTAAAGTAAGAAGAGCAAAGCTGAACTACTTAAGAGACAGAGTCGGCAAGAGCGCAAAGGTCAAAGAAGTTGTAAAATAAGAATTGCGAAGAGAGGGGCACCAGTAACGGCAGCCCCTTTTTTGCTTTTTAGGATGTCTGCAGGACGAAACGGCGGCTGCGGAATGGAGATTTGTATGAGAAGAAGACAGCGTGGACTGCAGTTTTACCGGAAGAAAAAAGGGCTCAGCATGCAGGCGGTCAAAGAGGTGTTCAGTTGGATTGTGCTGTCTGTACTGGCAGTTTTTCTGGCGTTTATGGTGATCTGGGCGGTCGGACTGCGCACGAACATGATCGGCGTTTCCATGGAGCCGGGGCTGACGAACGGACAGGGAATTTTGGTTAACCGCTTAAAGTACCGTTTCTTTTCTCCACAGACAGGGGATGTGGTTGTATTTTTGCCAAACGGTAATCAGAATGCCCACTATTATGTGAAGCGTGTTGTAGCGGTTCCGGGGCAGACCGTCCTGATTCAGAACGGCATTTTATATATAGACGGTAAGGCGCAGGAAAATGAAGAGATGGATCTGATCGCGTCAGCCGGTATTGCAGAGAATGAAATCAAGCTGGGCAAGGACGAATATTTCGTGCTCGGCGATAATTGTAATAACAGTGAGGACAGTCGTTCCGCCAATGTCGGTCCGGTGCTGCGCAGCACGATCGTCGGCGAGGCGTGGTTCCATTTCGGAAACGGCACGGATGGCTGGGGACTGATTCACTGAAAATCACACAGAATATTATAAAGAAAAGGGTAACTGTTCAGTACCCTCACAGTTACAGAAAAGGAAAGAAAACTATGGTATACCAGTGGTATCCCGGACATATGACGAAAGCGCGCCGCGCGATGCAGGAAGATATCAAGCTGATCGACTTGATTATCGAATTGGTGGACGCCAGATGTCCGCAATCGAGCCGCAATCCTGATATCGACGAGATGGGGAAAAACAAGGCACGCCTGATTTTATTGAATAAATCCGATCTGTCCGATCCGGCTGCAAACCGCGCCTGGACGGCATATTTTGAAAGTCTTGGCTTTGCTGTACTGGAAATCAACGCCAGAAGCGGCGCCGGGATGAAAGCGATTCAGGGCAAGGTTCAGGAAGCCTGCCGGGAAAAGATCGAGCGCGACCGCAAACGCGGTATTTTGAACCGTCCGGTGCGTGCGATGGTGGCAGGAATTCCAAACGTAGGAAAATCGACGTTTATCAATAGCTTCGCAGGAAAGGCGTGCGCGAAAACCGGCAACAAGCCCGGCGTAACGAAGGGCAAGCAGTGGATTCGCCTGAACAAGGGTCTGGAGCTTTTGGATACCCCCGGCATCCTGTGGCCGAAATTCGAAGATCAGGCGGTGGGAGAACGCCTCGCACTGATCGGCTCGATGAACGATGAAATCTTAAACCGCGAAGAAATGGCACTTTCCCTGCTTGTGTTTATCGGGGAGAATTACCCGGAGGCGTTGGAAAAGCGGTATCAGCTGACACTGGATACAGCGGGCGCAGATGGCGACGCACAGGCGTCCCTCCATTCGGCCCTCGCCCTTCTGGAAGCAGTCTGCAAGTCCCGCGGTTGTCTGAAAAAGGGCGGCGAGCCGGAATATGAAAAGGGCGCGGCCCTCGTTCTGGATGATTTTCGCAGCGGCAGGCTCGGCCGCATGACGCTGGAATTGCCGAAAAAGGAGGCGTAAGCCATGAGTAGAAAAGCAATCCTGAAAGAAATCGGAAGCACGCTTTTATATATCGCAGTTGTCCTGGGTATCACCTGGCTGGTGATCACATTTGTCGGACAGCGCACGGAGGTCAACGGAAGCTCGATGGAGCCGACACTGAGCAATAACGATAACCTGATCGTAGACAAGATTTCGTATCGTTTCAAGGATCCGCAGCGCTTTGATATTATCGTGTTCCCATTCCAGTACGATGAAAATGTTTACTATATTAAGCGGATTATTGGTCTGCCCGGCGAAACGGTTCAGATCGGCACGGACGGAACGATATACATTGACGGACAGGTGCTGGAGGAAGGCTACGGCAAGGAAGTGATGCTGTCACCGGGGCGCGCAGGCGAGCCGATTACCCTCGGCGAGGACGAATATTTTGTGCTGGGCGATAATCGAAACAACAGCTCGGACAGCCGGGAGCCGAGCGTCGGAAATATCCACCGGGATCAGATTATCGGAAAAGCGTGGGTCAGAATCTGGCCGTTTCACAAATTTGGAGTGTTAAAACACCAGTAAGGGACATCTGATATGGAAAAAATCGGGGAAATCAAAGCGCGGTTTGCAGAAGTCGGAGAACGCTTGAAAAAAGCCTCCATGCGGACAGAGGCAGAGTCTGCGGCAGGCCTGTTGGAGAATCTGGAACAAACCTATCGGGAAGACACAAGAAGCGGTGTGCAGGCGCTGATCCGGCGTTCGGAAAAGCAGCGGGAGGCGCTGGAAAAGGAAACAGCGCGGATGTATCAGCTGCAGCAGTATGAACGGGACTATGAAAAGGAAGGCCTGATCTGCGGCATTGACGAGGTTGGCCGGGGACCGCTGGCAGGACCGGTTGTTGCAGGCGCGGTTATTTTGCCGAAGAACTGCGAAATTTTGTATCTGAACGACTCCAAGCAGCTTTCTGCAGAAAAAAGGGAACAGTTATATGACGTCATTTTGGAGCACGCAGTGGCGGTGGGAATCGGGATTGTCAGCCCACAGCGAATCGATGAGATCAACATCCTGCAGGCGACCTACGAAGCGATGCGTCAGGCGATTGAAAAGCTGAATCCTCAGCCTGCAGTTCTGCTAAACGATGCGGTAAGGATTCCGCAGGTGGCTATTCAACAGGTTCCGATCATCAAGGGAGATGCAAAAAGCGTATCCATTGCTGCAGCGAGCATTGTAGCGAAGGTGACGAGGGACCGGATGATGGAGCAGTATGAGGAAGTTTTTCCGGGCTACGGATTTGCACGCAATAAAGGGTATGGATCAAAAGAGCATATCGAGGCACTGCAGACCATGGGATCGACGGCGATTCACCGCAGAAGCTTCATCGGTCATTTTGTGAAAGAAGGTTAAATGAATAAAAGACAGGCGGGCGCTTTCTGGGAGGAAGCAGTGACAGCTTATCTGATGCGCAGCGGAGTAAACATTCTGGAGCGTAATTACAGGTGCAGCAGGGGAGAAATCGATATTATCGGGTTTCACCGGGGCTGCCTTGTTTTTTTTGAAGTAAAATATCGGAACGACGACCGATTTGGGACAGCGTTGGAGGCGGTTGGGAGCGCAAAGCAGGAAAAAATCTGCCGTTGCGCAGACTGGTATCTGTGGAAGCATCCTGCAGAGGGGGATGTACAGATCCGTTTTGACGTGGTGGCGGTCTGCAGAAAAGAGATCCAGTGGATTCAAAATGCATTTGAATACAGGAGGGCAGGGACGTGGAACAGCAGGAGACGAAGATAGCAAAAAAAGATCTGATCCGGAAAAAGACGGGTTATCCGGGAATGGAAATTCACAAAAGCGGAGAGGTGGAATATCTCACCTTTCCGGCGTTAGAACGGTTAAATATAGTGACTCATATGGTCACCAGCAGGTTCGGCGGTGTCAGCACCGGGGACTGTGCTTCTTTCAATTTCAGCTATGCGCGGGATACAAACCGGGAGGCGGTGGATGAAAATTTCCGGCGGGCGGCAGGCGTGTTCGGGACAACTTCGGACGCGTTCGTCTGCTCCGATCAGACCCATACGACAAACATCCGCCGTGTGGAAAAAGAGGATGCAGGAAAGGGCGTGACGAAAGAAAAAGATTATCGGGATGTGGACGGACTGATCACAAACGTGCCCGGGCTGATACTTGGCACGTTTTATGCGGACTGTGTGCCGCTTTTGTTTGTCGATCCGGTGCATCATGCGATCGGCTGTTCTCATTCCGGGTGGCGGGGGACAGTCGGTGAGATGGGAAAAAAGACAGTCGAAGCGATGCGCGAGGCGTATGGAAGCCGTCCGGAGGATATTTTTGCGGCGATTGGTCCGTCGATCTGTCAGGACTGCTATGAAGTCGGAAAAGATGTGGCAGAACCTTTTGAAAAGCTCTTTTCTCAGGAGAGATATCAGGACGTTTCCATGAAAAATATACTGACCGAAAAGGTCAATGGAAAATATCAGCTGAACTTGTGGCGCGCCAATGAAGCAATTTTGCTTGGCGCAGGGATTTTAAAGGAGCATCTGTCGATGACGGACATCTGCACCTGCTGCAATCCGAGCTATCTGTTTTCTCATCGGGCGAGCAAGGGAAAACGCGGAAATCTGGCGGCGTTTCTGATGCTGAAGCAATAGAATGCGCGTAAAAACGGCTGATGCCGGTAAAATCTTTATAAAATATTAAGAATATCCCGGACAGCAGATTCAGATTTTTCTGATTTAATAGAGAGAAAGCAGAAAATGGAGAGTAGTGTGAAAAATAAGCGTGATCGCTT
>ENA-OPXX01000679-OPXX01000679.1-human-gut-metagenome-genome-assembly--contig:-NODE-679-length-29336-cov-2.270687_pt1 | contig 29336 bp, 18 predicted proteins | sample MGYA00241771_ERZ502046 | MGnify/ENA primary metagenome ERZ502046 (study PRJEB25962, sample SAMEA2042006) | human gut metagenome | biome: human gut; feature: human-associated habitat; material: faeces...
GCCATTCAGGCAAAAGCAGAGGCAGAGGCAGCCGGTATCCTGAAGAAAGCGGAAGCTATGAAGCAGTACGGCGATGCTGCAAGACAGCAGATGGAGTTAGATACTCTGAAGGTATACTTCGAGCAGCTGCCCAAGATCGCCGAGGCTGTGGCTAAGGGCTACATGAACGTAGATTCCATCAAGATGTTCGGTGGCGATTCCAGCAAGCTGGCAGGGGACATCATGACCACTGTAACCCAGGTTACCGATGGTATCAAGGAGTCTACCGGACTGGACATCAATGAGATGCTGGCTAAGGGCTTTGCAAAAGAAACAAAGTCTGAAGAGACTGGTTCTACAGCAAATGCCGATTACCATGAGGTAAAGCCGGAATAATACTTGCGATAAGTAACAGAATGTCATAAACTGAGGGTACAGAGACAAAATAAAAGTCTCTGTACCCTCTTGCTTTTGCGGGCGGGGTATGAAGATGAAAATGGAAAAGGAAGAAAAGATGACAACAGCAGATCCGAAGGCAACAAAAGAAACAGTAGAATTATGGAATTATCTTCATGCTGTAGCGGGAAAGCAGATCATCACCGGTCAGCACACCCAGACCATCCCCTGTGAGGAGATTGCTTATATCCGGCAGACCACCGGAAAAGAGCCAAAGCTGCGTGGCTTTGAACTACTGGGGTATTCTCCGAATATCAATTATGCAGACGCTTCCCCGGAATGTCTGACGGAAATAGAAGAAAATAAAGGCACCGCAGAGATGGCACTGCAGTGGGCGATAGAACAACGCAAAAATGGTAACGGTGGCATTCTGACCTTCACCTTCCACTGGTTCTCGCCCTTAGGCGGCAGAGACAAGAGCTTCTATACCGAACACACGGATTTTGATGCAAGGGAAGTATTGAAAGAGGGAACCCCAGAGAGAGCGGCATTCTATCATGACATGGATGTGATTGCGGAGATCCTGCGGCGCTTTCAGGAAGAGCGGATTCCCATTCTCTGGCGCCCGTTCCATGAATCCTACGGTACCTGGTTCTGGTGGGGAGCGCAGGGCCCGGAAGTGGCGAGAAACCTGTATCACCTGATGTTCGATTACTACACAGGTGAGAAAGACCTGCATAACCTCCTATGGGTATGGAACAGCGACGTACCGGAAGCCTATCCCGGGGATTCTTACGTGGATGTGGTGTCCATGGATGTCTACCTCCCGGAATACCTGCCTACGGACTATGCGGAGACCTACAAAAAGCTGGTGACTGCAACCTCCCGGAACAAGATTACAGCACTGGCAGAGATCGGTTACCTCCCGGACATAGAACTTCTGCAAAAAAGCAGAATCCCCTGGGCCTACTATATGACCTGGTCCAAGGAATTCTGCATTGGTGAGAAATATAACAGCGTAGAAAATCTGAAGAAAATGTATGACAGTGAATACGCGGTGACTTTGTGATACGGTCACATTTGCACTTGTTGCAGTTTGGCAATGAGAGCGTCCTTTAGAACTTTGGAATAATTGATACCGCAATTATCACAGGCAGTGTTTAACCACGCCGGAATAGTCAGTGTCTTCTTAACAGCCCTGTCATCATAAGCACGGGCATAATTATCCAAATTCACACAGATTAGATTTATTAATGCAGTGGGATCATCTGATTTCACTGCATTAATTGCAGTAGGGGCGGGAAGAGCATCGCCGTCTCTCAGAGAAGTAAACAGATATTGTGCACATGCTTCCTGTGCCATGGCAAAGGCATCTGCAAGACTGTCACCATAGGTGGCGAGATCATTAAGATCGGGAAAAATGACAGAGTATTTCCCATTCGCTTCCGGGTAAAAAATAGCCGGATATATATAATTCATAAGATCACTCCTTTCAAAGGCTGTTCCATATTATTTTAGTCCAGCCTGTTTAAAAATAGAATTAACAACTCGCAAAGGAATATCGCCGCTGTGATTGGGAATGGTTACTTTCCCTGACTTTGAAGGATGTTTGTACTGATGAATGAGAATCTCTGATATCAGACAAAACCCAGCCATCGTCAAGGATGATTCGCTCTAATTCGCGAAAACGCATGGATTATCTCTCCTTTCTTAAGGTAACACGTATAATACGTGAAGTCAATAAATGTTGGGAAAATTCGCCGAAGAATTGGCGTATTTAGAAACTTTCAAAATAAAATGAAATAATTGTACTGTGTAACAGGAAAGAAAGCAACAAAAATGTTTTACTCAGAAATTGAAACAAAAGTACTAAAAACAATTTACATAAATCTAAAATATGCTATAATATTTCCGTATTGAGACAAAATATTTGTGAGTTGTAGCCAAAAAATACTACAATTTCACACATATTTCCAATTATCGACAAAAGCAATGGGTGAGAGAGTTTATGGAAACAGGCAGAAAAAAAGTCCGTTTAGGTGAATTATTGGTAAACAGTGGGGTGATCACGGCAGAGCAGCTGCAGCAGGCACTGGACAACCCCAATCGTCAGGGCAAGAAGCTGGGAGAATTCCTGGTAGATGAAGGCATCGTATCGGAGGATGATCTGGCGAAGGCACTGAGCCGCCAGCTGGATCTGGATATGATCGATCTCCAGAGCGTCAATGTGGACAAGGAAGTACTGAATCTGGTACCGGTCAACGTCCTGAAGAAGAACAAGATATTCCCCTTCGCCTACAAAGAAAATAACTTCAACGTTCTCATGGTTGCCATGGCGGATCCCCTGGATTACAACGCCATCGATGACATCAACATCATCACCAACTTCCAGGTAGAGCCCGTAGTAGCCACCACCCGCAGCATCATGCTGGCCATCGATAAATATTTCGGTCAGGAGGAAGTAACCGAGGCACTGGCAGCCTACGCCAAAGAGAAAAAGCTGGATGTGGTGGAAGACATCGCCACGGAGGAGAACATCAACAGTTCCCCCATCGTAATGCTGGTCAAGGACATGATCGAAAAAGCAGTCCGCCAGCGTGCATCCGATATCCATATCGAACCTATGGAAAATATCATCCGTGTCCGTTACCGTATCGACGGTGCCCTCTATGAGAGAGCGAGATACGGTGTCAATGTATTGTCTGCCATCATCGCCCGTATTAAGATTATCGGGGGCATGGATATCTCCGAGAAGAGAAAACCTCAGGACGGACGTATCACCCAGATCGTAGACCGTGTGGAATACGATATCCGTGTGTCCGTCCTGCCTACTGTATATGGGGAAAAAGTCGTAATGCGTCTTGCTGCGAAGAGCGCACTGAACCGTGACAAGAGCCAGTTAGGCTTCAAACCCTACGAATTAAAACAGTTTGACTATATCCTGAAAAATCCTCACGGTATCATCCTGGTAACCGGACCTACCGGAAGTGGTAAGTCCACCACCCTGTATACCGCACTGAACGAACTGAATAAAGAAGACGTGAACATCATCACCGTCGAGGATCCTGTCGAGGCCAATATTGACGGTATCAACCAGGTACAGGTCAACACCAAGGCAGACCTGACCTTCGCATCTGCACTGCGTTCCATCCTGCGACAGGACCCGGATATCATCATGATCGGTGAGATCCGAGACCAGGAGACCGCCAGCATTGCCGTACAGGCGTCCATCACCGGACACCTGGTGGTAAGTACCCTGCATACCAATTCCTCCGCCAGCACCATCACCCGTCTGGAGGATATGGGCATCGAGTCTTACCTGATCGCAGATTCCGTCATCGGCGTTATCGCCCAGCGGCTGGTACGCAGACTCTGTCCTTTCTGTAAAAAGCCGAAGCAGGCCACCAAGGATGAAAAAGAGTTCATGGGCATGAGGGAAGAGGAAGATGTAACCATCTACGAGCCCTGCGGCTGCAGCAAATGCGACAATACCGGCTTCAAAGGCCGTATCGGTGTCTATGAGATCATGCAGATCACTCCGAAGCTGAAAACCATTATCAGCAAGCGGGAGGGTGCCGATATCTTAAAAGAAGAAGCATTAAAAGAAGGAATGCATACCCTGCGTATGAGTGCCACGGACTACGTACTGGACGGCACCACCTCCTTCTCCGAGATGGTAAAGGTATCATTTGACGTATAATTCTATAAAAACCGCAATATTTTATAGAAATTTATCAAAATTTATAAAAATTTTTCAAAAACCTGGACCTTTTCAGGACCGGGGCTCGTCTTACATAGTTGGGGAGAAAGTTAAAGATAGAGACGTATTGGAGGAAAGGCACATGGCGACCTATGGCTACAGAGCCATCACAAAGGCTGGAAAAGAAGTAAAGGGAAGTTTGGAAGCGGATAACAAAGATCTGGCAATGGCAGAACTGAGAAGGCAGGAGCTGACCGTTATCGATCTGGGAGAACAGAGCTTCCTGACGAAAGACATCGATATCCAGATCGGCGGATGGCCCAAGGCCAGGGATCTAAGCGTCATGTGCCGCCAGTTCGTCAGCATGACCAAAGCGGGCGTCAGCATCCTCGAATCCCTGAAAATGCTCTGCGAGCAGACAGAGAACAAGAGATTACAGGATGCACTGAAGGAAGTCCGCATCAGCGTGGAAAAAGGTGAGACCTTAGCGGATTCCATGGCGGAACATCCGAAAGTGTTCCCGGCGATCATGGTGAACATGGTGGCTGCAGGTGAGGCATCCGGTAGTCTGGAGATTGCACTGGAACGTGTAGCAACCCAACTGGAACGTTCCCACAAGACCCAGGCAATGGTGAAGAAAGCAATGATTTATCCGATTGCTGTTGCAATTGTAGCTGTTATTGTAACCATTGTAATGTTAGTGATGGTTATTCCGAACTATGAGACCATGTTCAAAGATCTAGGTACAGAATTACCATGGATTACTCAATTTTATGTAAATCTGAGCCATGGCATTGTCAATTACTGGTTCATTATTATTCTGGTAATTATAGCACTGGTATTTGCTATCCGTGCATTTGCTAAGACAGATGCAGGAAAGCATTTCTTCGGAAAAATTGCATTGAAGGCACCGTTATTCGGAAAACTGACCACAAAGTCAGCATCTTCTATGATGGCACGTACCATGAGTACCTTGCTGGGTGCCGGTGTACCACTGATCGAAGCGGTGGACATTGTGTCGGGTGTCATGAGTAATATCTATTTTAAGGAAGCAATGGAAGATGCCAAGGAAGAGATCACCATTGGTATGCCGCTATCCAGACCTTTACAGGAGAGTGGACTATTCCCTCCTATGGTATATCAGATGATCCGCATCGGTGAAGAATCCGGTAATACGGAGGAAATGCTGGACAAGCTGGCAGATTATTACGATGAAGAAGTGGAGATGTCCGTACAGTCCCTGATGGCAGCTATGGAGCCTATGATCATTATTGTACTGGCAGTCGTGGTCGGTGGATTGATCGCTGCATGTATGATGCCTATGATGTCCATGTATACAGCACTGGATAATTTATAATTATTTTGGATTATCCGTCCTGTGTAGGGACAGGACGATAATTAATAAATGGGGCGGAAAACTTACTACCCTGAAATTAAAAAACACATAAAAAGGAGAATGTAATTATGAACAAGAAACAGAAGAGTTTAACAAACAAAGGTTTCTCCCTGGTAGAGCTGATCATCGTTATTGCTATCATGGCAGTACTGGTTGGTGTGCTGGCACCTCAGTTCATTAAGTATGTAGAGCAGTCTAGAAGATCTAAAGATATTCAGGCAGCTGCAAACTTACAGACTGCATATTTAACGGATATCGCAGATAATCAGATTACTGGAGATCTTGGTACATCAGCAACAGCTCCCGTGGAAATCACAGGTAACAAAGTAAATGATGCGACAACCCCTGGAACGGTGCCTACGACCGTTAGCAGTGCACCTACAGTATCTGGAACAGCTACAGGTATTACTAAGTTTTATGTATTTGCAGATGTTTCAGAAGGAACTGCTCAGGTATTTGTTGGAAATGATGATGCAAGTACATTATATGATTTGACAACTGAAACAGGTGCTGCAGCGTATAAGGCAGCTAACTAATTTTTTGAAAGGCACCAGACATGCTCCCAACAATTCTTCTCTACATAGTGATTTTCCTTTATGGAATCGTCATCGGTAGCTTCCTCAATGTGTTGATCTACCGTATCCCGAAAAAAGAGAATATTGTAACGACCAGGTCTCACTGCATGAACTGCGGTTACCAGCTGAAGTGGTACGACCTCGTACCGCTGTTCAGCTACCTGGTACTGGGAGGCAAATGTCGGAAATGCAAGGCGCATATCTCCGTTCAGTACCCCGTCATCGAGGCACTGAACGGAGTGCTGTACTTGCTCGTATTCTGGAAATATGGGATGAGCGTGGATTCCCTAGTCTACTGCTTGTTGTTTAGTGCACTTCTTGCTTTAAGTGTGATTGATTTCAGAACATATGAGATCCCTGTGGGATTTAACTTATTTATACTGGCACTGGGGCTGATCCATGGAATCTTCCACTATACACAGTGGTTGGAGTTTGGGATCGGCTTCCTGTGTGTCAGTGTATTTTTGCTTATTCTGTACTATGCGACCGGTGGCAGAGCCATTGGCGGCGGTGATGTGAAGCTGATGGCGGTCTGTGGACTGTTACTCGGCTGGAAACTCATTATTTTCGCATTTTTACTGGGATGTATCATTGGTTCCGTGATCCATCTGATCCGTATGAAAGTAAGCGGCGAAGGACATGTCCTCGCCATGGGACCGTATCTCTCCGCAGGGGTGGCAATCGCTGTCCTGTGGGGCAATGAATTCTTACAGTGGTATCTGAATTTTTACTTATAAAAGATATCCGCATTTCGAACATGATTTCAGAAAGTTCTTCAAAGATTCCGCGATGGCGGAAGGCTTTTGAAATACGATAAATACCGGGAAGAGGAAGGGTAGAAATATGGCAATGAACAATCGCGTATTGAGTATTGAGATCGGAAACTCTTTTACGAAGATCTGCGAGATGGACTACAAGGTGAAGAAGCCGAAGGTCTACAAGGTATTGACGGTGGAGACACCGGAAGGCATTGTGGTAGATGGTATGCTGCAGCCGACACAGGAGTACGCAGACCGCATGGTGAATGCACTGGGGACAAACGGCATTCGGACGAAGAAAGTGATCTTTACCATTTCTTCTACCAGAGTGGCAAGCCGTGAGGTACAGATCCCCAACGTTAAGGCGAGTAAGATCGAGGCACTGGTGAAGACCAATGCCAATGAATATTTCCCGGTGGATCTGACCCAGTATGAGATCGGACATTATCTGGCCGGCGGACTGGCTGAGAACGGGAAGCTCCGTGTCATGGCACTGGCTTGTCCCAAGGCTCTGCTGAACAGCTATGATCAGCTGGCGCAGATGTGCGGCTGGGAGATTGAGTGCTTCGATTACAGCAGCAACAGCTTATACCAGATCCTTCGTGATGAGAAGACAGAAAACGTTACCATGATGATCAAGATCGATGAGAACAGCACTATCGTAACCGTGCTTTCTGCGGGCAAGGTGCTGTTACAGAGAACCGTGGCTTACGGTGTGCAGGATGCTATCGATACCATGATCGCTTCCGGAGCCTATGCCGTGAACGATCCCATGAGTGCGGTAGAGCGTTTCCAGAAGAAAACATGTCTGAACAGAGTACTCCATCAGGGAGACAAAGTCTGGGAAGAAAATGCCGGACGCTGGGAAGATGAGGATGCCGGTAATGTGGAGGTCACAGCAGCAAGACAGAAGATCACCGCTTCCCTGGAGCCTCTGATCGTGGGTGTGAGCCGTGTCATTGACTTCTATGATTCCAGGAACAGTGAAAATCCCATTGAAAAGTCCTATGTTACCGGTCTGGGCGGCAGCTTCAGCGGCATGAGCAAGCTGTTCACCAACTGTCTGGAGCGCAAGGTACATACCCTGTCCGAGATGGATGACAAGATCGGCATGAGCAAGGCCATCCGTTCCACCAGACCCGCAGCCTATATTTCCTGTCTGGGTGCGGTGCTCGCCCCTGTGGGACTGATCGACAAGAGCACCCAGAAGTCCAAGGGACTGACCGTGGTCAGCGGCACGAATTATACCTTCGTCAGTGTGGCGGTACTGGTGTTGGGAGTGATCCTGTCCATCGCCATGGCAGCCACCTCTGTGACCAGATATCTGGGAAATGTGGCGCAGAATGTGTATCTGCAGAACCGGGTACAGGAGCTGCAGCCGGCACAGGCAGTATACAACGATTATCTGGCGGCAGAAGCCCAGTATGATAAATACACATATTTATATGCTTATACCCAGACTCCCAATGAGAATCTGGTGGAGTTCATCAATGAACTGGAACAGATCCTGCCGGACAGCTTCTATACCAACAGCTTCAGCTCCGACCAGACCGGTATCAGCATGTCAGTGACGGTGGAAGGGAAAGCAGCGGCAGCCCGTACGATTCTGAATATCCGCAACATGCAGAGCATTGATGATGTAGAGATCAGCAATATTACGGACAGCAAGGATGAGACCGGCACGTCCATAGTGACTTTTTCCATTACCGGAAGCTATAAGGAGCTGACGGATGAGACCGAAGAGAGCGGTGAGGCACAGGCCGACACCCAGACAGCACAGTAGGAGGCAGCGGAAGATGAAGGTTAAAAAGAGTGAAATTCAGCTTTTGATCGCAGTGATCGGTGTTCTTATTGCTGTGTGTACTTATTTTCTGGTATATTCCAGTTTTAATGAAAAATCAGATGCCCTTGAGGCACAGAATGTAACGTTATCATCCCAGGTGGCAACGCTGGAGATATTAGATCAGCGTAAGGCGGACTACATTGAGGCTACCGGGAAGATGCAGTCCTATATCACAAATTTTGAGAACCGCTTCCCGGCAGATATCTTACCGGAAGACAGCATTATGATGGTAAAGACATTGGAAGATTATACTCGTACCGAGGTGGCAAATATTGCATTCGGTTCCGAAGCAGAGGTGGTGTATACTCCTGCAGCGGATGCGGCAACGACGACTGCGGATGCAACAGCTGCCACGGATACGACAACAACAGATGCTGCGGCAACAACTACAACGGCATCTACAAGTCCGGTATCTACGGACGGTACTGCTTATGCAGATACCCATATGTATGAGGTACCCCTGAGCATCAGCATTTCCTGCACCTATGATGATTTCAAGGGACTGGTAAGATACATCTACAATCAGCAGGAACGTGAGAGCATCCAGGGCGTCAGCATCAGCTACAACGAGACCGACGGAATGCTCACCGGCAACATGACCATGAACACCTATTATCTGCTGGGAACCGATAAGGTATACAGTTCACCTTACATCCCGGATATGCAGATGGGCGTAGACACTATTTTCGGAAATATGGAGTAATAGATTTACAATCATGAGAAGAGTGTGACTGCTTGCAGGCAACACTTTCTCATGATTAGTAAATCAAACAACCATGAGCAGGGAGGACGATAGTCCGGAATGCGAATGGTTGTCCGGTTTCGGGAGCACGTAGTGCGGAGAAAACGGTATTAGTCATGAGCAGGGAGGACGATAGTCCGGAGTGCGAATGGTTGTCCGGTTTCGGGAGCACGGAGTGCGGAGAAAACGGTATTAGTCATGAGCAGGGAGGATGCCTCACATGAAGGAGTACACGGAGAGAAGACAACTGAATAACGAAGGCTTTTCTCTGATTGAACTGCTGATTGCCATCGTGATCCTGGCGATCATCGTTGTGCCGCTTTTGCACAGCTTTGTGACTTCTGCCAGAACCAATGCCAAGTCCCGCAACACCATGCATGCCACGGCCATCGCAGAGGATGTCATGGAGCAGTTCGAGGCACATACACTGGAGGAGATGGCAGACACCTATGAGACGATCACGCCCACTGATTTCACTAACAATGTGCAGAGAGATGTCTCTCTGGATGTGGACGGAGACGGCGCAGCAGAAGATGGTATCTGGCAATATACCTTCCGGGATGAGAAGACGACTTCCGGCATCTATGATGTGGTAGTAACACTGGATCCTAACGGTTACACGGCACTGAATGAGAAGGATATTGTAAATATCCAGAACCTGGCAGGCAATCTGAATGCGGTATATTCCGAATCGGAAGATGCCGCACAGGAGGCATACGGTTATTTTGAAGCGTATTCCGGCGGCAGAGACGTTATGGAGATTGCCAGGAATACTACCAAGACCATCGAAATATCCATAGACAGCAGCCGCATTTTGCTGGATCTGGGAGATGGAGAGAACGTAGAGACAGATGTGTATCTGGTGACGGCCTCCACAGTCTATCATTGCAATTCCGCCATCCTTACAGGCATCAGCGGAGACTACCCCCAGAACGGTACGGATTATGTGATCTTTTCCAACGAAGAGGCGGTAAGAGCCAAAGCAGCGGAACTTAAGAAACAGAAGGAGAGCGGGAATCCGGTGGATGCAGAGGAGATCATTTCCCAGCTGGCCAATATCATTGTGTGCCTGCAGCCCAGAGTGGAGGCTACCCAGAGTGCGGTGACTTCTGCGGTAGACAAAGTGATCGTAAATAACCCGAAGAATGTACAGACAAATCTGTTCCTGGTGGAGCAGACTCCGTCAGCGGAGAGAATAGACAGCTTCACGGACGAAAGCACCGGTTTTAACCCGTATTCCTCCTGGAACAACAATTACAAGGCGGCATTTGAACTGCGGGAGACCTGGCCGGGCTGGATGTCCTCTGCCGGAGCCAGCATTGATTCAGCCTGCAGACTGCGGACGAATCTGATAGACCGCAGCAATACGGAATACATTTTCAATGATCTCAGCGTGTCCGGTGCGGCAGGAAATGCTGTCGGAGATGTGGCGAAGGATATTATGGGTGCGGACGGCGGTCTGACACCGACGGAGCGACGCAACCGTATCTATGACATGCGGGTACAGGTGTACAGCAGGGATACGATCGGTGTACAGTCCCCTGTGCTTACCATGACGGGAACCGTGATCGAGTGATCCGTCAGGCACAGGACAGAGAAGATACCGGAAGGAAGACGAGAAAAATGAAGATATGCGGAAGAAATCCCAAAATATTTTCAAGGGTAAGACAATTCCACAGACGAACGGACAATAAGGGCTCAGCAATGGTCGTTGTGATCATTGCCATGGCCTTTATTGGCATTTTAGCCAGTGTTTTGATGTATATGTCACTGCTGAACTATCAGATGAAGGTGAACAATCTCAAGGCGAAGGACAACTTTTACTCCGCAGAGACTGTGCTGGATGAGATCCGGACGGCTATGGGAGAGCGGGTGTCCGCTTCAGTCGGAAGTGCCTATGAACTGGTTCTGAAAAATTATGAGGCAACCTCCGCAGAGGAGAAGCAGAACAAACTGAGATATTATTTCCTGAAGGATATGCAGGATTATTATGCAGTGACAGGAAGTATGAATATCAACAACTATGATCTGACCAAGCTGTTCAACAGCCTGTCTTCGGAGATAAAGCGGGGGACGGTGCTAGAGACATTGAATGACTCCGGGGAAGTAGTGTACCGGATGGCTCTGGACAGCAGCGGCAGTCTGAAGGTATATGTAATGACAACGGATCCGGTGACGGGCAACAAGGAGAGAGTGGAGACCACGGATATTCCTACCGGACGTTTTCAGTTGTACACCGATGGACTTTCCTTCTGCGGTCTGAAAGTGACTTATACGGATACCGATGGCTATGTGTCCGTGATCCAGACCGATATCCGGGTGAAGATGCCGGATATGGATTTTGCGCAGGCAGTGACACTTCCCTCCATTACGGGGATCTCCATGGTGGCGCAGGAGAATATTCAGGCACTTCCTTCTGATTCCACGCTGATCAGTAAAAATGTCATTGGCGGCAGCTTTTATGCGGAACGTTTTATCGTGGGCAGCGAAGAGTCCGGCAAGGGTAACGGTGTGACGGTGGAATGGAAAGAGACCACCGGCAATGAAAACGAAGACAAGCGTATGGTGATGGCTTCCGATTTATATCTGGGAGAAGGAGCCACACTTACCACAGATCAGTACGGTGAAGTATGGGCCGGTTCCATTGCCATGAACGGAGGGATTCCGGGCAATACGGGAAGCAACGGAACGTTGAGCTTTCAGGGAAACAACGTATATGTGGCCGGAGACCTCAGGATGACCGGGGAACGGAATGTATTTACCGCCGGAGCACAGATCGACGGAGAATATGCCGGACAGTATATCGGCTTCGGCAACGGAAAGGGCGTGGACAGCAGCGCCATTCTGGTCAACGGCACGGATACGGAGATCTATCTGAATGAATTGAAGAATCTTACGCTGGCGGGAAATTCTTACATTTCTCTGACGAAAGCCAATGATGGAATTACCAGTGAGGATGGTGTGAGCAACACCGGAGTACAGGATGTGATGATGGGACAGTCTATCGCTGTGAAGAGTGACCAGCTGGCTTATCTCGTTCCGGCGCAGTGTATCGGCGTGGATGCTTCCGGCAAGACCGTGTTAAACGGTGCCAGCAACCCGATCACGTTGGAGCAGTATAAGGACAAGATCAGAGACCAGGCGGATGTAACGGAAGTGGCATTGAATATTCCGTCCGCTACCCTGAATGGTCATACGCTGGCCGAGTACGGACTGACCCAGAACAATATCCAGAAGATTTTCAAGCGGATCAACAGCAAGATCACGCTGGTGTATTATTATGTAAGCTTTGACAGCACCTCTGATACCGCGAGAGCCAATGCCAACCGGTATTTTCAGGATTATTACGGTGCCAACCAGCAGACCATGGAAGCCTATACCGGTCTGTATACCAAAGCCATTCAGGTGCGTGGACAGCAGAACGGAGCGTACATCATGCATCTGGCAGGCAATGTGGCCATGTATGACAGCAGTGCGGCTGCGGGAAGTCAGGAGAAGCTGTTGGATGCCACACTGACCAGTGATGGTGCCAATGCAGGATATCAGGCACTTTTGGCATCGGATCAGTTGAAATTCCAGGCATTGTCCAAGAAGATGATCGATGTCTATGAGCAGCTGCTTCCTTCGGAGAAGACGGATGCAGCCAATGCTTATACCAATCTGGTAAATGAAGGGGAGATAACGACCTTCCATGCTGTATTAAACGGCAGTACCGGAAATAAGGTGGAGTCAAAATATTTCGGCAATACCACAGGAAGCCTTGCGGAGCAGGGATATAAGGCAGTTATTGTAAAGGGTGATTATACTTATCCGGAAGCCGGATTCGGTGAATTTAAGGGGCTGATCATTGCTGACGGAGATGTCAAAGTGACGGAGAACTTCCAGGGAACGATTCTGTCCGGCGGAACGATCACGCTGGATCAGAATGTCAATGTGGAACCCGACCGGGATGCGGTGCTTCATGCCCTGACCTATTCCAGAACGATCGTAGATGCTGCCGGTAAGACACAGGAATATCATGTGGTAGATTTTTTAAATGGCGGAGACGGTTACCTGAGCAGTAACGGTAAGTCCTATAAGAACAGTGATATAAATCTGGGAGATTTGATAGTTTATGAAAACTGGCAGAAAGAATAACAACAGTGGTTTTTCCCTGGTGGAGCTGATCATTGTCATTGCGATCATGGCGGTGCTGGTGGGTGTGATGGCCACATCCATTACATCCCTGACCGGCAGGAAAGTCCGGAAATGTGCGGACGAAATTGTGACAACACTGGAGCGGACCAGAGTGCTGACCCTCGGTAAAGAACAGAATCAGGTGGAGTGCGTTATCAGCTATAATGATACGACCAAGGAATATACGGCACAGATCCGGCAGGGAGATGTGGAGGTATCCAACAGGGTACTGGGAAAAGAGCCTATTGATATCAAAGTATATTTTGAGGGGGATTCCACGGGATATTCCCTGACGGAACTGAAAGGATCCGACAGCCTGTTACCTTATGTTTCATCTTCAAATGGGCTGCATCTGGTGTTTAACCGTGCATCCGGGGCCTTTGAGAAGAATACCTGTATCGCAGGCAGTGTATTGAAGGAGTACTGTCAGAAAATCGTCGTAAGCAACGGAACGAGAACCATAGAAATCACAACGGTCGGCAAGACCGGCAAGATCCTGACGAAGTAAGGAGGTTGACCATGGGTATTGGAAAGAAAGGATTTACTCTGGTAGAGATCATCGTATCTCTTGCCATCATGACCATAGTAGCAGGTGCGGTGGGAGCATTCGTGATCGCCGGCAACAATTCCTATATGCGGGGAAACAAGGAACTGACTCTGCAGGAAGAAGCCCAGCTGACCGCCAACCAGATGATCGATCTGATCATTGATGTGGAGAAGGGTATCAGCTTTTCCAATCTGACAGATCAGGAAGCGGTTGATGTTGATGGCAATGTGGCAAAAGACGTTAACGGCATGGAAGTAACAAATGCCAGTGTCAGCGAGCTGCGTCTGATCAATAATGACAACAGCTATATGATCCGCTGGCAGGGTGGTGCCGGGGCGGATTACGCCGATGCCAATCAGGTATATCTTTACGAGGTAACAAATACTAAGGACGGCGAAGGCAAAGTTGTGGTAGGAGATTTTGACGCGGCTAAGCCCGCACTGATGGCAGAGCATGTCAGCAGTTTCAGCGTGGACCTCAGTGAACTGGATAAGCGGAAAGTCGTTCTGAATATGATCTTTACCTATCAGGACAAATCCTATGATATTTCCGAGACCATCAAGTTAAGAAATGATCTGAGCTCCGAACCGTCCAGCATCTATTCCTGGATCAGCGGCATCCGTATCATTCCCGAGCACGCAGATCTGAAACAGGGACAGGCTTTCGTCTTCGATTACGAGATCACCGGAGACGAGGAAGCCATTGCTCAGGGCGTGACCTGGGCCGTAAGTTATCAGGATGGCAGCGCATGTAAGAGTACCATCAGCGGTAACGGTAAACTGAGTGTGGCAGCGGATGAGACCATAGCAGAGAATATTCTGACAGTAACCTGTACCGCCGTAGCGGATCCTACCATAGCGGCAACGGCTACCGTAACGGTACAAAAGCATATGGTGGATTCTCTGGATATAGAACCGAAAGATGCTTCTGTGATTCAGGGGGACAGCCTGCAGTACTCTTATACTATGGAAGGAACAGAAGAGGCTAAAAATGCCGGGGTGACCTGGAGCGTGGCAAGAGTGGACGCAACTGGACTTAAGGCAGGAACCACGATAAATGGGAGCGGTCTTTTGACGGCTGACAGATATGAGCCGACCGGAACACTTGTGCTACAGGTAACCTGTACTTCCGTGGCGGATCCCGGAATGTCTGCATCCACAAAGGTATCGGTATTACCCTATACCAACATTGACGGAAAATATGATGCAACACTGATTGCCAAGAATCTGACCACATATGATTTTACCGAAGGAAGTACGGAAAAGATCGGTTATAAGGCATTGATTGAATGTCTGCCGTCCTGGGCGGATTACAGAAATGGTTATCCACAGATTGAGTGGAGTGTGGTAGATGATTATGCCAATAATTACAAAATAACCGGTTTGACAGATTCTGATGGTCGACAGTTCCAGGCAGAACTGGAATGTGGAAATATGACGGATACGGTAGTACGTGTACGTGCGGTGATAGCTTTATCAGTAGATATTAAGATTACCAGAGAAATCGATATTACAATCCCTCCCCTGAAGACGGTTGTAAACGCGAAGGAACCGTATATTTACTCCAAGCAGTTTGTATTAAACCGTAATGGAAAAATTAATTGCGAGATTCGAAATTATAAAGGGGAAGTAAATTGGAGATTTGCAGATATTCCCAGTGAGCTGAATAATGATTTCAAGGTATGGAACGGAATACAAAAATCATATCAGGTCGGTTTTGAAGTCTATGACGGAGCATATGATAATGTTCATCAGGAAGCCTATCTGACAACAGAAAATACGGGAGAATCTACAGAGGTAAGAGCACTTAGCTATATTTCCTGGGATACCGAATATCGTCTGAAGCTTCAGGCATGGAGCCTGGATGATTCCACATTAGTGGCCGAAACGGTAATACTGGTGCCGGTAGTGGATATCTTATTTGCCAATGATCAGCATGTGATTACGGTGCTGAGACCTACCTGGACGAATCGTTATGATCTGCATGCGTATGGTTTTGAGTCTGGAAGAGAGAAAGGACATAGAGCAGCAAAACTGGCAGGATATTTCCAGGGAGAACTGCCGTTGGATTCCAACACGAAATTTGCAGAAATTGATAATATGCATCTTCCTTTTTCGCAGGTACAGTTTGATATTGGCGCACATGAAGAAAATGATTATTTAATTATGACCATTTATGATGAACGATATCCGGATCATAAGAGAAATCTTTTACTGGAAGTAGAGAAGAATCCGGAGTGGTGGGAATGGAAGGATAATAAATGACCATGAATTGGAAACGCAATTCAAAAAAGTACATAGCAGGAATCCTCACCATAGCTTTGGCCGTCGGAGCCGGTCAGAGCTATGGCTCTATGGAGGTCAGTGCGCAGGAAAGAACCCTTCCGGGTATTGAAAAACTGGTACAGGATACGGTAGCTTCTTCTGACGGTACTTTCCATATTCTGGAGATCGTTCCGGCGAAGGAAAATGCCACGATCGGCTATCTGGCAGGCGGCGAGGAGCCGGTATCTGAGGGCAGAAAGCTTTCCGAGATGCCGTCAGCCACAGAGCGCCAGACAGCTATGGACAGTCTGGATGCTGCAAAGTTTCCGACGACAGGTCCGGTTACTTTTTCTGCCTACAGCGAAAGCACCGGAGCTTCCAGAACCGAGGACGTAAGAGGACGCTTTGTATTCCGACAGGACGGATCCGGCAGATACAATTACCAACAGATCGATGCGGTCTATCGTGAGATTGCCAATGGGGAGACGGTGGCAGCAGGAGAACGTTATAACCGATACAGTGCATTGGAGGCCGCCGGAGACAGTAACCGGGATGCCAAAAGCGTGACCCCGGTATTTTCCCATAGATCTACCGGAGGAAGCAACGGACTGGAGACTACGATTATCAATGGTTCAGACAGCACCAGGGGATATGCGCAGGGCTTATATGCAATTTCGGAGACGGATCTGGCCGCTATTGATAAAACGAGTTTTCAGGCAAAAGATTATGTGGGCAGGACAATCTATCAGAAGATAGGTACGGGTGAGACTGCAGTTTATACCTATCTTGGACAGATTGTATACGGTACCGATGCGGCACTGCCGGATGGATTAAAGACTACGTCCAGAGGGGTATCCGGAAATGATGCAGGTACTGCTGTGCAGGCACGCACGACATCCGGAGGAGATGCGATAGCAGCCTATTCTGCCGGAGATATTACCCAGAATCTCTACATCCTGGATCATGCACAGCCGGATAGCGCACAGCTTTGGGCAAAATGGGATGATGTTTCGAAGGCATATACATTTGAGACCATAGCCAGTGCCTATCTTGTGGATTTCACAGTAAATGATAACGGCGACTATTATGTATCTGCAATGACAGTAAGTGACAAAAACGGTGATTACCGTCTGATCGATACCTATCGTAAGGATGAGGCCGGCAGCTACACTATGGTGACACCGGGTTCCCTTCAGGTTACTTACAAGGGGGAAGCGGGCTTTGACACCGCCAACAGCTATGATTTTGTAGGGGATGACAGAGAGGATGCTACGGAGACTATTGCCTATAACGGCGGTTTCTACAACAAAGAATGGTTCAGGAAAAATGTCCTGAATCTGTCCGGTACCAGTCGTTATGAGAGTGGTACAGCCACCGGAGACGATATCGATACACTGAAGATCGAAGTGACAACACTTACCCTGCAGGAACTGGCTGATCTGGCAGATGCTTCCATTACAGCGGAGGATTCTTATTGTGGAATTGATCTGGCAGATGTGGATCTGTTCTATTTTTCCGGTCAGGGAAATTACGGGGCAGAGCCGTCCAATATGGTCTCTGCGGCAACCGTGATCGCAAAGCTGGCATTTGGCGTGGACGACAGCGGGATCAGAACCGCTGCAGCCAGAGTGCCGGTGATCATGGATTATAATTTTTATGCCAAGAACAGCACCCAGAGCAATGAAGTGTTGACGAAACTGGCATTGACTCTGCTGCAGGTGTCGGATGACAATGTGGCAACCGCAATCGCAGGTCAGGGAGATTCCTATTGGGAAAATGTAAGTGTCGATACGCTGAAAAGCGCGGCAGAGGGAAATATCAGATCCTATGCGTCTGCAATGCAGGCGGCAAATGCGGATACCCTGACGTTGGATACCTTGAAGGAATACCTGAACGAAAATGTATACCTGAACAACGACAGTTCCAAAGCTTATGCGGCAGAGGATTATCTGACGGATCTGAAGTCAGATACGACAAGAGCATGGATCTACACGGATGTCCTGAAAGAGATCCGCTACGAGAATTTTCTGATCACACAGGAAAATGCCACGGCGGTCACTTTGAATGAAGAGATCAGCAAAGCTTCCATCACCAGATATATTATGAACTGGTATCTGCACAGAAGCCAGGTAAAGGACAGCCTTGCGATATTGGATCTGGAGCCCTGTTATGATTTCGGAACTGGAGCTTTATCTGCAGATTCCGTGAAAGGATTTCTGGGGCAGAGCAGTTACGGTGGAAGGATTTCCATTACCCAGATGGCTTCCGCAGAGTTCATTGGCAAGATAGAGGATCTCAACGATCGATATGATATGATCTATGTGGGTGCCCGCACCGGAACCATGAATGTGAAAAACAATCAGACCGTTTACAATGACAGTTCCATGAATGGGCTGATCTATACGCATATCGGGGATCTGTATGATTATAAGGATGAATCGGATGATAACAAGAACCGTCTGAAGGATGATTCCCTGAGTCACACTTCCAATCAGTACCGTGGCCCGGGAAATGATATGAACTCCACCAGAGAAAAGGAGTTCGAGCAGTATATTTCCGCCGGGTATCCGGTAGTATTTGCGAATGCACTTCTGACGGGAATTGACGGTAAGGTGAGTGCCAATACGGCAACAGTGGACGAAAGTTCCTATTTTTACCAGTTGATACAGTTTGCCTTGTCCACGGATGAAAGCGGCAATTACAAATACTGGCAGGAGAATGTATTTGCGGAGAGTCAGCTAGTACCCGGAGCAGCAGAAAAGGCGGCGGATGACAGCAAAGAGGCGCTGGCTGCCGCAAAGGCGGCAAAGGAAGCAAGAGAAGAGAGACAGAGAAACTTTGGCAACCATCTGAATCTGTCCAAACTGCAGATCGAATGGGTGAAAAATCTTGGGGAAGATTATATTCCTACAGAGCTGCATTACAACGGGGACGGTATCAACGATGCGTTCCTGAAGATGACGGACGGTAAGTTCTATCTGCAGTATATTTTTGCTCTGTCCAATGATGCGGCTGCCTCCCAGGTGAGCACGACGTATGATTGCAAGCTGTATATTGATAAGAACTCCGACGGTCGCTTTTCCGGTTCCGATGTGATCGGGCAGACACTTTCCTCCACAGAGGAGCTTGCCGGACTGAATCTGTATGTCAGATCCGGGCAGGAATGGAAGGAAGTGGCGAAGAATGACGGTGGCCATTACGAGCTGCGCACCGGATATACCTATAAGGTAGTCAGAGTGCTGCCGGATGATTATCAGGGAGTATTGCCCTGGAAGATGATCTTCTTTGATAATTCTGATGCACTGGTGAGAACCGCAGTGTCCGGTTATACGGCAGTGGACAGAGGTTCCAGAGTGGATATTCAGGTATTGCAGCTGATGTCCGACAGAAAAGCATCTAATGACAAGACACTGTGGAATCTGGAAAGTGACAGTGATGTAAAGTCACTGTTAAGCGGTATCCGGGAATTTAATGTATCTATTGATTCCGTGAAGACTTCAACTTTTATCAACGGATTGATTTCAGACGATCAGTTGAAAAAGCTTAAGACCGATGAACAGAAGTCTGAGGCTTATTACAATGCGGCATACAATACTTTCCAGCAGTATGATATGCTGATCCTGGGATTCGGAGACAACTATCAGTTCGGAAGCAAGGATCAGAGCCTGAAGAACATGGCAGTATCTGAAGCGATCCGTGATTATATCGAAGATGGTAAGAGTGTCCTGTTTACCCATGACAGCAGTTCTTATATCAACAGTAAGGCCGGTAGCGGTAAAGGCTGGTACTGGGGCTACGAGTTCAACAAGACCATGCGTGCGGCGGTAGGGCTGGATCGTTATGGTGCGTTGCTGGAATATTATGATGACCAGAGGAACAATTCCAGTTTATCCGATGCCCAGAGAAAGCGTTATGATGCTTATTACAATATTCTGGACACGCAGTACAATTACGATACGGCATGGAAGCCGAGAACGGACCGGAGCAGTGATCAGACGGTCGGAAATATCGAGGGCACGACCAAATATACGACAGTCCGTTATGTGCAGAATCGGATCAATGCGATCCTGCGGAAGGGAACGTCTTATACGAGTTTCTATTTTCCGATTCGCAATTCTCTGTTTTATCAGGGTATGGATAAGACGACGAACTCTCAGGGGCAGATCACGGTGTTGGGAGATTACAAGGAATTCGGAGACGGTGCCGGTCCTGATATGATCGTTACGCAGGTAAATCAGGGACAGATCACTAATTATCCTTATCAGATCACTACAGAAGAACAGCAGACTCTGACAGTGGCGGCAACACATTATCAGTGGCTGCAGCCGAACATGGAGCTGGATAAGGATGGAGACGGCAAAAATGATATTGTGGTATGGTATTGTCTGTCTGACCTGTCCGACAATGCCAAGACCAGAAAGACACAGACTGAGAGGAACAACGGACGGGGCAATGACAATGGTGTGAACCTGTATAATGTCAGCCCCAAAGATGTGGTAAATAACTATTATATTTACAGCATGGGCAATGTCACGTATTCCGGTGCGGGACATACGGAGCCTACAGGAATGGCGGAGAAGAAGCTGTTTGTGAACACCATGGTAGCAGCTTACAATGCCGGAACCAAGGCACCTTCCGTATTTTTCCGGGATGACAACGGCAACACCATTGACTCCGTATATATGATGTATGATGCTGCCAACAAGATGATCCTGGATCGCAGCAATAAGATTCAGGTGGATTTCAAGGCTACCGATTACAACATCCTGTCTTCGGCAACGGAGATCCGGGTAGAGTTCTTCAAGGAGTCCACGGATGCGGATGCTATGGAGATCGCATACGGCAAGGGCACATTGAAGGTGAAGCCTCTGACCGGGCTTACGGTAATGAATTCCGCAGGAACAGCAGTGGATGCACATGTGATCACCGGTGGAGACAATCACTTTACGGAAGGTGGAAAGGACTATTATGTCACAGGTACGTCGTATTATTCTGTGACCAGTGACGGTGTATACACGCTGGCATTCCCTGCATCGGAGATGGGCCTGTTCTCCGGCAGCGGCAAGATGACGCTTAACGATCAGGATGCCGCCACCATCTACATCCGGGCGACAACCGTTTACGACAACGGAGCCAAGCGGACCGAAGGCGCTGTTAAGAGCCTGACGGTCAGCGCAGCGGAGCTGTTTGAGCTGGATTAAAGGATTTGCGGGCGACGCAGAAAAGACAAATTGCACAAAGAGCAGGGCTGTGGAAAAGTACCAATTTCCACAGCTCTGTTTTTGTATGGTTTTTTACCTGCAATTTTCTTGCAGAATCGATATGCATGTGCTATAGTAATCACATCTTAAGAAAGTCTATATAGGCAATATTCTGAAAATGCTTTAATGCGTAGGTGCAGTCGATGGCGGATCGCCGCAAATTCATGGATTGACAGAACAATCGGACAGGGAGAAAACTATTGGAAACAAACGATATTGTGACGAAAAATTTTGAAAGCTATGCGGATGTGGCGGCGGACATTATTAATGTTCTGTTACATGAAGGGAGAAGAAGGGTTAAAGATTATGAAATGTTGTCGGCGGCTACTGAGAGTCTTTACTTGGATAAAGAAAATGGATTGCGAAATCAATTGGAAGATGTAGCAAAGTACCATGTGGTAAATGGGGTGCCTAAGGTATTGTATTTATTTGCCAATCAGACAAAGGTGGATAAGGGCATGGTATTGCGCAAGGCCGGGTATGCAGGTGGAGAATACCGCAGACAATATGAAAAACAAAATCCGAGCCTATATCCTGTGATAGAAATTGTGTTATACTGGGGAAAGAGCAGGTGGAAAGGGGGATGCAGTTTGCACCGGTTATTTGATGAAGAAGGGGCGACTGCAGATATTATATGGAAGTATGTAGATGATGTACAACTTCATGTTTGGGAAATGCGTCATTTACCCAGAGAAATACGAGAGCTTTTTCAAAGTGATATGAGAATCATCGTGGATTATCTTGCAGAGGGAGATAGCTATCGGTCGGACCGAAAAGTGATTCATAAAGAAGCAACAGTTAAGATGCTACGGGTATTATCCGGAGATACAAATGTTGATGATACCGGAGATGCATTAAAAGAAATGGGAATCAAAGAGGAGGATGAGATCAGGGTGTGTGAATTATTTGATCAGTATACAAGAAAAGGGATTGCACAGGGAATTTCGCAGGGGATTTCTCAGGGAGTTGCGCAAGGGATTATTATAATGTGCAAGGATTTTAATACCAGTTATGAAGAAACTTTACAAAAGGTGAGACTGAAACTGAATATCTCAGAGCAGGAAGCTGAGAAAGAAATGAAACTTTATTGGTAAATATGGAATAGAAACTTGACTTTTTCTATGTACTATGATAAATATATACTATACCTACTGGAACAGTAGGAAATATAAAGGGAATAATATAGTATACATAGACATAGGAGGAGAAAAAGATGGCATTTGCAGCAGAGACCATATGTGTCCAGGGAAGTAATGAGAGAAAGGATCCGTTCGGCGCCATCAGCATGCCCATTTATCAGAATGCGGCGTATGCGCATCCGGGACTGGGGAAGAGTACGGGATATGATTATTCCCGCTGCAGCAACCCCACCAGAGACGAAGTGCAGAAGACGGTTGCTCTGTTGGAACAGGGAACAGAGGCACTGGCATTTTCTACGGGAATGGCGGCAATCACTGCAATGATGGAAATCTTTTCTCCCGGAGATCATCTGATCGCTACCGATGATCTGTACGGCGGTACGTTGAGACTGTGGAACATGATCAGTCACAAGAATGGTATTTCCGTGGATTGTGTAGATACTTCCAACGTGGATACGGTGAAGGCAGCGTTGCGCCCGGAGACAAAAGCTATCTATCTGGAGACACCGTCCAATCCGATGATGAAAGTAGCGGATATTCAGGCAATTGCAGATCTTGCGCATGAGAATGGATGCCTGTTGATCGTGGATAACACATTTCTGTCTCCTTATTTCCAGAAGCCGTTGACATTAGGAGCTGATATCGTGGTACACAGTGGAACCAAATATCTGGAAGGACATAATGATACTTTGTCCGGTTTTCTGGTGGTGAAGGATAATGCTCTGTATGACCAGCTCTATAATATCTACAAGACTACAGGAGCCTGTCTGTCTGCGATTGACAGCTGGTTGTTACTCCGCGGTATCAAGACACTGGCAGTCCGCATGGAACAGCACCAGAAGAATGCTCTGGCCATCGCACACTGGCTGGAACAGAGACCGGAAGTGGAAGAAGTCTATTATATCGGACTGGATTCCAGACCGGATAAGGAGCTGATTGACAGACAGTGCAGCGGCTATGGCGGAATGATTTCTTTCCGATTGAATTCTGCGGAGAAAGCTGTTAAAATTTTGGAGAGCGTAAAGCTGATCCGTTTTGCAGAAAGCCTGGGAGGCGTGGAAAGTCTTCTGACCTATCCCATGAAGCAGACCCATGCAGATGTACCTGTAGAGGTCAGGGAAACTCTGGGTGTGGATGAAAAGCTTTTGAGAATGTCTGTTGGTATTGAGAATATTGATGACCTGCTGGCAGACTTGGAGCAGGCCTTTGCCTGAGTGGGGTTGACTGGTATACATAGTAATTTAGCCAGTTCCGCGGAAAGTTTCACGGAAGTCCCACAACAGACGCAACGAGTCAGGACGTGCAGAAGGTCCTGGTAGAATAGGTACGATTGACAGAAAAATTTAACCTGCAACTTGGGGCCACAGGCAGAAAGCTTGCAGGTTGTCGAAAGGTAAGAGGATTCGTATGGCTACATACAACTTTGATAAAATTATAAATCGTAAGGGAACGAACTGCCTGAAGTACGACTATGCCGTGGAGAGAGGCAAGCCTGCGGATGTGCTGCCACTGTGGGTCGCAGACATGGACTTTACAGTATCGGAGGAGATTACGAAAAGCCTTCACGCGGCGGTAGATCATGGAATCTACGGATACACCCAGCCTAAGGATGCTTATTATAATGCCATAACCAATTGGATGGAAAAAAACCATAATTGGAAGACGAAGAGAGAGTGGATCATGAAGACCCCCGGTGTGGTATTTGCACTGGGTGCAGCGGTAAAAGCTTTCACAAAGCCGGGAGATGCGGTCTTGATCCAAAATCCGGTGTATTATCCCTTTACCAATATCATTAGGGACAATGACCGTAGGGTGATTGATAATACATTGGTATACGAAAAAAGGGTAACTGAAGGAAAGTCGCAGTACAGCATAGATTATGAAGACTTCGAGCGCAAGATTGTGCAGGAGAATATAAAACTGTTTATCCTGTGCAATCCTCACAATCCGGTGGGAAGAGTATGGAACAGAGAGGAACTGCAGTATTTGGGAGAGATCTGCCTGCGCCATCATGTGATCGTAGTCAGTGATGAAATTCACAATGATTTTGTATATCCCGGATTTGAGCATACGGTGTTTGCCAATGTGGATCCCCGTTTTGCGGAGTTCACCGTGACCTGCACCGCACCCAGTAAGACCTTCAATCTGGCAGGCTTACAGATTTCCAATATTTTTATCTCAAATGAGACATTGCGGGAAGCATTCCAGAAGGAAATCGACAAGACCGGATACGATGAGCCGAATGCGTTGGGAGCGGTAGCCTGCGAGGCTGCATATCGTGGCGGACAGGAGTGGCTGGATCAGTTGAGAGCTTATCTGCTTGAGAATCTGAACTTCCTGCGAGCATATCTGCAGGAGAAAATTCCACAGATTCATCTGGTAGAGCCGGAAGGTACTTATCTGGTATGGCTGGATTGCAGTGAACTTGGGATTTCCGGCAAGGAACTGGATCAGTTTATCGTAGAGAAAGCGGGACTCTGGCTGGATGGCGGAGCAATGTTCGGACCCAGTGGAGCAGACTTCCAGCGAGTGAATATTGCCTGCCCCAGAGCAACTCTAGAGCTTGCACTGGACAAGCTGAAGGCGGCAGTAGACAACCTGGGCTAGGTCCGACAGATTTGATGTGAGCAAAGAAAAATATCTGTGGACGCTTGTTCCGATAGGACAAAAATTATAGCGGTATAATATTAACAGACATATGGTATATTTTTACAATGTTGTCCATATACTGTAACATATCAGGCCATTCATGACTGATCACGGCAGCTTATGCTACGCTTGTGATCCCTGATGAATGGCCTTTTCGATAGTATTGCCATAAGGAAAGGAGCACACAGTATATGCCAAGAGGACAGAGAAAATCCCTGGAGGAAAAGATCCAGGCAAAACAGGAGTTGATCAATGCGCTGAATATCCGCATTGAATCCGAGGAACGGGAACTGGAAGAATTATATGAGCAGAAGAGGCGCAAAGAACTGGAGGCAGTAAGTGACCTGATCGAGGATGCCGGCCTGGCACCGGAGGAAGTCACCGAAGTCTTGCAACAATACATTGAGAACCGCAGCGCAAATGCATCGTGAGATTGCAGGTGAAAGAGAGCTTGCTCACCTTAAAGAACCGGAGCTGTACCGCCCAAAAGTTAGAAACAGAATCAATCTAATGACTGGAGGCCGATACACGCCCGGTCTTTTTTTGTGCCCGTTTGGTTATCGCCAATCATGCAAGCATGTTGGCTCTCTTGCGCTCATTATATCGTGAGCACAGCTCACTCAATGCATTTCGCAAAATCACACTTGCAAGCAAGTGATTTTGCTTCATCATATCATAAAAAGTACTGCGTGATAATCTGCTGTACCTGTTCTGAACGAATGGGAACCTTGCCGGTCTCGTAAGTGGTGATCAGCTGCATGGACGGAAAGATTCCGTTGTAGCAGTAAGACTTGAGTTTGTTGCAGGCAGCATCACAATAATTGTTCTTGTCCATCATCCCGAAGTGTTCCCAGTAGAAGAACTGCTGCGTGGTGGGATGCAGGATCGTGAAATCAGGATAGACTGTCAACTCATTTAAGGCCAGAGCTGCCTCGTAACGATATGGAATATGATTTGTGTACAGAAGATTGGCGATGATAACCTCGGATTTGGAACGGACTTTATGTCCCGCCAGTGTAGTATGAATTAGATTTTCCGGGTGAGAACTGTTTGTTTCATAGCTTTCCGCACACCATTTCTGCATCGATACCGGAAGCTTGTCCTTCGCAAAATGACTTTGCAGCAATTCATAATATGGTGAAGATTCCTCTAGAAGGTCAGAGGAGGATAATTTCCTGGAGCGGCTTTGTGAGGATGAAATTTTCTTATAGGAACTTAGCAGAGAAAATTCTTCTTCGGCTTCCAGTAGCAGAAGAGAGTAGTATTTTTTCAAGGCCATAATCTCTGCAAGAGAACGATTTGATTTAGGACAATATACAGATTGTTCCTCTTTTCTGATAATCCAGCGTTGGTAAGATCCATTTTTTTGAATGGATAATTCTCCTTCTGGAAAGGCGGAAATTTTGCGGCGTAGGTAGTCACATTGTGTCTGTAATTTATTAAGGCGAGTGTCTAAATTCTGAATCATAAAAAACTCCTTTCAAAATGGTTTGGTGTAAATAGGATAAAATACCAGAAAAAAATACAAAAAAGTCTAATTTTCAAGTGGAAAAAGGGATGATTGTATCAAAATAAAGAAAAAGGGTAAAATAGATACAAAAAAAGAAAAAATATGAGAAATTTTGTACTAAAATAGCCGGAAAACAGCTTTTAGCGAAAATGGAGATAAATGAACATTGTGGGACATGCAGATAAGCAATAGAGCGGGCACTTTTGAAGGCACAAGCATATCTGAGTGTATTATAACATGACAGGGGAGATTTTGAGAAGATGTTTGTTTGGGAAAAGAGATCTGAATACAAAACACCCACGGCATGGAATTCCAATGGAATCCCTTGCCGCGGGCAGTGGTTTCAGACTATAAATGTTTTATTCCGCGCTTCCTTCGCCCTTCTTCAGATTCTTCTGGGCGGTGGAGAGCATGAGTTTGATTCGGTTGAGCTGGTTGACTTCGCTGGCACCGGGATCGTAGTCGATGGCTACGATGTTGGAGGAAGGATATGCCTTCCGCAGAGCCTTGATAACGCCCTTACCTACCACGTGGTTCGGCAGGCAGCCGAAGGGCTGGGTACATACGATGTTCGGTACGCCTTCCTTGATCAGTTCCACCATCTCACCGGTCAGGAACCATCCCTCACCGGTCTGGTTGCCGATGGATACGATCGGTTCCGCATAGGAGACGATCTTGTAAATGTTGGTAGGCGGATCAAAATGCTTACTTTCTTCAAAAGCCTTCACGGCAGAGCCGCGGAGGATATGTTCGATGGCCCAGATACCCAGCGCGGAAATCTTTGCAGTCTTCTTGCTGGTGCCTAAGTGTTCTGCTTTGTAGATCTGGTTGTAGAAACAGTACAGCATGAAGTCGATCAGGTCGGGTACTACAGCCTCCGCACCTTCGCTCTCCAGCAGCTCTACCAGATGATTGTTGCCTGCAGGAGAGAATTTCACCAGAATCTCACCGACCACGCCGACACGGGGCTTCTTGATATCCAGTACCGGAACCGCATCGAAATCCCGGATAATCTCGGTACACATCCGGCGGAACTTCGGAATGCTGATATGCTTCGCGGAGACAAATTTCTGTACCTTCGCAAGCCATTTTTTGTGCAGGGCATCCACGGAACCCGGAGTTGCTTCATAAGGACGCATCCGATATACACAACGCATGAAGATGTCACCAAATTCCGCACCCACAGCGGCACGTAACAGCAGATCCGCATTCAGATGGAAGCCGGGATTGCTCTCGATACCAGCCAGGTTCAGGGAGATAACGGGAATCTGCTCCATGTCTGCTTTCTTCAAGGCACGACGGATGAAGCCGATATAGTTCGTCGCACGGCATCCGCCACCGGTCTGGCTCATGATGATGGCTGTCTTGTTCAGGTCATATTTACCGGACAGCAGAGCTTCCATGATCTGACCTACTACCAGCAGGGAAGGATAGCAGGCATCATTGTTAACATATTTCAGACCAACATCCACAGAGTGCTTGTTATCGTTGTCCAATACCACGAAATTGTAACCGCAGGCATTGAACGCAGGCTGCAAGATCTCAAAGTGGATCGGGGACATCTGCGGACAGATGATGGTATAGTCCTTACGCATCTCTTCGGTAAACGGTACCTTCTCGATAGCGGAAGAACGGATGTTGCGGTGCTTGCCCATCTTTTCACGGACACGGATTGCAGACAACAGGGAACGGATACGGATGCGGGCCGCACCCAGGTTGTTGACCTCATCGATCTTCAGGCAGGTGTAGATTTTGTCGGAGCCGGAGAGGATATCGTTCACCTGATCGGTGGTAACGGCATCCAGACCGCAGCCGAAGGAATTCAACTGGATCAGATCCAGATTCTCCACCGTCTTTACATAGCTTGCGGCAGCGTAAAGTCTGGAATGGTACATCCACTGGTCGGATACAATCAAAGGACGTTCCGGTTTTGCCAGATGGGAGATGGAATCCTCTGTCAGTACTGCCATATCGTAGGAGGTGATCAGCTCGGGAATACCGTGGTTGATCTCCGGGTCTACATGATAGGGACGGCCTGCCAGCACGATACCGCGCTTGCCGGTCTTGCGTAAGTATTCCAGAGTCTCTTCGCCCTTTTTCTCCATATCGTGACGGGCATTTGCCAGTTCCTTCCAACCCTTTTCGCAGGCTGCGGCGATCTCTGCGGCTGGAATCTCGGTGAATTCCTTCGTCAGCGCATCCGTCACGGTACCAAGATCTCTAAAGGACATGAACGGATTGCGGAAAGTGATCTCACCGCCGGCGATTTCCTCTACGTTATTCTTGATATTCTCAGAATAAGAAGTAACGATAGGGCAGTTGTAATGGTTGTTGGCATCCTCGAACTCGTTGCGCTCATAGAATAGCGCAGGGTAGAAGATGAACTTGATTCCCTGACGAA
>ENA-OPXX01000683-OPXX01000683.1-human-gut-metagenome-genome-assembly--contig:-NODE-683-length-29220-cov-2.735093_pt1 | contig 29220 bp, 26 predicted proteins | sample MGYA00241771_ERZ502046 | MGnify/ENA primary metagenome ERZ502046 (study PRJEB25962, sample SAMEA2042006) | human gut metagenome | biome: human gut; feature: human-associated habitat; material: faeces...
TGGACTATGACCTAATAGTTGTAAAGACCTTGGAGAGGGTCTATAAAAACTACTATATAATACGAGGAGATCAAAAGAAATGACTTTAGACAAAAGACTAATTGGGAAAAAGGCAGTTATATATTATGATCGGCATATTATTTCATGTATTGACAGTAGCTCTAGTGACTTAAATACTGTTGAGGGAGTTGTAGAAGACCTATGTGAAGATATGGTTGTTATATCTTACATAACCAAACAACAAGTCCGTTCTGTTCAGAAAGGTATTTTCTCAGACAAAGTATCCTATGTAGAAAAAAATGCAAAGAAAACTTCATTCATAAACCTTCGCTATATCGTAAAAATAGATCTTATCGATCTCGTAAATTAACTGCTGCTTTCCAGCAGGAAGCTTGTTGATCCATCTTCTTTCGCAATGAACTGACATCGCTATTATGGTTAAAATGATCTATTATATAGGCAGAAACAAAAAGGAGGAAAATCAGAAAAGATATTTACAACCTGTAATTGCTAACTAACACAACCGGATACATCCGGGAGAAAAAACAAGGAGGACGTAATTATGTCAAAAAAATTAGAAACCAGTTCAGATGACTGGTACAAATTTAATGAGAAGGCCGACAAGATTCAGAGAAAACATTCTGATGCCCGTACCAGCGATGAAAAAGAGAAATGGGAAAGAAAAGCAGAAGAACTGGTTGATTTCATGCGTTCCAAATACGGTGATGACGAAATTGTAGAAAGCATTATTAATACCTACTACCTGGAAAGGCTATAATCTAACTTAAGCATTACAAAATGAGCATTTATTCTTAAATTTAAAAGCGTTTTTACAGGCACCTCTGTTCTGGAGGTGCCTTTTTCCCGTATCATAACAGTTATTTTTGAGAGTATGAAACTTTTTCTGTAAAATAGTGTTTAAAAGGTTCTTCTATGATAAAATAAATATCATTAGGAGGGCCTTTTATTATGGCAAGACAAAAGAAATCTGTACATCGAGTACAAATGACAGAAGGAAAAAGAAACATTATCCACCAGCTTCTTGAAGAGTATGATATTCAGTCCGCAGAAGATATCCAGGACGCCTTGAAAGATCTTTTAGGCGGCACCATTAAGGAGATGATGGAAGCAGAAATGGATAATCATCTCGGCTATGAAAAATCAGAACGTTCTGATAATGATGACTATAGAAATGGCTATAAACGCAAACAGGTCAATAGCCGTTATGGTTCTATGGAAATCGAAGTGCTGCAGGATCGTAAATCAACTTTTGAGCCACAGGTAGTGAAAAAACGCCAGAAAGACATTTCTGATATTGATCAAAAGATTATTTCTATATATGCAAAAGGTATGACTACACGACAGATCTCAGAAACTATCGAAGATATTTATGGATTTGAAACATCTGAAAGTTTCATTTCTGATGTTACAGACAAGATTCTCCCACAGATTGAGGACTGGCAGAACCGGCCATTAGATGAGGTATATCCGATCCTGTATATTGATGCGATCCATTATTCTGTGCGGGATAATGGAGTGATCCGTAAGCTTGCAGCTTACGTCATTCTGGGTATCAACACCGAAGGAAAGAAAGAAGTCCGGACTATTAATGTTGGAGATAATGAAAGTGCCAAATACTGGCTTTCTGTTATGAATGAGCTGAAGAACCGCGGTGTAAAAGATGTATTGATTATCTGTGCTGATGGCCTGACAGGAATCAAAGAAGCTATTGCTGCCGCCTTTCCCAAAACAGAGTATCAGCGTTGTGTCGTGCACCAGGTAAGGAACACTTTGAAATATGTCCCTGATAAGGACCGAAAAGCTTTCGCAACAGACCTGAAGACCATCTATCAGGCTGAGATGAAAAGAAAGCAATGTCTGCTCTGGATCGGGTAACAGAAAAATGGACTCCCAAATATCCGAATTCCATGAAACGCTGGAAAGATAACTGGGATGCGATCTCCCCGATCTTCAAATTTTCAGCCACCGTCAGAAAGGTCATTTATACGACCAATGCGATCGAATCGCTGAATTCAACCTACCGTAAGCTGAACCGCCAGAGAAGCGTATTTCCAAGTGACAACGCACTTCTGAAAGCCCTGTATCTGGCCACATTTGAGGCAGCAAAAAAGTGGACGACAACCATCCGGAATTGGGCACAAGTTTACGGGGAACTGAGTATTATGTACGAGGGACGATTACCAGAATAATCCGTTTTGAGACATGTTAAGACGGGCGGAATATCCGCCTGCTCTTGACATGCAGATTTGCAACTGTTATATATAAAACAAGGGCGAAAAGCTCTATGAAAGAACTTTTCGCCCTTTATTATCATAGAAGAATCTTATTTACAGACTTTTTCTCACAGTCTCTTATTTTACTTTTATCTTTTTCGCTGCGCTTGTACCACATTTCACAATTTTCTTTCCATTTTTTCCATATGGCATAACTTTATAATAATACGTCTTACCTTTTTTCACTTTGCTGTCCACGTATTTTAGCGTCCTACCAGAAGTGATTGTTTTTACTCTGCTGTATTTTCCTTTTGCACTAGCAGCGCGGTATACATAATATCCTGCTGCCCCAGTTGTTTTTTTCCAGCTTACGGTTACTTTTTTCGATTTTATTTTCAGGGAAACGGCTGTAGTTAATTTTCCAGAAATGCCCTTCTTATTATAGCTGCTGAATATTTTTTTACCATTTACAGTTTGGTATGCTTTTACGGTGTAAGTATAAGTATTACCCGCTTTTACATTTTTGTCCGTGTAAAAAGTACCAAAGACAAATTTTACGGATTTCCATTTTCCCCCATTTATTTTCCGGTATACCTGGTATCCATTCGCCTTTGAAATTTTTCCCCAGCTGATTTTTAAAAAGTTATGCCCAGCTGATACTTTTCCCAGCTTCGGGGCTGATACTTTTATGTTTACTTTGCTGGAATCATAAACTGTTTTATCATATGTTCCATCACCATTGGTATCCTGTTTGACAGTTGTTTTGCTTGAATTCTGCTCTATCTGAGATGGTTTGCCTCCAAGATCCACTTTTACTTTTGTGGTAGTAGAACCATCTTCTTTCTGAAACTGTACCTCTGCCTGGCTTGCACCTTTTACATCAACCTTATTTCCATTTTCTTTCTGTATATTCACAGTTCCCGTATTCGCTATTCCGCTCACAATTGCCGATGTCGAAGCCGCACTTTCGGAATACTGTGTCAGCGTTACAGAAAAACTTTTGCCTGAGGAAAGGCCGGTAACGTCAGCTTTCACATTTTGATTATTCAGATTCATGGATACTGAACTGTTTACAGGAATATCAGCTGAAACAGTCTTATTATTCCCAGCGACTTCAATAGAGTTATCATAGGCATTGTTCTGGACACTAATTTCCCCTTCCGTATCAATCCAGTATACATTCGCATCAGAATCTGAGGTTCCATTGTATGTCTGCAGAGGGATAATGTCTCCTGTTACAGATTCTTTTAAAGACTGGCTTCCATTAGATGTTCTAACTGAGGCATTCTTATTTTCTACAGAAATCAGATATTTATACATATCAATATTTATGCTATCTAAAATGGAAGTCACATCCTTTGTGAAATCTTTTCCGGATGTCGTATAAGTGATCTGATTATTCGGTTTTCCCGTTCCCCAATCTACAAATCCTTCCGCACGCTGGTCATATTTCCAAGAAGTAACCTGCCCGTTTTGTTTGTACAGGTAGAATTCCTTTAAATCAGAAGAAAAATTACCATCGTAAACCAGAATTTCCGTTTCACTGTCAGTATCTTTTGCAATTCCCATTGCTAACAGGCAGTGCCCGATATTTATTTCACCTGCGTAATCTCCACGTATTCTGATTTCTACATAATCTCCATTTCCAGAAACAGAATTTTTCACAGCATTATACAATCCATTAAGATCTCCGTTATGCTTTCTGGCTTCTTTCTGTACAGATGACTTATTCTGGTATGCATGGGCATATTTTATATAATCTGCTGCTGATTTCCAGGTAACGGAGGATGTTGTTTTTGGATTTGTAATATCACTTAGGTTTGTAACCCGGAACGACGATACCGGTACACAGCCATATCCGGATATTGCATTTACTGAGGTTGCCATTCCGGAACAGAAACCGCCAGATCCGCTATCTGCCAGAAGCAGAATTGCAGCGTGTGCCGGATTAAAAAATTTTGTATAATAACCGAGATTTAAAGTTCCTGTCAGATCAGAAACCTGCCTCTGCTTAAATCCCCATACCTGTTCCGGTTTTAAAGCATATTTAGGCTGTTCCTCCTTTGTGTAATCACCCCATTCACAAATAAACGCCCTGTCATTTCCTACGGTTGATCCTCCAAAATCCCCATCATTCCAGGTTCCTTCTGGATATTTATAATAGAACATAGCATAGTCTTCTTTAGAGTTCTCAGAATTAGGTTCCCCAGGATCCCAGTTTGTGTAATCTAATTTTTCACCATTTACCCATTTCCAGGTTCCTTCTGTTTCTTCATCCGTATATCCAAAATATGCACTGTCATATCCCTGATCTGTCATATATTCAAACACAGCATCATTTTCTTCCTGGCTTGTAATTGTGGCAAGATACCCGCCTAATGATTCACAGTACGCTTTTGCTTCTTCCCATCCAGAATGTAAATTAAACACAGCATAATAATGTCCATTATAATATAAGGCATCCGAAGGAATATTGTTTCCATTACTGCCTGATAAGCTTTCTCCACTCTCCCATCCGTCATCAGATACTTCTGGTTCTGATCCATCTGAGAATTCCGGTTCTCCAGTATCTTCAATATTAACTTCCGCTTCTTTAAGTTCTTCTGTTCCCTCAAACTTCAGTTCTGAGCTGTCTTCCGGCTCTGCCTCATCCTGCTCCTCTATTTCTGGAACCTCCGTTTCAGAAGTATTTTCAATCTCTTCCTGGCTGAAAAACTCTTCTGCCTGAACTGGCAGAGGCTGACAAACCAAAGCAGCCGACATTAATAATGCTACTATTTTTCTTCTCACAACTTATCTCTCCATAAGTAGTACTTCAATAATTAATAATCGTTCCAATCATCATTCCAGTCGTCATTCCAATCATCATTCCAATCATCATTCCAGTCACAATCATTGTAAGAATCCTCTGACCGGTCATGGCTGTGGCCGTGTGGGTCTTCCAATATTTCTGCAATGATCTTCATTCCGTTACTCATATAACCTTCCTCCTGTCTTTTATTGTATTTGCAATATGTGTATACAAAATTTGATTTGCCAGGCAAAAATAATTTATACCATTATCCCGGTCTGTCCGTGGGCATCCATACCCGCAGATATTCTTTACAGGACACTTATAGCAATAATTCTTAACCTGCTTCTGTATCATATTAGACAAATCCTGATGTTTACTGCATGATACCATGTCTGAAATACTCTGTTCCGAAATATTACCTAAACAATTTTCTTTCCGCAAATTATACGGATCACAGAAAAAAGCATCCCCTGAAGGCAAAAATGTCAGATAATATCCACAACGTTCCCTTTGATGATGGCTGCAGCATCTGTGTTTTCCTGTCAATATTGCTGTAATAGCCTCATTAAATTCTCTGATATTAATCCTTGCTTCACCGTCAAAATACAAGTCGAAAAGATCAGATAGGTAATAACCAAGTTTTTCTGAATCTACAGAACATTCATCATCTGGGTTATAACAGTAACATACCCCACAGTTTTTAATGTTGTTGTTCACCAGAAAAGCATAAAAACTTTCAGCTCCAGCCTCAATATGCCTATTTGTAATAACACTTAATATTCCAAATGGCACTTTTTGTTTTTTCAGTTTATTTAATATAGCAATCGTTTTTTGGAACGACAGGCTTTCATCCTGGGAAAAATGTGCATTTACGCCAATTGGCCCATCCAAGCTTATCCCAATACCAATATGGGATTCTTTAAAAAAACTAATCCAGGCATCATCAATCAGTGATGCATTTGTCTGAATGCTGTTAGCAAATTTGACACCTGTTTTATCCGAAAGTTCTTTCTCATATTCATAGATTTCGTAAAAGCGCTCAATTCCCCATAACAGTGGTTCTCCCCCATGGAAAAGTACTTTTACTTTTGGGTTCGTTTCCGCATTAATTTCCGCTGATTCCCTTAATATCTTTTTTACTGTGTCAACATTAATAATTCCGGTATTTTGTTTATGGTTCGCGTACCGGCAGAAAGCGCAGTCAAAATTGCACATCTCTGTTACTTTAATTATTGGCGATATTATGCAAGCCATTACTCACCTCATTATTTTATCACAAGTTTTTTAGTTTTATTGTCAATGTCTCACATTGTATATAGAATTATAACACATTAAGATTTTTCTGACTACTTTTATACAAAAAAAGTCAAGTTTATACCAATTTTTTCTGATTATTAAAAAAACAGCCTACCCTGTCAGATTACAGAATAGGCTGCCATTTCAGGTACAAACAATGGTGGCTTCATTCCTCTGTCGCTGTATCCATTGACAAGTCGGTTTCTGTTCCAGAGAGGTAATTAATCCCGCTGAACAGCGGTGTTCCAGAATAATCCATGAACCTGTGTTTAACAATGCTTCCTTCCTCGTTATAGTCATATCCGCATCCAGTCAGCATAGTATTATTGTCAAAGCCTCCGAGCCATCCGGTGTAATCTTCCACGGTATAGGTGTAAACAACATTTCCTTTTGAATCGTATAAGGTCTGCTGGACATCTGAGGTTGTCTCCTCCTCTACTGCCATAATGTCTTTGTACACATCCACTCCACGTATCTGTATCGGTTCCCCGATTTCTGACAAATCTTCAATATTTATAAGCCCAATATAATCCTTTCCATCTCCCCCTTTTAACGATATAACGATACTATCCTGAAAAATCTTATTGTTGTATCCATCCTCATCAATATTGTCCAGATATTTTCCCTGATAGTTCTTGAATTCCTTACTGTCCATATTGCAGACCCAGAGTGACAAATGATCGTATCCATTTTCATCCGTTGTTTCCACCTGCAAAAGGATGTATTTTTCAGAAATATCATTTACTCTTACCCATACATCTGAGCCCCATAATTCTCTTGGTAACTCAATCGGAACAGATTCTCCGTTTTTGTCGTACAAATCGAGGTAATCGTTCATACCATTTTCCGTCAAAATACCGTTGTAAAGCCATTTGTCACATACTTTTATGTATTCCGTATCAACCCCCATATCTGCCTGTACCCAGCTGTCTCCATCGGCGAAGTAATATCTGCGGACTTCTTCGCCATCATCGCCATAATATTGATATAAGAAAGTACCTTTCCCCAGGTATGTCACTGTTACTTCCGTTCCACAATTGAATGTATCTGCGGCTGTACCATCCGGCCTGTACATCGTGTATTCAAATCCAACTCCGTCAAAGCCGGATGTACTCGCTTCCATGCATGTGTATCCGCTTCCATATGCTATCCATTCTCCATCATCCCCGTCATACTTACTGGTAATTTTTCCATCCTTATCCATAACATACATAGTATTGCCGTATTCATAATGGATATAGCCATTTTCGAAATCTGTCGGTGGTTCACAAAAAGTATCTTCGTATTTTGAAGAAAAACAAAATTTCATATCCGCATTCTTATCCATATATCCGTAATATTCACGCTCATCTGCATAAAACTGAATACATGCCAGGTCCTCACTGTAACCTTTTGCTAGTCTTGTGAAACTACTGCCGTCTTCACTTTCATAGGAGCCATTACAATAGAGCGTGTTTTTTACGACCGCTTCTGAACCGCTGGAGGTCTGGATGGTCATTTTCAGTGCCTCACAATCTGCGTCTGGTGACAGGAATATGTAAATGTCCCCTTCCCTTCCTGCCCCAATTATACTGGATGTTGAATAATCATCCGTACCTCCATAACACTCTACCATCGGCTCTGTTGTCTGCTGTTTTTTACCATTGCCGTTGATGAATTCAATAGTATAGGCATAATTCTGGAGATTCACATCATAATCTGAATAGTTCTGTACCGTACCTTCAAAGCCTGCAAGTACTTTGTCATCCGAACTACTCTCCCAGAATCCATATTCATCATTTGAAAAAGCCTTCGTAAAATTGAAATACAAGCCATCAAGTTCAAACGTTTCATTCAATTTATATTCGTTTTTCACTTCCTGGGTCGCAGTTTCATCATAGCTGTTTCCGTCTCCTCCGGCAGCCTCCCAGTCCATACCGCCAGTAAAAACATTTTTCACTACAATCCCGGCAATAACAGTTGCTACCAGGATCCCTATTGTGGCAAAAAACCTGCCTTTTTTCCGCCGCTTCTTTTTCAATGTTGCTCCACATCCAGCACAATATGCCGCGTCTTCCTTGTTTTCTTTCCCACATTCTTTGCAAACCATAACTTTTCCCTCTCTTTCGTATCTGTTATGTGTACAATTTTACTTTCTGAGAAGCAGCCCGTCCAGCTATGGTTTCGTAATGAACTGACATCCATCTCTTACCAGTCATGATTGAACATTTTCCATTACTCTGCGATATAAGTTTTTTGTGAACTTACCCACCGCCTGCGCTAACGCTTAGAAGCAGGGGTATTCTCCGGAATTATGATAAAAGCTCTATGTTTTTCACTCTGTTATTATGTCAACATCCAAACAATATTCCCTTATATACTTCAAAGGAAACGGATATACTGTGTATTGCTTATTCCGTACAAACGGCATTGCCAGCGTTGGCAGCAACTCCAGAAAAAAAGCTCAGATCCTAGTCTTGCACTTACTTTCCTTACAGGCGTTGCCCTTAAAAACTTCCCATCTGTGCCATAACTGTTGCTTCCGACAATATAATATAGTCCATCTTTTTCCATCCATGTCCGGATATCTACAATGTCCGGGATTACAGCTTCTATATTCTCTCTGCTCCTGGAGATACTTTTCTTTGGCAGTACTGTTTCCATCTGACGGTAAATTTCCTCCAGATCCGGAACAGTAAAAAGAACAGTATCCTGGATTATATTGTAATCATTTCCCCTTTTTATCACAGCTTTGTAAGATTTATCCATCTGCAGGTACTGTACTGCCGGTTCTGCCGCATTTTTTGTCACGAAAAACTACAAGGTGCCTTCCGGATTTATAGATACAGACCCATATACTTCCTCGTTTCCTTTCCCGATGGTCTTCATTCAGAATTCTAACGGAACTCGGATTCCCAATTTCTTCCAATCAAACAGAGAAAGCTGTTTTTTCTGGATGTCGCTTTTGATGATAACGTCATAGATACATTTGGTTACAGCAGAAAGCAGTGCCTTCGCATCCCGGCAGCCCTGTATGGTTTCGACAGTGATATGCTGGAGCGGCACTTTTGCGCTTACAGTATGCGCATCCTCCATATGCCTGTAAAAATCCTTCTTATGAATCATGCATAGGTTGAAGGCACCTTCCAGCAGGCTGTCTGAACAGATAACAGGTAGGTGGCAGACTTCTTTCGCCCGTTTTTTCGGTTTCGATTTCGGTTCTTTTTCAATTATATTTTTAATCTGATCAGAAATCCCTGTATAAGCGGATACTGCCTGCTCAAATTCATAGCCATATCCGCTTCGGTCTCCATTCTTATCTGTGATATGATAAGAATCTTCATACCATCCCACCCGGACGGTCTTGTGCTCGGTTTCTTCCATTTCTGTAACTTAATTTTGGGAATCTTCTGTATTCGCCCAAACAGGCGTTATTGTAAAAAAGCAAAAAAAGCTTAATATAAAACATATTTGCTTATAGAATTTTCTTTTCTTCCCGTTCATAAATAAAATTCCTCTCAATCTTTTGTACATTTTGCAAGCACTGATATGACTGGCATCATTCTTGCCCCGGCTCTGTCACATAATTTTGGCTATAAAATTTTTATTATATTATATCCCCGAATATAGCGTCAACCAAAGAAATACTTATTTATTAATCAAAAAAAGAGATATTGACTTATTACTCAATATCCCTTTCAATTCCAAGATTTTGTATTGCGTTCTAGATTTCTTTTGCGGAATTCTGTATAAATTTCTTTTCCAAAATCAGTATTTAAGAAGAAATTCCACCATCTGCGTATTTGCACGTTTACTTTCCTCCATTTCAGGAAAAGTTGTACTAAAAGCATGCGGAAATTTTTTGTCCACCTCATAATCTTCAAGATGACAGATCACACCGGCTTTTTTTATCGCTTTTGCATACTGTCTGCTGTAATTTCGAAGAGTATCTCCATAAGCTGTGACCAGAAATGACGGTGGCAGGTTTCGGATAATTTCTTTGTTTTCCGGATTTATATATGGATAAAACGAACTCTTTTTCCAGTGTTTCCCGTAAATATAGGAGGGAAGAAAAATCCCTCTTCTTTTTTTCCAAGGAGAAAACCGCCTCCGTGCAGGTTAAACATGACTGGAAGTTTTCCTTCATAATTTCGGGGACGGTAAATATCCATGAAATGACAGGGCTTTCCATCTCCCATATAGTCAATGTCACAAATGAGTTCCACATCTTCCGGAAACGGATATTCCGCTTCATGTTTTTTCAGAAAATTATCAAGAAGTTTTTTTTTTGCGGTTTGCTGTGCAATCATTTTATTAAACATGATTTCCCCTCCAGCTATGAAACAATCTACTATTAATACAAATGAATTTTCTTCTCTACAAGTCTGTCACCTTCATACTGCAATTTTACAGAAAAAAAGCGTTTTTCTCCTGAAAGGAGCAGATCAAGAAATACCTGATCTCCCTCCCATGCCGGAAGATTCGGCACCATGGCTTTGTCAACCCAGCAAAGTTCTCCCTCATCACATTCAATCAGTTCTCCTGTATATTCATCGGCCGTGAACACACACATAAGTTCTGATTCGCATTCACTGTTTATAAATGTCACCAGGCCACGGAACTTATAGGAGGTAAGTGTCAGCCCTGTTTCCTCTTTCACCTCACGAACAAGGCATTCTTCCGGAGTTTCCTGACTTTCCACATGCCCGCCAACGCCGATCCATTTGCCCTCATTCATATCATCCTGTTTTTTTACTCTGTGAAGCATCAGGAATTTATCATCGTTTTCTATATAACATAATGCCGTTGTCGTCATTTGATCCCTTCTTTCAGTTCCATCATCCTGCCACTGCCAGTGTGATATAAACCAGGATTGAGACCACACAATACAGAGAATTTGTTGTGGATGCATAGGCACTGCTCTCTTTCTTTCTCAGAAAAGTCTGCATACTGAATGTAGCAGGCGAGGACATATATGTAATAACCGCCAGGTTCAGAAGCCTGGAACCTCCTACCAAATATTTTACTGCCATGAGAACTCCCGCAATCATCACTGCCTGCAAAAGGACTCTCAGCAATATGGTTTTGAGGCAGGGGCTGATAAGTTCCGGCGCAAGTTCCATACTGTACCCAACTACAATAAGAATAATCGGCGTAATGGCCGTTGTCAGAATATTCTCCACACTGAGATAACAATTGCCAAAAGGACTGTCCAGAAGCCGGGTGATCATTCGTGTCAGTCCCACAATAATTCCAAGAACCGTTCCTATAAAAGCAGGGGTTCGCAATGCACTGTAAAACAGGCTTTTTGCATTGATCTTTTCCCCGTTTTCCGTCTGTCCTAGCATTCCCATATACACACTGAATCCAAAAAGAAGTCCCGCAATATCCAGCACTGCAATCTGTGAAAGATTTTCGCTGCCACAAAGACTTGTATACAACGGGTAAGCCATCATTCCACCTTCATAGATACAGATCAGAAACGGAAGATATTTCTTATATGGCTCGTCCATAAATCTTTTCATCCAGAATCCTGCCCCAAATGAAATCAAGAGCATCACAAACATGATCAGAACCAGAATTCCGATCTTTCCACTGTACTCTGCTGTTGCCAGTGCATGAAAAATTGCCACAGGAAGCATAATATTTGTTACCAGTGTTTTCATGTTATTGACACCACTCTGATCTAAAAGTTTCCATTTTCTGCACAGGATTCCAAGAATGATCATCGCCAGTACAGGCAAAACAATCTCCAAAACTTCCATCTCTCTGTCTTCCTCTCCATTGTCTTTAATCTTTTGTTTTTATCTGTTTCTGTGCATCTGCAAAATCTCCATCATCACTTCATATACCGCCATATTCTCTCTCACCACCAGAGCCAGGCTCTCTTTCGCCTGATTCAAAAGATGAAAAAGTTTTCGTACACTGGAATATTTTTCCGCGGAGCACCTGGATCTTAAATATCCTTTTTCGTCGTAATAATACTGTTCATCCAGCAATACAACGATCTTCTCCGCATCTCTCACTGCCTGGATACCAAGCTGTCCAGAACCCTCTGGCATCCGCTGCTGATACCCCTGTCCCGCAAAATCATTCAGAAAATTTTCTACCTCGCGGTCATTATTGGCATACACCACTGCAATATGCGGATACCATCTGGGGCTTCTTTTTTCCGGCAGGTGCATCATGTTCTGGATAAAAGAGGAAAGTTCCGCATTGGTACGGATCCGGTTTGTCAGATGGAATTTCTGGATCTCCGGCAGATTTCCCAGGCTTTCCACAATGCTACGATCCATCTCTTCCGGTGAGATCACATCCTCGGAATCACTGGAAAAGATCACCGGCCTGTGCTCACTCCATGTAAGCAGAACCGATAATTTTTCCAGGGACAGAAGATGTGCTTCATCTACCAGAATGCTGCTGTAACAGCCAAGATCCGTCGTTCCGTCCAGCTGAGTATCTGCCAGAAAATCTATCCGCCGCAGACGTTCATGAAGAATCTTCCATTCTTTTCCCGCCTCTCCACAGTGAATGATACAGACTCTCTGGCGCACGGACAACTTCATCGCAATATCATAAAGCAACAATGTTTTTCCGGTTCCTGGAAGTCCGCTGAACCAGAAATATCCTCCTCTTTCTCCACGTATTCTCTTCAGAATCTGCCGTTCAATATCTCTCTGCTGGGAAGTAAGGAAATACTCTTTTTTGAGAAAACGCTCCGGTTCTGTCAGTGGAGAGATCAGATAAAGCTCTGCCTGAAACAGATCCTCGATATCTCCCTCATAGTCCGGGCTTTCTTTCCCCAATGCAATACATAGCTGTTTCCAGTCCCCCTCCACAATGTGATCATGATTGGTCAGTCTCACCAGATGATCTTCACTGCTGATATAGGTATACGACAGGATCGGTTTTCCAAAAACAGACAGATAATACCGGTTCTGGATCAGCTGTCTCCGGATAGCCTCGTCCGACACAATGCCGCTTTTCAGTTCAATATTCACGATCTGGTCATCTTTGATCTGAAGAAGATCGAACTCCTTTCCAAGCTTCGGGATCTGAAACGAATAGAAAAAGCGCAGCTTATACACTTCCTCCATATGCAGTTCCAGTTGCTTCACCAGTGCTTTCATACTTTCCAGTTCCCACTCTTTGATCCTGAGAAAAAAATCTCTGCCGGAAAGCTGGCGTTCCAGCTTCTGGACACATTCCATATTCTGATTTCTTGTAAGTGCATAGATCGATATTGCCTTCATATTCCAACCCTTACCTGCTGTTTATTTCTTTATCCGCAGTGTCCTGAGATGATCCTTCTGCTCTTGTGTGATCCGGTAGCTTTCAATGGATTTCTGGATCGTCTTGTTATGAGTCCAGATATCCATTCTCTGCTCTTCCAGGAATGGAAGGATCTTCTCATACTGTTTTGCCAGTGCTGTAGCAAAATACCAGGCTCGCATCATATTTACATAATATTCTTCCGAGCGAATCGCTGCCACTTTCGCCGGATATTCCGGTTTAAATCCTTCGTCCAGATAATGGCGCATCAGCATACTGATCCCGAACCGGATGATATACGGCTTATCCGACTCCATCCAGCGATAAATCTCCCGGATAAATATATCACGGTGTTTTTTCATCATATGGAGCGTCAGTAGATCACAGGTTGCCCAGTTATCAATATGCGGAAGAAAACACTCCAGTTCTCCCAGACATTTATCATAATCTCTGATCTGCTCGATCAACAGGCCATGGAGATTATTTTCCTCATAATACTGATGAGGAAGAACCTTCAGGAACATTTCGGATCTTTCTGTTTTTCCAAATTCTTTTGCAAATTTCCGGAGTATCGGTGTCCGGATACCGATGATCTTTTCTTTCTCCACAGTCGGAACCAGCCTTGCATGAAAATCCCGATATCCTGTATCCTGCATTTCAAACAGTCTTTTCCGGACATCCCGGATCATCTCTTCCTGATTCATTTATCATCCCCGCCTTTTATACCAAAGATCGCGATCAGAGAACTCACAAGCAGAAGCATGGGGTAAAACAGTTTCGGCATGATCTGAAAAGCAGAAAGCTCAAATCCCAGTTCCTTTGCCGCAGAAATGGCAACCAGCATCTGGGCTCCATATGGGATCACCCCCTGGAAAATACAGGAAAATGTGTCCAGGATAGAAGCTGTCTTTCTGGAAGTGATCTTATATTCCAGCGCCATTTCCTTTGCAATGGGGTTGGCCATAACAATGGCCACCGTATTATTGGCTGTTGCGATATCCATAGTTCCAACCAGAAGTCCCATACCAAGAAGTCCGCCTTTTTTCCCTTTAAAAACTCTCTGTATTCCGGAAAGCAGTGCTTCAAAGCCTCCATGCTCCCGGATCAGCGCACACATGGCTGCTACAAGGATAGCCACCATGCAGGTCTCGAACATTCCGGAAACACCGGATCCGATATTGGTCAGAAGCTCCACCGGTGTGATATGTCCTCCAAGAAGCATGATAAATGCGCCGGAGATAATTCCGATCAGAAGTACCACAAATACATTGATGCCGATGATCCCGCCGATCAGCACCAGAACATATGGAAAGATCTGTATAAGATGATAATCCTGTACCACTCTTCCCTGGATCTCTGTCTGAAAAGACAGGATAAGGATCAGGAGCAGTGTAACAACAGCTGCCGGAAATGCAATCCAGAAGTTTTCCCGGAATTTATCTTTCATCTGACAGCCCTGACCGTTGCAGGCTGCGATCGTGGTATCAGAAATAAAAGAAAGGTTGTCACCAAACATGGCTCCTCCCATCACCGATGCCACACAAAATGCCATATCAAAACCGGAAGCTTTGGAAACCGCTACCGCAATAGGGGTAAGAAGCGTGATCGTCCCAACGGAAGTTCCCATAGCCACAGATACGAAGCAGGCAACTACAAACAATACCGCAACAGAAAAACGTGCCGGTATCAGAGAAAGCATACAGTAGGCCACACTTTCTGCACTGCTGCGCCCCACAACACCCACAAAAGAGCCTGCGGTCAGAAAGATCAGAAGCATGGTGATGATATTTTTATCTCCTACTCCTTTTGCCATAAGCTCCAGCTTTCTGTCAAAGCTGATCGTTCTGTTCTGAACACATGCCACCAGGATCGCAGACAGAAAAGCCACAACGATCGGTACATTATAAAATCCCATAGGGATCTTCATCACATACTCAAACAAAATCCCCAGTCCCAGATACAGGACCAGAAAAACACCGATAGGCAGCAGTGCGATCACATTTCCTTTTTTCTTCATTTCCTCCATAAAACAATTCCCTTCATCACTTATTATTTTCCCGGCTTTTTTCTCCGGGTGATCTGTTTTCTATCATATCATATTTCCCCATTCCTGTCCTGCTGCTGACGGAAACTTCTTCATATTTCCGTCACGCTCCTGTTATCTCTGATATTTTTTACCTTATTTAACAAGATTTTCACCAATTAAATCGTTCCTTCCGTTGAAATCCAGAGCTTTTTTCAGTATAATTGGCTGTAGACAATTGTGAAAAAGATATCCGAAGGATTTATGGTGATATCTCTGATCACAGTCATTAAAGGAGGAATATGATTATGGCAACATGGAAAAATCTGGACACTCTTGCTTCTTACAGCAAACTTAACAGTCTGAAAGATCACGTGAACATTGCAGAAGCAATGTCCGGCGAGCAGGGTGCAGAACGTGTAAAGAAGTACAGCGTACCGATGGCAGCAGGTCTGGCTTACAATTACGCAGCTAAGGAAGTGGACGAGACCGTTCTTGACGCACTTTCCAAACTGGCTGATGAGGCAGAACTGATCGAAAAATTCCAGGAATTATATAACGGCGCAGTGATCAACACAGGCGAGAAACGTATGGTCCTTCATCATCTTGCACGTACACAGCTTGGCGAGCCTGTTGTTGTTGACGGTGTGGACAAGCGAGAATTCTATGTAGCTCAGCAGAAGAAAGCTGCAGATTTTGCAAACAAAGTACATGCAGGCGAGATCACAAATGAAGCCGGTGAGAAATTCACTACGGTTGTACAGATCGGTATCGGCGGAAGTGACCTGGGACCGCGTGCATTATATATCGCACTTGAGAACTGGGCAAAGGCAAACAACACCTTCAAGATGGAAGCAAAATTCATCAGCAACGTTGACCCGGATGATGCAGCTGCTGTTCTTGCATCTGTAGATCTTGCTCACTCTCTTTTCATCGTTGTATCCAAATCCGGTACAACACTTGAAACTCTGACAAATGAGGCATTCGTAAAAGACGCCCTTACAAAAGCGGGCCTGAACCCGTCCAGACATATGCTTGCTGTAACCAGTGAGACCTCTCCTCTTGCAAAGAGTGATGAGTACCTTACCGCTATTTTCATGGACGACTATATCGGCGGACGTTACTCTTCCGTTTCCGGCGTAGGCGGAGCGATCCTTTCCCTTGCATTCGGACCGGAAGTATTCGCAGACATCCTTGACGGAGCTGCCGAAGAGGATAAGCTTGCAACAAATAAGAACATTCTTGAGAACCCGGATATGCTGGATGCCCTGATCGGCGTTTATGAGAGAAATGTACAGGGATATCCTTCTACTGCAGTTTTACCATACTCACAGGCATTAAGCCGCTTCCCTGCTCATCTTCAGCAGTGTGATATGGAGTCTAACGGTAAATCTGTAAACCGCTTTGGTGAGCCGGTGGATTATGTGACCGGACCGGTGATCTTTGGTGAGCCAGGAACCAACGGACAGCACTCCTTCTACCAGCTTCTGCATCAGGGAACCAATATTGTTCCGCTTCAGTTCATCGGCTTTAAGAAGAGCCAGCTTGGTGTTGATGTTGATATCGAGAACAGCACAAGCCAGCAGAAACTCTGTGCAAACGTTGCAGCACAGATCGTTGCTTTTGCATGTGGAAAAGAAGATGAGAACCTGAACAAAAACTTCAAGGGCGGACGTCCTTCCAGTATCATTGTTGGTGAGGAACTTACACCGAAGTCTCTGGGTGCGCTTCTTGCACACTTTGAGAACAAGATCATGTTCCAGGGCTTTGTATGGAACCTGAACAGCTTTGACCAGGAGGGTGTACAGCTTGGTAAGGTTCTTGCAAAACGTGTTCTCGCTCATGATACAGACGGAGCACTGAAAGTTTACAGTGATCTTCTTGATATCTGATAAACAGATAGGTACCGTCCCGGAAAATGTTTTTTCGGGACGGTTTTTCTGTATATGTGACCTTAACCGGGAAAGGAAATCTTAAATATGCAGCAGATAAAAATGATCGGTCTTGATCTGGACGGAACTCTTCTGAATACAAAAAAAGAACTCACAGAAAATACCAGGCGCGTTCTCAGGGAAGCTATTGATGCAGGGATCCTTGTTCTGATGGCTACCGGCCGGCCATATACCGGCATTCCCGCGGAACTGAGAAATTTTCCGGGAATTCACTATGCTCTCACCTCCAACGGAGCCAGAGTCCTTGATACAGACCATAATAAACTTCTTATCGAGCAGCTTCTTCCCATGGAAAGTGCAAAAAAAGCTCTCCGTATCTTTGAAAAATATGATACTTTAAGTGAGATCTATTTTGACGGCCAGGGATATGCAGACGCTGCCAAGCTTGATAATGTAGGAAAATACCATCACGACCCTAATATGTGGAATTATGTCCGTACTACCCGTATCGCGGTTCCGGACATCCAGGATGTCATTACAAAAGAAAACAGAAGCATGGATAAAGTCCAGGCGCTTTTTGCAGACATGGAGGAACGTGCCTCCGCCTGGAAGGAATTAAGTGAACTTAAGGAGCTGGAGCTTGTAGGCTCCTTAAGCTACAATATTGAGATCAACGCCGCTGGTGTCAACAAAGGAACCGCTCTTGTTGCTCTTGGCGAAATGCTGGGAATCCCAAGGGAATCCATTATGGCATGCGGAGACGGTGACAACGATGTCCATCTTCTCCGGGAAGTCGGGTTTGGCGTAGCCATGGCCAATGCACAGCCCCAGGTAAAAGAAGCAGCCGATTATATTACTGCTTCCAATGACGAAGACGGTGTAGCACGCGCCATTGAAAAGTTTGCGCTGCACCGATGAGATATTCTATTATGTATGCCAAAAAGGAACCGACAGTTTTTACGCTGTCGGTTCCTTTTTTAGAATGGGATTGAATAGCGGTACATTCACATTCGATCAATATTCATAGTTTCCTGCCGGCTGTTTGATCCTGGTAAGAAGATCATGCCAGGACTGATCCCAGATATACCATTTTCCGGTTTTGGAGTGCTTATATGTACAGATCCATCTGGAACTGTCGCTGCCTGCAAAATCAGTAAATGATCTGTAGATCGCAGGAGTGGTCTGGGTCGGTTCAAAATACGGGATATCTTCACTGATGGAATTTCCCTTACCCGGAAGTGTGTCCTGTCTTAACGTAATGGAAATCGGTTTAGACGGAGTATAATTGTTGGCCGGAGTTGCTCCGTTCAGGTAAGAATTGCCAAGATATTTATATCCGTTATCCGCTTTCATACGATCTCTCAAAAAGTTTTTGTAATACTGAGTCATCTCTTTATTGTTGAGATAAGAAATCATCTCCTCGCAGTCCGTCGGATTGGTCGGTGTCCAGGTACGATATGCAAGGATCAGAAGAGCCATGGTCTTATAGCGTCCGTCTGCCGTTGTGATATCATACTGTTTCAGCTCCTCTGCATTGGTCGGGATCGTGGTAAAGGTGTAAGTATAGGTATTTATCGTTACATTAATGACTTCCTTCTGTCCTTTATCATTGGTGATCTCTTTTTTTGCAGATTTAGTTCCTTTTGTAAGAACCGGCTCCACCTGTTTCTTTACTGTCTGTGTCACGTGGACAGTACAGCTGCCTCGCCAGGTACTCTTATCCCGGACCTGGATCTTTGTTGTTCCCACATTCACTGCCGTTACTTTGCCTTTACTGTCTACAGTTGCAACAGATGTATCATCACTGGTCCATACAAGAATCTCTTTATAATTCTTTACCTGAAGCTGTCTCACATCACCTTTATTCATATTTAAGGTGGTGGCACTTAAAGATGGTTTCGGCACCGGTGTAGGTGTCGGCTTCGGCTTCGGTTTCTGCGCTGCTTTTACTGTAACCTTACAGTTGAATTTCTTCGTATTTGCCTTCGCTGTGATCACTGCTGTTCCTTTTCTCACTGCGGTGATCTTTCCTTTGGAATCCACACGTGCGATCTTCGGATTGGAAGAAGAATATTTCACCTTCACAGTTGTTCCTGTCAATTTAATGGCACTGGATTTCTTTTCTGTTAATGTCAGCGATGTCCTGCTGAGCTTCGGTGTTTCTACCTTTACAACACATTTATATGTTTTTTTGCTTACCTTTGCATAGATCGTTGCGGAACCTTTATTTTTGGCAACCACCTGACCTTTGCTGTTTACGGTCGCAACGCTCTTTTTGGAAGATCTCCAGGCAACCTTCCGCCTGGTTCCGGTAACCTTAAGTGTTGTCTTCTCACCTTTTAAAAGAGTTACTTTTGTTCTGTTCAGTTTTGGTGCGGCGCTGACCGTCACACTTCCAAATGCCATCGTAAAAATAAGGCTGATCAGCAGCACAAAACACAACAGATTTTTTTTCTTTTTCATTCTGATTTCCCCCTTTCCGGTAAAACGTATATTTACGTCATATATTGCTTTAATCATATTTTAGAGGAAATCCCTTATAAAAACACTAGCACTTATGATAGTATCCTTGTAAATATGATCGTTTATATTCTTTCATCGCCCATACCAGGGCTTATTGTCAGGAAACAAAAATAAAACAGGACTGATTTTTGATACAGATACTTGAAATCAAAAGTTTCATCTGTTTAAAAATCAGTCCTGTTTTATAAAAAATATCATGGTTGATCCGTAATAGCAGGCAGATCAAGGCATTCGCTATCTGCTCATAATGATACAGTCACGTAACATCGCCAGTGCATGCGCTGTAGTCTGCTCGCGGATCCGCATGCGATTTCCTGTAAAGTGGAACTCTTTGGCAATAGCCTTGCCCTTATAGCAGCAGCCCATAAATACAGTACCAACCGGAGTTTCCTTTGTTCCGCCTCCCGGTCCTGCCAGACCCGTCACGGAAATACTGATGTCTGCTCCAGATGCTTTGCAGGCGCCCTTTGCCATTTCTCTGGCGCATTTGGCGGAAACTGCCCCCTGCTCCTTCAGAGTACGCTTCTTCACTCCCAGACATTTATGCTTGGCCTTGTTACTGTAAGTCACAAAGCCATAGCCAAACACCTCAGACGCACCGGATACATTGACAATGCGCTGGGCGATCATACCGCCGGTAAGCGATTCCGCCAGGGAAAGCTTCAGATCTTTCTCTTTCAGAAGATTGATCACTGCTTCCTCCAGTGTCTTGCTCTCATCTGTGGCGAAAACATTCTCTCCAAAACGCTTCTTTAGCTCCTTGACAACCGGTTTGATCAGCTTTCTGCAGGCCTTTTCATTCTCTGCGCTTGCTGTCACACGAAGATGCACTTCACCGGTTTTTGCATAAGGTGCAATGGTAGGATTGGTCTGGCTTTCGATCAGATCCTGGATTTCCTCTGCTACCTGACTCTCACCGATCCCGCTGATCTTTACCATCTGGGACACAATGATCTCCGGCTGGTTTTTCTGCAGATATGGGACAACGTACTCCTCGAACATGGGCTTCAGCTCATTGGGAGGTCCAGGAAGAAGGATCGCGGTTTTTCCTTTTTTCTCAAGGATCAGTCCCGGAGCAGTTCCGTTATGATTGTCAAGAACAATGGCTCCATCAGGAACCATGGCTTGTTTATAGTTGTTCTTCGTGATACGTCTCTGAGGATTGTTTTTCTCATATTCCTTCAGATATTTATCGATCAGTTTCCTTGAGTGGGAATCTTCCTTAAGAGGCATTCCCATCAGATCCGCAGTTACTTCCTTGGTGATATCATCCTCTGTTGGTCCAAGACCTCCGGTGAGGATCACAACATCGGAACGATCCAGTGCAGTACGGATCACGTCACGCATACGGCCTTCATTATCACCTACTACATCCTGATAGTAAACACTTAACCCAAGCAGGGCGCATTTTTCAGAAAGATAGGCGCTGTTGGTATTTACGATATTTCCTAGAAGGATCTCGGTTCCTACGGATATCAGTTCTGTGATCATGAAAAGAAACTCCTTTCGTATACTCTGATCCCTACTCCTGCATGGAAAGGACCTTTCTGTTCTGCATGATATAAGTCAGCAGGGAAATAATGGTCAGTGCAACGGACAGCCAGATAAATATCTGTGTCAGCACTGCAAAAACACCTCCGAAATCCAGCATCAGAAGTATGATCATGATCATCTGGGAAACGGTTTTGAATTTTCCCCAGTAGTTTGCGGCAATGACAATTCCGTTCTCCGCTGCGATCAGACGGAAACCGCTGATGATAAATTCCCGTCCGATGATAATGATCACAACCCATGCCGGAAGCTTGTCAACCTCGATCATGCAGATCATGGCAGAGCATACCAAAAGCTTGTCTGCCAGCGGATCCATAAATTTTCCAAAATTGGTTATCAGGTTATATTTTCTGGCAAGATGACCGTCAAACCAGTCTGTCACACTTGCTGCGACAAAAATCGCAAGACAGATCCAACGGTTTGCTTCTCCTCCCCAGCCTGTCAGTAAGAAAACTACAAGAAATGGTACAAGTATCATTCTTGCAACTGTAAGTTTATTCGGTGTATTCATCGCTCAGCACTCCTATCAAATCATACTCAAGCGCACCTGTCACACGTACCTTTGCAAAATCACCTGTCATAAGCAGTTCGCCTGTCTGAACGAAAATGTATCCGTCAACCTTCGGTGCATCCCCGTAGGTACGTCCGATATAGGCACTTTCATCTGCAACTTTTCCTTCGATCATAACAAGAAGTTCCTGTCCGATACGGTCCTGGCCTCTGTCATAAGAAATCTCCTGCTGAAGCTCCATCAGCTCGTCTCTGCGTTCTTCCTTCACTTCTTCCGGAACCTGGTCTGCCATCTCTGCTGCCGGGGTATTCTCCTCCGGAGAGTAAGTGAAGACACCGAGACGGTCAAATTCCATCTCATCTACGAACTCCTTCAGTTCTTCATGGTCTTCCTCCGTCTCACCCGGAAATCCGGTGATCAGAGTTGTACGCAGTACGATATCCGGAATCTCCTTACGGAGCTTTCCGACAATATCGATCAGTTCCTGTTTGGAAGTACGGCGGCCCATTCTTTTAAGAATTCGGTCCGATGCGTGCTGGATCGGAATATCCAGATAATGACAGATCTTCTTCTCATCACGAATGGTTTCGATCAGTTCATCGTAAATCTCCTCCGGATAACAGTAAAGGATGCGGATCCAACGGATACCTCTGATCTCACAGAGCTTCTTTAAAAGAATGTGAAGAGATTTTTTGCCGTAAAGATCCTTTCCATAAACGGTGGTCTCCTGTGCTACCAGGATCAGCTCTTTCACTCCCTGTTCAGCCATATCCTCTGCCTGGGCAATGAGGCGCTCCATTGGGACGCTTCGAAATTTACCTCTGAGCTTCGGGATGATGCAGTAGGTACAGTGCTTGTCGCAGCCTTCCGCGATCTTCAGGTAGCCGAAATGTCCACCTGTTGTAAGGACACGTTTGCTTCCTGTATCCGGCAGATAATCAATATCACGGAATTCTTCGAAATGATTTCCGGCTACTGCTTCCTCCAGAGCCTTTACGATGTCGCCGTAGGATGTAGTTCCAAGAACAGCATCGACCTCCGGAACCTCCTCAATGATCTCTTTCTGGTATCGCTGTGCCATACAGCCGGTAACGATCAGAGCATGGCAGCTTCCTGTTTTTTTGTATTCTGCCATTTCAAGAATGGTTTCCACACTCTCTTCCTTGGCATCCTTGATAAAACAGCAGGTATTGATCACGATTGCATCTGCCTGTGTTTCATCGTCTGTGATCTCATGACCTCCGGCTGTAAGAAGTCCCAGCATTTCCTCAGAATCCGCCAGGTTCTTGTCACAGCCAAGAGAGATGAATAATATTTTCATAAAATTACTCCGCTTCTGTCTGAGCTGCTTCTGCAGTCTCAGTGCCTTCTGCGGTCTCGCCCTCTGCTGCCTCAAGAGCCTCCTTCTCAGCTTCAAGAGCCTCCAGCTCTTCCTCTTCCTCCTGTCCGGGAAGGATCTTTACTTTGCCCTTGTAAAGCTCATCAATGGCAACGGAAAGCGGTTTCTTTCCTGCTGCACCCGGTACAAGCGGCTCTGCTCCTGCGATCAGCTGGCGGGCACGTTTGCTTGCTGCAAGTACAAGAGAATAACGGCTGTTCAGCACGAGAGCCTCATCGTCGTCCTCGTTGTTTGTGTTGATAGCCTCAATTAATTCTGAATAAGATGGATGTATCATATCTTTTCTCCCTTCTGTAACGGCAGGGCCGTATTTAACTTGTTAATTGGTATTTATAAAAAAGCTTCCGCTTCTTTCTGGATCCTGGATACAAAATCATGATTCCTGGATGTACGCATGCGCTCACACCGGATGGTCTCATGAAGTGTATCAACACATTCCTCCAGATCATCATTGATCAGGAGATAATCATATTTATCCATTCCTCTGGATTCTTCAACCGCTCTTCTGAGACGCCCGTTGATCACATCCAGAGTCTCTGTTCCGCGACCTACCAGACGGTTCTTAAGCTCCTCCATAGATGGCGGACATACAAATACCAGCAGTGTATCCGGAAACTTCTCACGGATCTTCATGGCACCCTGGATCTCGATCTCAAGGATCACATCTTTCCCTGCGGAAAGCTGCTCCTCTACATATTTGCGGGGTGTGCCATAATAATTCTCCACATACTGTGCATACTCGATCAGTCCGTCTTCCCGGATCAGCTGTTCAAATTCTTCTTTTGTGCGGAAGAAATAAGCCTCTCCGTCCTTCTCACCCGGTCTTGGATTTCTGGTAGTAACAGAAACAGATAATGCATAATTGTCATATTTTTCCATCAGCCGTTTCATGACAGTACCTTTTCCGGAACCGGAAAAGCCCGAAACAACAACTAAAATTCCCTTACTCATTTCCTTCCTCCCTCATTTCCTCTCCATATGCTTCCGAAAATCTCCTGGCAATAGTTTCCGGCTGCAGAGCGGAAAGGACAAGATAATCATCGGAAGTAACAATCACTGCTTTTGTTTTTCTTCCCTGTGTGGCATCGATCAGAGTTCGGGTCCCCTTGACGCTCTGTATCATGCGCTTTACAGGAGCGGCATCCGGACTTACCACAGCCACGATCTTGCGTGAATTGACAACATTTCCAAAGCCTACATTAATAAGTTTCGCCATTTACGCTCTCCCTTTCTGCCTGTGTACAGCCTGTTTCCTGCCCGGTTACTCGATATTCTGGATCTGCTCACGGATCTTCTCGATCTCTGTCTTCAGATCGATGGCCGCGTTGGATACAATAAGATCATTGGATTTAGACAGGATAGTGTTCGCCTCACGGTTCATCTCCTGTGCCATGAAATCCATCTTACGTCCCACGCCCTCGTTCTCATCCAGGATCTTTCTCATTCCGTGGATGTGGCTTCGAAGACGTACCGTCTCCTCATCATTGCAGATCTTATCTGAAAAAAGTATCACCTCTGCGGCGATCCTGGAATCATCGATCTGGTTATCTTCAAGTAGCTCGTGCATCTTGGCTTCCAGTTTCTCCCGATAAGCCTTCACTACTTCCGGAGAACGTTTTTCCACTACATCGACCTTTGCTTCCAGTCCGTCCAGCTTCCCAAGAAGATCCTGTTTCAGATTAGCACCCTCACGCTGGCGGGTCTCCACAAATTTCCGGCAGGCCTCATGAAGCGGACCCTCCAGAAAATTCCAGAGCTCTTCCTCATCCGGAGCCTGCTCTTCCATTGTAAACACATCCGGATATCTGGAAAGTGTGGAAACACGGATATCATTCTCGATCCCCAGTTCCTCACTCATCTGGTTCAGATAGCCCAGATATTCCTTTGCCAGCTCTGCATTGTATTTCAGAGCCATTCCGCCCATTGTATAGTCTTCATAGGTGATGAACACATCGACTTTGCCGCGGCGGATATAAGTCTTCATCACATTTCGGATCTCTCCCTCAAAATAGCTGAGTCTTTTCGGCATTTTGATGTTCAGATCCAGATATCTGTGATTGACGGATTTCAGTTCAACAGAAACCTTACGCTCTCTGGAAACTGCTTCTGCCCTGCCAAAGCCGGTCATACTTTTTATCATGTTATCCTCCAATACTGCCTCTTAAGTTTATCAGCTGCTGATAAATACAGTAACTGATTGCATACAGATTTATTATAGTTCATTCCAAAACCCTAGTCAAACTCTTTTTTTACTGTTATAATGATTGATGTTGAAATGGAGGTAAAATCATGGCATTTGACGGAATTACAGTTTCTGCTCTCGTGGCAGAGATCGATGATAATTTAAAAGGCGGACGTATCAACAAGATCGCCCAGCCGGAAAACGATGAACTTTTGATCACAGGAAAGGGCGCAAATGGACAGAAACGTCTTCTCTTAAGTGCAAGCGCATCCCTTCCTCTGATCTATTTTACAGATAAGAACCGTATCAGTCCTTTAACTGCACCGAACTTCTGCATGCTTCTCAGAAAGCACATCGGAAGCGCCCGTATCCTTGATGTGAAGCAGCCTGGAATGGAGCGTGCGGTGGAATTTGAGCTGGAGCATCTTAATGAGCTGGGGGATCCCTGCAGAAAGCGTCTGATCATGGAGCTGATGGGCAAGCACAGCAACATCATCTTCTGTGACGAAAAAGGCATGATCCTGGACAGCATCAAGCATGTCTCTTCCCATATGAGCTCTGTCCGTGAGGTTCTTCCCGGAAGAGAATATTTCATTCCCAATACCAGGGATAAAGAAAATCCGCTGACTGTTTCCGAGGAGGAGTTCACACAGCACATCTGTAAAAAGCCTGTGAATATTTCCAAGGCGCTTTACACTTCACTTACAGGTATGAGCCCGGTAATGGCTGAGGAGATCTGCTACCGTGCATCCATTGACGGAAGCGATGCATCGCAGTCCCTAGATGAGGCAGCCTGCACCCATCTTTATCATACCTTTCTCCGCCTTATGGAACAGATCCGAAACAGAGAGTTCACCCCAAATATTGTCTACCGCGGAGAGGAACCTGTGGAATACGGTGTCTTTCCTTATCAGCAGTTTGGCAGTGAATACCGCAGCAAAATCTTTGACAGTGTCTCTGTTATGCTGGAGACCTATTATGCTACCAAAAGTCTGCTGACACGTATCCACCAGAAATCCTCCGATCTTCGCCGTGTAGTACAGACCGCTCTGGAACGTAACCGAAAAAAATACAACATCCAGAAAAAGCAGCTGAATGATACTGCAAAAAAAGATAAATTCAAGGTCTACGGTGAACTGATCAACACCTACGGATACGGGCTTGAGGAAGGCTGCAGATCCTTTAAGGCACTGAACTATTACACCAATGAGGAGATCACTATCCCTCTTGACCCGACACTGACTCCGGCACAGAATTCCAAGAAATATTTTGATAAATACGGAAAGCTGAAGCGTACAGAGGAAGCAGTCACAGAACAGATCACAGATACGGAAAGTGAGATCTCTCATCTGGAATCTATCTCCAATGCTCTGGATATCGCCAGATCTGAAAGTGACCTTTCCCAGATCAAGGAAGAGCTCACTGAGTACGGCTATATCAAACGTCACTACACAAACAAAAAAGGCCAGAAAGCCCAGCCGAAATCCAAACCGCTCCACTACATATCCAGTGACGGTTTTGATATCTATGTGGGAAAAAACAATTTCCAGAATGATGAGCTGACTTTCAAGTTCGCAACTGGAAATGACTGGTGGTTCCATGCAAAGAAAATGGCTGGTTCCCATGTGATCGTCCGCACCAAAGACGGTGAACTTCCGGACCGTACTTTCGAAGAAGCAGGCCGCCTGGCAGCCTGGTACTCCAAAGGACACTCTGCTCCCAAGGTAGAAATCGATTATATCCAGAAAAAGCATGTGAAAAAACCTGCCGGTGCGAAACCCGGTTTCGTTGTTTATTACACCAATTATTCTCTCATGGCTTCTCCGGATATTTCGGATCTGAAAGAGGTTACGGAGTAATAACTATTCAACAAAAAACCTTCCTGTGTTTTCTTATTTCTTCAAGACCGGATACCTGTATCTCTGCAAGTATCTGTCCTGAGAAATTTTTCTGTAAACACAGGAAGTTTTTTTATTGAACATTCGCACTCCGCTTCATTACATGCTCACGAACAAAAATCGCAAAACGATTTTGTTCAGATCTCCAGTTTTTTCTTCACTGCCGGTGCAATAGACGTATCTGCTTTATGATATGGGATCAGTGTAGACTGCAGTGCATGGTACAGATCGGATTTTCCGGGCCATACGGTTCCTTTCAGATGATTCTGCTCATCCAGCTGATGAAACCAGGAGCCGTTTTCGTGATCCATGACCACTTCATCCAGGTACTTCATAAACGCAGCATAATCTTTCGCATATTTCTCCTTACCGGTCACCTGATAAAGAACTGCAGAGGTATTGATCGCTTCCGCAAGAGTCCAGTGCATACGGTCATGTACCACCGGTTTGCCATTCCAATCTGTCGTGTATACAATTCCCGGTGCACCATCTGCGTTCCAGCCGTCTTTTATTGCTGTTGTGTAAAGTTTCTCTGCTGCCTGAAGATATTTTTCCAGTTTTTCTTTCTCTTCTCCACAGTTTGCAAGCGTCCACTGTGTGATCAGCCTTGCCCATTCGATTCCATGTCCCGGTGTTGCGCCGTATGGCTTGAACGGATCATCCGGACGGTCACGGTTGCAGTCAAGATCTGCCACCCATTCCTTCGTAAAATGTTCCGGGATCCTCCAGGAGTTATCTTCTGCCCACTGGATCACATGATCAATGATCCTGCCTGCACGAATGTGATATTTTTTATCCCCGGTGACATCTCCTGCTGCCAGAAAAGCCTCTACCGTATGCATATTGGCATTTAATCCCCGGTAATCATCCAGCACGGTAAATTCCGTATTCCAGGTATCGCAGGCCAGCCCCTCCTCTTCATTCCAGAAATGTCGGTCATAAACAGCCAATGCCTCTTCAAGGAGCTCTTTCGCCCCGGGCCTTCCGGCTGTCAGTGCGGAAGATGCAGCCAGGATCACAAATGCATGGGCATAACACTGTTTATTGGGCACAATATCTCCTTCCGGTGTTACACCTGCATACCAGCCACCGTTTTTTTCATCGTGAAGCTCTCCCTTCAGACCTTTCAATGCCGCATCCGCAAGCTCTTCGCTTCCCTCATGGCCAAGCATCAGACCCAGACTGTATACATGCGCCATACGACAGGTGATCCAGGTTTCCCGGTTTCTGTCCTTCCATGGTGTTCCGTCGTCCCCCAGATAATAGGAACCTCCATTCGGTGAAGGAAACCGATGTCCGAAATTCAAAAGCTCCTCACAGGATGCTTTCAGGAATTCCCGGTTTTCTTTTGTGTTGATCTCATATTTGCTGTTCATTTCAACCACCCCATCTACTTTTTTCTTTAGGATACCATTCTTTTTTGGGGACTTCAATTCCTTTGGATTCTTTTGACAGATTGACGAAAAAGGGGCTGTCGCACTAACGTGCGGCAGCTCATTTTATATTCAACACAAAACGCCGGACTTCGAAAAGCCCGGCGCTTGTGGTATAATTAGTTTATGCTACTAAACAAAATAATACAGAGAGATTATACCTCATTTTCTCTGTATTATCAAATCAAACTTCCGCTAGATTTAGAGATTTCTATTCCATCTGATGATCCGGT
>ENA-OPXX01000734-OPXX01000734.1-human-gut-metagenome-genome-assembly--contig:-NODE-734-length-27865-cov-2.672132_pt1 | contig 27865 bp, 24 predicted proteins | sample MGYA00241771_ERZ502046 | MGnify/ENA primary metagenome ERZ502046 (study PRJEB25962, sample SAMEA2042006) | human gut metagenome | biome: human gut; feature: human-associated habitat; material: faeces...
CTGGAAGCGTTGACCACGCTAATTAACAAATAAATTCATGCGTAGCCCCTGGAGATCGTTAAGAAAAAGCCTGAGGAATAGCCTCTGCTAAAGGTTGTCGGCGTAAGATGAAAGAAAATTAATTAATAAGACCTCATCCATGGAACAAACTTTATTTACTCAATTTTTACTCCAATTTGGAAAAAGTTCGCCGCTTTTTCTGCTTATTTTCTTGGGCTTCGCACTATCGCGCTGGTTTGGATTTAATAAAACCGCCAGCACGGTTCTTTCAAAGTTTGCTTTTAATATTGCTCTTCCTGCGATGTTGTTCCGCCTTCTGTCCAACCTTGCGTTAACGGAAAGCCATGCAGATTTAAGGTTATTGATCGCATTTTTCGGAGCGTGCTTCATTCTGTTTTTTATCGGACGATTTGTTTCTGGATATCTTTTGAAAATGAAGCCAGTAGAAACTGCAATTTTCGGTACCGGATGCGTTTTCTCCAATAACGGACTTCTTGGCCTCCCTTTGGCTATTGCGATGCTCGGAGAGAAAGCCGCTCCTTCAGTATCAGCGGTATTATCTTTAAACGCCTTAGTGCTGTGGACCTTGGTTTCAATTGCGGTTGAATTCTCTCTTCAGTCGGGACATCTCACAATCCGCTCTTTTCTGAAAACTCTAGCGTCAGTTTTCAAAAATCCCTTGATTATTGCCATTTTTTGCGGGGTTGCCTGGAGCTTTACGGGATTAAGCATCCCCTATGTGGTTGACGAGCCTGTCCGTCTAATAGGTAACTCAGCAACTGCACTGAGCCTGATCGTGGTGGGGATGGGGTTGTCGGAATACGGAATAGGCCAAGGGTTAGGAAAGAGCTTTGTACTGAGCTCCATTAAATTATTCATTCATCCTACGCTTATATTTTGTTTGGCGTTATTAATCGGATTAGGCCCGGTTGAGACGACGGCGATTGTATTTTTAGGTTGCCTTCCTATGGGTGTTAATGTTTACTTGATGTGCCGACAATTTCATGCAGCTGAGGCTGTTATCGCGAATGCAATGATCATTACGACAGTTGTTTCTTCATTCACTGTTCCAATGGCAGTCGCATTTTTGACAAAGTATTTTGGAGGATTAGGGTAGAGAATACAACGTCGATGAGGATAGTCTTCGTTTGAGTAGGAAGGCTTGCTAGGAATTTGAACTTTCTGCAAGTTTTACAACTTCAATTGGAGTACTACTCAAATGAAAAAAACACTTATCGCTGCCGCTGTGATGGCCGTATCCGGCGTTGCATTTGCTGCTTCTAACGTTACTCTCTACGGTGTCATTGAAGAAGGTGTTCTTTTGGAAAAAGCTAAACACCAAGATACTACTGTCCAACTCAAGTCAGGGTTTGACCAAGGGTCACGTTGGGGTATTAAAGGTGTAGAAGATCTTGGGAACGGTTATTCTGTTGGTTTCATCCTTGAACAAGGCTTTACTGCGGACAACGGCAACGCCGCAAACGCTAATTACACAACTTCAAGTGGATTTACCCGTGAATCTTTCATGTACGTGACCGGCAACTTCGGTAAACTGGGTTTCGGTCGCACTGGTTCACTTTCTTCCGGAGCGCAGTCTAATCACATCCTTACAGGCTGGGCGCTCGGAACTGGCTTAGGTCTTTCTTCTTGGACTAGCGAAATCGGTACTTCCTACGGCCGTCTTAACAATACCATTTCTTATGCGACCCCGTCTTTCTCTGGATTAACTATCCACGCAATGTATTCCAACGGCATTGGTGAAGACACAAACAAATGGTCTGAAAATACTCATTACTACGGTATCGGCGCTAAGTATCAGGCTAATGCGATCAAATCCAGCTTGATCTTTGAAGCAGTAGACAACAAAGGTGGAGAAAAGAATCTAGTAGGCAATAAGGTTCACGGAGATAAAGCCTACACTGTCAATTTTGGTTTCGAATATAACCTTGGCTCTTTCACGCCAATGTTTGCATATCAGTGGGCTAACCAGGACGATGGGAAGAAGACTCATATGTTCGGTCTCTCTGCTAAAGTTCCTGTAGCTGGTGGTGACGTGCTTGCAGGCGCCCGTTATCTCTTTGGTAAAGATGAAGCTATAACAACAGGAGATGATAAAGTTCGCGCTTGGAACATTGGCGCAGCTTACATTTATCCTCTCTCCAAGAGAACGGCTGTTAAGGCATATGCTGGTTATGCCGACGGTGCTAAAGCCTGGAAAGATACAGAGAAAGTTGTCTACAACGGCTATCAAGTTTACCTCGGCCTTCGTCATGCATTCTAATCTGATTTAGTCTCTGATTAATCATCGGCCTCCTTCGGGAGGCTGTTTTCATTTGAACTTCGATTGTTGCTAGGAATTTGAACTTTCTGCAAGTTTTATAACTTCAATTGGAGTACTACTCAAATGAAAAAAACACTTATCGCTGTTGCTGTGATGGCTGCTTCCGGCGTTGCATTTGCCGCCTCTAACGTAACTCTTTACGGCGTAATGGACGGCGGTGTCGTCGTTTCTAAAGCTAAGAAGGCAGATACAAAAGTGCAGGCTAAGAGCGGATTTAACTCTGGTTCTCGTTGGGGCTTGAAAGGTGTTGAAGAGCTTGGCAATGGCTATACAGTTGGTTTCCAGCTCGAACAAGGCTTCAACTTAGACGACGGTATGACAGCTAATGGTTGGTCCACAGAGGACGGTGAAGAGGGAACTTTCAATCGTGAGTCCCGTCTTTACGTAGCTGGCTCTTTTGGTAGCCTGAGCTTTGGTAGATTCGGAAGCCTTGCTTCTGGAGCTGGTTCTCAGACAATTCTTACTGGATGGCAATTCGGAACCTCTTATGAAGAAACAGGATCTTGGACAAAATATGCTAAAGGCAATGGCCGTATCAATAACGCTATTTCTTATGTATCTCCGTCGTTCGCTGGCATGACGGTTCATGTCATGTACTCCAACGGTACCCAGGAAGATGACAGCAAATGGTCTGAGAACCATCATTATTATGGCTTAGGTGTTAAAGGCGCGTACGGTGCCTTTACTGGAAGTATGATTTTTGAAGCCACGGACGCTAAGGGCGAAGACGTTGTCAAAGCTAAAGACTATGAACACGACGCTTATAGCATCACCGCTGGCGGAAACTACAATTTTGGCGTAGCAACCCTTTCCGGCATTTATCAGTATGCTTGGTCCGATGACGTTTACAAACAGCACGCCTTCGGTATCAGTGGTGCCATTCCAGCTTTCGGCGGTACAGCCAAACTTGGCGGCAAGATGATCCTTGGCAAGGACGAGTCTAAAGCTGCCGGCGAAGAAGATAAATACCGCGGCTGGAGCTTGAACGCTGCTTACCAATACCCGCTCAGCAAACGCACCTTTGCTTATGGCTATGCTGGTTACACACACGGCAGCAAACTCTGGAAGACCTCTAAGGAAGCGGATGCAAACCTGGTCCATAATGGATATGCTGTTGGTCTCGGTCTAGTTCATAACTTCTAATAGTTAATTTCCAGTTTTTATTTGGCCTCCCGAGGGAGGCCTTTGTCATTTGAGCTTCGATTGTTGCTAGGAATTTGAACTTTCTGCAAGTTAACAACTTCAATTGGAGTACTACTCAAATGAAAAAAACACTTATCGCTGCTGCTGTGATGGCGGCCTCCAGCGTCGCATTTGCTGCTTCTAACGTCACTCTCTACGGCGTTTTGGACGGTGGTGTTCAGCTGAGCAAAACTAAAGGTTCCGCAAACGTTGTGAGCTTTGACTCCGGCAATTTCATGGGCTCTCGCTGGGGCATCAAGGGCGTTGAAGATCTGGGCAACGGCAATGCTGTTGGCTTCCAGCTCGAACAAGGCTTCAACATGGATTCCGGCAATGCTTCCTCTTCTGCTCATGCTTTCCACCGTATTTCTAGACTGTATGTAAACGGCTCTTGGGGCGAAATCGGTTTCGGCCGCTTCGGTTCCCTCTCCTCAGGTACCGGCCCTTACAGCTTGCTTGACTCTTGGGGCGGTAGCCTTCTAGCTACATCCTTCGGAGGAACAAACGCTTGGGACACAATCGCCGGCAACACTGGCCGCGTTAACAACGCTCTTGTTTATGTCACTCCGAATTTCGCCGGTTTCAAAATTTCTGCCATGTACTCCAACGGCGTTGACGATGACACCAACAAGTGGGCTAAAAACCAGCACTACTATGGTATCGGAGCTTCGTATGCTGCCGGATCTCTTAAGTCTAGCTTGATTTTTGATGTTCGTGACAACAAAGGCAACAACGGTACTTACGAAATCACTGAAAAAGCCGGTACTGATGATGTAGATATCGCCAATAAGGTTAAGAAAGCCATTTACTCGGTTAACTATGGCTTGAGCTATAACTTCGGACCGATCACTCCTCAGTTCGGCTATGCCTTCACAACACAGGCTGATGTTGCTTCTCAGCACACATTTGGTCTAAGCGCCACGGCTCCTGTTGCCGGCGGCGAAGCAGCCCTCGGTGCACGTTATGTCTTCGGTAAGTTAGATGGACAGCTGAAGCGTGAATTCGAAGCAGACGGCGATGAAACCAAATATCGTCTGCTCACTATCAACGCCATGTATAAGTACAACCTCTCCAAACGTACATCTGTTTATGGTTACGCAGGCTGGACCGATGGTTCCAAACTCTATAAAGACACTGGCAAGATCGGCAACTGGTTCACTGGTACTGCTATTAATTCCAACGGCTACTCCGTGGCTTTCGGTTTAGTCCATTCTTTCTAATAGGTTCTCAGCCTTTTGTTGAACCCATCGGCCTTCCTATGAAGGCCGATCTTAACTCCTGAGGATATTATGAAAACAAAAATTTTAGTCGCAACCCTTCTCGCAGGTCTTACCTCTTATTCCTTTGCAGCCTCTAATGTAACTCTCTACGGCCAGATCGACTTAGGCGTAGTAGCCAGTAAAGCAAAACATAAAGCCGCTACGTTTGAAGAAAAATCTGGCTTCGTTGGTATGTCCCGCTGGGGTATCAAAGGCTCTGAAGATCTCGGCAACGGATATTCTGTTGGCTTCACCCTTGAAGAGGGTATCACAGCTGATGACGGCGCTGTAGCCGCAGGCTCTGGAGCTTTCACCCGTGAATCCTTGCTGAGAGTCGCCGGTCCTTTTGGTCAGATCGCTTTCGGCCGTATGGGCGCCTTAGGCTTTGCACAGTCTACCGCCATTCTCCGTGGTTGGGCATTCGGAACATCTTGGGGCGCTAGCGCCTGGGACGGCTCGTCAAGCTATGGTTTGCACTTCGGTCGCCTTAATAATGCGGTTAATTATGTCACTCCATCTTTTGGCGGTCTTACCATTCACGCAATGTACTCCAACAGCATTGCTACAGACGACAGCCTCAATAAATGGTCTAACAACGATCACTACTACGGTATCGGTACAAAATACACCGCACATAATGTAGACGCTAGCGTTATTTTTGAAGTTCGTGATAACAAACATGTCATCACCGCAGTTGCTCCAAAGCAGAAAGCTATGTACCACGTCACTGTTGGCGGTACATACGATTTCAATGTTATCAAACCTGGATTCATTTACCAGTTTGCTACACAGGACGAGCTGTATGATCAGCATGCCTTCGGTTTGAGTGCAACAGCTCCTCTTGCCGGCGGTTCACTTAAGGTTGGTGGTAAATATATCTTCCGTAAATATGACGGAGCCTATATGACAGCTCACCAGGCTCAAAACGACAAAAAGGCAAACGTTTGGACTCTTGGTGTAGGCTATGAATATCCGCTTAGTAAACGCACTAATCTTTGGTCTTACGCTGGTTATGCCGACGGAGCTAAGGCCTGGAGGGACACTTCCGACGTTAAGTTCAATGGCTATCAGATCGGCTTAGGTATGCTTCATAAATTCTAATCGGTAACCCGTTTAGTTGGGCTGGTGCAAAACTCGCACTGTTCGTCAGTTTTGTCTCAGCCCTCTTTTATTTTGGTTCTAATTTATAAAAATAAACACGCTTTGAGAATCGAACTGAAGGCTTGTTACGGTATAAAAGTACCTTCAAGAACTTGTAACATGATTCATGTTACAAAATAGAGCCACTGTTATTTTATCTTTTACCCTCTCGGTTATAGAGAGATCTCGGGGTTGCGAATTACACTTCAACATTTCTTCGGTACCATCTCTCGGCTACACTTTATACGATTAAAGCCGTCTGTTTGCTGGTGTTCTTTATTGTTTTTTTAAGGCAAAGATCCCTTACGCGAGATGAATAGTGAATTTGCGTGTCATTTTTCTCATGGAGGGTTACGAGCTAGGGCTATCCCCCATATTGAAGTTTATAACAGGCCGCGGGTTTGCACGGCGATCAGTCTTTTTAATTACCACGGAACAAATTTTTACAGCCAATAGCATCAAGATGGATACTTTTAGATGAAAGAAAGATTGGGGTCAATGCAAACAAGTACAAATTTGTTTGAGGACCAACTATCTTCTCTACATGCTTAGACGAGAAATTCAGATTACTCTCGATTATGACAACTTTTCTACTATTCAGAAAAAAATCGAACAAGTTTGGTAGAGGTGAAAAGATTTATCAAGACAAAATCAGAGCGGTCTTAGCTTATCCCTAGGCTCCACAAAAAAACGAAGGGGATGTTACAAAATTCGACTTTTGTCGGATTAGCACTTCCCCTTTTTTCTTATAACCTTTTTTGGCTATCTCGTTTGGCTGCAATTTTTTCCGCTTCTTAAGCCTGTTAATTATTCTTTTAGCCGATGGTTTCTTGAATGTTTCAGGTGCTAAGTCTTCCGGTGCTTTCCAATAAAATGGCAGGCTATTTTTAATTGAGAACCGGATATATTTCCTGATATTCATCCCCAGGCACGTGAGTGCGAACTCTACCGTTACTCGATCTAGAGTCCTTCTTCGGAACCTCGTATATTGCATATTTTGTTTTAATACTCCAAACGCGCCTTCAACTTGGCAGCTCCTATTGACGCGCAGCTCAATGCCCTCAGGAGAAAGAAGAAGATCCCTGGCCTGTTGCTTTAATTGTGCATGATGAGGCTGAATTTCAAAGATTCTTGATTTTCCGGTTTTGATTTTTAGAAGTCGCTTGCAGTAAGGCTCAAATGCACAGCCCTCACAGTCATTGACGCGAAAGAAACTTGAGTTTGGCCATGCATGTTTTCTGTCAGCTAGTTTTACACGCACCCCTTTGCGAAAGCCTAAACAAGTGATCGTTTTCTCGTCCACATATTCATAAAGAGCCGGATTCCTTCCAGTCCTTTCTCCATTCCAGGACGGATATTTTATGAAGGCTTGGATACCTTTCTGTTCGCAGTACTCATAATTGCTAAGGCTTCCGTAGCCGGCATCTGCACACAATTTCTCAGGATACCGGCCGTACCACTTATGAAATTGCTCAATTGCATTAACGAGCGTTCGTGTATCAGATCGATCTTGTGAGACGTAGTAGGCCACGATAAGCCCGTTGCTTACTAATATCTGAGTGTTATAAGCGGCGTGCATGTTACTGCCTAATCCGCTGTAGTAATCATCTTTTAGACACATCGCCGTAGCATCGTGATCCGTCTTGTAGTAAGAGTTTCGGTTCTCCCCGCAAATTGTTTCTTTTTCCTCGTACTCAAGCGATTTCATGAGATATTGGGAGAGCTGACTTCTCATTTCTTTCAGCGCCTTTTCTCCTCCAGCGACTGTATCCGGAGTGATTTTTTCGGCTTCGTCAATTTTCCTCATAATCAACTTGGAGGAGATGATTCCTTCAGAGGGTAAATCGCTTCCCAGGTGCATTAAACCCAATAAATTAGCGACTTTTTCACTGAGACGAATGTGGAGGGTTGTAGGCTTCCAAACGAATTTATATTTATTGGCATTTGCCTCAAATTTGCTTCCATCCAAGAACAGCGTATTCATGGGAACCGAGCATGTGCGGAATATGGCCTTCATGATCGCCGGAAATATAGTTGAGAGCTTGGGAATCAGACTTGTGATAAAACGAGAGAAACTTGAGGCGCTGGGATTAACTTGGCCGGTTAAATAGATTATTCGCAAGTCTGTCGAGCAGGCAGTTTCTATTTCTCTCAGTGACGCTTTACCTAAAACAAAGCAATAAAGCACTGCAGCAAACAGCTTGCATTCGTCTATCTTGGGCCTGCCAGGCTCAACTTCCGTGCTGCAACCATTTAGGTATTTCCACGCATTCGATTTTTCGAGAAGTAACAAAAAAGCGTCAAGTTTTTCGCGCTCTTCGGGAGGGACAGGACATGAATAAAACAGCATGTCCTGGAAACCAGTAAAATGCTTCATGGTAAGTGTCTTTGCTATAGAACACTTCACCATAGCACGCAGGGGGTTCGATTCCCTCTGCTTGCTTTTAAATCAATGAGTTAAAAAAGATTCTCCGTTAAATTCTCTAAAAGAAGAGGGACTAGCAAAACCCTCTGAAATCCAGTGAATTTTGCAACAGCCCCTTACTTAGATCTAAACTGAATTCAGATTAGAAAGAGTGGCAGAGACCAAGGTAAAGCTGATAGCCGTTGTAGTTGGCAGTTACGTTACCCTTAGCGTCAACATTCGTATCCTTCCAGGCCTTTCCACCATCAGCGTAGCCAGCATACGTCTTAACAGTAGTGCGTTTGCTCAACGGATACTCGTAAGCAGCGCCAATTGTCCAAACGTTGTGTTTATCTTCTTGATTAGCAGCGGCCCCGTCATTTTTACCAAAGAGGTAACGTGCGCCAACTTTCACGGTGCCTCCAGCGACTGGAGCCTTCGCACTCAAACCAAATTGATGATCTTTAACACCCTTGTCTTGCCAAATGTACTGGTAACCAAACATCGGAGTGATGGATCCGAGATTCCACTCTAAACCATAGTTGATGCCGTACTTGGCGTTTCTATTGCCTGTAGCCGCAAGATTCTTGTTCTGGGCAGCTTCAAAAATCAAGCTGGAGAGAATGTTATTGGCGTTGTACTTAACGCCTAAGCCGTAATAGTGACCATTCTTGGACCATTTTGCTTTGTCATCCGTAGCAGTTTCATCAACACCGCTGTTGGAATACATGGCATGAATTGAAAAACCAGCAAAAGACGGGGAAGCATAGGAAACGACGTTATTCATGCGCTTTGCAACCCAATCAATTGAGTTCCAAGCGGAAGCTCCGTAGCTTGTGCCGAAGGCCCAACCTGTGCGGATGGCTTGTGTCTGGGCAAATGCTAAACCACCAGTAAGGCCAAATGCTAACGAACCAAAGCCTCCGTTAACATACAGAATGGACTCTCGATTAAACGCCTTGCCTGCTACACCTTCTTTGCCATCGTCGGCTGTAAAACCTTGTTCAAGGATAAAACCAACGTTGTAGCCATTGCCGAGATCTTCTACACCCTTGATACCCCAGCGGTTGCCAGAGTCGAAGCCAGCCTTCAAATCAACAATTGCTGCTTTGTCTTTAGCTTTAGTAAGAACAACGCCTTCTTCGATAACGCCGTAGAGCGTAACGTTAGAAGCAGCAAAAGCAACGCCGGAAGCAGCCATCACAGCGGCAGCGATAAGTGTCTTTTTCATTTGAGTAATACTCCAATTGAAGTTGTAAAACTTGCAGAAAGTTCAAATTCCTAGCAAGAATTTATCTGCACCGTCATTCTGATAAAAACGAGTCATGCAAGCAACAAAATCTGTTGTATTTACGCAAAAACAACACTTTTAAATGAAAAACAATATATTTAATCAATAAAAAGTTGTTGTTTTACAACAAATCAGCTTTATGTATTTTGGCTTTTTCATCGTCAAAAAGTGCATCTGCCCACAGCTGCATCACGACTCGTCTTCTATCCAAAAGATCGCTTCGTTGATAAGCTAAAGTTGTTTGCGTTCCCGTGGTGTGCATGAGCGATTTCTCGGCTGCTTCATTGTCAATATCGTTTTCAGCGCACCAATCTCTGAAGGTCGAACGCATTCCGTGCATGGTGCACGCCTGATTTAATGCAGTCCTCAGAAATTTCCTTGGCGTTTCCCGACGTATCGGCGTCTTTCCGTCTACAGAAAATATGAATTCTCCCTTCGATTCTTTTCTATTTCCTTCAATAATGAGATGACTTGCTGAGATAGCGGAACTCTGAACGGAAATTCTTTGCCGTCTTTTCGACGCGATGGAGGGCAAAGCCAAACTTTCTCTTTCCAGCTTATCTCTCTCCAATGGGCTTGAGTAAATTCAACAGTGCGGGTTGCAGTAAGAACGCCGAACAACAGGGCTTTTGCCCCGATAGAACTCTCTTGTTGTAGTTTGGGAATGATAGCTTTTAATTCCGTAAAGGAAAGAGATTTGAAATGCTGCGTTGAATTGCATTTATTTGCGGGAGGAAGAAATAAGTCGAGGTTTCCTTTCCAGGAAGCTGGGTTGTTCCCGATAAATAGATTTTCATTGATCGCATAAGCGAAAATTTTCTCTAACCTCCCCCTTACACGGGAGGCGGTCATCGTTTTGTTTATCCATATGGGACGAAGTATTTTTAGGATGTCTTTTCGGTCGATTTCATCGATGAATTTTTCCCCAATGACGGGAAAGGCATAAGTGCTTATAGAAGAGCTCCAAGACTGCTTTTGAGCCGGATTTTTCCATAATCGAACCGAGGCTAAGATTTCGATGACTCGCCGTGCATAGTCCTTAAAAAGAACCGGGTGCTGTTTGGCTTCCATTAATGCAGAAGCCTTTCCGCTGAATTGAAGAGATGTTTTTAACAGAAAGGCAAATTGTTTAACTTCCGATAACGGCTTTTTACTGGCGCTTCCGAGTGCTAAATCGCAGACGCGGCCTTTAGGATCGAGATAGCGAAAAAAATAATTTCGATATCTTCCGTTGCCCCGAACTCGTACGTATAGATGAGGCTCTAATCGATGGGTGCCGTCGGGTAATTCAAATATTTGCTTTTTGCTGAAGCGGCCGATTTTTGCATGAGACATACCAGTGTGTCCTCCAATGTGTTAAATGAAATCAGTCTCTCAATTACAGAGGATCGCTGGCTGTCTTTTCCTCCAAAATGATTGGGTAGTTTCGGCCTCTAGGCGGTGGCGATTTTTCAAGAAAATACATAAGATGGAAAAAGCGAAAATTCGCTAGAATAATTAGGACTCACCCCGGTAAGACGACCCAACAGAAAAAGACGAGGAACATAAATGCGGCCTGTGCGTCTCAGAAACTACATCTTCTATTTGTTGGCTCTTACAATTACCTTGCCGCTGCTGGTGTTGAGCTACTCTCAGTACCGGATGATTGAGCAGGAGATCCGCAAAGATGATCTCCTCCTGGTGGAAGATGCGTTAGCACTGTCCAACAATATTAAAAATAGAGTTGATTCCGCGAAAACCCTCGTTGTGATGTCTGCAAGCACACTGCAAGTCTATGGGACAGAGGACAAATCAGCCTTACGAGCCATCCTAAAAAGCATTTTGACGGAAGTTCCGTATTTCTTAAACATCCACTACGGTGATGTGAATGGAGACGTCATCGTTTTTGAGCCTCCTAAGAATGCACGGGATGAAAGTAATGAGGGCGTGTCTCACACAAATAGGGATCATTGGAGTCACATCCGCAATCGGGACTCGGTTTATATATCTGACGTCATTATGGCGACCGGTGCGGCAAACGTTCCCATTGTGAATATTTGTGCGCCGGCAATAAACAAGTCCGGAAAGATCATCGGTTATGCAGTCTCTGCTCTTGATTTAAAGAGTCTGTACGAAGATGTGGTATCAGGCTTAGATATTCAGGACAGCGCTGTATATATCTTGGACAAGAAGGGTGCGCCTATCTACGCGACCGATCATGTTAATTCTCCGGAACCCTTGATTCCTTCCAAGGTTTTAAAAGAACTCGTCGCAAATAAAGAAAACGCTCAGGTTTTATCCAGGAACGATGCGTCTGATTTAGTCGGCGCGATCAGAGAGATACCGGGGCTTGGCTGGTACGTCGGTGTTTTTAAGAAGGAAGAGGATAGAGAATCAGCAATCATCTCGATGGCGGCGACAAACAGCCTGATCTTCTTCTTCCTTTTGCTAGTAACGTTTATTTTGGCTTCCTACTCTGTTCGTCCCTTGACCGAGTCTGTTAATAAACTCATTGAGCAGGTGAGAGAAGGCAAGGCCGTTCCGACTGAAGCGGAAAAAGTCCATCATCCCGAAGAACTCGTTGAGCTTCAGAAAGCTTTCTGCCGCTTGTTGGTGAAATTGAAATCTCACCAGAAATCCGAAGGCGCGCTTAGTGAACTGAGCGAATCTGATGTCCAAAAAGAAGTCGAGCTTCTTAAAGAACAATATGAATTCCTGCAGGCGCTGATTACCCTTCTGCCGTCTCCGATGGCCATTGTGGATGAAAACGGCTTTGTTCGTTTCTTAAATCAGTCCGCCTCTAAGTTCTTTGACAAAGCAGTAGCCGGAGCAAATTTCGCTCAAATGCTCAAAGAAAAGTTTGAAGAAGACAATTTCGGATTTAACCTTCACGGCATGTCAGAAGAAAAAATCCTCAAGACCAAGGATACGAGGGAGGATTTCCTGCTTCAGAGAAGAGAGTTGCCGCCGATCAAAGGAACACGACGCAGTGTTTACTTACTTTCGCCGTTCAAAGAGCCCGACTGGAATTCGAAATAAGACACGCCTAAAGAAGGCAGGAACTTTTCCAGCACATCCTTCACCGAGAGGATGAGGCTTCGGTCATTGGTGCATGGGTGGCAGTCAATATGTTCCGCGTTCAAGATTCTGCTGTCGATGTAGAGCGAAATTTCTTTGTTTTGATCAAAGATCAGACCAAGTAAAGAAACGGCGCCCGGGAAGGTGTGCATGAGTCGGGACAAATCCTCGGGAGAGGCAAAAGAAAGGTGACTGCTTTTCAAAAATGCGGCCGCTTGTTTGGCATTAAATCGTTCTTCCCCCGGTATCACAAAGAGAAAAAATTGTTTCTTATTCTTAACTAAAAGCGTCTTACAGCACGTAGAACTAAACTCTTTTGCAATTTTTAACCCTTCCTCACAGGTCGTGATGGGTAAGTGATTCAAGGCTTTGAACGGAATGTTGTGTGTACGAAGAAAGTCCTCAACTTCTTGGGTAGTGTTGTCCATAAGAGCCTGTAAGATTTTGTGTCCGTTTTGGAAAGTATTATATAGATGCGGTATACACTTACGACAAATTATCAGCCTAACCAAGTGAGAAACTTATGGCAGCAGCAGAAATCGGTTCGTTTCCGCCCGGCGTGAAACGCTTTTTTCTTTTAGGGGCACCAATTATTGCCCTTATTATTTATTGGATACTTCCGAACACTTATACGGATATCCATAACCAAGTCCTTCCTTTTAATCCTCACGCCAAAGCTTGTTTGGCCGTCGTGGTTTGGATGGTCCTTTGGTGGCTTTTTGAACCGGTTCCGATTCCGGTGACTTCGCTTCTTCCCATTCCGCTCTTTCCCCTATTAGGGATCGCTAAACCTGCGCAGGCAATGGCGCCGTACGCATCAGGTACGATTTTCCTGTTCATGGGCGGTTTTATTCTGGCGATTGCCGTTCAGCGCTGGCGTCTGGATAAGCGCATTGCTTTAACCACATTAAAACTCGTAGGTACCAAGGCGCCTGCGATTGTGGGCGGTTTCCTCTTGGCGAGCGGTGTGCTTTCCATGTGGGTATCCAACACGGCAACCGCGGCCATGATGGTTCCGATTGCGATGGCCGTTCTTTCCTTAGTGCGAGCTAAAAAAGCCGGCGGTCCGATCGATCAGGAAGAAGAAAACTTCAGCGTCGCCATGCTGCTTGCTGTTGCCTATGGTGCCTCTATCGGCGGTATGGCCACCATTATCGGTTCGCCTCCTAACGGCATTTTTGCGCGTTTTATGGAGCAGAACTTCAATGATCCGATTTCGCTTGCGCATTGGATGAAGTATGGCATGCCGCTTACACTTATTCTGCTTCCGCTGTGCTGGTTCCTTCTGACTAAGGTTCTCTTCCGTAAGACCATGAAGGAAATCGAAGGCGGCGCTCAGTGGGTTCAGTCCGAATTGAATAAATTAGGACCGATCGGCAAGGGCGAAATGATCGTTCTGATCGTCTTCTGCTCTGCGATCCTCCTGTGGTCCTTCGGCGGTGTGTTAAGAGGTCTGGATTTCGGCGGCACAAGGCCGTTTGCTTCGCTCTCTGACGCCGCAATTGCGATGATCTGCGCCATCGTGCTGTTCTGTATCCCTGTGAACAGAGACCATATGGTTCTGGATTGGTCGGATATGAAAGAGCTGCCCTGGGGCGTTCTGCTCTTGTTCGGCGGCGGTCTTTCCATGGCTGCCGGTCTGCAGATTACGGAATGCGGTCAGATTATCAGCGCAAACGCAGGCGTTCTAGCCGGACTTCCGCGCTGGGCAATCCTTATCGGTGTGAGCTTGCTCGTGATGCTGGCAAGTAACTTCACATCGAACACGGCGCTTGCCGCAACACTCATGCCGCTCCTGGCTTCCGCGGCTGTTCCGATGGGCGTGCCTGCCGAGCAGCTGCTGATGGTGACGGCTCTGTCTGCATCCTGCGCATTCATGATGCCGGTCGGAACACCTCCGAATGCGATCGTGTTCAGTACCGGACGCATCAAGATTATGCAGATGGTTTCTGCCGGTGCGGTTCTGACGTTTGTCTCAGTCGTCGTCATTGGACTGTTCGCAGCAACATTCATCGACTAATCTTTTGAACTCGCAGAGGGGGGCCGAGGGCCTCCCTTAATTTTTGTTGCAAAGCCACCGCCATCGGCCGAATGAGGTACAACCGTTTGTTAAAATACGGCCTTCGATCAGGGCTTCCAAATGATTCCAAGACTTAAATTGGTAAACGTCACCAAGCGATACGGGTCAACCGTTGCGAATGACGCAATATCGCTTGAGGTAATGCCGGGGGAAATTTTGTCCGTGCTCGGAGAAAACGGAGCAGGCAAAAGTACCCTGATGAAGATTATCTTCGGATCTGTCACGCCCGATGAGGGCGAGATTTATTTTGACGGACGAAAAGTTAATATCTCGTCTCCTGCGGACGCGCGCGAACTCGGAATCGCGATGGTGTTTCAGCACTTTGTCTTGTTTGAGACACTGACTGCTAAAGAAAATATTCTTTTGGGAATGCCTGAAGGCACAGATCCTAAAGAATTAGAAAAAGAGATTATTGAAAAAAGCCACCATTACGGCATCGAAGTTGATCCGAACGCGATTGTTAATGATCTCTCCATGGGCGAGCGGCAAAGAGTGGAAATTCTCCGCGCGCTATTAACCAATCCGAAGCTTTTGATTCTTGATGAACCGACCTCGGTTCTTTCTCCTCTCGCGCTACAGGCCCTCTTTAAAACCCTGCGCCAGCTGTCTTCCGAAGGCGTTTCCATCATCTTCATTACGCATAAGCTCAATGAAATTCGTGAACTTTCCAAACACTGTACGGTGATTCGCAGCGGTGAGGTGGCAGCCAACATCAATCCTCAGGAAATGACCGAGCAGGAGCTCGCCAAGCTTATGATCGGCAGCGACCTTCCTGAAATCATGCCTCGACCGGAAATCAAACCGCATCCCGGTTTGGAAGTCTGTTGCCAAGGTGAAGAGGTTGGCTTTAAGAGCCGCTACCCGCTCTACGGCAAGATTAACGTTCCCTGCGGCCGAATCGTCGGCGTGGCCGGTATCTCCGGAAACGGCCAGGCAGAGCTTATGAAGGCAATCAGCGGCGAAGTACTGCTGCCCAAAAACTGCATTTCTATCGTCGGCTCTTTTGCCGGAGACCTTCGCGTTAAACACAGACGCGCTTTAGGTCTGCGCTATGTGCCCGAACAGCGCTTGGGTGAAGCGACTGTTCCGGAAATGTCCTTGGAAAGCAACACGCTGCTGACCAGTAATTTGTTCTTAGCCAAAGGTTTTATGCGCAACAAGATGATCGCGCGCTTTACGCGTTCGATTATTGAAAAATTCCATGTCCGCGGCGGTCCCAAAGCTCCGGCTGAAAGCCTTTCCGGCGGAAATCTGCAGAAATTTATTGTGGGTCGAGAGTTGCTTCATAACCCGAAGGTGATGGTTTTGAATCAGCCGACTTGGGGTGTGGACGCGGGCGCCGCAACGCTTATCCGCAATGCCTTAATCCGTCAGAGGAGCGGCGGGAGCGCGATTTTAGTGGTCAGTGAAGAACTCGACGAACTGTTTGAAATTTGTGATGAATTGGTTGTGATGAGCGAAGGCAAAATTTCTCCTCAAGTCAAAACAAAAGATGTCAGCGTTGAAGAGATCGGTCGATGGATGTCCGGCCTTTGGCCTGAAGCGAAGGAGCAGTGATGAATTTTCCTTTAGCACTCTATAACCGCCAGCGTCCGAGCCGCTTTCTTTCTGCGGCGTCTCCGTTTATTGCGGTTCTCTTGACGCTTTTGATCGGATGCTTGATTTTTGCCGGGATGGGCAAAGATCCGATGCATTCCATGTACGTGTTTATTGTCGAGCCTTTGCTCACACTGCGGGGCTGGGGAGAGTTAGGCGTAAAAATGACGCCGCTCATTCTCTGTGCATTGGGCCTATTGGTTTGCTACCGAGCAAACGTGTGGAACATCGGTGCGGAAGGCCAATTAATTGTCGGCGCGCTTGCCGGCGGCGTGGTTGCATTGCAGGCTAGCCCCGAAGCCTCTCAGCTCTACATGATTTGGGTCATCCTGGCTGCGATGGTCGGCGGTGCGTTATACGCCGGCATCGTGGCCTGGCTCAAAGACAAATGCAATGCCAATGAAATCTTAGTTTCTCTGATGCTCGTCTATATTGCCGAGCTTTTCCTTTCCTGGGCGGTTCAGTCCCCGCTGCGAGATCCTCAGGGCTTGGGATTCCCGCAAAGTCCGATGTTTGAGATGGCAGCCACGCTCCCGATCATGATTCCGGGTACCCGAATGCACTGGGGTGGGGCTCTCGTTTGCTTTGCCTTGTTCGGCATCTGGCTCATCATGTCGAAGATGTTTATCGGTTTCCAGGTGCGCGTTTCCGGCATGGCGCCTAAGGCAGCTGCTTACGCGGGCTTCTCCAATCGAGCCATTATTTATTTTGTGCTGCTTCTTTCCGGTGCTTTAGCCGGATTGGCCGGTGTGATCGAAATCTGCGGTCCGATCGGACAGCTCACGCCCAAGATCTCCCCGGGATACGGCTTTGCCGCGATTATTGTGGCTTTTGTGGGGCGCTTAAAACCACTCGGAACCATTCCTGCAGCTTTCATCATGGCGCTCTTTTACCTCGGCGGTGAACTAGCCCAGTCCAGACTCGGAACGCCGGCTGCTTTGACGGGTGTGTTCCAAGGTCTCTTGCTCTTCTGCATCATGGCTTGTGATTCTCTGATTTTCTGCAAATTAAAGTGGGTCGGATTTAATTCCGCGAAGGGGGCCGCATGAGTGTTGCAGCTTCTTTAATTGCCACGACGATGAATGCAAGCACGCCGCTGCTGCTTGCAGCGCTGGGAATTTTGGTTGCCGAACGCTCCGGCGTCCTGAACTTAGGCGTCGAAGGCATCATGCTGATGGCGGCCATCGCAGGCTACATGGCAACGGTTGAGACCGGAAGTTTTGCGGTCGGATTTATTGCTGCCGTTGCAGTGGGTATTTTGTTTGCACTGTTCTTTGCCATTTTCGCTGTGGGCTTAAGGGCCAATCAGCAGGCATCCGGCTTGGGTGTAGCGATTTTCGGCGGCGGCTTATCCGCCTACATCGGCATTCCTTATCAAGGCGCCGTGCTCCCTGAAAGAACGGCTGACGGCATTCCGTTCTTAGACCAGATCCCTTTCCTCGGACAAGCTTTTTTCAGCCAGCATTGGATCGTTTATTTGTCCTTGCTCATGATTCCGGCTGTTTGGTATTTCTTGTTCAGAACCAGGCCCGGGCTGGTCGTGAGGGCCGTCGGAGAATCGCCGTTTTCTGCGAACGCATTAGGCTATTCCGTGCCCATGATTCGTTGCGCAGCACTCGCGTTCAGCGGCGCCTGCATTGGTCTTTCGGGTGCTTATTTGTCGCTGATTTATACGCCCTTGTGGGTGGAAGGCATGATTGCCGGAAGAGGCTGGATCGCCTTGGCTCTTGTTACGTTCGGGACCTGGCGCCCCTTCAGAGTTTTCTTAGGAGCCTATTTGTTCGGCGGTATGACGATGCTGCAGATGAATCTTCAGAGTATCGGTATCTCCGTTCCGACTCAGTTTATTTCTATGGCACCTTATGCGGCGACGATTATTGTTTTGGCACTGATTTCGAGGAATCCGGCTTGGATTCGACTGAATATGCCCGCTTCTCTCGGAAAGCCTTTTAACCCGCATTGATGATTTTTTGTTTACCTTTCTTTAAAGGAGAAAGACAGTGAAGATGTCTTTAAAACTGGTTGCAGCTGCGGCTGCAGTTGCTTCCGCTTTTGCTTTGAGCGCATGCGGAGACAAAAAAGAAGCTGCTCCTGCCAAATCTGCAGCCCCGGCCGCTCCCGCCGCCCAGGCTAAAGCTGCGGAACCGCTGAAAGTCGGTTTTGTGTACGTTGCACCGATCGCGGATGTTGGTTACACAAAGCAGCATGACATCGGTCGTATCTATGCAATTGATAAGGTCGGTAAAGATAAAGTCACAACGACATTTGTGGAGAATGTCCCTGAAACTGCTGATGCGGAACGCGTTATCCGTCAGATGGTTGCCGACGGCAACAAGCTGATTTTTGGAACCAGCTTCGGCTACATGAATTACATGCAGAAGCTCGCTAAGGAATATCCCGATGTGAAATTCGAACATGCAACCGGTTATAAGTCGGCGCCCAATATGACGAATTACAACATTCGTTTCTACGAAGGCCGTTACTTGGCCGGAATGCTTGCCGGCGGCGCTACGAAGAGCAATATCATCGGTTACGTTGCTCCGTTCCCGATTCCCGAAGTCCTCCAGGGTATTAACGCATTTACTCTGGGTGCAAAGTCCGTTAATCCTAATATTCAGGTTAAGGTGATTTGGACGAACGCTTGGTACGATCCACCCAAAGATACTGACTCTGCTAAGACCTTATTAGGTCAGGGTGCAGACATTCTCACTCAGCACACCAACACCAGTGCAGTTGCCAGCGCCGCTGAGGCTGCCGGAAAGATGGTTATTCCCTACAACAGCAATATGAAGTCTGTTGCTCCGAATGCTCAAATTGCAGCTTTAGTTCTGAATTGGGGTCCGTATTACGCCAAGAAAATTCAGCAGACAATCGACGGTAAATGGGATCCGACGCCCGTTTGGATGCACTATAAAGAAGGCGCGATGTCTCTTGAAGGAGTTCGCACCGATAAGATTCCTGCCGATATCGTGAAGAAGATGGAAGAAGCGAAGGCCAAGATCGAGAGCGGTGAATTCCATCCGTTTACGGGCCCGATCAAGACCAACGACGGCAAAGAAGCTGCTAAGGCAGGCGAAGTTCTGAAGGATGACCAGCTTCAGACGATGAATTACTATGTTGACGGTGTGATCGGAAAGGTTCCCAACTAATCTGATTCGACGTTAATTCAAGCGAAGGCTCGGCATTTTGTCGAGCCTTTGTGATTTTCAAGACTGTGAAAGTTGTGGTCTTTTTCTCATAGAAAAGCGCGAGGTGCTATTTTGGCTCGCTTAACACATAGACGACTATGCCGGAATGAGCCAGCTCCGCCCCTCTCGGGAGAATAAAATCCGTCAAACCGGAATCCGAGCTTTCTGGAACCAGTCGAAAACCTCTCTCGGAAGCAGTAAATCTTCGAAGTGTTTTTTTTCCTGCGTATTCAAGAAGAACGATATTGCCGACTTGGGCTTTTGCTTTCTTTCTTAGAAAAAGAACGGTTCCTTCATGAATTCCGGCTCGATCCATCGAATTATCCGGTGCCTTTTCCACAGAAATCTCTTCCGCCGGGATAGGGAGCGAATTGAACAATTCATCTGCAACTTTGGTCGGAGAAGGTTTAGTCGTGGCAGCGATCTGCGAACGAATCCAGGAAGAGCCTCCTAATCTTTTTAATTGAATTAAAAGATCCTCAGTCAGAATGACGGTCGTTGTTTTTGCGCCGATAAGAGGCTTGCGGCCTGCACCGGGACGTGCACCGCCTTTTTTCTTTAAAGGCGCTTTATTTTCACTATCGGTCATAAAAATAATTCAACAAAAATACAGTGAACGCCGTCTGCGACAAACGATTTCGCGATACAGGATAGGCTATTTCAAGAATCAACGTTGTAAAAGACTAAGATATTTGTGGAATCGATCGAAAATATGTGAAAAAGACCACAAATTAGGTTTTCAAAAGGCGGATCAAAAATGGGGAAATTTTTAAGAAATGCTTTGTTCGGGATAGCGGTTGGAGATGCTTTAGGTGTTCCCCATGAGAAAAAACCAAGAGGGTCTTTCAAGTGTTTGGGTTGGGATTACACACCGGAACCGGATCGAAAAAGAACGTGGTCGGACGACACCGCTCTGACGCTCGCCGAACTCGACAGTCTTGGAACCCTAAAGAGGGTGGATTTTGACGCCATCATGCAGAACTTCATGGAATGGTTCTTGATGGGAAAATTTTCCTGCACCGGGCGCTGTTTCGGTGCGGGAAAGAGTACGGTGCATGCCATCAAGAACTATTGCTATGGAAAGAAGGCGATTGACTGCGGCTCTAAGGACATTATGTCTAACGGAAACGGTGCTCTGATGAGAATCATGCCGTTTTGCCTTTTGAGAGAGGAATATCGCAAAACCTTTAATTTCGATGATGCCGTTGGTATGACGCACCGGCATCCAATAAATCTTGTTGCCTGCTGCTTTTTTGATGTGTTGGTCAACGCGATTGTTCGCGGGTCGGACCTAAAGACTGCTTACGAAACGGCAGAGAAATCGTTGTCCCAAGAGGAAAAAGAGTTAATTCAGCTGCCGTCCTTTGGACTTTTAAGTGAGCGCCCTGAAAGTGAAATTAAATCCGGCCGCTTTGTGCTGGATACTTTGTGGGCCGCCATTTGGTGTGTGGAAAAGACCACAAATTATCGATATGCGGTCTTGAAAGCCGTTGATCTTGGAGACGATTCCGACACAACGGCCTCGGTTGCCGGAGGCATTGCCGGGTTAATTTATGGGATCGGGGGAGAAAAAGGCGTTCCGAGCAATTGGATAGAGCAGTTGGCTTGCCGGAATTGGCTGGAGGATGCAGCAGAAAAGACGGCGGGAATGGCTTATTAAGGTACGGCAAATCAGCTAAAAATATATAGAAAAGACCACAAAATTGAAGACTGCTGCCTTGGTAGCTTCGGGTGTCTGAAGTTTGGCGGAGAAATGATTAGATCCACAGCGGCAGTCAGCCAAATATGAGAAAAAGACCACAATCCTGAACAGAATTTGTGGTCTTTTTCACACGGAAAGAGTTTCCGCGAATGAGTAAGCTCAGATCTTATCTGGCGCCGCTGGCCTGAAGAGCAATAGCGGCATGCTTACGGCCTTCGACAACTTCTTTACGAAGCTGACCGCTCGGGTGGAAGGAAACTACCTGGCGGGCCTTAATAATGGCGGATTCGCCGGACTTAGGATTACGTCCCGGACGCTCGCTTTTCTGCTTGATGGAAAAAACACCGAAGTTGGAAAGCTTCAGTTCTTCGCCGCGAACGAGGCATTCAAGTGCTTCATCGAAGAAAAGATCCACGATTTCCTTGCAGAAACGTTTAGGGAGCCCAAACTGTTCATAGATAACATCGGCAAGATGACTTTTGGTCAGCGTATCGCCTTCCTTGAGCAGGGTGCCAAGGACGAGAGCGGTCTCATCCTTCTGCTGTTCTTTGACAGCCTGTTTAGGTAAGTCTTCCATTTTTCTAGTATGTTGTGAAACTGTGAAAAGGTTGAATTCTATACCAAAGCTTTGGGGCTGTGTTGTCGTTATTTATTTAATTTACAAAGAAAAAATTCAAAAATCATTGACTTTTTGAAATTACGATCACCCAGCAAAAACGGATCATTTTTTGTGGAACGAGGCACCTAAATCGGGAAGTTTTTGCAGAGTCTAACTCCTGGGCGCGGGAAATCGACTTCAAGAACCATTCGGCATATCGTTCGGTGAGCAGTCAAACCCGGCCGACCAAAGGCGGGCAAAAAAAGGGCGTCTGAAATAAATCATTCAGACGCCGGTATCTAAATTAGCGAGAGAAGAACTTGAGTTCCTGAAATGGATCTCGAAAAGCTCTTCGGAGATTCTCGCTTCAACCTCAAATCCCAAGGAGAAGTGACAACATTCAATTGCCGCAGCTGAATATTAGCATAAAGCCCTAAGGGGTTCTACCACAATATTTGTAAAAACCTATTTCGGGCACAGAGTTCGTAAAAAATCCTTGAGAAATTAAGTAGTTGATGTTGACAAAAATGTCCGATTTAGAACATCTTGACGAGGATTGAAACAGAAATTAACCAGAATAGAAAGGCGCTGATTTTGTTGAGCCAGAAGGAGAAGCTCTTCGTCATCCAGCGGTCAGCCGCAGCAGCGGCAGAGTAGCTGTATGCAATGTGAACAAACCAGCAGGTGATGACAAACATGGCAATCATCAAAGAGACCTGTTGGACGTACGAACCTTTTGGATCGATAAACTGTGGGAATAAGGAGAGCAGGAACACGATACACATCGGGTTGGTGACCTGCAGAAGAGCAGCGCTCGTCAATATATGAATCCTTTCCTGCTTCAACTCCTTTGGATTAAAAGATTTGATGGATGAAGAAAGCGAAATAACCGGAGCCGTCCAGCTTTTCCAGCCGAACCAAAAGAGAAGCAAGCATCCGCATAACTGCAGGCCGTAGAACATGACAGGGGATTCATGAATGACAGCTCCTAAGCCGCTCGCGGCAAGAATACTCATGAAAAGCACTCCGATTGCGTTGCCTGTCGGAGAGAGAAACGCATTGTTCTTTCCGTAGTTAATGGCGTTTTTTAACGTATAAAGGACGCCGGCACCGGGCGTAACACATGTGATGAAAACGACTATGAAAAAGAGTCCGAGACTTGATGCTGACATTTTTATCTCCTTTGTTGCCAGTCAGTGTAGGAAGAAAGGCACACGCCTAGGAGCGCAAGTGATATAAAATCTTTATCACTCAATTACCTTTTTGCTAACATCAAAATGCGTCGTTGTTTCAATTACCGCACCATAAGACAGTTAATGCTGTTTGCCGCCGTGACTCAGGAGAAGAGTTTTCGGCGGGCGGCAAAACGCCTGAACATGTCTGTTCCTCCGCTTGTTCTTCAGATCGATGAATTAGAGGCGAGACTGAAAATGAAATTGCTGGAGAGAACGCCTAGAGGTGTTTCTCCGACTGCACAAGGCAATGCAATCATGCCGATGATTGACCAGCTGGTTCGGCAGGCAGAAATTCTGGATTACTCCGTAAAACAGATGCAGCAAAATGCGCAGGGAATTCTGACGATCGGCGCCAATACGGAGTCAATGCTTTTCTTTATTCCGGAGTTCAAAAAACGCCTTGCGGCATTGCATCCGAACATTTCGCTTTTTGTGAAAGAAATCGATTCTTATCAGGTCGAAACTGAGCTCACCGACGGAACGGTTTTAATCGGTATGGCATTTTTCGATACCTTGTCGGATCAGCGCTTAAGGATGGCGAACCTCATCAATGAGAAGCCAATTGTACTTTTGAATCGAAATCATCATTTAGCCGGCAAGGGCGGAGTGTCCATCAAAGACCTGAGGAATGAGGATTTCGTATTTACGCGGCGCTCCATTGCGCCAAGGCTTTTCGACGGTCTCGTCGGCTTTTGTCAGGAAGTCGGCGGTTTTACTCCGCGGATCATCCACGAGGTCGAATCCAGTCCGCGTCAGATGGGATTTGTAAGCTGCGGGCAGGGAATCGCTTTCTTGCCGGAATCTTTCAGACAGTGGATGCCTGAATATATCCGGGCAGAAACAATTACGGATGCAGCTCCCTGTTTGCCCCTTTCTATCGCATGGAATCCGCTGATTGAGTCCCCCTTACGAGATATCGTGGCAGAAGAACTGAAACAGATGTTTGTGGACCGTTGAGAAGCATAGACCGCGATCCAAAACGGAGGAATATATGAATAAACCAAAGGACGAACCGGGTTTGCAAACCATTTTGTCGCATTGCGGCCGCAATTTGGAGGCAAGCGGCGGTTATGTAAATGTGCCGCCCTATGAAGGCTCGACCATTCTTCACGATGATATGGAAGATCTGTTCGGACGTGTCGATAACCATTTGTACGGCGACGGTACTGCACAGACCTACGGGACGGACGGAGGCCCGACGCATGAAGCTTTTTATGACGCCATGAATAAACTCGAAGGCGGAGCCGGAACCTGGGCATTTAGTACGGGTTTAGCGGGCTGCACGATTCCGATGATGGCCTTCCTGAAGACAGGCGATCACATGCTTGTAACAGATTCGGTTTATGGTCCTACGCGCCAGTTCTGCGAAGTACTGCTAAAGAACTTCGGCGTGGAAGCAGAGTTTTACGAGCCGACCATCGGGGCCGGTATTGAGAAATTAATTCGTCCCAATACGCGATTGATTTATATGGAAAGTCCGGGTACGCATACCTTTGAAATGCAGGATGTTCCGGCAATCGCCGCGGTCGCTCGCAAATACAACATCGTCACAATGATCGACAACACTTATGCCACGCCACTCAATTTCCAGCCGCTGAAGCACGGTGTGGATGTAGTAGTGCATTCGGCGACGAAATACATCTGCGGTCATAGCGACGTGTTGATGTCCACGGTTACCTGCAATGAAAAAACCTGGAAGCAGGTGAGAGACGTCTGCAAGATGACCGGACAATACGCCTCGGCGCAAAGTGTGTACCTAGGCCTCCGCGGCTTACGCACTCTGAAAGTCCGCCTTGATGCAGTGGGCGTGCATACGCGGAAAGTGGTTGACTGGCTTCTTAAGCGGGAAGAAGTCAAAAAAGTGATTTGGCCGGCTTATGAAAAGGATCCCGGCTATCGCATTTACAAGAGAGACTACTCCGGCCCGATCGGATTATTTGCTTTCCAATTTCAAGATCATTACACGGATGTCCAGATCAACCGCTTTATGGATTCTTTAAAACTATTCGGATTGGGTTACTCGTGGGGCGGATTTGAGAGCTTGATCCTGAGAAGCTACGGGAAACGCACGGTCGGTGACCCGAAAATTATGCGTACGATGATCCGTGTTTATATCGGCTTGGAAGATCCGGAAGATATGATCAACGACTTAGATCAAGCGATAACAAAAATGCGGGATGTATAAAACACCCGAAAATAGAAAAAATTAAAGGCCGTAGAGAAAAACTCTTTGCGGCCTTTTTGCTCAGCTCAAAACAAATTATTTTGTATTGAGGGCATCTTTAAACTGTTTGCCGGCAACGAATTTCGGCTGAACAGAAGCGGGAATCTGGATCGTTGCTCCGGTGGCAGGATTGCGGCCGGTACGAGCTTCGCGCTTAGCAGACTTGAAAGTTCCGAAACCAACTAAGGAGATTTCATCACCTGCTTTAACAGTTTTGACGATCTGAGCTGTCAGAGCATCCAGAACATCTTTAACATCAGCTTTAGATTTACCGGAAGCTTCTGCAACGGCAGCAATCAATTCAGTTTTATTCATTCGATTCCTCTGATAGTGTTTGAATGGAACCCTGATAATAAGGGTTTTTTAGGGCAAAAAACAGTTTTTTAGGTTTGGGTGTGCTGTTTTCGCGACAAACCGCTGTCCGTTAGGGCCTCTCGGAAGATTACGCATCCCGTATATAGGTTATTTTTAAACGGTAATGCAGGCTTAGCTGTTGACTGTGAAAATTCTTGAGAAGTGTCGATGTATCGAGGTTTAGCTGAAAAGGTCCAGCTCTTTTTGGACGGAAGGCTCCGTTTTCTTTAAGAGAATCTCTTGTATATCTGTCAAGTACAACTTGACCATATTAGAAAAAATTAGGCCCACAGAGTACGTTTTGTCTGAATACCTTAATTGTGAAAGCCAGCGGTAGAATTCAATTTCGTCTTCTGTCTGTGCTTCAATTCCGCCTCGGATCATGACAAATTTATCAAATAGGGCAGAAGCGGACTCAATTAATGTTTCATAAGCGTCCTCAGCGTTTTGGCAGCGAAATTCTGAAAAACTGTCCACGGAAACGGGATAAATCTTGTCGAGGTTGAAGTCCTCGGGGTTCAGATCCGATAAAGTAAGAGAAAGCATTTTTCTTTGAAGATCAGTCAGTTCTTCAATGCTTTGCTTCAAATCTTCTTTGTATAAAGCGATCCCGGAAGTATTCTTCTTTACCATCGTGTACCCATGCGTTGATTTGGAAATTCTAGCGCAAGCACAAACGTTTCACGGATTCATACCATATATGAGCATTAGCTAAGGGATAATGTCTATGTACTAACCCTGAGGGGATGGTGATAATTGCCTTTACTTACTTTGTCCTTCCAAAGGTTGCTGTAATGAACCAAAAATCTGAATTTGAAGCAAGAGTCGCTTCAGCCGGTATTCGCAGAATTACCCGGTGCAGGAAGATCTCATTGAAGGGCGCTCAAAAAGTTGTTTTACCTTCCTTTTTAACGGAAGCACATTCTTCCGGAGCCCAGAAACACTTTGTTTGGAACGAGTTTTCGGCCTCAGTGCGTCCCGTTTAGTCCTTCGGTGTTATGCCAGAACTCCCCGAAGTAGAAATTACGCGACTTGGAATATTGAAGCGTGTCGGCGGCCGGCGCTGTTGTCCGCGAGACGCGCTTCCGCAAATCTGCGCCGACAAACCTTTCAGACTTGCTGACGGGACAGCGCTTACGTACGATTGAGAGACGGGGAAAGTATCTGATTTGGTATTTCGATCAAGGTTATATCGTTTCTCATCTCGGTATGTCGGGTGTCATGCGGATTGTCGATCCCAAAACTACGGAACCGGTTAAGCACGACCACATTGATATATTGTTCGGAGATTTAGCGGTTCGCTATCACGATCCCCGACGCTTTGGCTTTGTGATTTGGCTTCCAGAGTCGCAGGATCCCTATGAGTTGCCGGAAATCGCAAAATTGGGTGAAGAACCTTTTTCCGACAGTTTTACCGCTTCCCGGCTGCACGCCGCTTTAACAAATACTTCACTGCCGATTAAAGAAGCGATGCTGACAGGCAAATACGTTGTCGGTGTCGGCAATATCTATTGCTCGGAGTCTTTATTTAAGGCTCGAATTTCACCTTTGACGCCTGCAAACAAAATCTCAAAGGAGCGCCTTGAGCGATTGGTGACGGCGATCCGGGAAGTATTGACCTTGTCTCTGAAAGAGGGCGGCTCCACGTTAAAAGACTTTGTCTCCGCAGAGGGCGAGCAAGGCTATTTCACCTTAAATGCCAAGGTGTACGGAAAAGAAGGCAAACCTTGCGCAAACTGCGGTCGACCGATTAAGAAGATCATTCAAAACGGCAGAGCGACTTATTACTGCAGCAATTGCCAGAGACGTTGATACATAACATTTAGGCGCGGAGACCCCTGCCTTCAGGCAGGGGAGGAAGCGCCTCCTCCTTTCGAATTTCTGTTAAATAGGTTCGTCTCTTTTCCAGCAGATGCAGCTTCTTGTAGCTGATGCCTGCCGAAATTCGGGTTCCGTCAAGCTTCCGAACATCAAAGAACCCAGATGATCGACGGCCGAAAATGAAGCCTTCTTCTCCCTGGCAGGCAACTTTGTCAAAAAGACGGAAGCCTTTGACCTCAAAGGGCGCCTGATTGCGCTTTCGAATGCCGCCTTTGAGGATGGAAAGCTTATGAATCTGCCGGTTGTTCCGACGCGTCTGCTTCTGGAAGAAGAATTCGCCGAGCCTTTCGGCGCCAAGGTTGCCGGCGATGCAGAAAGCATCTGCACAATGCG
>ENA-OPXX01000799-OPXX01000799.1-human-gut-metagenome-genome-assembly--contig:-NODE-799-length-26332-cov-3.361723_pt1 | contig 26332 bp, 25 predicted proteins | sample MGYA00241771_ERZ502046 | MGnify/ENA primary metagenome ERZ502046 (study PRJEB25962, sample SAMEA2042006) | human gut metagenome | biome: human gut; feature: human-associated habitat; material: faeces...
GCATATGCTGTGCAAAATAATCTGCATCATGGAAATGGATAATTCCCTGCTCATGTGCTTTTACAATATTGTTTGGCAACAATATTCTTGCGGTAATGTCTTTGCTGACAATTCCCGCCATGTAATCACGCTGAGTACTGTTGATGATAGCATTCTTATTGCTATTCTCCTCGTTGCACTCCTCATTTTTACCGTCCACGAGTTCAAGGATTCCTCCGTCCGTGGCATTACCTACAATATCCCTGCGCAAAGCGTGGCGGTATTTGTAAGTAACGTAATTTTCCAATAACCGAGGTTTGTTAAACCTTGTTATTGCATTTACTACTAATCTTTGAACATCTTCAACGGAAAGCTTTTTATTCGGCTCGCTCGTATAAAGATATTTAAAGTTGGTGTAAACATTATCTCGAATCTGCAACAGTTCCAGTGCAGATGCCCGGCAATCGTCTTCTGTTGCCATGTTTGCCTCATGTAAGGCAATTTCCACCTTTTTTAAATCGAAAGCTACTTCATCTCCGTTCCGTTTAAAAACGGTCATTGTTTCTTTTTTTTCTTTCATCTTTTTTCCCTCTGCTTTCTGCCTATTTGATTATATAGTTGAACAGGTCTTTTGCGTCCTCATGGCTGTTAACCAGTGAGGTTATTTTTTTTGTATCATTTTCTTTTTTGCCTGTATAGACAAGTTGCAGTAGCCCATTATAAGCCACTACTGTTTTAGCGGAACGCAATGCGATTCCGTTTGTTTCTCCTTTTTTCACCAGTGCGAACCTTCGTCCGTCTGTTATAATGATGTCTTCCATTTCGTCCCCCCTTCTGCAAAGACAAGAAAAACGGGCATAAGCCCGTTTTTAATTCGAATTATTGTTTGTTTGCAGTTACATTATACCTTTAAAATATCATTTAATCAAGAAGAATACACATTAATATGTAGAATCACACTATCTTTCTGCAATCTCTTTGTATACAGCAATATCATCTTCGCTACAGAGAGATTTCATTTCATATCGTCTCAGTTCTGAAATTAATGCTTCTTCATTCAACGTTGTCCTAAGTTCATCAAGACTTATTTTTAATGGAATATCTTTTTTGATTGTAGCAAGTAACTTAGACTGCATTGCAGATTCTTTCGCACCTTCTGCTGTCAGCTTTTTGTACGCACCTTTTCTCATTCCTAACTGCGACGCCCAAAAATCTTCGATTTCACTTCCAGTTTCTTCAATGTCCGCATAAAGATTTTCTATCGTGCCATATTCGCGGATAAGTGGAATTGCTACTTTCTCGCCAATTCCGTTAACCCCTTGGATATTATCCGATTTATCTCCGACCAGTGCCTTATATTCTACAATCTGTGAACCGTGTTCTACTCCATATTCTTCTGCAATTGTGTCCTCGGAGAACACGAACACTTTGTTTGGCATATTTTCATATGCTTCTTTGACGTCATAAGCTTCTAACATTTCCTGCCATTTTGCATCCGTGGTCTGCATCATCCATGCCCGGATGTTTTTCTCGTTGCTCACTAATTGGAGATAATCCATATCCTTTGTCATGACATTGACAGGAATATCTTTGTAGAATTTTTCTGCAAGTGAACCTGCATAATCATCAGCTTCATACTCATCTCCGAGAAATATGTGTATTCCGCTTTTTTCCAGAAGATTTTCCACAGCTATAAACTGCTCTTTTAACGGCTTTGGCGTTTCTTTTCGGTTCGCCTTATAATCACTGCTTATCTGTCTTCTGAAAGTATCCCTTGTTTTGTCGAATACAACTGCAATATGAGACGGCTTCTGCTCTGCAAGGATTTTGAGGAATGTTTTCATGAATCCAAGCAAAGCATTTGTATATTTTCCATCGGACGTATGTAGAATCTTGCTGTATGCTTTTTCAGCATCTTCCGGCGTTTTGGCTTTCATTATATCAAATGGAAGATTTGCATAATAATTCGTGACAAGAAGTGAACTTCCGTCGATTATTAGAAGGTTTCTTTGAACTTGCAAATTATTGGTCTTATATTTCATTGCTCCTCCGACATGTACAAATACCCTTTGTTCTGTATTCGCGCCCAGTCTGATGCAAACAATCGTGGCTTGCACACTTTTATCTCTCCGTTTTCTGTTTTCACCTGCAATGTCACGTCAAAGATTGGTTCATTAGCCTTGTAATCGCTTTTAAGGTAGGCACTTGCAGACTCTTCAAATTTTTGGGTAATGTCTTCTTCCGAGCGGACATTAAGGATTGTACATAATTTAATCATTTTTTATTTCCTTTATATATTATACCATAATTATATTAATTTGTCAATATTGTTAATAGGTCATGTTCCACAGATACAGCAGGGAATTGAACATCAGATATTCTTCCCGCGACAAGTCCTGCTTTTCAGACAAGTGAGTGAATATCTGATACAAAGCGTTTTTATATTGGTTGTCTCCAATGTTCCTTAGAATCTCCCTTGCCTTCTGCTCATCTTCAACAGAAGGCTTTCTTCCTGCCCGGTATGAACATGGGTTAGCATTAAGTGCTTTGTATACTTTCTGCGCATCTGCAATTAATTCTCTGCAAGTTTTCTTTTGGAAATTGCAAAGTGCATCTGAAATGATATTATGAAATGTCTTTTCTGCCATATTTCACTCCGATTTACATTAATACGTACACTATACCACAGATGCACCAAAAAGTTAAGAAAATTCATTTCAATTGAAGTAAAAAAAGAACCGCAATAATCATATATCGCGGTTCATCCAGTATGCTAATATTTTTTTAAGCAGGCGACACGAAGAAATAATCTTTGTTGGAAGTCACACTTCCGTTATTGTCTACAATCTCTTCCATTCCGTCGTCTGTAATTTTAAAATATCGAGGATAGCCCCCTTTATTTTCCATCGGTTCTGTACCACAGAAATACGTTAACTGGTCATTTACTTTATCAAGGTCTTCATCCGTATTTACTACAATAACTGCATTTTTCATTGGTTTTCCCTCCATTACCTATCTTATCTTTATTTGGAAAATATTTCCTTTATCTATCTATATTTTACAACTACTGACGCTAAAAATATAATGGAAATATTTTCCAATATTGGTTGATGTATGATGTTTACTGTGCTTTTTTTGTTGCCTTTTTTGCGGTATTTTGCAGAACGCTCATGGCTTTTCTGTAATCAAGATAAGTTAACTCTTCAAGAGAGTTAATGTTGAAACGTCTGAGAATTCCGGTTTCATCCATTCCAGTTTCTTTGCAGAGTCCGCGGATTTCATCTACTTTATCTTTTCCAATGATAAATTCGTTCACATTTTTTGTGATATTACTGATTTTATTTTTCTGTTCCTCTACCTGCTCTGTTACCTGCTTGATTGCTGTCTTTTCTTCATCATCTACAAAAGGTAAATCTTCTCCTGCGTACAAGTGAAGACCAAGTCCGAACATTGCAATGTTTTTTACAAGGCATCTCATAATAGTATTGTTGATATCTGCCATTGTTGCCTTGTTCACTATAGATTTTCCACCACCTTTGTAAACTATTTCGTAGTTTACGTCTAACATGGCTTGATTACTCTTATTCAATACCGGACGGAACATTTCAATTGTTTCACCTTTAATTGTAACAGATGTATAAACCATATATCCCATCCCCGGAACAAACTGGAATGGAAGTTCGTTTTCACCGAACTTTTTCACATCATAACTTGCATCAGGGTATCTTGATTTGATTTCTTCCCATGCTTTCGCCCATGTGAGGTAACTCAAATTTTTGCCACTGATGTCTGATGTTTTGTAATCAACTGGTACTTTTTTCAGCGTGTTAAATACGCTGTCCTGCTCTTTAAGTTTTTGTGCATTTTCATTTTCGACTTTAGTATTTGTTGCACCCATACATCATGTCCTCCTTTGATTTATATGTATATTATACCATAAATATACCGTTAAGTCAAGATTATTCTACATAAAATTTGCAAAAAAATAATAACGTTAAAGGAAGATATAGGATTGTTAGTACGTCTTTTTCATAATCCTTTGCAACGTTCGCTGTAGTTGAGAATATTCTTTAAATGTATTTTCTTCTATTTGTTTTTCTTCTGTTGGTTCTACAAGCACGTATTTGTCCGAGTCGTTTTGCTTTTCGGCATTATCTTCCGTTTTGACTGGCTCGCTTGTTTCGGCATCATGTTTTTCAGAGCATCCACAAATTACAAGCGTTAATGCCAATGCTCCTGCTATCAAATAACTTTTCAAACTTCTTTCGACATCCTTTCCTGCTTTTTAGTGCTTCTTATGGTCACTGCTTCATAATGAATCTGATTGAGCATGTTGATGACATACATAACTAAACATCCACCCAAAAATCCGAACACATGGCAACTTACATCAACATGGCGTGACATTGAACTTGTCAAAAGCGTGACAGCGCAGTATTTGATGATAGCTTTTTTCTGTTCTGGTGTGTTCATCAGTACATCTACTAATAATGCACCTAACAAGGAAAAGATTGAACCGCTTGCACCTACCGTGAACAGTTCCATGTTTCTCATTCCAATGATTCCCATGTAACAGGTAATGTACCCGCCAATGATACCGCCTACAAGGTAGATGATGACGAGATTTGAATTTCCAACACGCTTCGTGAGTATCCTGCCAATGTAAAGAAGGGAAATCATATTCATTAAGATATGTGTCATTCCGCCATGCATGAACATATAAGTGAGTAATCGGTAGCTTTGTCCCTTCATCAGCACTGTTTCAGTACTTATTCCATAGATATTTGTCATTCCTATGTGATTCATGAAAAACAGAATATTGATTACTGCAAGCCCCCATACAGTCCAACATGTATACTCTTCATGCAGTCCTATCCGGTGCATTGCTATGTTCTGCTTTTTATCAGCTTCTTTTGTTATGATTGTAGATTTTTTCAATAATGACATGGTTTTTGAAAACCTATGGTCTACTTGTGAATCTTCAATCTTTCTTCCCATATCATCTACAATAGCTGTATTTTCTGCTTCCAGACTGATGTTCTTTTTACTGCCAAACACAATGACAAGAATATCATTATCCTTCATGCCGTGTACATTATTCTTAAAGTACTGCCTTACCCGTTTAACTCCTTCATCGCTCGCAACGCTTGTCAGATTGCCGTCACATATAACTATGCCTAGAGGTATCTTATCCGGCGTGCAGAAGTATTCAGCACCCGCAGTTCCACCACATTTTCTGTAACCATTCGTTGTCAGTTCATGGATGAAATAGTGCATTCTACTCATTCGTTTCCACGCCCCCTTCCTTATAATCTTCGAAACCTAATTCTGAGAACATGTTTTCAATAATCCTGCTTAAGACTTTAGCTACCTTGTCTCCTGCCTGCATTGTTTTAGTGGCAACATTTGTTATGTTTTCTTCCGTAAGATTATTCTTCACACTTTCAGAAACGCCTTGCACCACGATTTCCCCCTGTGTTTTTGCTTCGCGTGGATTATCGTGTATGTATAATAAAACTGCCAGTGCAAGCAGGATAAGCCCAAACCTTAATTTACTTTGCATAAAATCCCTCCATTTATAGTTTTTATATATTATACCATAAAAATATCATTAAGTCAATATATAAGAATAAGGAAGACAGTTCTCACGCAATCCCGTCTTCCTTATTTACTGTTAATCACATCTTGAAACGTTGTCTGTATCCTTTTAGTGTCAAGTCTCATTTCTGCCGAATAAGTCTTCATATCTGCAAGGATTTCTTCGTCGCCAATGGTCGTACAAAATTCGTTCCTTACTTCGGCTTGGACTTGCATATTCTGCTTATGCATGTCATTTGTGACTAAGCGTGTCATATTTATTGCTCCGAGTATGCAAATAAAAATTAAGCAATATTTAGATAGCAGATAAGTTACACACCCAACATGCCAAGCCGTATAGCATCCAACCGTATAGAAAAAGAATGTGATTAATGCCATGACGCAAACCAACATGATGATTCCCTTGTAGCTTTGCATACAAATGACGAGATATGCGACTAGCTTTGCTACCATGTGACCACCGCCCTTCCGCAACAGTATTGCTAGACACAAAAAGACCAGATACATATGCATCTGGTCTTACGGGTTTCATTATTGTTTAGTTTGTTCCTACATTATAAACGATATTTATAATTTCTGCAAACATTTTTTAAGCAAATGCCTGCTGAATTGGATAAGACGGTGTATTCCGGTGTACGAGGTTTGCACCTTTTTCGGAAATTATGCGTCCTTTAGGCGTCTTTAAGATTAATCCTGTTTTCAGAAGATATGGCTCATATACACCTTCTATCGTCTCTGTATCTTCGCCGATAATGTTTGCCAATGTATTCAGACCAATCGGCTTTGAAAACTCAGCAAGCCTTTCTAAAATCAGCATGTCCGTTTCATCCAGACCATCGTTTACAACGCCAAGTGTATCTAGTGCCTGTCTTGCAACATTGGCATCTACCGGAACTTCCTCAACAACTGCAATGTCCCTTGCCCTAGCTACATACTTATTTACGATTCGCGGTGTTCCCCTCGCATTCTCCGCGAGAAGCAATGCTCCATCTTTTCTCATTTCAATGTTGAAGATAGATGCAGTTCTCATGGCAATCTCTTGAAGTTCCTCTGTTGTATACAGTTCCATACGGTAAGAAAGACCGAACCTGTCTCTTAATGGTTTGCTTAACATGTCGCTTCTTGTCGTTGCCCCAATCAGAGTAAACTTAGGAATTTCAAGCTTAATCTGCTTTGACTGCATCCCTTGTCCTATTGTGATATTTACAAAGAAATCTTCCATTGCAGTATAAAGGATTTCTTCCGCCGACTTATCCATTCTGTGAATTTCATCAATGAATACCACATCATTTTCTTGTACCTTGGCAAGCACGGAAGCAATATCTCCGGCTTTTTCGATTGTTGCGCCAGATAGATAAGTCATTTTTGCGCACATCTCATTTGCAACAACTCCAGCCAATGTTGTTTTGCCAAGTCCTGCTTGTCCGTAGAACAGCATATGGTCTACTGGAACATTTCGTATCTTCGCGGACTCAATCATTAACTGGACTGTACCTTTAAGTTTTTCCTGCCCGATATATTCTTTCAGTCCATGAGGGCGTATGCCATTTTCCTCCCCCGTTTTCTCGGTTTTCAATTCATCTATTTTCGTCTTGATTTTCTTCATAGCAAGCCACCTTCCACAATGAATTTAATATTTGAACTGCTTTATAATATCATCCATTTCCGACGAAAGAACTTCTATCTCGTCTGCGGATTGTTTGACGTTATCTCCTTCTTTCGCAACATTCTCAGCATTTCTTGTTAATGTCTCTGTTGTTGCCAATATTTCTTCTGATGAAGCCGACTGTTCTTCCGTGATAGATGCCATTCCAGAGGTAACGTTGTTGACATCATTGATTTTCTCTAAGATGTTTGCAACATCATTCTGGGAACGTTGGATATTGTTGTAGATATTCTCATATTTTGTCACTGCCTGTTCTGCCGATTCATGACATTTAACTACCCGGTCTGCGGATTCAGATGTTTTTCTTGTAATGTTTTCTACAGCTTCTTGGATAGCCTGCATCTTGGATGCAATGTCAACCACCTGCTCTTTGCTGTTTTTTGCAAGGTTTCCAATTTCTCCTGCTACAACTGCAAAACCTTTTCCTGCTTCTCCTGCTCTTGCGGATTCAATGGAAGCATTTAAAGCTAACAGATTTGTGCTTTCCGCAATGCTTTCTATAGTCTTTGTTATCTTTGAGACTTCATCGGTAGCTGTCTGTACATCTACAACAATTGTTTCCAGTTCCCGCATATCAGCAAGAACTGTATCCATTTCTTCTTTCAATGTTTCCATTTCGGATTTTCCGGTATCTGCCACATTAACTGTTTCCTGCAAGCTTCCGGTAGCCTTGTCTCCGTTTTCCTTGATAACTTCTACTGAGTTTGCTAATGCAGTTGCATTTTCAGCGATTTCCTGTATAGACAAGCTTAATTGTTCTATTGTCTGGTTCATCTGTTTCATTGATTCAGACTGCATTTCAGCAGATGATGTCAATTTCGCAGATGTCTTAGTGGAAGCTTCTGTGGTTACAGATAATCTTTCCGAGTGCTGTGCAATCGTAGAAATAACTTCCTGTAATTTATCGCACAGGTCATTCAGTGATTTTCCAATTAATCCAATCTCGTCATTTGCATATTTATCTACCCTTGCAGTCAAATCGCCGTCTGTGGTCTTTTTAATAGTGTTTGTGACAGATTTGATAGGATTTAAAATCTTTGCAATCACTATCCAGATGATACCGCCAAGTACAAAAATGCCGATTCCTGCAATCAGAACTTGAACTCCGAGCAATTGTTTCACAACATCTGTAATTGCAGTGTACGGAACGATATTGACAAGATACATGTCTGCGCCGTCTATTTTTTCAATCTTAATCATATTATCGCCTGCTTCATACAGATTGAAATCAGCATTTACGATAAGTGTTGTCACCATATTTCCTATGTGTGCATCTGTATCTGCAAGATAAGTGCTTTCTTTCACTCCGTTACTACTTGCATACACAATTCCTGCATTGTTTACGAGATAGCAGTCGCCATCATAAAGGCACATATCTTTCATCTTGGAATTGAGGCTTTCAAATGAAATATCGCCCGCAAGCACGTATCCATTTTTCAGTTTTACGCTTGCTATTGAAACGATGCTGTCACTAAAATCATCATAGGAAGTCTCTGCTATCACAAATTTTCCATCAGTTCCGGCTTCTTTGTAAAATACATCAGTTCTCACATCATAGTCCGGTTTCCAACCGCTTACATCGAGAACAGTTCCATCCTGTTTGACAATGTATTCTCCATTTTTTAGATATTTACAGTACTTATCATAATCCATAGATTCCTTTAAGGCACTTCTCAATGAATCTTCATCAGCACTTACCGCATTCATAGTTGAAATAGTTGCATTCAAGACTGCCAATGCTTCGTTGATATTTCCCTCAATATCATTTGCATAAGAGTTATTTTGTTTTGAGATAATGCTTTCTACATAGGAAGACACTAATTTGTTCATTACTTTTTCCTGTACAAAAGCCTGTGCGCCTTGCGTTACAATGATTGTGGCAAAACTCACAAATAATATTTTCTTTTTTATTCCGGTTATTTTATTTTCTTTATTTTTTTCTTTCATACACACCACCATTATTTATTATTACAATTTTGTATATTATACCATAAGTACACCGTTTGCAATAGATTTTTATACAATTCTAGTTATAAATTCGTGGCGAAAACCACGCATGTTTGCGTGTGTGAGCAGTCAGTCTCATAAAGCAAAAAAGATAGCAGAACCAAATTTTCCATTTAGTCCTGCTATCTCTAATTCCATAATTCTGCAAATTCCGGGTACTGCCATAAGCCTGTTCCCGAATTTTCTGCTGTTTCTCTCAGCTCTGCAAAAACGTCTGAATATTCTTTGTTAGGCATATATACCTTGTCATAAGCGTATCCATTTTCCACAAGGATTGCGTTAAGCATATTATCGCATATATCGGACTGGCTCAAGGTGTTAATATTATTATCGAGCCACACGTATGCAAGCATTCTTCCATATTTGTCAGTCTTGGTCACATCGTATTGAAGATACAGTGTCCGCACATCTGCAAGAAGTTCTTTTGTATACTCGCTTGCCATACTTCCATACTCATTATTTTTGTTTTCATCTGGATTGACGCTTTCCGGTGTATCCACGCCGATAAGCCTAACTGATATATCTTCTCCGGCTGTATTAATGATGATTGTATCTCCGTCCACTACCCGGACAAGGTCAACTTCTTCTAAGCCAGATGATACTGTGGCAATTGTAGAATCAGTCTTACTGCCATTATCAGAATCGGCAGTATCTTCTTCATTGGCAATATCACTTAAATCGAATATGCCAGATACCGTTTCTCTTGCATCATCTGCCACCTTCTTCAAATGTTCAACATTCAGTTGTGATACAAAAAATACAAGCAGAACCAGAAGCACTACATAAGCGATGTATCTTTTAATCTTCCGCACCTGCGCCCTCCGTTCCTAACATTAAACGCACTTGTCTCAGTTCTTGGTGAATATACTGGCGTGAATATCCGTATTTTTTTCCAATGTTGGCATAAGACAGCCCATCCATTCTGTCTTTGATGAAAGCTACAGTCCTTTTATTGAGGTCGAGTCGTTCATACCCTTTATATGCGTCATTAATTTTTTTCTGTTTTTTAGAGCTTTTCATTGAACCGACTCTCTGTGTCCAGATAATATCCTTAAAGTCTTCTGAACCTTCTTTGAACATGACTTCTTTGTAATTATTAGGATTATCTATAAATGCTGTAGCATAAATCATGAATACACTAACCAGAAGTGGCGTGCCGTTTCTGTCATAAGAAGAAACAAGGCATTTTGGTTTTGCACCAGACCTTTTTGTAAAAAACATGTTCTCGTTTCTAGCATAACATACCCCGTTTTCATTGATGTAGTATGCTCCGTCGTATACGCCTTTGTATCCTTCCGCCAACAGTTCTTCTTCTGTCTTCCATGATTTTCTGTGATTTAACTGCATAAGGTCGGACTGCGTAATGCAAAGGATATTTTCCTTGCTGATATTTTGGCAGTTTCCGTCCTTGAAGACGATACGCTCATTTTTAGTCTTATCTGGTGTCTTTACAAAAGCTTCTGCGTAAAGCATATGGACGTAGTATAAGTTCTGGTCTAAGCATACACATCTATATTTTTTCTTCAATAGCTGTTCATAGCATAGAACCCAACTATCGCCTCCGATATTTTCAAAAACACGGGAATCATTGCAGATAAAAATGTGTTTATCTTTTAATTCTTTTCCCCCGAATTCCTGTAACTGCTCAAGTGTATATTTTGTCCGGCGTTCTTTACGCTGTTCTTTTTCTTCTAGTTTTTCTTTTTTTTCATTATACATGTACATATTCTCCTGCTTCATATTTTAAAAACCTGCCGAACAGAGAAATCCTTTGCAACTGTTTGATATTATCAATTGCTTCATCCAGTGCACTTCTACTTCCGTAGAAATCCACCATTGCTTTTCCTCTGGAAATTGCCACATATGGAATGGCTCTATATTTCATTTTTGAATGATAATCCCATAGACATGAAATTACTGCTTTGGCTTCTGAACCCTGTGACTTATGTACTGTTGATGCATATGCAAGTGTCAAGTATTCAAAATCCCCTTTTTTATATTCAACACAGTTCTTATCAAACTGTACAAATACACATGGTTTATCTTCTACTCGGTCAATATCTTTTACGATACCGATTTCACCGTTAGTTGCTTCCTCTGTATTGCGCTTAATCTGCATGACCAAATCACCTGTTCGGATAGTGTAGCCATTTGTGATGATTTCCATTTCATAGTTGCTGTGCTTTGGATTTAATCTCTGCTGAATCATTACATTCATACGTTCAACACCACACATTCCCTTGATATAAGGGCATAAGCACATTACATTTCCAAGTCCATATTTATCCGTCTGTTCTACAACACGGTCTACCATTTCTTTTTCTGTCTGTTCAGACATCGGCAGTGTATGAAATTTGAAATCACTACCGTCTTGTATATCATGAATACCATTATTGATATTATGTGCATTAATATAGATACGTGCATCCATATCCTGTCTATGGATATGTTTTAATTCTGTTACAGGAACTATATGGCTTTCAATAATATCCTGCAATACTCTTCCTGCTCCTACGCTTGGCAACTGGTTAATATCTCCAACAAGTATGACGATACAGCCCGGTTTGATTGCTTTTAACAGCTTATACATTAACCGGATGTCTACCATTGACATTTCATCAATAACGATAAGGGAATTTTCGAGTTTTACTTCTTCTTTATCGTAGTCTTCATCCTGTATGCCAAGTTTTAAAGCATGGTGGATTGTTTCTGCTTCCTGTTCGATAGATTCTTCCATTCTGCGCGAAGCACGTCCTGTTGGTGCAAGAAAAACCTGTTTCATTTCTGGAAATTCCTGCTCTGCTAAATCTCTGATTTTTTTGATTGTCGTTGTTTTTCCAGTTCCCGGTTCTCCCATGATAACGGTCATTCCATACGACAATCCATTAATCACTGCATCCACCTGTGTTGCGTCGAGCAAAAGCGTATCGTTTACTTCTGATTTGACGATAAGTTCATCCCAATTTTTGCTTTCTGGTTTGAACGTTGCCAATTCTGAAATCATTTTAGCACATTTTTTCTCCATTTGGTACACACTATCTGAAAAAATGTACTGTTTTAAGCCTGTTCCATTCATATCAAGACGGACTGCATGGAGTTCTTTGTCCTTAAACATGCGCATCCATTCTTTTTGGCTTTCTTCGGCATTATCCATTTTCAAGATTGAAAATGCTTTTTTCTGCAATTCGGACACTTCTACACCAGTGTCTCCATTTAGTTCTCCTTCCAGTAAAATGCTTCTGATACATGCATTAAATCTTTTAGCACTATCTTTTGGCATATTCATTTTCATGGCTAATGAATCAGCACTTTCGAACGTGATTCCGCTGATTTCAAACAATAGGTACGGATTTTTCTTGATTTTATCAAGCGCATCCGTTCCGTATTTATTCACGATTTTCTTGGCAAACTTTGGTGCAATATTATACTCAATCAAGAATTTTGACAGTTCCGAAATACTTTGCACTTTCCTGTAGGCTGACTTGATTTTTTTTGCTTTATCCAAGCTTATTCCTTTTACGCAAGCAAGTCGTTCTGTATCATTTTCCAGAATCTTATAAGTATCTTTTCCAAATTCATCCCAGATACGTCCTGCAAGTGCTTTTCCAACGCCATCAAGCAGGCATAGAAATTCTATTACGCCTGCTTTTGTCGTTTTTCTTTCAATTTCATAAGATTTTACTTCAAAATTCAAGCCATACTTATTAGTTACATATTCTCCTCTCATAATACAGATAGATTTTTTTTCTTTCGGCAGATTGTAACCTACACATCTAATACATCCTCTATCGGGTACTTTATATGAAAAAACACAATATCCCGTGTCCTCATTTTCAAAAACAGGATTTACAAATTGTCCCCGGATTTCCATTTCTTCATTCATGACTAAGTCTGATTCAGAGTCACCTGTGTTAATAGGTGTCTCTTCATCCGCAAATCCAGTGTATCTTCGAGACATTGCGTAATCTGCAATAGGTTCACTGTGCAGGAAGTTTCTTGCTTCCACTTCTGTTTTAAAGCTTTTAAACACGCTTCTATGGTGTGCCACGGCTACAGCGCATCCATTTGCGCCTTCCCAGTCTGTATAAAGTTTATTTACTGTTCTTCCGTCAATTGATTTTACTGCGTAATATTTCAAACCGTAACCTCACCGCCTATAATACAGTGTTTTCCTTTCTTATTATACATATATTATACCATATAAAATGCAAAATGTAAAGTAGAATATACCATCAAAATACCATTATTTTTGTAAACAAAAAAGATACATCCCAATTAAAGAATGTATCTTACTGGCTTTAACATTTATTTATTATTATTCACGCTAAATTGTAAAAAAATAAAGCCACTGCATTAACGCAGTGGCTTTATTTTTTTTATTTTCGTAAGCAAAATGCAAGGTCTACTGATTCCTTGTCATATCCCTTGCTTATGATTTCCTCTGAGGTTAATCCATTGGAAATCAATTTTGAAATTTCTAAAAGAATGTTTCTTTCTTCGGTTCTGCCTTCTGCTTTTCCCATTTCCATACATTTTGTTAAAACTGCATCCATAGTATATACCTCGCTTTCTTCCTCATTATCTGTCAGAATTTCCTCGTACCTGCTGTCACCAGTCATGACTGATAACAGTTTCAAAACAGCATCTACATGTTTAATTACCGTTTTATCTTTTGGCACATAGTTGCTGTTTCTGCGCTTCTGACAAAAATAATTTGCCACAACCTTGAAATCACTTTTAAACCTTGCGATTTCTTCATCCGAAAGCCATGCAATGTTGAATACATTTATTTTATAATCATTAATGTATTCTTCCAGTTCCTCTGGAACATTGATGACTTCCTTTAAATTTGTCGGTTCATCCCACTTCTTGTCTGTACCAAAGTATAGAACGATTGTTAAAACCGCGCAAGGTTCTTCTCCTGCTTTTAGGTTCAACAACTGGCTTCGGTAGGATGCGCCGTCGTATCCTATGCCCCGGAGAGGCATATATTTTTCTGGTTTTGTCTGGTTTTCCATTCCAAACAGTGTAAGCTTGATGTTGCACTTCTTCCAGAATTTTGACACATCTCTTTCCTGCTCATGCAGTTTCGATGTATCTGCTTTATACATGGAACGCTGTCCTGTACTTTCTAAGTCTTCCGGTTTTACCTGTTGTTTCCCCTTGAATATAAGGGCATTGATTATATCGGCAAACACATCATTGTAGTCTGCCAATATCTTTTCGGTCGCATCTTTTGTTCCCATTTTATCCTTCTTTCCCTGCATTTTGCAGATTTTTTGTAATCTATATAAACAGGGAAAGCTTTTGGCTATCCCTAATTGTTTTCTTAGGGATAACCCTTATTTTGTTTTTTCAGACAATTCGCCTAACATGCACTTTTCTATTTTGCATGGTTGGTTTATTCATCTGTTTCTGATATTATTATACACCACTTCCTTCGCTCTTAGCAATAAAAAAGCCCTTGCAACAGGGCTTTTTATAAATATTTAACAATTATTTTTTATTTCTCTTGAAAGCTCAATCAGTTCTCTCTTTCGTCGCTCGCAGTCTTTGGCATCAGTTGCTTTTGCTTTGTAGAAATATGAATACTGTGTCAGCACATTCATTGCATTAGCAACATCTTCATCACTTATAAGATTATGCATCTGCTCTTTTTGAATAATCTGTTGTCTGAATTTTGCCAAATCATACTCAAATTCTTTCTCATACAATTTTACGACTAACCCTTTTGCATAGAATGTTGCAATTCCAAGAAGTATACATCCTAGCATAGCGCAAATACTTTTTTCAGCTAACGACGCATTACTAATCATTAATAACGCGCAAATCATCATTCATATGCTGATAATATTTCCCAACCAACACATGACAGACTTTATTTTTCTCAATACATGAATTGTATAATCTTTTTTCAAATATACGGTTAAGATAATCGCTACTAAAAGATTGTAGCCATATACAAGTGCCCTTATGATACATCCTAGTACTGTCTGTATTCCGGCTAAATGGATGTATGAGAGTCCAACTACAGTTGCGAAAGAGAACATTAGACTATAATAAATCATATAACAGATACCTTCTTTCTTTTTAATCACCATAAATAATTTCCTGCCACTTCGCTAATTCTTAAGCATCCCAAAGCCTCAGCTACCTCTCTCATGGCTTGCTTGTCGTACCAGACACCCTTTTGGTCGTTGCCTTAATTTATATACAGCACACCTGCTTCATATCTGTCTGAGTAACGGCGTGTCATGTTGATTACTGCAACGTCACCTGTCCTTAGCTGGATGTCATTCACTGCCCTGCCGGAACGTACTGTGGTGATGCTCGGCATGTTGCCCTGCTCTCTCGTCCACATATTGAGCCATTTTCCACTCAAATCATTGTTCACGTAGTAATGCAGGTGTTCATTACCATCTCTATATGTAATGATTTCAAAGTTCAGTACGAGATACCCACCGTCTTTCCAACAGTCGGATAGGTCATTTACTGCTTCTCCCTCTTCCATTGCTGTCTGGTATGCATCTTTTCCGGTGTCAGCATCTACATAGGAGACATACAGATTGTTTGGTACTTGATATTCTCCAAACCATGTCTGCATTGATTTCTTGAACATGGTGTACTGTGCGGAGCTGATGTTTCCAAGTCCTTTATTATAGCGGTCTACATCTGTCGCACTCTTGTACTGGTTGGCTTCCAGCTGTTCTTCGTCGCCACTCAAAAGCTTCTGGGTAGAGTAAAGCGTGATTCCTCCGGCACTGAAACTCTCTGTGTCGGACTGGACTACATTATTCCATGTCTTTCCATAGGTATCTGCGGTGAACTGGTTCATGTCATAGTTTCGGTACTGGTATAAATCCATGTCGCAGTACTGGTCGCCCATTGCCACAGACTTCATATGCTCTTTATCCTTGTCTCCGTACAATGGAATGTACCAATCCGGCTTGTCTGTATAGTAGAGGTTGAATGTTCCCGGCTCGTAGACATTTCCGTTTTCATCAATGTAACGGTAAGTCGGCTTCACAACAATTGTATCGTTTGTTCCATTCAGATTGCCGATTGTCCGCAGGACAAACCCGAATTTATTTCCCTTGATGAGATAACCCATTTCTTTGAGGGCATTTGATTTTCCGGTCGTAAATGGAAGGGTGTTCGCATAATTCCAAGTCGTTTCAACGTCGCCTGTAAAGAAGTATCTCGTCGCATTGCCGCCAAATCGGTTACTGTAGCCAAGCTTCTTATCCTGCAACTTTCTAAAGAACTGCCATACTCCGGTCTTACGCTCAATATCTCCGAAGTAGCTTTCATCATTCACGGAGATTGAGGTCATGTCATAAATGACACCGCTTATCTGCACCGGATAGTCATATGTTGCCACATAGTTGTAGGTTGTTCCGTCAATCTTGGTCACGTTGGCTTCGTATTCCTCGCCAATCTGCCCCATATCCTTTACATAGTTGTTAGCGAAGCATTTCACCTGTACCGGAAGATTGTTGTAGTCATACCTTGCTTGGTCTGTTGCACTCGTACTTCCGTAGATTCCTTCTGTCGCCCATGTAGGCAGATAAAAGTCAATGCTCTCTACTGCGCCTATGTCAATCCATGCCGTGTAGCCTGCATCTGTCGGGTATTCCTCATTCGCATCATCATCATTTACATGTGCGCTTCCGGCGGTGATGTCGTCTCTCTTGATTTCATAATACTTTCCATTGACCTCTACCGAGAATGGGAAACGGACGAACTTTGTCTTTACATACTTCGTCCATCCGGCGGGCATGTCATAGCCTTTCATGGTAAAGTACTGTTGCCACTTGAAGTTTAAGCTGTAGTCATTATCCAATATCATCTGCGCTCCGACTGCATCCGATTGTGTTGTCTGTGTCTGCATTTCTGCGTGTGTCTCATTCGGAATCGTGATGTTGAATGGCGATATGATAGGCGAATGTACTACTACCGGCTCATTCTGCTTATAGGTTCTGCCGTCATTTACGATATGGTCTATTTCTCCCCAGATAGCATTATAGGTCAAGTCTGTTGCCGTATCTTCGATTGTTGGCAGTGAGTACGTTCCGGTCATTGCTCCCATGTACTTATACTTTGCAGAAATGGATGTATAATATGTGCCATTTGCCTTGTCCTCTGGGATATTTACGGTCTGTTCTGCGCTTGGGTTTGTCTGGTAGTTAATGTAGTCGTTCGGCTCAGCCCCTACTGACATCTGTGTTCCGTTCTGGAACGTAAAACTGATGTCGCTATCCGTCATATATGTGCGACCATTCAGTGTAAGGTTGTCATTTTTAACTGCCAAAATTCTGTCTGAGAAGCGGTTATTTATCTGTCCTACGGCATATTCTTTAATCTCTGTACTGGAAGGCTTACTGCTATAATCCAGTGTCGCACTTAATTTTTTATCACTCTCAGAGATTTCCGGCAATGTCACATGAGGGTCTGATTCCACCGGATAAGACACGGTATATTTCCAGTTAGAGAAATAGCTTTCATCTGCCGAAGAAGCGTTCTTTGTGCCATTTGAGGACTGCGCATCATCCGCATAAATCGTTACGTCATACTGGATATTCGGGTCTATCTCGTAATCAGTACGTCCAACGGATTCATTGTAGACAGATGCATTTAAGAACTCAAACAACTTCATTTCATAAATACTGTAGTAGGTGTTCTTAAACTCATAGGTATATTTTCCGGTATAGACTGCAACTTGATTCTGTGTTGTTGTGGTTGAGCCTTCCCATTCTTCCCCGTTCCATGTACCGTTTCCGTAAGTGATAGTTCCGGCTTCCGTCTCTTTTGTCTGTCCGCCTAAGTTAGTATCCGCGTGGTACGTTCCGTTTACCGTGACCGGATAATTAACGGTAACGCTATAATCTACCGTGACAGGATAAGTCTGCTCCACCTCTGCGATACCGATATGTCCGTACCAAGATGATACGTCAATTCCATTGACATAATCTTCTGTTGTAGGGATTCCATTTGCCAAGTCAAACTTATTGCTTGCATTATAGGTATAAACCGTTGGAGATGCATAAGTATCACCGCCATACAGCGAATCTGTGGTATTTACTGACATATTCGTATCTGTATAGTCTTTTTTGATAATCATTTTAGCAACTGTGCTTGGAACTTCCGTTTTCGTATCATCTTCAATCTTGATTTCTTCCCTTGGCTCTCCTATCGATACGTCTATGTTGTAATGGGTTTCTATTCCGTCCTGCACCTTTTTATTCGTAAAGGTTTTATTTAGTTCCTTGTAGTTCTCGTGGAAATATAAGTCACCCTTGTACTGTCCGCCTGTTATGTATCCACTTACATGTTTATCTCCGTCTGCATCTACTCTAATTATTTGAATAACAGCATCCACCATCATGTAGGCTGTTATATTATTATCTTTTAACTCCATGATTTCATCATACCATCCTTGGTCTTTGGCGCGGATAGTATTCAAAACATCATCTAGTTGCAACATATAGGTAGCAATGGTTGTGCCATTCTTTTTATTGTATTCAATTTCATGTAGGTAACCAATGTTAAACATTACATACTCACGATTCCCGCTCGCATCCGTATAATATTCTTTCGTTCCCGGAAGCGTTCTGGAAAATTCCCATGCAATCGTGTGATAGTATACATTGGAAACTTTTGTTTTATTTTCTGTCTGAAAAAAATACATCTGTTTTTCATCATTATAGACTACCTGTTTTCCATTTAAGGTATAATTTCTGTAAAAGAAATCCAGATTTTGGTCATCCACACCTTCTGTGTAAGTTTCTGCAAAAGCAGTCTGATAATCACTGACAGTTATAAAAATCACTGTAACCATTAGTAACAGATACTTTAAGCATTTTTTCATAGGTATACTCCTTTTTGTAGATTCTACTATAAAAATACCATTAAAAAGGTAAAAAGTAAGCCCCCTTTTCGGGGGCGGGTGGTTTAAGCCACCTTCTTTTTCTTTTTTCTAAGTACAATGACGACTCCTGTAATCACTGCAACTACCGCAACAGCAATTACAACGATGCCTGCCAACGAAATCGGACAAGTCTGTGGGATTGACTGTGTATCAAGAACTTCTCCGCAAACCGTACATCTTAATTCCTTTGAACCTTCGCTAAACATGGATGCTTCTTTTGTGGTTTTCCACTCTCCTTCATCATGCCCTGTTGCCTTGACGGTTTCTTCATAAGAATCTCCGCATACGCTACATTCATACTTCGTATAACCGTCTTCGGTGCATGTTGCGTCTTTCTGGTCTACTATTTCATATGAATGTTCTAACATATCTGTTTCTTCTGTGTAAGAATCTCCACATACAGAACATGTATAAGTAACACTGCCCTTTTCGGTACAGGTTGCATCAACACTATCAGTTACTTGATAATCATGCTGTCCTGTTGCCGGAATAGTTTCTGTTTTCTTTTCATTGGTAAGAGTGTTTTTATACTCTTTGTAACCGTCTGTAGCGCAAGTTGCATCAACGGTAGTTGTCAACTTCCATGCATTTGCGATTTCTTCATCTGAATACTTTTTTGTTTCTACTTTTGTGGAAGTATTTGTTGAAGATGTATCAGATTTAGCCGTTTCCTGTTTTGTGTTTTCAGTTGATGCATTTTGTGACTGACTTCCTGTGGAACTTGTTTTCGCAGATGACGGCGTAAAATCTTGAGGAATCTTTCCCGCATCTTTCCAGCTTTGCATATATTCGAGACAATATCCCTTGTTGAGTACTTCTTCTGCCTTTGTTGCAGAAATTTCATTTGCCAATACTCCTTGATTAATTCCGTCCCAATCTTTAAATTCAATCATTGTTGTTACACTATAATCATTAAATCCGTACTCAGCACTCAGCTCTGCCATTGAAGCAACAAGCATATTTTCGCTTACTACACCATACCCAGAAAAGACTACTGCTACTAGCATTGCTAATAACACTATCAGTGCATTCTTTCTCCTTCTTTTTTTTACTTCTTTCATAATTATTTTTCCTCCAAATCTTATTGTTTTTACTATATGTAGATTATACCATAGAAATACATTTGCGTCAAGTATATTCTACAAAAAAATGTAAATCTTATTAAAAAATCCCACTCCTGTTTTAGAAATGGGATTTTTTAAGCTATTCTTCTGTTGGAAATTCTGGCTCATCAAAGTAGTTTTCCGGTATTTCCTCAAGACCATAATAATCTCTGCTCAGAGCGTCGAAATCCAGTTCGAGCATCATTTCAGCCATGGCTTTCTTGGTGTTTTCTCTGATTTCTTCTTTTGTCTTTCCAAGAGATGTCCCTAAAGGTGCTTGCATCTGTTTCATAAGAGCATACACTGCAAGGAAATATTTTTCCAATTTGCATGTGACGCCATTTGCGTGTTTCATGCCTTCACGGGTAAGAGCAAAGATTCTATCACCGTTCTCAGCTTTCTTCTCGTAGATTGTTCCGTAGATGTCGTCTAAACCTGCAAAATCAAATCCGTCATTTTTTGCCTGTTCTTTTGTTCCATAAATTGTGTCAATCTCAATTTCATCTAAGATTGTTGAATGTATTGGAAGCCCCATATATTTTTCCTCCGTAGAAATGTGATACAGAAATAGTACCATTTTGTAGAAAATATAGCAATACTCTACACTACCAATGTAGAATTTGCTTTTTCTACATGGCAAGCGTTGCCGGATTATTTTACCTTATCGGGAAAGATAATCACGGCAGAAAAAAAATAACCGCCCCAGTCCAAGGTTGCGGTTATCTTTTTAACTAAAACACCGGGCTAACCGTCTATCGGTAGCACCTCTTTGTATTCTAATATTAGCATCATTTATAGCAGTTGTCAAACATAGCACACTCCGATTCAAAGATTTCCTATCTTCCCATGTATTTTATCCATTGAATAAGATATTTCCCGTCCAGATTCGTCTCATCCCCGTCTAGTTGTCGTTTTCCAAACTGCACAAATGATTTTGATTGATAAAATTTAAGCAGATACTCTTTTTCTTCTGATTCTAGGTAGATAGCCTTTCCACCGATAATGCGCTGAACTGTTTCCACGCTGTTGAATGCCAGTTCAATCAGTTCGTCCCCGGTTATGTACTGGTTATTTCCGTCTGCATAATTCTTTCCTAGCTGTCCGATTAATATGACTGGAAGCGTATATTTTTTTGCTTCAAAGTCAAAGGTTGCAAATTTAAGAATCCTTCTTCGCAAAGAATTGCTCAATGCATTTTTGCTGATGGTTATTGTTTTCTGTGCAAGGGTATAATATCCAACAAGTTTTAGCGTCTCTTCTTCTCCACTATCATCTTTGTAGTAGACCAACTGTGTCTCGGATAGTCCCTGCTTTGCAAACTCGACAGCCTTCTGTCTCAGAAAATATTCTACGTCTTTATTTACTTCACACGAAAAATTAGCGAGGATAGACTTTACTCTATCCTCGCCCAATGTTTCTATCATGTCTTTTAAATTAGTCCTCAAGAATTTCGATGCCATTATCCAAACATATCCTTTAATTTTTCTTTGGTCATTTCTTCACAATTCACAGGCGTTCTTTTATATTTTTTCTTCTTTTTTGATTTATCAAGTGCCTCTACCAAATTTCTTCCGAGATATTTCTGATTGATGTCAACCGTCTTGAGTATAGATTTTGTTGCCATACTATCATCTCCTTTTGTACATGTGTGCTTTTTCTTTTCCCCTATAATGTAGCCTCTTTCTGTGATTGTGTCGGCATCTTTTGATTTATAAATAAACCATTTTATTAAAGAAGAAGCAATTACCGAATGGTAATCACTTGCTACACACCTAGAATATACCATTGGCTTGAGAAAAATGCAATACTTTTTTGTGCAATTTTCCTAATTGCTTATTTTTTATCTTCAAAAAACTACATTTTTTGTGAAGTTTTTACACATATTTTTTCTAAATGAAAGTCTTGAACCACTCTATTCATAAGGCTTTTGTGGATTCTGACAAGAGATTTTCAGTAGGGAGGGGGTATGCATATTATTAGGATATTTTTTTGATGCAGACTGTTCCGTCTGCGCCGTCACTGCTACCTGTATTCATGTTTGACGCAATGTATTGTCCCGGTGATAATGTGACATTATAGCCACCTTTGTAAGCACTTATATCTCCTACATACTTATTACTTTCATTAACGTTAACATTACCTCCAATTGTATATCCAGTAGTTGCAATATGATATGTTCCATATTTTTTCACATAAAGAGCATTGCCACTTTGTGTGAAGCAATTTGCGTCAAAATACAGCCCTTGCAATGATGAGTTTGCACCATACAACCATATTGCACAATTTCCACCATTGTTTTCCGTATCAGTGACACCTTGGTTGTATCCGGTTTTATAATTCGTGGAAGCAGAGTTTGCCCGGTTGTCGGCATCCGTTACACCCTGTGCATAGCCTTTATTGTAGGAATCCGCGGACGCTGAATTTGCGTTACTTGCAATCGTGTCGATGTTGTCTGCCATGGTCTTGAATGTTGCGTCGCCTGCCGTGGAAACTCCGTTTTTCGTGATGGTATCGGCAAGCAGTTTTTTGCCATCACTCACAGATTTTTTTAATTCATTGATTCCTCCACTCAAGGTTTTTGCGGTCGTTTCAAGAGTTGAGTTTCCAACTGCTTCGGTCAACGTCGGGGCAAGATTCGAGAAATCTGCGTAGCCTACGGTCTTCCGCAGGTCTGCGTTATCGTTTACCCCCCCCTCGACATTTGTAGGACGAATGAGGGCTAACGCGCCTGCGCCTAGCCCCAGTGTTCCTGCTCTTTTGATAAAGTCTTTTCGTTTCATTGTTTTCTCCTTTCGGTTAAAATGCATTGTTTGAAATTTTCGTTAACTGATACCCGCCAACATTACCATTTAATCCACTTATTAATTGTCCGGTTGCTCCGCTATATACGGCAATACTTAGGTTCATGGTACATGTAGACGGCACAGACAATTTATAAGTTCTCATATACATCCGCAAGTTACCATAAGTGTTTTCACCGGAATGATAGATTTCCTGTTGCATGAGTATGGTAGCTGTAAAGTTTCCAGATATTCCAATGACAGGTTGCATGGGTGTGCCACCATTGGTATAGCAAACTCCAACAACTGTAAGAATATAAGTTCCAGTATCTAGGTTTTTAGCATATTGGAATGTTGCATTCTCATTCGATTTGCTATTCTCTTGTAAACTTGCTTGAACTGATTTACTTATAGAATTAACACCATTATTGTAGCCACTTGTATAATTTGCATCATACTGGTCTTTGGTATAAAGATTATATGAATTTGGCAAAGTGATTACATCGGTTTGCCCTTGGGTTCGTCCTTCATTATATTTTCCGGTACTGATTTTTGTGATGTTTTCTGCCATTGTATTAAAGGTGGCATCTGATGCTGTAGCAACACCTTGCGCAGTAATGGCAGATGCTATGCTACTTTTTCCATCACTGACAGATTTTTTTAATTCGTTCATTCCTCCACTCAACGTCTTTGCGGTTGTTTCTAACGGCTCATTGCCGACGATTTCCGTGAGTGAGTTGCCTAAATTTGCAATCTCTGAGTGTCCTACAATCCGCTCTAATGTTGCATTGTCACTTACCCCCCCTCGACATTTGTAGGACGGATAAGTGCTAATGTTCCAACTCCTAATCCGAGAAGTCCTGTCTTTTGTATAAAGTCTCTTCGTTTCATCTACATTCTCCTTTTTTTGGATGTTTACATGTTTTTGTATATTATACCATAACTGCACCAAAAAAGAAGTGCATTTTGTAAATATCCTAATCCATACTAAATGAAAAAGCCAATGCTTGACGCACTGGCTTTTTCATTTAGTTGTTGAGTGGATGCAATACCACTCTGTTCTCTTTTCTTGTGGCATTCATATCAATGATGCGCTGATTTGCAGAACCTCTGAAATTTAACTTAATGTCTTTCAAATTTTCTTCAAATCGCCCATCAACAAGAACGTCTATATTTTTTAAGATTTTCTTTGTGGCTGGTGTATGCTTGCTTCCACTCTCAGATAGTTCGTTTTCAAGTGTAAAACCTGTATACATCCAGATATTCTTCTCCGGGCATCCCTTTTTTACTCGCTCAATCAATGGTAAAAGACCATCTTGATTGCAAGGTTCAAAAGGCTCTCCCCCAAGAATCGTCAAGCCTTTATAATAAGGCATGGTAAGATTTTTAATAATCAAGTCTTCCATTTCCTTTGTATAAGGTTTTCCGTAGGAAAAGTCCCATGCTTCTTTATTGAAGCATCCTTTGCAGTGGTTTGTGCAACCACTTACAAACACAGATACTCTCATTCCGTCTCCATTGGCACAATCCGCCAATAGAATTTCTCCTATATTCATAAATTCTCCCTTCTTACTGCAAAGCACTGGTAGAACAATTTACTTCACGGTCACGAATCTCCTCGGTTCTGCCTTGATTCCAGAACTGACTTCCAATGTATCCACAGGTACGTCTTGCAACCGACATCATTTTCTGGTTTCTGTTGCCACAGTTCGGGCATTCCCATACTAACTTTCCGGTTTTCTCATCCGTTACGATTTTGATTTCTCCGTCGTAACCACAATCCATGCAATAATCACTCTTGGTGTTCAACTCTGCGTACATAATATTATCATAAATGTACTGCATTACCGAAAGAACAGCATCCAGATTATTCTGCATATTTGGAACTTCCACATAACTGATTGCACCGCCCGGACTCAATTTCTGGAACTCGGATTCGAATTTCAGTTTTGAGAAAGCGTCAATCTTTTCACGGACGTTTACATGATAACTGTTCGTGATGTAGTTATGGTCTGTGATTCCCGGAATTAAGCCGAAACGTTTCTGCAAGCAGGTTGCAAACTTGTACGTTGTAGATTCTAACGGCGTGCCATAGACAGAAAAGCCGATATTCGTCTTTGCTCTCCACTCTTTGCACTTGTCGTTTAGTTTCTGCATGACTGCAAGTGCAAATGGCTTTGCTTCTTCGTCTGTATGAGATTTTCCTGTCATGTACAGGCATGTCTCATATAATCCGGCATATCCGAGTGAAATTGTTGAATAACCGCCATACAGCAGTTTATCAATTGTTTCCCCCTTTTTCAGACGTGCCAATGCTCCATGTTGCCACAGAATCGGTGCAACGTCCGATTTTGTTCCTTTTAATCTGTTATGTCTTGCCATTAAAGCCGGATAACACAGATTTTCCAGTCTGTCTTCAAGGATGTTCCAGAATCTATCTATGTCGCCGTCAGAACTTAAGGCAACATCGACTAAATTTATGGTTACAACACCTTGATTGAATCTTCCGTAAAATTTTGGCGTTCCGTCTGGATTCTTGATGTCTGGTTCATAAGTTAAGAATGAACGGCATCCCATGCAGGTGTAAACGTTGCCTTCTTTTATCTCCCGCATTATCTTTGCAGAGATGTAATCCGGCACCATTCTCTTTGCAGTGCACTCCGCCGCCAACCTTGTAACTTCCCAGTACTTGCTTCCATCATGGATGTTATCTTCATCAAGAACGTAAATGATTTTCGGGAATGCAGGTGTTACCCATACTCCCTGCTCATTTTTTATGCCTCGGATTCTCTGTCTGAGAACTTCCTTGATAATCATAACAAGGTCGTCTCTTTCCTGTCCTTCCTTTGCCTCGTCTATATACATATACAAGGTAATGAAAGGTGTCTGACCATTTGTTGTCATAAGAGTGACTAACTGGTACTGGATTATCTGAACACCCCGGTTGATTTCTTCTTTGACACGCATTTCTGCAACTTTGTTGACCTTTTCTTCTGTTGGTTCAATTCCAATTGCTTCCAGTTCCTCACGAACCGTCTTGCGGAATTTTTGACGGCTTATATCTACAAATGGTGCTAGATGTGCCAGAGAAATACTCTGACCACCGTACTGTGAACTTGCGACCTGTGCGATTGCCTGTGTTGCGATGTTACAGGCAGTTGAAAAGCTGTGAGGCTTATCAATTTTTGTTTCACTTATAACCGTGCCATTCTGCAACATATCTGCTAAGTTCACAAGACAGCAGTTATGCATATGCTGTGCAAAATAATCT
>ENA-OPXX01000813-OPXX01000813.1-human-gut-metagenome-genome-assembly--contig:-NODE-813-length-26060-cov-2.329283_pt1 | contig 26060 bp, 27 predicted proteins | sample MGYA00241771_ERZ502046 | MGnify/ENA primary metagenome ERZ502046 (study PRJEB25962, sample SAMEA2042006) | human gut metagenome | biome: human gut; feature: human-associated habitat; material: faeces...
TAACGAAACTGGCGGATATGGTGGTGGTGAAACCGGTGGCGCAGGATCGGGGAACACTTCATTAACACAAGCTTCTCAAACTTCTGGTGGAACTAATTCATTTGGCTTTGGCCTTGGTGGTAATACCTATAATGGCGGAGCTGGCGGCGGAGGATGGTACGGTGGAGCGAGTAGATACTCCGTTTCATCATACTCTACTGGATCTGATTCTGAAGGCGGTGGAGGTGGTTCAGGCTATGTTTACACATCATCCACAGCTAAAAACTATCCATCAGGTTGTTTATTAAACTCTTCTTATTATCTTTCTAACGCACAAACAATCGCAGGCAATAATTCTTTTGCTTCTCCCACAGGTTCATCTGAGACAGGGCACTCTGGTAACGGCTATTGTCGAATTACTGTTATTGAATGCAAGAATACGGCACTATATACCAGAATAAACAATTCAATGAAAAAGGCTACTGCATTTTATTTCAAATTAAATAATAACAAAATGTACGGTATTGGTTCTGCTAATTCTAATGGTGCAGTTATGAATTTTGATTATACTGGATCAGTCCAGACTACTACATTGACTCCTGGTAGATATAAACTTGAGTGTTGGGGAGCACAAGGTGGAAATAGCAATCAATCAAACGGAACTTATGGTAATGGTGGAAAAGGTGGCTATTCTACTGGTATTTTAAATGTTTCAACTAATACCACTATATATATAACAGTAGGAGGGCAAGGTCAAAATGGCGTCCTTAATACTAGAACTGCTGGTGGTTTTAATGGCGGCGGTGATGGTTATGGTACTAACAACTCTGGCGTAGGTGGCGGAGGTGGTGGAGCTTCTGATATTTCTTTAATGAGTCCTGTATTTTCACACTCATCTTATTTTATAAATAACATTCGAGATACAAACTCACTATTAAGTAGAATTATTGTTGCAGGCGGCGGAGGATCTGCAGGATATGACGTTAGTAATAATGCAGCTAATGGTGGTGCTGGTGGAGGTACTACAGGACAAGATGGATTATCAAACCGCGTTTATCATGGCACTGGCGGAAAACAAACTACTTTTGGTACAGGAGGATCATCAGAGGAACCTAATAGGTATTCCGTCCAAGCTAAATTCGGATGTGGAGCATCAGCCAGTAATTCTACAGATGTAGCGCCTGGTGGAGGCGGTGGCTGGTACGGAGGTGGATTACATTGTGATTCTGCTGGTGGTGGATCAGGTTATGTCTATACTCCTACCACTGCTTCAAATTATCCTTCTGGATGTTTATTAAATTCTGCTTATTATCTTTCTAATGCTCAAACCATTGCTGGCAACCAATCATTCTCTTCACCAACAGGTGGTACAGAAACAGGCCATTCAGGTAATGGCTACGTAAGAATCACTAAATTAACAGATGTAATATACCTTACTCATGCTAATAATGACATAATGGATTTTAATTACACAGGTTCTACACAATCTAAGACTCTAAAACCAGGTACATATACAATAGAATGCTGGGGTGGCCAAGGAGGAAGTTATAATAGTTACATAGGCGGATACGGTGGTTACTCCAAAGGCACAATTACTCTTACTAAAACGACTACTGTTTATGTATCTGTTGGCGGAGCTGGATCTTCCTCTTCTACTGCTGCAGGATTCAATGGTGGAGGAACTGGTATTTCTTCTGGTAGAGGTGGTGGAGGAGCTACAGATGTTCGTATAGGTCAAAATTCTCTATATTCAAGAGTTATCGTAGCCGGAGGTGGCGGCGGAGCTGGTGTAACAAGTGCCAATGCTAATCCTTGTGGTTGTGGCGGTGGAGAATATGGTGGAGATGGCTATTATAATAACACTACCGGTTCTTATACTACTGGTCAAAATAGATCTGGCGGTAGTGCCTCACAAACTGCAGGTGGTATAACTTGGAGTACAGGCACTCAGGCTACTTTTGGTCAAGGCGGAAATGCTTCCGGCTACTCTTGTGGTGGCGGCGGAGGCGGATGGGACGGAGGTGGCGGAGCCTATGACAGTGATTCTGACTCTGATGGACGTTGGGGTGGAGGAGGCTCAGGATATGTTTATACCTCTTCTACAGCTAAAAATTACCCTAACGGATGTCTACTAAATTCTACTCATTATCTCACAAATGCTCAGACTATCGCAGGAGACACTTCTTTTACTTCTCCTACAGGATCAGCAGAAACTGGTCACACAGGCAGTGGATTCTGCAGAATTACAAATTTGAACCCAACACAATATGGATTATACGTAAAAACGAACTCTGGTTGGAAACACATAGATTTATAAAAGGAGGGCTTAACTATGCCGATTATATTTCACGGAACAGGTAGTGGCGGCTCTGCTAAAAAACTAAAAACCGCACGAACTATTAATGGTACGAATTTTGATGGTACAGCTAATATTACTACTGCTAATTGGGGAACAACAAGAACCGTTACTGTAGGAAATACAAGTAAATCTGTAAATGGATCTGGAAACGTAAGTTGGTCGTTAGCTGAAATAGGTATTCATCTTTCAACAACGGAACCTGCAGCTAGTGACGGAAAGAATGGAGATATTTGGATTACTTATGAATAAAAGACTGAAAGGAAGGTGAGGCTTATGGCTTGTAGTAATGGATGTGGAACTTCTTGTGCTACTGACTGCACTCATTCATCATCTGGTGGATGTGGTGGTTCTTGTGGTGGTTCTTGCTCTACTAACTGTACTGGTGGATGTTCTGGATATTGTGATGGAACTTGTAAGGGAGGTTCAGGAAGTACTTGTTCTGACTGTACTGCCAAATGTGCTAATGACTGTACTGGAGCTTGTACAAGTGCTTGTGTAACCGGATGCACTGGCTGTGGGAACAACTGTGATGGAGACTGTACAAGCGCCTGTGCTCAAAGGTGCTCTAATGATTGCAATGCTGCATGTACTGCTACTTGTGCTTATGATTGCGAGCATACTTGCACTGCTTCTTGTGCCAACGATTGCACCAGTTGTGGTGGATCTTGCTCAAGTAATTGCTCAGGAAATTGTGATTCCGGTTGTTATACTGGTTGTTATGGTTGTGATTCTACCTGTTCTGGTGGTTGTTCTGGCACTTGTAATACTACTTGCACCACCACTTGCGCCAATGACTGCACTGGCGGATGTAAAGGAACCTGTACAGGTGGATGTGGTGGTTCTTGTGATAACTCATGCGGCTTTTCTTGTGAAGCTTCATGTGATAACAATTGTACTGCTATTTGTTCTGTATCTTCTGTGTACGGCGGAAACTCGGAAAAGAGTGTATTGAATTTTGCTTATACAGGTAAAGCTCAATCTGTAACCCTCGAACCCGGAAAATATGTTCTTGAATGTTGGGGAGCACAGGGAGGTTATCGTTCTAATTCTAGTTATGGTGGAAAAGGTGGCTATTCTACAGGAACTTTAACATTGACTCAAAAAACTACTATATACATATATGTCGGTGGATCTGGAAATTCTGTTACATCAGCATCAAATTCAATCTATCCCGGAGGTTTCAATGGTGGTGGATATAGATACAATTATAAAGGTGGTGGTGGCGCTACTGATATTCGTATTGGAAGTGCTTCTTTATATGCCCGTGTTATCGTTGCAGGTGGCGGTGGTTCTGATGGTAGTCCTAATTATAGTGGTGGGTATGCAGGTGGTGTATCTGGTACTAGGGGAAATTTTGGATGTGGTTCATATGGATATGGTGGATCTCAAACTGCTTCATATTCATCTTTAAGTGCTATTAATTCACAAGGCACCACAAACTCTTCTTCTAATTGTGCTGCTGGTTTTGGTTTCGGTGGTTTTGGATGTTATTACGCTTCAGGTTATGGTGGAGCCGGTGGCGGAGGATGGTATGGTGGACAAGGTACTTACCCTGATGGTTCTGGAGATGATGATGGCGGTGGCGGAGGTGGTTCAGGTTACGTTTATACTTCCTCTTCTGCTTCTAACTATCCTCAAGGCTGTCTTCTAAATTCATCTTATTATCTTTCTGATGCTTCTAATTTATCTGGCAATGAATCTTTTAAATCTCCTTCTGGCACTACAGAAACTGGTCATTCTGATAATGGCTATTGTAGGATTACCTGTTATATCAAAAAGAAAACTCTACATTGTAAAATGAACAATGAAATTAAAAAAGCAGCTCCAGTATTTATGAAGATGAACAATAAAATTTATGATGCTGGCGCTAATGCCGTAATGGATTTTGCTTATACAGGAACAGCTCAAGCTATATCACTTCCAAGAGGACAATATATTATAGAGTGTTGGGGTGCTCAAGGCGGTTCATATAGTAGTTATTATGGTGGTGCTGGAGGATATTCTGTCGGAACCATAACTCTAACTAAAAATTCTACGGATTTATATATTTATGTTGGTGGACAACCAGAAGCTACAACTTCAACAGGTGAAACACCTGGTGGATTTAATGGAGGAGGAAAAGGTTGTTCAAGAACTTATAATTATAGTAGTTATGGACAAGGTGGCGGCGGTGCAACCGATGTTCGTATAGGAAAAAATGATCTTTATGCTAGAGTTATTGTCGCAGGTGGTGGCGGAGGTTCATCATCAGAAAATTCGCTTACAACAAAATATGGTGGTGGAACTACTGGTGGTTCTTCTGCTTCTGGATATGGAGCTACACAAACTGCTGCAGGTACAAATGGTTCGTTTGGTCAAGGTGGTTCTGCAACAACTTCTGGAACTAATTATAATTATGGTTCCGGCGGTGGCGGAGGTGGATGGTATGGCGGTGGTGCATGTTCTGATTATAGTGATAGCACTAACTACCAAGGCTATAATGGCGGAGGTTCAGGATATGTTTACACTTCAGCTACTGCTGCTAATTATCCAAGTGGTAATTATGTAAATTCTTCTTACTACCTTACCAATGCGCAAACTATAGCAGGAAATCAATCATTTAAATCACCTGATGGAACAAATGAAACAGGCCATACCGGAAATGGTTTCTGTCGAATCACCCGTAAATCAGGAAAAATATTTGTAAAACAAAACGGTTCATGGATCAAAGTATAACACTTTGGTCCATATTTAAATTACGAGGAGGAATTGTTATGAAACTTATTTTTAAAGACGGACAAGAATTAGTTATTACTCGTGCTAACGATACATATTCATATGAAGGATATAAAGATGGGTTGGGAAATGATATGAACAAAAATATTGTAGCTACTATTTCTATCTTCAATTCTGATAAATCTTTAAACACTATTAAGGATATGATTACTGATGAAAATAGAACAGGTTTTAAAATTATTTATGGGAATACCCAGAAAGATTATACTGGAATGAAAATTGAAAGTATTTCAGAAGAAATCTCCAATGAAAGAAGTGTTATTAATATCTCATTAGCTACAGATAAAACCATAGCTCCTACTGAGACCACTGAAACAACAACAGAAAAAACTAAAGAAGAAACTAAAGAAAAAACGGAAACAGCTTCTGATAAATAATTAAGAATGAAAGGAATATAAGGATATGAGAAAAATAATCGTAAAGGTTGATAAAGAAAAAGCTACAGAGCTTGAAAGAGTTAATTTTGAATTAAACTTCGTAAAAGACATTGTACAGAGAGTTATTGAATCACATCCAAGCGATTTAGAACTCATCAATGGAGATACTCTTATGTCTTACAATAAACGTGGTGCAGAATTACAGAGAAAGTATGCTGCTCTTGCAAATGAGATGGCAAAGGAATACATCCCAGAATACCTCGAAGGTCATCAGTATAGTTGGATTATTCCAAATAATTCTGATGAAATGACTATTACTATTAAATGTAATTGTGAGATTCCAGAATTAGAGGGAATAGCATGAAAAGAACAGAACAATATTCGGATCAGATAGCTAGACTTTATCCATCTAAGAAGGTAAAAACCGATGACGGACAAAGAATATTAACACAGAGTATCACTTTTCAAGTAACTGATGATTGCAACCTTGCGTGTCTATATTGTTACCAAGGACACAAAGGAAAAAATCGAATGTCGTTTGAAACAGCTAAGAAATTCTTTGATTTAGTTGTATCAGGTGAAAAAGGTTTTAAATCTTATATCAATCCAGAGAAATCTCCTGGATTGGTTGTAGATTTCATTGGAGGAGAACCCTTTCTTGAGATAGAGCTTATAGATCAAATCTGTACTTATATTATGGATAAACTCATAGAGTTGGATCATCCTTGGGCCATGAAAACTATGTTCTCTATTTGTTCAAATGGTGTTTTATACAGAGACGAAAAAGTACAAGCATTTCTTCGTAAGTGGGCCAATAGATTATCTTTCTCAGTTACTATTGATGGGAATAAAGAATTACATGATTCCTGTCGAGTTTTTCCAGATGGTGGTCCAAGTTATGACATAGCTGTCGATGCTGCGTCAGATTGGATGAAACGTGGAAATCATATGGGAAGCAAGATCACAATTGCTCCGGGCAATATCAGCTTTCTATACGATGCTATTAAGCATATGGTCGATCTTGGATATGATGAAATCAATGCCAATTGTGTATATGAAAAGGGTTGGACACCTGTACATGCAACTGTTCTTTACGATCAAATGAAACGCATATCTGATTATTTCTTGGAACAGAATTTTGATTTTGAACGTGATTTCTTCTGTTCCCTTTATAATGAAGACTTCTTTCAGCCTAAAGATCCTGATGATTTACAAAGTTGGTGTGGAGGCGTTGGTAATTCAATGATTGCTTGCGATCCTCAAGGTCGCATATTTCCATGTATCAGATATATGGAATCTTCTCTTAATGGAGAGCAAGAACCGTACTCTATTGGTGATGTAGATAATGGTATAGGATGCACAGAATGTTATAAATGCAGAATTAATTGTATGGCAAAAATAGATAGAAGGACACAGAGTACAGATGAATGTTTCTATTGTCCTATAGCTGCAGGATGTTCTAATTGTTCTGGTTATGATTATCAAGTGAATGGTACTCCTGACTCAAAAGCTACTTATATATGTGTTATGCATAAAGCTCGTGCTCTTGGGAATCTGTATTTCTGGAATAAATATTATAGAAAAAATAATATGAGTAAGCGAATGAAAAACTATGTGCCAGATGAATGGGCGCTTGAGATTATTTCTGAATCAGAACTTAATATGTTGAAAGAACTTGAAAGAGAGGATTAAAAGCCTCTCTTTTTTATTGACTAAAAGGAGGCTTGATATTATGGCAGAAATTAAAGGAATTGATGTTTCCAGATGGAATGGAAACATCGACTGGAAAACTGTTGCTAGTTATGGAATGGGCTTCGCTATCCTAAGAATTACAGAAAAAGGAAATATTGTTGATAGCACATTCGAACCTAATTATAAAGGCTGTATTGAGAATAAAATTCCTGTTGGAGTCTATAAATACAGCTATGCTACTACTATTGCTCAGATTGAAGATGAAGCAAATGTAGTTATTAAAACATTGAATAAAAGGAAACTGGATTATCCAGTGTTTCTTGATATAGAGGATAAATGTCAGGAGAATTTATCTGACAGTTTAATGATGAAAATGATTGAAGCGTTTAGAGCTATTATTGTCAAAGCTGGATATAAATTTGGTATTTATTGCGGCTATTCTTGGTATCAGAACCAGTTACCAGAAGGTGCTAAAAAATATGATTGTTGGGTTGCCCGATATCCTAATAATGATACCGGTGAATTACAGGAAAGATTAAGAGTTTCTGCTTCTACTGGTGTTATTGGATGGCAATACTCTAGTAAGGCAACCATTCCTGGTATTCCAACAAAAACTGATCGAAGTGTATTCTATAAAGACTATTCTAAATCTTCTACTACTTCTACAAACTCTCCCAAACCAACAACTACACAAGGAAGTGACGCTATGAACAAAGAAAAGGCTATTGATGCTCTTATTGCTTGCGCTGAAAATGAGGTTGGATATTTAGAGAAGAAATCTAATTCTCAGCTTGATGATAAAACTGCAAATGCAGGTTACAATAACTACACTAAATACTGGAGAGACGTATATCCTCAGTATCAGGCACAGGCTTGGTGCGCTGCATTTGTGAGCTGGTGTATGATGAAAACATTCGGTCTTGATGTAGCTAAAAAACTTCTTAAACATTGGCCTTATGTATACTGTCCTACTCTTGGAAATCTCTTCACAAAGTATGCAAATCCACAGCGAGGAGACGTTGTAATCTTCTATCGTAATGGCACATTCGCTCATACTGGATTAGTAACAAAAGTCGAAGGAGATAAATTTTATACTATTGAAGGTAACACTTCAGGAGGCTCTTCTATTGTTCCAAATGGTGGTGGAGTTTATGCTAAGAGTTATTATAATTCAAATCTCCCTGGAACAAAGTTTTGTCGTCCAGACTATTCTATTATCACATCTATTTTAACATCTCCTGCACCTGTACAGCCATCTTATACTGCATGGGTAGGTTCTTGTACAGCTAATGGAACAGATGTATTCTCAGACGCTACAGGAGCTTCTAAGCTAAGTACATATCCTAAACTTAATGCAGGTAATCTTGTGGATATCATCGGTGAATCTGGCACAAGATATCAGGTACGTATTGCTGCAAAACATGTTGGTTATGTAGAAAAATCTAACATTAAAAATCCTAATACTCCTGCTGCAACAACTACAAAAAAATATCCATTTGTAGGAAAAGTAACTGCAAGTAAATTGAATGTTCGCAAAAAACCCGGTACTGAACATCCATTACTTCCAGAGTATCCGATGTTAAATAAAGACAATCTTGTTAATGTCCTCGGAGTTACAAAAGATACTAAAGGTGACAGATGGTACAAAGTATCAATTACTAAAAATGAATATGTTGGCTATGTATCAGCCAAATATATTACTAAGGCATAAGGAGGTACGTCATGGGTATTGAACAGATACAGAAAATCCATGAGTTTGGTGAGATCAATGTGATCATATCTTTACTTCTTTGTGCAATGCTTGCTATAGCTTTAAAAGCTGGATGGGAGAAACTTCTTGATACTCTTGGACTTGAGACTAAAGCTTCCCTCAGACAAAAAGCATTAGAACAAAGGCTCTCTGATATGGAACAGAAAATTGCTGATTTTGAGCAGTCTCAGCATAATTATCATGATCAGTCCATTAGTATTAGAGATGATCTGAGAACAAATCAAAATACTCTAAGCACACAGCTTACTGATCTTACAACTTTGATGCAGAACTTTATAACTAATCAAGATGAGTGTACTGTAGCGTCATTTAGAAGTTCTCTCTGGAGAATGCATAGAGACTTTATGGCACAAGGATACATCACACCGGATGGATTAAAGACATTCCTAGAGATGGGAAAGCTTTATGAAAAGGCCGGCGGAAATGATATTTATCATGAGAAATTACTTCCGGATATTGAATCTCTGGAAGTCAAATACACAAAAGACAGTGTACTATAATTTATGGGTAGTCAAGCATTATACTTGGCTACCCATTTTTTTACTTTGATTCTTTATCAAGCATATTCCGAACGTCTTCTACAGAAAGTCCTTTTTCTCGAAGTAATTTGGCAAGATCTTTCATAGACTGTTCTTCTTTTACGGCTGCTTCTTTCTTCTCTGCTGCAACAAGATCTTTAGAAAGATTCTTTTTCTGCACTCTCAAGCCTTTGATATCTTCTGTAAGCTTAGTAATTTGTTCTTCTATAGATATAATTTGTGCTTTAATTTCTTCTGATGTAAGCTCTACTTTTCTTACTCTTGCCATTTTTTAATTACCTCTTTTCGATTTAATAAGGGTGAAATAAGGGTGAAGTTTTTAAGAAGTGCTTGTTTTATAAGACTCTAATTCGGTTTTTCATAGGTACCGGAAACCACTGCTCTATCCACTGAGCTACAGGCGCGTATCTTGAAAATCTGATTTTCAAAGGATTTATATAATTTATTTAATACAAGGTCTATATTATCATAATTACCGAAAAAAGTAAAGTTTTTTATTTTGTTACAAAAGATGCATTATTTTGTTACAAGTCAAAAATTATGGGCAGTCATGCATTGTGCTGACTGCCCGGTTTTATTTACATTTTCAGATCGTCGAATTTTAATCGGATGATCACCAGGGTGATCGCCATAAGAATGATTCCTGCCGGAAGTGCGATCCATGCTGTCTGTACAAATCCTGCGATAATATAAGTCAGGAAAGATACTGCTGCTGCAACCATTGCATAGGGAAGCTGTGTGCTGACATGATTTACATGTTCACACTGTGCACCTGCTGATGCCATGATGGTTGTATCGGAAATCGGTGAACAGTGATCTCCACATACAGCACCTGCCATACATGCAGAAATAGAGATGATCATCAGTTCATGATTTGTTCCTGAGAATACATTAACAACAATCGGGATCAGGATACCAAAGGTTCCCCATGAAGTACCTGTCGCAAATGCGATAACAGCCCCGATCACAAAGATAATTGCAGGAAGGAAATTCATCAGCCCGCCTGCAGAGCTTTTAACAATTGCAGATACAAATACAGATGCACCAAGGCTGTCTGTCATGGCCTTCAATGTCCAGGCAAAAGTAAGGATCAGGATCGCAGGTACCATTGCCTTGAATCCGTCCGGAATACACGCCATACAGTCTCTGAAATTCATAACACGACGTATCAGATATAAAACAATCGTGATAACCAGTCCGAAGAAGCTTCCAAGCACCAGTCCCACAGATGCATCACTCTGTGAAAATGCAGTTACAAAATCAGTTCCGCTAAAGAAACCACCTGTATAGATCATACCGATTACGCAGCATATTACAAGGCTTACAATCGGGATCAGAAGATCGATCACCTTGCCACGCGGATTACTTTTCTCATCTTCAGCCGCGTTTGCATAAGGACGTGCAGGTGTTGTGTAGATATCGCCTTTTAAAGCATTTGTCTCATGAACACCCATTGTTCCGAATTCTACTTTCATAAGAACCATTGCCACCATCATGAAGATCGTAAGCAGTGCGTAGAAGTTATAGGGAATTGCATGTACAAACAGGGTAATTCCATCCTCTCCTTCTACAAATCCGCTGACTGCCGCAGCCCATGAAGAAATCGGTGCAATGATACATACCGGTGCTGCTGTGGCATCGATCAGGTACGCCAGCTTTGCGCGGGACACATTGTGCTTATCTGTCACAGGACGCATAACGCTTCCTACTGTCAGACAGTTAAAATAATCGTCAATAAAGATCAGTACACCAAGAATGATGGTTGAGAGTTCCGCACCAACTCTGCTTTTAATCCTCTTACCGGCCCAGCGTCCGAATGCTGCGGAACCGCCTGCCCTGTTCATCAGACATACCATGGTTCCCAGAATAACAAGGAAGATCAGGATACCCATATTATAAGAATCTGTCAGAACGCTGATCATTCCGCCTTCAAAAATATGAAGGATTGTTCCTTCGAAATTAAAATTAGAGTAAAACAGTGCACCAACCAGTATTCCTACAAACAGTGAACTGTATACTTCTTTGGTGATCAGTGCCAGTGCAATGGCAACAAGCGGCGGAACCAACGACCAGAATGTGCCGTAAAATTTCGCAGATGCAGCCACCTCTTCCTCTGCTGCAAGTACAGTCAGCGGACTTGCCAGTATCAGCAGCATCAGTGCTGAAAGGCAGAGTGAAAGTCTTTTTATGTTACTTTTCATTTCTTTTCTCCTTCTCTTGTAAGATATATGATATTTCGATCATAGCACGCCTCTTAATTAATGCATTTGAAACAGCTTGGCAGAATTTCACGCTCTGATGAGCCGGATCAATATGCATTATTTACGAGGATTGCTATAATCAAATCTGTAAATGTAGCAGGATTCCGTCTGTGCGATCAGTTCACAACCACACTCTGTCAGAAAATCATGGTCAACCAGCCCGATCTGTGTTACTACGAAATCTGTCTTTGATTTCTTCAACGCAGCCTGAAACCCTTCTTTATCTTCATAGATATGATAATCGATCACATCCAGCAATGCTTTCTGTCTTTTATAGAAACTGCTGTTCTCATCATAGTTTCCCGCCACTGTACTGCCTGATCTGTAGATACTTGCATTTCTGCTTATTACAGTGGCGATCCCCGCATCATACTGTCGCACAATGCTGTTAAGACTGCCGTCAAAAACAACCCTTGGAAAATCATTCTCCTGGTTCTGGTGGATCACGTCGCAGACTGCACGCAGATCATTGGGCACCTTATAAATATTCTCTGCCATTGCAAAATTGGTCACTACCCCGTCCAGCGGATTTCCCAGGATCACAAAACCTGTCAGCACAGCTGCAGCCATAAGAACTTTTATCCAGGTCTTTCTAAAAGCGGTCACAAGTCTGACTCCATAGTAGGCAACCGCCGGGATCACAGGAAGAATCCAGATAAACCGGTAATATTCATTCTCAAACTTCACCTTTGCGATAAGATATTTTACAACCAGCGGATTATATACTGTCAGCAGCAGAAATACTGTATAGCCGATAAATATCCCGGACTTTCTTTTTCTCCCCAGGACCAGTGTGCAGATCAGTCCTACAGCAAACAGAAGAGGATACCAGCAGGAACCCCAGTACAGCCTCATACATGCATCAACAAAGCGCAGTCCCAGTTCCTGAATTGTTACACCTGCCATTTTTTTCTCCTTTCTGTATTATGATGCAGCCAGCGTCAGCAGACCGATTCTGCATGCAAAAAATACAGCTGCATATAATGCCGACGGAAGCATACACACTGCACAATATACCAGCCCCGAAAATCTCTTATTCATAACTGCCGCCGGAGCCATTCCCGCTGCGATCACGATTGGAAAGATGATAGCAGAACCGGAAAATGTCAGCGCACTGACCGCTGTGACAAACAATATGATCCAGACATTCCTGCTGTTTTTCTCCTGCAGATACCAGACGGCACACATGAGAACTGAAGGGATGGCAATGTTGGCAAGGATAGCTTTTCCCTCGTAGCTTCTGGTAAAGAAAAAAGTTCCGGAGGAATAAATCGTACCGCAAAACAGCTGTAAAACACAGACAAAGACAAGCATCAGATCTGCTTTCTTCCTGTTTCCGTCAAACAGTCTCTTACCGATCTGATAAATGATCAGATTGGCAGTCACTACATTCATACATGACATTACCTGCTTTGCCTGCACAATGGGATGGATTCCCAGAAGTCTGCACCACACTGCATTATGCATCGGATATGCGGAAAAAACATATCTGGCCTGAAATGCCTTCTGGATCGCTCCGTTAAAGGGATTATATCTGCCAAGAGTATCTGTGTATACAGAAGTACTCACTGTACCTACATAATACGCCGCATCTACTGTTGTATCCTCGTAAAAGATCACAATCAGACACTGCAGCAATACTACGGCACCTGCAAGGATAATCATCACAGAGTGATTTTTCCATATTTCAGAAATGCTTCCAAAAATCCCACTACATGCTTCCGTCTGTCCGGCACGTATTCTCCGTTGTTTTTTTATTGTGCAGATCACAGCTGCGCAGATAACCAGAGCCATGATTCCTGCCCATATATAAGCCGCAGCTGTCAGGGATACCCATTTCAGTGTCATCGGTACGATCACCAGTTCAAACACTGCAAAGTAAACCAGATATCCCAGTATGAAAGTCAGGGAACAATCCCCTTTTACTTTCAATATCCGGACCAGAACAATGCCTGCTGCATAAAAAACTATAAACTCCAGGGCAAAACCTGCACAGGCAAGGCATAATTCTCTCATTCTTCCACCTTTGTCCCTGACCGGATGGATTCGCGGTTTTTCAAAATCTCCATGGCAATCTTCTCAGGAGTCATCGGAAGCTCTGTCAGACGCACACCTGTTGCATTATAAATTGCCTCAGCCAGTGCCGGACATGGAGTATCAATTACAAGCTCACCAATGGATTTGGCACCAAAAGGACCGCTCTTTTCGTAACTGCACTCGAAATCCACGCGGATATTTCCGATATCCTGTCTGGTTGGGATCTTATACTGCATAAAAGAGTTGTTGCGGATCTTACCTTTATCTGTATATTGTACATCTTCCCAGAGAGCCATGCCAATTCCCTGTGCAATACCGCCCTCCGTCTGTACACGTGCAAGATTCGGATTGATCGGTGTACCGCAGTCAACAACCGCCACATAATCCAGAACATCCACACTGCCTGTCTCTGTATCCACCTCTACTTCTGCCATACCTACCATAAACGGTGGCGGCGAGATCGGTGAAGAATGCTGTTTCACAACCTGAAGCTCGATATTGTTAAAGAAAGTGCTCTTTAATGCGATATCTTCCAATGAAACTTTCTTCTGGGCATTTTCAGAACTGATGGCATCCATATCAACACTATAGCCCTCTTCTGCATCTGTCATATGACCTGCTGCATTTCCGTCTGCCCCATCGCTTATCTCAAGTGTCTCATCATAGAATACACAGGATCCGTCAAAATCAACTTTTCCCTCATCTACTTCCATCATCTCTGCGCCAAGCTTACAGATTTTTTTCTTCAGCTCCTCACAGGCCTTCATAACCGCTACACCGGTGGTATAGGTTGTAGCGGAAGCATAGGAACCGGAATCATAAGGAGAAATATCCGTATCCACACTGAATACTACTATGTTATCCATAGGCGTATTCAGACAGTCAGCCGCAATCTGCGCCATAACGGTATCACAGCCTGTTCCCATATCCGTACATCCAAGTGCCAGTGTATAAGAACCATCTTCATTCAGCTTAATATCTGCGCCGCCTACGTCAACTCCTGCAATAGAGGATCCCTGCATAGCCATGGCAACACCGACTCCGCGGACCTTTCCATTTCCCATATCCCTGCATGGATATTTGGAATCCCAGTCCATCATCTCTTTGGCGCGCGCCATACAGCGGTCCATGGAACAGCTCTGTGCATAAGGAACATCCGGATATCCCGGAAGAGGACCGCCCTCTACAGGCATATTCATTTCTTTTACCTTAACAGGATCCATTCCCATCTTATGTGCCAGCTCATTTACTACAGATTCCACTGCAAAAATACCCTGGGTTGCACCATAACCACGATAGGCACCTGCAGCCTGCACATTTGTATAGACAACATCAAAAGCAAACCTGTGGGCTTCTGTATGTCTGTAAAGAGCGATTGATTTATGACCGCTGAGTCCTACTGTTGTAGAACTGTGTTCTCCGTATGCCCCAGTGTTGGACAAAGTATAAAGATCAATTGCCTTGATGATACCATTTTCATCTGCACCTGCGCGTACTGTGATCTCCATCTCATGGCGCGGTGAAGAGCAGATCATGGACTCATATCTGGAGAAGATCATCTTGGACGGGCGGCCTGTTTTCCAGGTCACGATCGCCGGATAGATCTCACTGACAGAGGTCTGCTTTGCACCAAAGCCGCCACCGATCCTTGGCTTGATCACACGTACTTTGGAAGCAGGAATGTCCAGTGCCCTTCCAACGATCCTTCGCACATGGAATGGGATCTGTGTTGAGGACAGAACGATCAGTCTGCCGAAATGATCCATATAGCAGGCTGTGCGGAAAGTCTCCATCATAGTCTGCTGGTTTGCTCTTGTATGATAAGTGCGCTCTACAGTATATTTACACTTTGCCAGAACTTCATCTACATTTCCATGTTCTTCCACTGCAGATGCACATAAGTTTCTTTTGTTGTCTCCGCCAAGAGGGATTTTCAGCTTCCAGTCATCCTCCGGATGGACCAGGATCGGATTATCTTTTGCCTTGTGGATATCCAGAACCGGTGTCTCCACGCGGTAATCTACGCGGATTCTCTTCAATGCTTTATCTACCGCCTCTTCTGTCTCACCCGCAACAATGGCAACTGCATCTCCCACAAAACGTACATGACGGTCAAGGATCAGTCTGTCATCCGGACTCATCTCCGGTGCAGTCTGGCCGGCAAGGGTAAAACGTTTCTGAGGCACATCTTTATAGGTAAGGATACATGCAATTCCGGCCACCTTCTCGGCAGTACCTGTTTTAATATCTTCCACCCAGGCGTTGGCGTGGGGACTTCTCAGTATCTTCACGATCAGGCAGTCCCTTGGTGCCAGATCATCTGTATAGACAGGCTTTCCGGTTACCAGTGACATTGCATCTGTTTTACGTACAGGTTGATTTACATATTTCATCTTTATGCTTCCTCCTGTGCTTTCTTATATTTCAGGAACTTCAGGATACTCCTTGTCTGGGAAACAAAACCGGAACATCTGCACAGATTTCCCGCAAGATATTCTTTGATCTGCTCCTCTGTGGGATCTTTGATCTCGTTGAGCATCGCAAATACATTCATGATAAATCCCGGATTGCAGAAACCGCACTGTTCCGCACCTTCATTCGCCAGAAAGCTTCCAAACTCCTGCGCTTCTCTCTGCATTCCTTCCAATGTAACGATTTTCTTTCCCTCAATGCGTGCTGCAAGTGTACTGCAGGAAAGCACCGGACGACCGTCCATAAGAACTGTGCAAAGACCACAGTTCGCAGTTTCGCAGCCTCTTTTCACGCTGAAACAGCCCTGTTTTCTTAAGAAATCGATCAGCAGTGTATCCGGGGAGATCTCTGCGTGGCGGTTCACTCCGTTAAGCCAGAAATTAATATTCATTTTTCATCCCTCCTACTGCTTCCCAGGCTCTTCTTGTCAGTACTTTTACAAGAAGGGTTCTGTATTCCTTTGATCCTCGCATATTGCCTGCAGTAGGAACGTTCTCTGCCGCATATTCTGCAAAGGCTTCGATCGCCTCTTCCTTCTGCTTTTTTGTCATGTTCCGGAAATTCTTCAGGATCTGCTTCTTATCTTCCACGATCATGGCACGTGCAGGTCTGGCACCTATCACAGTCCTTGCCTCATTTCCGATCACAGAAGCTGCACAGGTCAGCACCGGGAAATCTGTTTTTATGTTTCTCTGACTTAAGTAACAGGTAAGAAGTGGCTCTTTTCGCACGATGATATTTACAAGGATGTCATTGTCCTTCTTCATATTTACAAATTCAGTCAGTGGAATACGGCCTGCATCATATAATTCTACCCATGTATCCATTCCCAGGAACATGGTCAGAACATCTGAGAAACCATATCTTCCATAAATGCTTCCTCCCACAGTGGCACAGTTTCTGAACTGTACGCCTACAATGTGGCAAAGGCTTTCTTTCATAGCTCCATGTGTGTAGGTATTCAGAGCTTCATTTGTCTCCAGGTCATGAAGCGGAGTCATACATCCGATGACAAATTCGTCATCATTCTCCGAAATCGCATCCAGCCCCAGACCGGAAAGATCAATCGCTGTGGATATTGCTCTGTTGCCCATTTTCATCCAGACCATTCCCCCAAGAATACGGGCTGTTTTCTTCTGGTTCAGTTCATAAGCTTCCGCCAGACTGTTTACCTTTACATAGCTTTTGATTTTCAGCATTATGTATCGTATCCCTTTCTTACATACTTTTCATATCTCTTGTAATATTTTGACTCGGATCTGTCGTCAGACAGCCAATTTAATATAATACCATAACTTAGAGAAAAAATCTATAAATATCCTCTATTTCATAAATAAATTTTTCACTTTACCGGCGTCTTCTGACTCGGCAGTAATCCTGGTCAGGCGGACAATATCATCCGCTTTGCTGCTTGCTGTAAATATTACTCTAATTCTAGCATATGACAGCCAAAAGTGTCTATTGATAAAACTATCCAAAAAAACACTTTTCAAAATATTATCGGATTAACTGTATCATTTGTTTCATTGCGAATCGTTTTTGTGCACTGTACCCAAATATTTTCGTAATATATTTGGTTTTTTATATATTTTACTGGATTTTTTCGAGTATCAATGTTATAATGTTCACAAATAAAAGACTTATCACTGTTAATTGCAGATAACAGGTACAATTTGCGAATATCCGCCTGAATCTATATCGTTCAATAACAGAGATGTCATAAAGGAGGGTTTGATTATGAGTAAACGCGTGATTACAATAAACAGGATGCTCGGCAGTAATGGCCGCCTGATCGGTAAAGCTCTGGCAGAAGAGCTTGGATTTGCTTTTTATGACAAAGAGCTGATCGATATTGCAGCTCAGAAAGAGAATATTCCTTTTGATTTGCTTGCCAAGGTTGATGAGAAACGTGGCAGCCAGTGGCGTTTTCCCATTGACCATGAACTTCAGATGGACAGCGATTTTCACTTTGTTCCCATGAATGATGTGCTCTTTGATCTTCAGCGAAAGATTATTCTGGATGCTGCTGAGAAAGAAGATTGTGTGATCGTTGGCCGATGCGCCAATCACATCCTCGACAATAAATGCCTGAGCGTATTTATCCATGCACCATTTGAGTATCGTGTACAGACTGTCATCGAGCGTACGGGACGGGAAGAAAAAAGTGCACAGAAGCTGGTTAAGAAAGTGGATAAAGAACGGCGTACTTATTATGAGTACTTTACAGATAAGAAATGGAAAGATATTTCCCAGTATCATCTGGCATTTGACAGCAGTAAATTTGAGCAGGATAAAATTATACAGATGATAAAGATGGCATTGTAAAATCAAACAGGGTTCCAGATTCAAAAGTCTTATCATGCAGGCATGAACGACTTTTTGAACCTGGGCCCCTGATATCATATTATTTATTTTCTCCCAGAATATACTGCTTCAGGAAATCATAAATCTGATTCTCTGTTGGAGGACATCCCTTTACGTTATGTTCAAATTTACAGGTGCATGCACCTACACCCAGTTTTCCTGTTTTTCCGCGGTATCCCTGGCCGATGCAGATTTTCGTGTCCAGTTTCTCGAAAAGGCCGTCATTTTTAAGCATTTCCAGAGCCGGGATGAGATAACCATAGCAGGCACTGCAGGATTCTACTTCTTCTACTGCATCCTGAAGTTCTACCACTTTTCTTGATTTCGGAAGTTCTTTGCGGGCATTTTCCTCACAGTATACGATGTGGGAATTTTTCAGATCAGTACTTCCAACCCCAAGCTTCTCTGCCAGTTCAATATACGGTACATCTTTCGTTGTATAATGCATGATCTGACATACATAAGAATCGATCAGTACCGGATCCGTCCCCGCCCAGATACGGTTCATCACTACCGGATTTCCGCCATCCTCGAAATCCAGATCCCCGCAAATGTTATCAACCACGACAAAATCCTGATGGAGCCCCGCATTCAGATGTGCAATCGGTTCATGCAGTCCCATCGCATGAAAATGACGCTTCTCTGTATTGGGGATCAATCCTTTCATATTTTTCAATGCACATGTGATCTTTGTCTGACAATGGCCTTTCAATACCGGAACATTGATCAGAAAATCGATATTTGCCGCACGTTCACAGACATTCAGTTTCATCCCCCTGCAATCTCTTTCAATCCCCTTGTCTTTCTGCATATCCCAAAAAGGCACCTGATATTTTTCCGTTAGTTCACGATATCCGCACACTTCGTATGCTTCTGTGGTCTTATCTCCCACCCAGGAGCCTTCCAGAATGGCAATATTTCCATATCCGTTTTCCTGCAGATACTCAATAATTCCCGCCACAATTTCCGGATGTGTGGTAGCTCCCCATGAAGCCTCGGAAGGTGATACAAGATTAGGCTTGATACCAATCTGCATCTTTTTATCTGAAATTACAGACGCCAGGCCGCACTGTGCCAGCAGTTCCTTTGTCATTTCTTTGTAATTGGTTCCGCTCTTTATATAGATTTCATTTTTGTTCATTACAAGATTATCCTTTACACTTTACATTCGAATATTTTTCTGCTGATTTTTGCATATCTTTTTTGTATTTCCCCCCGGAAGTTTTCTTCTGAACCGGTCAGCTTTTCTGAGGTGAAAATGTTCTCCGCATCAGCCTGCATGCCACTGTACTTGTGAGCAATGCCACCAGAAATCCTGCCAGAACATCCCCCGGATAATGTACGCCCAGATAGAGTCTGGAAAAAGCAATCATTCCGGCCAGAACAACAGGCAAAATTCCCCATTTCCCGGGCAGCATCCGCAGACAGACCAGTGCAACGGCAAAGGAAGCGCAGGTATGGCCGGATGGAAATGAATAGTCTTTCGGTCTGGTGATCAGCGGAATGATCTGTGTATAAGTATCAAAAGGTCTTGGACGGGCTACTGCATTTTTTATCAGCAGATTTGTGATCAGAAACCCTGACAGCAGCGAGAGTGCCGCTGTCACTCCTGTTTTGCGTGTTTTCCCGAAACAGATCAGAAGCACACATAATACGATCCAGAACCATCCTCCGTTTCCGAGGAAGGTGACTGCTCTCCAGAACGGAGTCAGGGCATCCACCCTTAAATGTTCCTGGATCCACAGTAAAATATTCATATCTAATTGCTGTAATGTCGCCATAAACTTCTCCCATTATATTTTTTATCAGTCACAGTATGTATTCCTCTCAAAATACATACGAATTATATCAGTCCGACTTCTTTTGTGCAAGGTATTATAAGCAAAGTTGATTTGTTTAAGGGCTCAAAAGTCAAAATAACGTAGAAATCAGTCAAAATACCGATAGCGTTTTTCTGCCGGAAGGATTATGCTGAAAACAGACTAATAAAACTGCCTGATCGGGCAAATACTTATTACGGGGGTAAATATGATAAACACATTATCGGCCGGTAAGGATAATTTTTACCGGCAGATGCTTAAACTGACGATTCCGATCATTATCCAGAATCTGCTCAGTGCAGCGGTTAACTCCGCAGATGTAATTATGCTTAATTATGTGGGACAGTCCGCAATTTCTGCGGTGTCTCTGGCTGCCAATTACTCCAATATCCTGTTTATGGTATATTATGGACTTGGTACAGGCGCATCTCTTCTGTGTGCGCAGTATTTCGGAAAAAATAATATGCAGGCTATTCATGCGATCGAGGGAATTGCTCTCCGCTTTTCCATCATAATCTCGGGAATCGTAGCACTGATCGCATTTACTGCTCCTCAGCTTATGATGAAGATTTTTACTTCTGATCAGGAACTGATCTCTATCGGTTCTTCTTATCTTAGGATTATGGGAATTACATATCTCTGCTGGGGAATTACAGAGATTTATCTGGCGATTTTGCGCAGTATCGGACGTGTAACGATCAGTATGGCATTGAATATGCTGGCTTTTATATTGAATATTATCCTGAATGCCACTTTTATCTTCGGGCTTTTCGGCGCACCGAAGCTGGGGGCTACAGGTGTTGCCATTGCAACTGCTGCTTCCAGACTGATCGAACTGGCAGCATGCGTGATCGTTTCTTTCCTGAGCAAAGATGTTAAATTGAACCTGACCTTTATGTTTATCCGCAGTAAGGTGCTGTTTGGCGACTTCGTCCGGCTGTCACTTCCCGCTCTTGGAAATGACATTTCCTGGAGTGTTGCTTTCTCCATGTACTCTGTGATCCTGGGACATCTCGGAACAGATGCCGTTGCAGCCAACTCTCTGGTTACGGTTGTCCGCAATATCGGTTCTGTGTTCTGCTTTGCAATTGCCAGTGCGGGAACGATTCTTCTTGGAAATGTAATGGGAAAAGGGGATCTGGAGAAATCGAAGGTGTATGCTTCCAGAATGCTGAAGATGACCATTATAGCCGGTGCCATTGGCGGTGTGATCGTATTTGCCATCACGCCTCTGGTCCTGAGATTTGCATCCTTAAGTGACGGGGCAATGCATTATTTGAAGTACATGCTGCTTATCAATACCTATTATATTATGGGTTCTGCGGTAAACACAGCCCTGATCGCCGGGGTATTCCGCGCAGGCGGTGATACGAAGTTCGGACTGATCTGCGATACCATTGATATGTGGGTATATGCGGTACCTCTGGGATTTTTTGCGGCCTTTGTCCTGAAGCTTCCGGTATTGTGGGTCTACTTCCTGCTCTGTACAGATGAGTTTGTGAAATGGCCATGGGTATTCCATCATTACCGCCAGGGGAAATGGGCACAGAATATTACAAGGGAGGATCTGTTTGAGCAGAAAGCTTCCTGAGATATCATCCATATCCGCCGCAGTGTGGTTCTATCATAAATAAGCAAAACAGCAGGTCTGTTCATTCTATGAACAATCCTGCTGTTTTTATGTCTGCAGATTTTCTTTCCGGATCCCTGCAGACATCCATTTTCGGTTTATAAAAAATGCTTACAGATTATAATGTATTCAGGTCGATTCTGTAATCGTCAGAGCCCTGTCCGTCTACTGTGTAGTAAGCGGCTTTCTGCTCAACATTTACATAAACGCTGATTTCTTTTCCTTCGATGCCTTTGTCTTTGATGTCTTTTTTGATTGCTTCCTCGATGGAGCTCATTGTAACTGCAAAACCAGGTAATTCGATAGTTGTTTCTGCGAATTTTTTGATGTCGATATTTTTAGCCACTTCTTTTACTGCTTTCTTTACAGTTTCTTTTGCTTCTTCTACAACCGGAGCCTTCGCAATATCAGCTGCAGCGTCTTTTGCTTCTTCAATTACTTCTGAAGCCTTTACAGTTGTTTTCTCAACTGTCTCTTTGACTGCTTCTGTAGCCTTTGTTGTTGCTTCTTTAATAGTTTCCTTTGCTCTTGAAGTTGTTCTTTTTCTCATAATAATCTCCTATTCCAACTGATTGGTCTAGAGCGTGTCGCTCTAACAGTTTCCTGTGTAACCGTACCACAAATTCCAGACAATGTCAAATTTTTATCAAATTTTGTCCTACTCGACATTTTTTAAGGCTTCATCCATAGGAACCTTCTTCACTCTCCGAAATTCCAGCAAAGCAACGATTCCGTATGTAATGATTCCTGCTGCAAACATCTGCACATAGATCATCGGGTCGATCCAGAGCGTGATCCATCCGGAAATACTGGACAGCATCATCTCCCGGAACAGAACTTTCATGATTACTGTTTCCAGCGGCAGACTCAAAAGCAGACAGAACACCACCACCAAAGACGTGGACATAATATATAGCTTGCTGATCTCGCCATTTGTATAGCCCAGGATTTTTACCATTGAAATAGACTGGGCATTTTTTTCGATAATGATCTTGGAAAGAAGATAGATCAGTACCATATAGATCATAATGGCAAATCCGTTTACCATACCCATCATACTTCCCATGGATACATCCAGCTGTCTGGAGATCTTTGTCAGTGCATCAAGGTCAACTACAGATCCTATATACTGGCTCTTGATATCTGTAAGCTCTGTATCTGAGAAATACCCACTGTAATAATCCTCTCCCAGATCAAAAATATCATTCAGTTCACTGCGGGGCATAAACACACACAAGGCAGCCGTATAATCATAAACTCCTGCTATTTTAAACGAATATTTCTCTTTTTCGTATTTTTCTTTCAGAGTGATGGTATCCCCCACATGAAGCAGGAATTTATCCGCATATGCGCTCGAAATATAAACTGCTGCGCTTTCTTTTTCTGCATTTGCCGTATTCTTGTTATCTGCTTTTTCTTTATTCCCCGCTTCATCTTTTTTATCTTTTGTATTATTAAAATCTATCGTTACATACCTGCTGTCCGGTTCGATCCCGTAAAGCAGTACTTCCTCACTCTTATATTTTCCTGGCAGTGTATTCAGGGAATAAGCAGAAAATTCCTCTGCATCTTCATTGTCTGTTCTGGAATCCATATAAAACTCCAGCAGAGAGATCAGACCGTCAAATTTATTTCCACTTACTGCGCTGACCGGAACCTGAAGCATATACTGGTATTTTGCCAGCATATTGTTCTGGATTTCCACCTGGTAATGGGACAGTGCCGAAGGAAGCAGCAATCCGAACATCAGCAGCAGATTTGCAAACAGGATCCCGATAAACAGAACCATATAATTACTCATATTCTGAAAAATCACCCGAAGCCGGAATCTGGAAAAGATTTTCATCTTCGGACTCAGATAAATTGCCCTCTTCTGCTTTCTTCCCGACAGATCCCTGCGCAGGAATTTTAACGGTGACAGCTTCAGCTTATGTCTGAGCACTCCGTAATTTACCACCAGCATAATAACTACCGGAACCAGAGTTGTAAGCCCAAATGCCTCCCCATTCCATACGGTCACATAAGTCGGAAGACTATAGCTTCCATAATACATATCTGCACATACATCCTTTAATACAGTGTATCCAAGGATATTTCCGATCAGTGCACCCACAAAAGTAACCAACACCGGAAGTATCATATAGTGAAGAATCAGTTCCTGTCTGGTATATCCGGACGCACGTAAGGTACCGATAACACCGGCTTCTTTCCGTATCGTATTGCTGATGGTAATTCCGAATACAAAGGCCATGATTACCATAATAATATAAAGAAGCATGATCATCATGGCCTTGTCTCCACCCATATCATCCCCTGTAAAAGTAATGGCCTGATTCAGATACCGGGGTACAAAAGCCTCCAGTGTGACAATCTTTCCCATATCCTCCATCAGATCCTCGGAAACTTCTTTCTCTTCCTTTTCTGTCTTCGGTTTTTCGTCATAGATCCAGGAATAATTGTACTGCAGTTTTTCCTGCTCCAAAGAATCAAACTCCTCCTCAGTCACAACAGAAACCCCAAATTTCACAGCATCAAACATGGAATCGTTGTTATTCTGAAACAGGCAGCTGTAGTCGGAAAGTGCCACCAGGCCGGTAATCTTCCAGGTTCTTTTTCCGCTCCGGAGCGTATCTCCCACAGACAGATTGTTGTTGTCTGCATACATTCTGTCAATGGCAATCTCTCCTGTCCTGGCAGGCAGCTCTCCCTTCATCAGGCAGACCTTGTCCACCTGCTGCCTGTTTTTAAAAAAACGCATGGTGCTTCCATTATCCAGAGGTTCCTCCACATAATAATTATCATACAGCTTCACACCCAGCGCCTCTATTTCTTCTCTCTGGGTTTTGTGGACTTGCTCTGCTGTGCGAAAGTTTCCGTCTTCTATGTTGTACTTCTCAAAACCTTCATTGTAAGCAATAAGCATACTGTTATCTGCAACCAGAAAGCCTGACACAAATCCAATGGATGCAACCATCAGGATAAATACAACCAGATACTTGCCCAGTTCTCCCTTCAGTTCTCTGGGCAGACGTTTGCGTAAAGGATTTTTCATCATATGCCTCCTTACCAGTCAAGCTCTGCTGCCGGGATCTTATGCTCATTGAGGTAATTTTTGCGGATCATCCCATCGCGAAGCTTCACCACCCGGTCAGCCATATCTTTGATGGCATCGTTATGCGTTACCATGACGATGGTGTTGCCGTATTTCTGGTTTACCGTCTCGATCAGCTTCAGGATTTCCTTGGAGGTATTATAATCCAGGGCTCCTGTAGGCTCATCGCAAAGAAGAATATCCGGATTCTTTACAATGGCTCTGCCAATGGCAGTCCTTTGCTGCTGACCACCGGAAAGCTGATTGGGAAGCTTTCTTTGGTGCTCATAGATTCCCAGCGTATGGAGCAGTTCATCTACATCCAGAGGCTTATCACTGAGATAGGCTCCCACCTCTATATTCTCCCGCACTGTAAGATTGGGGATCAGATTATACATCTGAAAAATATATCCCAGATGCTTACGCCTGTACAAAGACAGATTCTTCTCCGACATATCTGCCAGACGCTCCCCGTCTATGACCAGATTTCCCTCGTCTGCACTGTCAATCCCACCGATAATATTCAGAAGCGTAGACTTACCGGAACCAGACGGACCCAGAAGCACACAAAACTCTCCTCTCTCAATGTCAAGATCCAGCCCTTTCAGCACATCCACCCGGCTGTCCCCTGCACCAAAAGACTTCTGAATTCCCTGTATCTGCAGAAACATTTTTTCATTCCTCCCTCATATCCACTTCCTGTGGAGCAAATTTCTTTAATTCTTTAATATAATAACACTGCTGTTTTACAATATTGTTATACTTTGCTAACTTTAGGTTAGTATAAACTTACTCCATTGTCAACTGATTTTCGTAGTTTTGTAAAATTTTATGGATATGTTCGTTACTGTTCACTCCGTTCACAGTAACGTAGCCAAAATTCATTCCAGATT
>ENA-OPXX01000821-OPXX01000821.1-human-gut-metagenome-genome-assembly--contig:-NODE-821-length-25845-cov-2.175960_pt1 | contig 25845 bp, 29 predicted proteins | sample MGYA00241771_ERZ502046 | MGnify/ENA primary metagenome ERZ502046 (study PRJEB25962, sample SAMEA2042006) | human gut metagenome | biome: human gut; feature: human-associated habitat; material: faeces...
AACTGGATAGGAGTATCTAATCAAAAAGCAATAGAAACAGTATTAAATATACTAAAAGAAAAAGATAAAGAGATAAAGAAGAAAGATAAGATTATAGATTTATTAGTAAATAAGTTAAATCAAGGTTATAAAGTATTTGAAAATGGTGAAATAAAAGAAATTGTAGAAATATACGAAAAAATAAAAAGTACAAGTGACTTAAGAGGAATTGAATTAATAAAAGAATGTATAAAACAATACTTTGAAAGGAAAGCGACAAATGACGGTTAAGAGCGACAAAAATGTCGAAGAAAGGAAAATAGATAATGAATAGATGTATCAGTAAAAAAGAATATTTAAAAAAAGATAATAGCAATGTTAGATATGCCTTATATGCTCAAAACAACATAAAAAAAGATGATTATGCAAGACTTAATACAGGACAAATAGTAAAAATAATAGGAATAAGAGAAAATGAATTAAATAAAAAAGCTATCTATTTTAATATTTACAATGAAGATTGGTGTGATAGTGCTGCAGTAGAGAATTTTTCTGATAACATAATAGATTTAATAGAAGAAAATGACATAGTAGGGTATACAATTAATTATTTAAGTGAATTTAAAGTTGGTAGAGTTAAAAAATATAAAGATGCTAGAAGTGATAAACAATATCTAGGTGTTGAAGGTTTTGATATTACAAAAATGTATATAGAAGAAATATTAACTAAAGAGAAATATGAAAGAAATTGTTATAGATTGGAGAATAACTAATGTTAACAGACGAAGAAAAAGAACTAATACAAAAGATAAGAGCAGACTTAAGTGTATTAGACAATGCATTAAAGAAAAGGCTAGAAAATAAGGCTAGCAAAGCAGAAGTAACAAGAATTAGGATAAAAACAGAAGAAAGTTTTAACAAATTAAAAAATTATTATAAATAGGAGGTACAGATGATTAAAGAATTATTGGAACAAGCCGATAGTGTAATAGAAGAGATAAAAGACATAGAAAACAGATTAAAGAATATAGAAAAAAGAGAAAAAACAATAATAGGAGATTCTGTAACCGGAAGTGAGAAAGAATTTCCATACATAAAAAGAAATTTTAGAGTTAATGGCATAGACAATAAAGTATTTGGTAGTAAAACCAAAAGACAATATAAAAAAATGCTAAAAAGTAAGAAAAACAAATATGAAAAAATGATAAAGCAGATTGAATATGAATTAAATTATATAGAAGATTCTGAAATAAGAAGAATTATTCGATATAGATATTATGATAAATATAGTTGGATAAAAATACAAATAGAAATGGGATATAGAAGCGAAAATACTGCTAGAATGAAATTAAAAAGATTTTTTAAAAAAAATTAGCATTTGTGCGTTTTGTGCGATAAAAAGGCAGTAAAATGGTAGTAGGTAAAAAAGTAGTGCTAAGAAATTGGCAAGCCCAAACTACCATTTAATTATTGCTCATAGAAAATTAAATTGTCCTCTGAGAGAGTAAGTGTTTTAAATGCTTACTCTTTTATATTGCGCATTTAGAGAAACGGTTATCTCATTAGTCTCATAAGCTAAAGGTATTGGGTTCGACTCCCAAATGCGCAACCAATAAATAAAAAGAGGTAAGAATATGAAAGAAATTTTAGAAGAATACAAAAAAGAAATATGTAGTAGATGTAAAAACAAGTATACACAGTTATGTGAAATTAGGCAATGTGTAGATGGAACATTTAGATGTATTTATTATGAAAGAGAAGGAAAAGAGAATGACAAAAGGAAATTTAAAATTTAAGATTAATAATAAAAATTGGGAGATAAAAGAAATTTCACAAGAGCAAATGAGAGAACAGTTAAAACAACATAATGATAGAGTTGAGGAGTTTGGAAAATATTATGGATTAACATATGCAGATACACAAACTATTTATTTAGATAAAGATTTATGTATAGATAGAAAAAGAACAACTTTATTACATGAATTAGGACATTGTTATATTAATACATATATAACTCATTTAGATCAAAATTATAGTGAAGAAGATGTTGTAGATATAATTGCAAATTCACATGATATTATAAGAGAAATAGTAGATAAGTATTTTAATTAAGAAAGGAGCAATTTTATATGACAGAAGCACAAAAAAGATTTTGTGATGAATACCTGATAGATCTTAATGCAACGAGAGCATATAAAGTTGCATACAAACGTTGTAAAAAAGATGAAACAGCAAATGTAAATGGAAGTAAGTTACTAAGGAATACTAAGGTTAAGGAGTATATATTGCAAAAACAAGCAGAGATACAAAAAAGAACAGAAATAACACAAGACAGAGTATTAAAAGAATTGGCAAAAATTGCTTTTGGAGATATAAGGAAACTGTATACAGATAATGGAGCATTAAGAAACATAGTAGATTTAGAAGACGACATAGCAGGAGCAATATCTGGAGTAGAGACATTTGAAGAATATGAAGGAAGAGGAGCAGAAAGAGAATACATAGGAGATACTAAAAAGGTAAAAATGCTAGATAAAACTAAAGCATTAGAATTATTAGGAAAACATCTAGGTATGTTTAAAGAAACAAATATTAACATTAATACAAATTACGAAGAGTATTTAAAGCGAGTTGAGGGCAATGAGTATTAATACTAAAGCCTATATAGAAAACTATATAAAGATTAGAGATAAAAGAGGAAGAATAATATCTTTAATCTTAAATAAGCCTCAACTTAAATATTATAATGTAATCAAAAAACTACATGAAGAGAATAAACCTATTAGAATTATAATATTAAAATCTAGACAAATGGGATTTAGTACAGAAACAGAAGCTATTATAACTAAAAACACAACTACACACCATAATTATAGAGCAGGTATAATAGCACATAAAGAAACAAGTACAACTAATATATTTGAAATGTCTAAATTAATGATTAATTATTTACCAGATGCAATAAGACCAGCACAAAGAAAGTCTAATGCGAAAGAGCTAGTGTTTAATAATGATGAAGGAACAGGCTTAGATAGCAAAATTAAATGTATGACGGCTGGAGGAAAAGGAATAGGACGTTCTGATACATTTACAGCATTACATTTATCAGAACTAGCTTTCTGGGAAGGTGATAAAAAAGCAACAATGACTGGTTTATTACAAGCAGTACCTAATACACCAGAAAGTATGATAATAATAGAAAGTACAGCAAATGGCTATGAATATTTTAAAGAGATGTGGGATAGTGCAGTCGCAGGCGAAAACGACTTCTATCCTCTTTTTGTTGGCTGGAATGAATTAGATGAATATAGCATGCCTTACACAGGTTTTACCTTAACACAAGATGAAATAGATCTAAAAGAAAAATATCATCTTACATTAGAACAATTAACATGGCGCAGATGGTGTATTAAAAATAACTGTTCAAATGATATTAATCAATTCAAACAGGAATATCCTATATGTCCAGAAGAAGCATTTTTAAGCACAGGACATTGCTATTTTGATAAGCAAAATATAATAAATAGAATAAATACAGCACCAGAGCCATTAGTAAGAGGTAAATTTACTTGTTATTATGATGGAATAAGGATAAGAAATCAAAAGTTTTTGGAACAAGAAGAGGGAGAAATAAAGATATATGAATATCCAGAAAACAGAGTGCCTTATGTAATAGGAGGAGATACAGCAGGCGATGGTTCAGACTTCTTTACAGCGCATGTCATAAATAATATTACGGGCAAGCAAGTAGCTGTATTAAAACAACAATACAATGAAATAGAATACGTTAAACAAGTATATTGTTTAGGAATGTTTTACAATTGTGCATTAATAGGATTGGAAAATAACTTTTCTACATATCCTACGCAAAAGCTTATGGAACTTAATTATCCTAATCAATATGTAAGGAAAAAAGAAGATCAATATAATAATAAATATGAAAAGAGTTTTGGTTTTAAAACTACAACAATAACAAGACCTTATATATTAGGACAATTACAAGAGATAGTGCTTGATAGTATAGATGTAATACAAGACAAAGAAACATTAAGAGAAATGCTTACATTTATAGTAAATGAAAAAGGTAAAGCTGAAGCAGAAACAGGCTATCATGATGATTTAACAATGGGACTAGCAATAAGTTATAACATAAGAGAACAGCAAACTTTTAAGAAGTTTGAAAGAGAGTCTAAATATAAAGATATACAAGAACAAGTTAATAAGATATTTGGTAAAAATATAGATAATATAGAAGAGGACTATGGAGATGACATAGTTCCTTTTTAATTGGAGGTGAATTATGGAACTTATATATACAATTATAGCAATATTGTGCATGTGCTTAGGATTTTATGTTGGTTATAAAGTAGGAAAGGACAAAGAATTGCCTAAAGTACCCAAAGAAGTAAAACACCCTATAAAAACAATTAAAGACAATATAGAAAGCAATAGGGCAGAAAAGGAGCAAAATGAAAAATTGCAAGAATTACAAGATGATTTAGCAGAGCTTGATGCATACGATGGTGGTTTAGGAGTACCAGAAAGGAGAGAATAATGAAAAAGCAAAAAGAAACAAGTATAACTACAGTATGGCAAGAATATGAACGTGGCAAGAATTATAATTATCAGCAACAGCTATATGAAAAAAGTAAAAGAAATTATAACTTTTACCATGGAAAACAATGGGAAGGTGCTAAACTTTCTGGAATACAACCAATAACGTTAAACATGATTAAATCTATTTGTAAGTATAAACTTGGAGTAGTTAAGACTAATACATACCAAATATATTTCAATTCCGATACCTACAAAAGTCAAGAAGAAAGAGAAAAGCTAAAAGATATATGCGATATGCTTAATAGATATGCAAATAGAATTTGGGAGAAGACAAAAATAAATAAATTAATAAGAAATTGTATAAATGATGCCTGTATAGATAGTGAAGGTATCATTTATTTTTATGCAGATCCAGATGAAAATAGTAATGCTATTTATTGTGAACAAGTAAATAAAACCAATATCTATTATGGAAATGAAAATGAAGATGATATACAGAAACAGCCATATATTATTATTTCTTTTAGACGTACGGTAGAAGAAGTAAAAGAAGAGGCAAGACAAAATAAAGTAAGTGAAAAAGAAATAGAACTAATAACAGAAGACCAAGATATAGAAGAACAAGCAGGAAGAGATTTAAGAACTACAGAAATAGTTCCAATGTGTTTAGAATTATTAAAATTGTATAAAGGTAAAGATGGGAAGATATGGGCAAAGAAATGTACGAGATTAGCAACAATTATGAAAGACAGTTGCTTAGAGATAGACAGATATCCAGTAGCTCATATTTTATGGGAAAGAGTAAAAGGTTCAGCTAGAGGCCAAGGAGAAGTAGAAACGTTAATACCTAATCAAATAGAAGTAAATAAAACAGCCACTAGAAGAGCATTAGCTGTTAAGCTTGTAGCTTTTCCTAAATTAGTTGCAAACACTAAATATATATCTAATACTAAGGCATTAAGCAAGGTAGGTACAACTATAGAAGTAGATGAGCTAAATGCAGATGATGTAAACAAAGTAGTTAATTATTTAAAGCCAGCTAGCATTAGTTCAGATGCATATCAATTGCAAAAAGAGCTACAAGAAGAAACTCAAAATTTAGCAGGTGCTAGTGATACAGTTACAGGAAATGTAGATCCAACACAAGCAAGTGGTAAATCTATATTAGCAGTACAACAAGCATCACAGCAACCAATAAATGAGCAAGTAGAAGCTTATAAAGATTTTATAGAAGACATAGCTCTTATATGGTATGCAATGCTTAAAGCCAATAGTGTTAAAGGGATAGAGTTGGTAAAAGAAACAAAAGATTATACTACAAATACAACTTTAGAAGAAACATATAAGATGAGTTATAAGGAACTTAAGAAATATGATTTAGATATAAAGATAGAAACAACACCAAAATCTCCATTTGACAAGTATGCAATGGAAGTATCTTTAGAAAACTTATTAAATGCAGGACATATAAACTTTGAAGAATATGTAAATGCATTACCACAAGATTCAGCAATGCCAAGAGCAGAATTAAAACAAATATTAAAAGAAAGAGAAGAAAAAGAAAAAATCTTTAATGAAATAGAGAAAGCAGGAAATGCATTAAATAGTGCCATGCAACAAGTTATGGAACAACAAGAAATGAATAATGTAGAACAAACAGGAGTAACTCCAAAAGAGGCAAATATGGTAAATGTTAATCAATAAATAATAGTCAATTAATAGACAGTTTAAAGCTGTCTATTTTTTATGCAAGTTTAGTTTAACGGAAGAACAGCAGTCCACAAAACTGTTAGGTAGTGGTTCGAATCCATTAACTTGTGCCAAGTCGACGGACTGTAAACGGGAGGTACATATACCAGAATAATCAAAAATATGAAAATTAATAGTCGACGGACTTTAAATGGGAGGTACATATGCCGGGAGTAAACGAAGATATGAACTTAGAGGAAGAAGTATTAGTAAATCATGAAGATACGTCAAATGTAGATGTCCAAAATGATAATGATACGCAAGAACCTAAGGAAGAAGAAAAAACTTACACACAAGAGGAAATTGACAAAATTATAAGTCAAACTAAAGCTAAATTAGAAAGAAAACATCGTAAAGAAGAGGAAAGCAAATTAAGTAAATCTAAACAATTAGAAAGAACTATAAGAGTTGGACTTGGATTAACTGACGAAGATGATGTTTTAAGTAAGGTTAAATCTTTTTATGAAGAACAAGGAATAGATATTCCAGACATTAGTACAGAAAGTAATCGAGATGCAGAAATCCTAGGTAAAGCAGATGCTAATGAGATTATAGAAATGTACGACGAGAAAGATATTGAATCTAGGGCAAATGAACTAGCAACAAAACAGAAAAGAGGAAAAACTACTGCACGTGAAAATGCAGAGTTTTTTAGGTTAGGGGAATACCTAACAAACAAATTAAAAGAAAAAGAATTAAAAGAAAGCGGAGTAGATACAAGTATTTTACAAAATAAGGAGTTTAAAGCTTTTGCTAATAATTTTAAAACCGGGACAAAAATAAGTGAAGTCTACAAGATGTGGAAGAAGTTAAATGGAGAAAAAGAAGAAGCACCAAATAAACCTGCATCTACAGGAAGTTCACAATCTACAGTACCAGACAACAAAGATAAAGAGTTTTATACCCCAGAAGAGGTAGATAAATTATCTAGCAAAGACTTAGATAATCCTACTATTTGGAAACGTGTAAGAGAAAGTATGAAACTTTGGAAATAAGAAAGGAGAAAAACATGAGTTACGCAAATTTTAAATCAACTGTATGGTCAAAATACATACAATTAGAATTACCAAAATTTACAGTATTTAAACAAGACTGTGACTATAAATTTGAAAGTGAGGCAGGACAAGGAAAAAGAGTTAAAATACAAAACTCTGGTAGACCAACTATTAAGAAATATATTCCTGGTAAAGATATAGATGCACCAGAAAATGTTGATGGAACATCATCATATTTAGATATTGATCAATTCGATTATTTTAATTATGGAATGGATAATATCGACAAGGCGCAAGCTCAAGAAGGTGTAATGGAAGCATTACAAACAGAAACAACAAGAGCTTTAGCAGAACAAGAAGATATATTCTGTGCTACACAAATGGCAAAAAATGCAGGATATAAAACAGCGTCTACTAAAATAAGCGATGAAGCATCAGCTAAGAAAGCTGTTGACGATTTATTTGTTAAATTATGGAATAATGGAGTATCTACAAAAGATGATGTTACTATGTATTTAACGCCATGGTTCTATATGTTATTCCAAAATAGATTAATAGAATTAAAAACTAATAATGATTCTTTAATCTCAAAAGGTGTATTAGGATTATATAACAATGCCAAAATCAAAATGACAAATAATGCTTATAACGATGGAACAGATGATTATATTATCTTAAAAACATCAAAAGCTTTTGCATATTGTAATGGTATTGATAAATTAAAACCATATGAACCAGAAAAAGGATTTGCAGAAGCAATAAAAGGATTAAATACATATGGTGGAAAAATGATAAGACCAAAAGAATGTGCGGTTTTAAAATGCCATCAATAAAATATAAGAAAGGAGAAAAGTAAATGGCAATAGCAGAAATTAAAAATGTTGAATTAGTTAGAAATGAAGCTAAAGAATTAGTAACAGCAGTTGCAGTTGATGCATCTGCTGGAGCTAAAGTAAATTATACTAATAAAAGTTGTGGAAAAATTTTACTATTATTAACAAATAGCAATTCAGCAACTAAAAAAGCTACTATATTGAAAGGAAATGCATTACAAGGAGTAGAAGATTTAGAAATATCTATTCCTACAAATAAGACATATGCAATAGTGGTGGAATCTGGAAAATTCATGAATGTATCTGGACCAAATAAAGGACATGTAATAATTAAGGGAGAAACAGCAGATATAAAAATACAAGCTGTAGAATTACCTTAATTTTAGAGGGATTTAGATTCCCTCTTTTTTATATCAAGTTAAAGGAATGGGCAGTTCGATTCTGCCAAACTTGGGAGGAATTAATATGACATATGGAGAATGTAAAAGACAAATACTAGCTTTAATAGAAGAGTATTCACCTAATGTAGATAATTATACAGAAGATGAAGATATTGCTATAAGAATGCCTTTTTTAATAGATTTAGCATATCAAGAATTAGCTCAGAACAAAAAAATAATTGCAACTAAAATATATCCAGAAATTGCAGATGAAAATAAATCAGATAGATTCACTGCATATATGTTGCCAAGCGATTTATATCAGGCTAAGAATATATATTTATTAGACAAAGATAATAAAAAAACAAATTCAAATTATTACTTGATGGGAAAAAATAAAATATATATCAATGATAAGAATCATGGTCAAACAGTATTAGAATATTATAAATATCCAACAGTAATTAATGAAAGAACAAAAGACAGTTTCTATTTAGAGATAGACCAAGACGTACAAAGTATTTTACCGTATAAAGTAGCAAACGACATATTAGTAACAGATCCATCAGCTAATTATACAGCTTTTGCAACAGAGTATCAAAGAAAATTACAATTGCTAGATACTAGAAAAAACATACCTAGTGTTAATTTAAAAGAATATGAGCCAGATGAAAACGAAGGAGAATTTGACATATAGGAGGAATTGTATGGCAACAGGAATAAAACGAATATATACAGACTTTAAAGGTGTTGACTTTCTGCAAGAAGCTAGTTTGGTTAATATAACTAGAAGTCCAGACGCTCTTAATGTTTGGAAAAATTATGAAGATACACAGGGGGCTTGTATAGAAACAAGACCAGGCTACAGAAAGTTGGCACAAATAGGTAAAGGACCAATATTAGGAATATATGTATATAGTAATTCAATAGCTATAATACATTCTGGAAATAAACTATATGAATGGAACAATTTTCCTAATTGTCCAGAAAATAGCAATATAAAAGAAATATATTCAGAAATGAATGATATAAAGTCTTATTATAATAAAATAGGTGAAAAGCTCTATATAAACGATGGAAAAACATATTTAGTATATTATTCTGGTAACTGTAAGAAAGTTATTGACGATGAACCATTTATTCCCACTACTACAATTAGTAGAACGGCAGGAAATATTGGAGGAGGAGAAGGCCTACAAGATATAAACATATTGACGTCTAAAAGAACAAATTCTTTTGTAGGTGATGGAAAGAATAAAATCTTTTACTTAGATGCAACAGAAATAGATTCTGAATTAGTGACAGCTATAGTAAATGATGTCGAGATGGAAGAAGAAATAAATTTTATAGTAGACAGAGTTGCAGGCAAAGTAACTTTTAAAGAGATACCACCAGAGCCTAATTTGAGAGGTCAAGACAATGTATTTATAACATTTTCTAAAACAATCGAAGGATATACAGATAGAATCAATAAATGTAAACAAGCGTTATTATTTGATAATAGATTATTTTTTACAGGTAATCCAGAATATCCTAATGCAGTATTTCATGCAGAATTAAATAATCCACAATATATATCAGATTTAAGTTACTATGAAGATGGTGCAGGCGATTCACAAATAACAGGAATGACAGTAGGGAATAATATCTTATGGATCTTTAAAAATCTAGACCAAAATAATGCAAATGTATTTTATCATGAACCAACTTTGGATACAGAAGCAGGAAAGATATATCCAAGTAAACAAGGAAATGTAAGCATAGGTTGCTATGCTGGAAGTGCTAATTTTCAAGATGATATTGTTTATCTTAGCAGATATGGATTAGAAGGTATAACAACGGAAAAAATCGATAGTAGACAAGTAATAGCACACAGAAGCACCTTAGTTGATGTTAAAATGACCAATGAAAATAACTACAAAGAAGCTTGTATGACTATTTGGAAAGGCTATTTATGTATATTAGTTGATGGAAGAATTTACCTGGCAGACAGTAGACAGAAATATGCTAATTTAAATAGTTTTGAATATGAATGGTTTTATTGGGATTTAAGTAGTGCTAAAGCTAATATATTAAAAGAATATGATGATATTTTATACATAGGAGCCAAAGATGGCTCTATTTTTATTGTTGATGGAAATAACGATAATGGAAATACGATAATTAGTTATTGGACTACTCCTATGGATAATTTTGGATATGATAATCAATTAAAAACTACAAATAAACGTGGGGGAATAACAAAAATAAAAACAATCCAAAATGGTAGAGTTAAATTAGCAAGAAGAACCGACAAGTCAGAAGATTATAAATATACAACAGAGAAATCTTCTAATGGATTTAGCTTTAAAAATATTAATTTTGCAAATTTTAGTTTTGTTACAACCAATAAATCATATATGATTTATAAAATTAAAGAGAAGAAGATAAACGAACTATCTCTTAAATTTTATAGTGATGAAAAAGACAAGCCATTTGGTCTGTATAGTGCAACTATAGAGGCATTTGTGGGTGGATATATAAAGAAATGAGGTGATAACTAGTGAGTTTACCAAAATGTACAGTACAAACTAATAATATTCAAAATTTACCAGATTCTCCAACGCAATCTCCACAAGAATTGAAAGAGATATTTGATAAAAGTGGAGAAGATATAAAGAATTATATAAATGAAGGATTAATACCAAAGATAGAGGAAGAAGAAGAGAATGGGCAAGAAGCTATAAAAAAATTGATAATCAAAACTTATAAATATAATGCGAAGGCATTGGCAGATATAGAAGAAACAGAAGATTATACAATACCATCTATATATAATGTTAATACGCATGGACTTGATGTGTATTATGAAGGAAATCTGTTAGCTTTAAATGAACATTATACAGAAAGAGGTACAGGAAAAAGCGATAAGATAAGATTTAACTTTAAAGTACCAAAAGATAGTGTATTAACATTTGTAATAAGAAAATAAGTAGAAAGTAGGTGAAGAATGTGGCAAGCGGATATGAAGACATAGATAGTTTAGTAAATCAGCAAAATAATCTATTGCAACAGCAAGAACAAAAACAAAACGAAATAATTAATCAACAAACTCAAATGCAAGTTGACGAATTAAATAGAGAAAAAGAAAAATTAGATAGAGAAACAAGCAAAACAACACAAGGGTTATATTCTAATTACCAAAAACAAGCAAATCAATATGGAGCCGGAATGGAACAACTTGCAATGCAAGGTTTAGGAAACTCAGGATATGCAGAAACAACGAGAACATCTTTATATAATGCATATCAAAAGAGTGTTACAGATACGTTAAATAAGTCTAATGAGTTGCAAGCAGACTATAACTTAAAAATACAACAGGCGCGTCAAAATGGAAGTATTCAGCAAGCACAAAGTGCACTTGAATTATATGCACAAAAAATGCAGTTGCTAACACAAAACTATCAATTAAGACAGAACAGAGAACAATACTTATATCAACAACAAAGAGACCAAATATCAGACCAACAATGGCAAAAATCATTTGATGAGCAAGTACGACAAAGAGAATTAGAAAATCAATGGAAGCAAAAACAATGGGATTATCAACAACAAAGAGATAAAGTAGCAGATTCACAATGGCAACAACAATTTAATCTTCAAAAAAAAATCTAGCTAGAAGTTCTTCACGTAGCAAATCGGGGAGTGGATTAAAAGTAAATATGGAAGATACAAATAATAATTCAAATACTAATAATAGACCATCAGCAGAAGAAGTTGTTAATAATATAAAAATTGTAAATAAACAAGGTCCAGGTTTAAGTGCATATGTTATAGATGGATTAACAGGTAAAAAATATAATAAAGCTGAAGAAATATTAAAAGCATATGGGATAGGTTATGAATAGGAGGAAATCATGGGTTGGGTATATTTAGATGAAATAAAGGATAAAGAGAAAAGAAAAAAATTAGAGGAAAAATATGACCAACATATAAAAAAAGTAGAAGACAATAGAAAATCATACTTACAGAAAACAGGTTTAGACAAAATCTATAATAGAGATTATAGTAACTCACATGATGGATTTAATACAGCTGGTATGAATGACTTCGCGGTAAAGCCTTCCGTGTGGGAACAAGTGAAAACGACTGCAAGTAATATGCTAGGCAATGTAGGATATGGAATTGGAAATGGATTAATAGGATTTACTCAAAATGAAATGAGAAATCAAACTAGTTTTAAAACTCTAAAATCCTTAGGTGATACAATGTTAAATAATACATTGTTAGGATTACCAAAGGGACTAGGAAATTTAGGAAAATCCATAGATGCCACATTGAAGAAAAATGAAAATTATCAAAATGCCAAAAATATCCTAAATACAACAATAGAAAATAATAAGAATGCTATTATCAATCCAATAAATGAAAAATTACAAAAACAAGAAGATATAAATAATGAAAGAATAAGACAAAATACAATAGAAACAACAAATCCAATAGGAAGAAAGTTAGTAGAATTAGCTCCGTCAATTGGGCAAATGCTTCCATCAGCAATACCTGGAGCTGGAACATTATATTCAGTTGGCTCTGCTACAGATAGCTATTATGATGAAGCTAAAGCTAGAGGTATGAATGAAGAACAAGCTAGTACATATAGTCAACTTATGGGTGTGGTAGAAGGTTTAACAGAGCAAATTGGAGTCGGAAGATTTGTTAAAGGTGGAAAAGTTGCTAAGAGTAGTATGAGTAAAGCCTTCAGAGAGTTGGGAATAGGTATGACTGATAATTTTATACAAGAAGGAATAATTGAACCAATATCAGAATTAACTACTAAAGTGACAGCTGGTGACGAGTTCTTAAAACACGACTATAGAACAATAGAAGGGTGGAAAGAGTTAGGTTCAGATATGCTTAATTCAGCTATAGATGGTGCTTTAGTTGGAGGAATAGTAGGTAGTGCTTCTTTGGGGATTGGTAAAGCAAGTAATCTTGTTGATAAAATGAAAAAAGGCTATATTCCAACTTCAAGTGACGTACGAGAAACATTTAATGAAGCAAGAAAAAATGGTGTTGATGTAGATGGAATTATTCAAGAAGAATTAAAAAGCAGAATATCCCAACCAACAGAAAATACTAGACAAAATAAAAATCAAGTAGTAACTTCACAACAAGATATAGCTAATAAAATAAATGAAATAGTAAAAAATGATAAATATTTATCACCAGAAGATAAACAATCCATGATTTATGCTACAAATGATTTAGCATCAAAAAATCAATTAGATAATAATAATACATTAGATGCAATTAATCAAATTAAACAAATGTCACAATTATCACAAGAAAATAGCGACAAATTAGATATTGGTAAGAAATATTTATCTGGAAGAAAAGAGATATATAATAAGTATAGAAATATAACTAATTATGATAATGTCATTGTAGAGCAAGCAAAAGAAGTTATAGCTCCAAATAAACAAGGAAAAAGAACTAAAGACCAATGGTTAGATGTGGCTAAATATATAGGAACTAATATAGCAAATAGACCAAATTCAGAGATACAGAGAATTGCATATAAAAGTTGGCAAGAAGAAACTCCAAATAATACAGGAACATTAAACAGACAAGGACAGAAATATGTAAAATTTATGCCAGATGATTGGATAGATACTATATATGATTCTGTAGAAAAACAAAGACAAAAGAGTGGTTATGTTGCAAAGAATGATACAATTAATGCTTTAGATAACTTATATAAAGAATATATGAACAATCAAACAGCTCAAAATAATATTGATACATCATCTATGAATTTAATAGATAGTGCAAAAGCATATAATCTAAATGGCAATGACGAAACAATACAAAGTATAAATCAAAAATTACATGATAGAGGAATAACAAGCAGATTTGATGAAAATTTATTTAAAGATTCAAATGGAAAAGTTAGAACAGATGTTAATGCTTTATGGAGGAATACTATAGATGAAAAAGGAAATACGCAAAGAGAAGTGATATTTAATCCTAGAGCAGATACCAACAAAACACTGCAACAAGTATATATACATGAAATGTTACATGATATGACTGGAACAAAAGAATTTGAAGATTTGTCAAAATTGATACTAGATAAAAACAGCAATAGAGAAGGTTATAGTGAGGCAAGAAGTAATCTTGAAGAAATGTATTCACAAGTATATGATAAAAATAGCAAAGAATTTAAAAGTTTGATAAATGAAGAAGAGATAGCAGATACATTAGCACAAAAACTAGGAGACCAAGAGTTTATTAATTCTTTAAATAAAGAAAAGCCTAATGTATTTAAGAGAATATATAATTGGGTAGTAGATAAATTAAATAAATTCACAGGAAGTAAAAATGAAAAGATTTATTGGGAAGATGTAAAAAATAAATTTGAAAGTGCTTATAGACAAGAGTATCAAGGAAATAATAATAATATTCAAAGTAAACTTTCTTTTACAGGTAGAAATTCTAACAATACTAATACAGTTCATTTAGAGAGAGAGAAAGACAAAATAGTTGAAAATGCTTCAAATAAATTATATAATAACAGAAGAGGTGGAGTGAATGGAAAACAAGAAAATCAACAAAATGACAGACGAAGAGTTCAGGGACTTCTTGAAATATACGAAAAAGGGCAAAGAGATGAAAACACAGATTATGAAAAATTATACGGAATTAAAGCAAATGAACAAGTCACAGAAAAAGAAGTAAAAGAAAGCATTATAAAATATGCAAATAAATATCAAAAAAAGAATTTATCAGCAGATGAAAGGCAATTAAAAGACATAATTAATAACTTAAATGGAAATGTTGTTTTTTATGAATATGGAAAAGAAAATTATTTTCAAGGGTTATCTGATAAGAATACATTTTATATTGATACTAAAGGAAATGAAAATACTAAAAATATTTTCTATCATGAAATAGTTCATTTCTTGAGACAAAACAATAATGAAATATATGTTAAAGAAATTCAACCAATTGTAGATAAAATAGCTTATGATTTTGATTATCAAGAAGCTATTTTTAATTATGCTAAATCATCTGGTGACTTATTTAATGTAAATGATTTAAACGGAAGCAAACAAAAAATATTAGCAGAAGAAGTTATAGCTGACCAAGTAGCAAGTATATATGGAGATTTAAAAGCAGATTATGGAGTTCCTAAAAATTTGATAGATGATATAAAAAAATCAATGAATAAAATATTAAACAGAACATCAAATGGTGTTACTAATACTAGACAATCTATAGAACAACCAGGAGCATGGCAATCATTCCTAGAAAATCAAATAGGCCCAACAGGTAAAGGTAAAACAGTTCAAGAATTAAGATTACCTACAAAGGAAAACTGGGATATAGTTAAAAGTCAAAATATAATAAACCAAAACAATAAAGAAAGACTAAAAGACATAGGTATAACAGAAAATAATGACCTAATAACCAATAACAATGATGAAGACGTAGGAGAAGAAAAAATAGCTCAAATTTTAGAAGAAATGCCATCAAAAGAAAAAGAAAAAAGTAGAGTATTAGCTATATTTAAAGCTAATGTTTTTGACAAAGGAATTGTATTTGAAGAATTATCAAGAAAAACTAAAAATCGAGAGTTGCAAGGAAAATGGGATTATACTTTAACTGCTAGCGCTAGAGGTCAAAATGCAATTGGTATGCCTAGATATGAATTTGATAGTAAAACAAAGACTCAAAAATTGATAAGCAAAAGTTTAGAAAGCATAAGAGAAGAAGTTGGAAGTAATGCTACTGAATTTAATAAGTATATGTATCATCAATTAAATATAGATAGAATGACGTTAGAAGAAAGATTTGGTGGGGATACAGGACTGAATTATGAAAGGAAAAATCCTGTTAAGAATAAACCTGTTTTTTCAAATGAAATAACAGCTGAAATATCTAAAAAAATAGTAGATAAGTATGAGGAAAAGAACCCTAAGTTTAAAGAATGGGCAAAAGATGTTTATGATTTCCTAGATGCAAATACACAAGAATTAGTAAAGTCAGGAGTAATATCAGAAGATACTAGACAGCTATTTAAAGAAATGTATCCGCACTATGTTCCTATATCAAGAGTGAATAATAAAGGAAATGCAATAGCAGTACCTTTAGATACAAGGAAAACTGGAGTAAATAGTCCGATAAAAAGAGCTAAAGGTGGAAACCAAGATATTTTGCCATTATTTGAAACAATGGCAAATAGAACTTTGCAAACATATAGTTCAAGTGCTAGAAATAATTTTGGAGTAGAGTTATTACATACTTTGCAAACAGTTCAAACAGCAGAAAATATAGATGTGTCTAATATTATAGAAGAGCTTACTAATTCAGATAATAACGAATTACTAAAAGAAGGAAATAAAACAACTCCTCCAACTTTTACTGTTTTTGAAAATGGAGAAAAAGTTACTTTCGAAATAAGTAAAGATATGTTAGATGCCTTAAAACCTGTTAGTGAAGGCTTAGCAATCAAAATTAAAGCATTAAATAAAATTAGTAATTTTAGAAGAGGTGTTTTAACAGAATACAACCCTATATTTATGGTAACTAATTCGCTAAAAGATATTCAAGATATAGTTGGAAACTCGCAACATACTATAAAAACAATTTCTAAATTACCAGAAGCATATAGTCAGATAATAGACAAAGGCTATTGGTATAATGAGTATATACAGAATGGTGGAGAGCAAAATAGCTATTTTAACTCTAATGATGGTTCATTTGAAAATGATAGAAAAGTTAGTATGAGCAAGAATATAGCTACAATGCCACTTCGAGCAATTAGTAAAGTAAATAACATTATAGAGATGTCACCAAGACTAGCAGAATATATTGCAAGTAGAGAAGAAGGCCGAAGTGTAGAAACATCTATGCTAGATGCAGCAAGGGTAACAACGAATTTCAAAGCAGGAGGAAATGTTACAAAGTTTCTGAATAGAAATGGAGCAACATTCTTAAATGCTTCTGTTCAAGGAGCAATGCAACAAGTAAGAAATATTCAAGAAGCAAAAATAAAGGGCCTAAAGGGATGGACAGTTTTAGCTTGTAAGTATGCTGTTTCAGCTTTACCAGTTATATTATTAAATAACATTTTATGGAAGGACGATAAAGACTATCAAGAATTACAAGATTATGTTAAAGATAATTATTATTGTATAGCTAAATATGGTGATGGTAAATTTATACGAATACCAAAAGGAAGAACTACAGCCACTATTCAAAAAATAGTTTCAAATACCAGTGAATATTTAACAGAAGACAAACAAATAAATATAGACAATTTATCTAAAGACTTTTGGGAAGATTTACAATTTACTATGGATAATTTAGCACCTAATAATCCATTAGATAATAATATTATATCTCCAATTATACAAGCAGTAACAAATACAAGTTGGTATGGAGAAGATATTGTTCCAAGTAGATTACAAAATAAACCTGTGGTAGAACAATATGACGAATCTACAGATAAATTAAGTAAATGGTTAGGCGAAAAGTTAAATGTTAGTCCATATAAAATTAATTACTTATTAGATCAATACGGAGGTGGTATTAGTGATGTAGTATTACCAATGTTAACACCTCAAGCCGAAAATAATATTATAGAAGATAAATTTACAACAGATTCAGTAATGAAGAGTAAATATCCTGGTGAATTTTTTGAGAAAAACGAGAAATTAAATATTTTAGCTAATAGTGATAAAGCAAGTGATTTAGACAAAATTAAAAATAAATACATGGAAGATATCTCTGGAGAAATGAATAAATTGTATCAACAAAAAAGAAAAATTGAAAACTCAGATTTGAAAGATGAAACAAAGAAAGAACAGCTTAAAGCAGTACAAAAAGAAATAAATAATTTAGCTAAAAAAGGAGTAGAAGAAGTAGAATTTGCTAAAGTAAAAGATTTAACAGCAGAAGCAGGAGAAGAAAAATATTATAAATATCATGGTGAATGGACAAAGCTTGATGATGATGAAAAAGAAAAAACACAAAATATATCTTTAGAGTCATATGCAGATTTTAAAAACAAAATATATTATGAAACTCAAAGGCAAAAAGACTCCGGTGAACTAGAAGAAGATAAACAATTAAAAAATACTACGAAATCTAAGATATTATTAGATTCTAAATATTCAGATAAAGATAAATTAGAATTGTATAAGAATTATATATCCAGTACAGACAAAAAGGTATCAGTAGCAGTTGAAAAGTTAGGAATGCCTATAAATGTATATCTAGATTATAAAAGCAATAAGTTTGAAAATGATAAAGACGAAGATGGCGAAACAATTAGTGGAACTAAAAGGGATAAAGTTTATAATTATGTGAATAATTTAAAAGATGTTGACTTAATATATAAATCCTTAATAATAAAAATGTCAGATATTAATGATCCATATGCAGATAAAGCCATTGTAGATAATGTGAACAAAAATAAAGATATTAATAGTGAAGAAAGAATAGATATATTAAAAACTTTAGGATTTAAAGTTGACAAATATGGAAACGTTGAAAATTTAATTTTTATCCCTATACGTTCAAGAATAAAATAATATTGAAAATAGAAAATATTAGTGATATGATGTTTTAGGGGGATGAAATATGAAGAAAAAAGTCGTATTGATAATATTTGTGATAATTGCATTAATAAAACCGTGTTCATTAGCACACTCAGGAAGAACAGATGGATATGGTGGTCACTACAATCGTTCAACTGGAACATATCATTATCATACTGGAGCTTATTCTGGAGAATATACAGCACCTGTTGAAGAAGGTGGAATAAGAATAGATAAAAATAAATATGCGAGCCAAAGTAACTCAGAGACAAAATTAAAGGTGAATATGAATGATACTAGGGATTTTAATGCTATTACAGAAGAAAATGATAGATTAAAAACTGAGGTTGAAACAAAAAGAAACTCTATAAATAATATGAATAATAAAATAAAAGAACAGGAAGCTAAAATAGGAGAATTAGAAGATAGTAAAACATGGCTACATATAATATATATTACAATAATAATTATAATGCTTATTTATGGATATAAGCATTTAGAATAAATTTAGAGCACTTATTTAAGTGCTCTTTTATAATGGAGAAAAAATGAAAGATCAAGTAATAAGAAAAGTAAGTAGGCAAGATGGTGGAATACCACAAACAATACAACAATTAATTAGAAAATATAGTTTAGATACTATGTGGGATAATATACAGACAGGAACAATAAATGCAGATAGAATTAAGACTGGCAGTATAAATGCCAATTTAATTAAATCTGGAACCATGACAGCGGATAGAATTAAAGGTGGTACTTTAATTCTAGGTGGAGAAAATGATGTTAATGGTTCTATGCAAATAAAAGATGCATTTGGGAACAATTTAGTTTCAATTGGAGAAGAAGGAATAAAACTTGAAAATGGAACACAATTAATTACTGAAGATGGAATTTTAAGTGTTATACAGTTTGGTAAATATGAATGGGGAAAAGTTGGCTTTAGTGCAGACCCCTCAAGCAATACTATGTGGAAAATGACTTATAAAATTCCTGTATATATTCCAAAAGGATATACTATATTAGATGCAAGAGTTGTTTTAATGCACTCACCAATTAAATGGAGTGGATATGGAAAAAGTGGCTGGGGATATTGTAGAAATTTAAAATTATATAAAAATGAACAATCATCAGATTGGTATGAAGAATTGGTATTAGATTCTGAAGGATTTACTGATGAAGAATACTATACAAACGAAATAGAAAAAGCTTTTGGTAATAGTGGATTTTTGCCATCTGTTCCATCAAATGAACTGCATAAAGTTGAAACAGTTATTAGTAGCAATATTGCTAGACACTTAGTAACTGATAAACGTATTACACTTCAAATACATTCAGCTGATAATCCACCTGAGTTTAATATTGATGTAGGAGATGTGTATAGTTCAAAATGTTTAAATAACACAGGAAATTGCATAGCTTTATTAACAGTAATAGGTTTTTATAAAGGAGGTAAGTGATGGACATTGAATTTACTAGAGGTGATACTCAATTTTTTAAGTTTCAAATTAAAGATGGCGAAGGAAATCCAATCCAATTAACTAGCGAAGACAAAGTTTATTTTACAGTTAAGCAAAATGCTAATAGTGAATATATATTAATTCAAAAGAGATATTCAGATGACATTCAATATTCTGAAGGGTATTTTAATTTTGTTTTAAATTCAGAGGATACTTCCGATTTAGCTTATGGAACATACAATTATGATATAGAATTAAAATCGGGTGATTATGTTAAAACGTTGGGGCAAGGAACTATTACATTAACAGAAGAAATTACTTTTAGGAGTGATGAATAATATGAATGAAATAAATGATTTAATAAATTCAGATATAGAAACTAGAGAAATAACAGATTTAAGCAGTAGTGAATATGAGAATTATAGTGTTAGTGATTTAATCAATATTCCATTGATTGTTGGACCACAAGGACCACCAAATGTTTTAAGTATTGGAGAAGTAAAGACTGGAGAAAAGTCAGCTGTAGCTATAAGAGGAAATTCACCAAATCAAATCTTAGATTTTACTCTGGAAAAAGGTGATAAAGGAGAAATTGGAGAAAGTGGAGTATATATTGGAGATACTGAACCAATTGATGAAGTAATAAAAGTATGGTTGCAACCAGATGGTAAAGGGTCTAATATCTTGAAAATAAGAAATAGTGAAGGTGAATTTAAAGGTGTTTTAAGCATTAAAGGAGATCAAGGAATACCTGGAGAAAATGGAGCAAATGGAAGTCCAGGACCTGCTAACACACTAACAATAGGAACTGTTAAAAGTGGAGATACTCCAAGTGCAACAATAACAGGAGAATCTCCTAATCAAGTTTTAAATTTAATTTTAGTCAAAGGAGATAAAGGAGATGTCGGACCAGAAGGACAAGAAGGTCCACCAGGGACACCAGCAAAGAATTATATAATTAAAACTACTAGTAGAGTAGTAGAAACAGCAATAGAACAAAATACGAATTATGAAGTACCTACTTATGAAGTAGGTACTAATTCTTTGTCTGTTTATTTTGAAGGATCTAAATTAATAAAAGATTTAAATTACATAGAAATAGACACAACACATATACAATTCAAAGATTGGGAAGTACCAGTAGGAAGTAATTTAGAAATAATAACAAGAAGGGAGGAAAAATAATGAGTGAACCATTAATTTTAACCTTAAAAAAGGAATTAGAAAAAAGAAAAACAAATATGACAATAGAAACTAATGCAGATAGAAATTATAGTCATACTGGTGGAAATCAATATTTGCAAGAGCCAATACAATTTCAAGTAAGTAGAGGGAATGCAAATGAAAAGCTAACATTGACAACTAATGGAATAAAAATAGGAGCAGGAATAAATCACATAAATGTTAAAGGAACAGTTTCTGTACTGCATAAGGAAAGTGATGGACGTAATGCATTTATATACATAAGAAAAAATGGTATAAAAATGACAGAAATTCAACATAGATTACAAAATATGAATGAAGCTTATAATATGTCTACATTTTATAATTATATGGAAGTAAAAGAGGGAGATTTAATCCAATTGTATATAGCTTTAGATAATGCAAATTTTACAATTAAAGGTTTAAATAAAATATCTGCAACACAACTATATGTAGAAGTAGTAGACTAAGGAGGAGCTATGGAAAACAAAGAAGATAACTTCGAAATACAAGTTCTTACTAGATTAGCAGTAATTGAAAGTAAACTAGATGATTACAAAAAAATAGAAGATATAACATATAGAGCTTACAATAATGCTAAAGAAAATACAAAAGATATAAATAATATAAAAGAAAATATAACATCTTTAGAGAAAGACGTAGAAGCTATAAAAGAGCAACCAAGGCAAAGATGGTTTAATTTAGTAGGAAATATAATATCTATTGTAATAACAGCAATAGTAACATTTATATTAGCAAAAATAGGAATTTAATAAAGGAGTGATAATATGCTAAACAATAAAATTTATGACATATTAAAATATATAGCACAAATCGTGTTGCCAGCTTTAGCAACCCTGTATTTAGCATTAGCAGGTATATGGAATTTACCTTATGGAGAAGCAATATCTGGAACAGTAATGGCTATAGATACATTTTTAGGCGCAATCTTAATGCTTTCTAGCACGAAATATAATAAGAAGGGGGAATAGTATATGGCAACTAACATACCATTAACAGGAGATTTTAGAGTAACTTGTGAATTTAAAAGAAAAGGAAATTGGGCAGCAGGTTGGCATACGGGAATAGATTTAGTCGGAGATGAAAAGATCTATTCTAGCTGTAATGGAACTGTAACTAGAACTGGATGGGATAATTCTTATGGCAATTTTGTAGTTGTAAAAAACAATGAAGATGGTAGATACCATTGGTTTTGTCATTTGGCTAAAATTAATGTATCAAAAGGTACTAAAGTATCAAGAACTAGTGTAATAGGAGTTATGGGTTCGACTGGTAATTCTACAGGAAAGCATTTACATTTTGAAATAAGAAATGCAAGTAATAAATATGCAGACAATAGCAATCCAGCAGATTATATGGGAATACCAAATAGAGTGGGAAACTATAATAGTAAGAATTATCAAATAAGAAATTCTAACTCGAACGAGCTAAAAACATTAGCTAGAAATACTAATTTAAGAAGTGCACCAACAACAAGTGCTAGTAAAGTATTATATCTAGCTAATACAACATTATATGTGTTAGAAAAAAATGTAGCAAAAGCAGATGGATATACATGGGATAAAGTAAAAATAAGAGTAAATGGAAAAATAGGATATATGATAAATCAAAATTATAAATAATAAAGTTAGAAGAGGTGTAGTGTAATGTTTATGCTACACCTATTTTTGAGCATAATAAAACAGATAATTGACATTTAATAAAATTATGAATATAATATAGTAAATTAAAATATATTTAAAGTATATTTTAAAAAGGAGGAGATACTATGTATGGAAAATGGATGGAAGATATGCCAATTATTATAGATAACAATAAAGATGATGATAAAAAATAAGAACAGTAGCTATACTGTTCTTATTTTTGGATTTAAAATCTTTTCAATTTTATTTTTATATTTTTTTACTTTGTTATTTTTTTTATCCTCAATGGAACTATTTTTTATATATATTTTAGTCCATTCTTTATAAACTTCTATTACATTGGTATAATATTTATCACTGTTTGAAGAATTATTTCTCAAAGAAATTTCAACTACTAAAGTACGAACTGTTCTAAGGAACACTTGATGAAGTGATTGATAGATGTATATACCTCCGGCCGCCTGACTTGAAATATTCATACAAACTTGTTCTAAATCATTTAAAACATTATCTACCAAAGCCCAAAAATGAAATGGAAAATTAGAATTGTCTAGCCTAAATAAGTTAATAGCTTCATCTGTTGAATAATGCTTTAAGGCCTGGCGATTATTTTTCTTTTTAATTTTTTTTACTTGTTTATTAGAAATTCCTTTTATAGTTATTCTTTTTTCTAGTAATGAATAATATATGTCATCAAAATTAATTGAGTCTTCAAGCTTTTTATACTTTAATGGAAAATTATAATCATTATAAATTTTTCTAATTTCTTCTATATTAAAGTTTTTAAATAAACTATAATTTTTTTGCTGCAATTCAAGTAGCGTACCAATAGGCGATAATTTATAAACAGTATTTACTATATCACATTTTAACAATAAATCATTTGAAAACTGTTTTGCTATTTCGCTTGCTTTTTCTTGCTGTTTTCTCAAAATGTTTTTATGATATTGGTACATAGACCAAATAGCTGTAATGATAAGACCAATAGCAGTAAACCATATTCCCCAATTATCAAGTGAGATTCCAGCAATAAGTACTTCTTGGCTTTCGACAGTGGATGGATTTATTATTGTACAACTACTTAAAAAAAGGCAAGATAAAAATAAGATAATAATAAGTAAAATAATACAAAATAAATGACTAATAATATATTGAATGTATTTTCCAAAATTTTTTAAATGTCTAAAATTTTCTTCAAAAAAATTTTTCATCTTTCAACGTCCCCTTTTTTATAAAGTAATAAATAGATTATAGAAAGATTTAATAAAAATGTCAAATTAAATTTCCATTCGACAAATTTCTTACGACAAAGTAAACATAAAATGTTATACTATCAATAAGGAGATGATAGTATGAAAGAAATGTATATTAAATCTCTACGAATGATAAAAGAATTAAATATAAAAAATAAAAAGGAGTATAGAAAATTAGTAAGAAATTATTTAATTTTAAATTTTGAAAGTCTAAAATATATGAGTCAAACAAAAAGCTTTAGAAAAATTAAAAAAATGGCTAAAAGTACGTAAATTTAGCCATATAATTACTCTAAATACAAATAAAAATGTCTTAGAATTGATTCTCATGAAAGCCAATTTGTATCTTTAAATAGCAAGTTTTACGATGAAAATTTTAATGCAACATTTAATGCAACGCCAAGAAAAAGTTGTAAAAAACGAAGTAAAAATATAAAAAACATAAAAATTCATAATCTTTCAAAAGTGCTTTAAATAGTATAGTATAAAAAATAATAAAAATAGAAGTGAAGATAGAGCAAGGCTAATCCTTACCATCTCCACCATTTAAAGCACAAAACTAACAAAAAACAGTATTAGTTTAATACTGTTAAAACAAACCTAGAACCTGTAAAAGAGTTCTAGGTTATTTCTTTAAGTGATCTTAAAATATAAATTAAATAATTGTATAATATAAAGATAAATGCTATAATCAAAATGAAAATTAATATATAATTAAGAATGGAGGAAAAATATCTTTAATAAGTGTAAATAATTTAACATTTGAATACAATGAAAGTTATAAAAAATATTCGAAAATGTATTATTTAATATAGATACTAATGCTATTTGGAGGAATAATATCTATTGTAGCATTAATAATTGCATTAGTAACATTTTTTATTATAGAAGAATTTTACTTACAAATTGTAAGTTTTGTAATAGCTGGAATATTTGCAGTTATTGGAATAATATTAGATTTAGCAGGAGAAATAATTTTAGCTAAGAACTATAAAGAATATAATAAATAAACTATTTAAGATAGAGCACTTAATGTGGTTGTAGATAAAATGAACTTAGGAAATAATTTGTTTCAGACAATAAAAGAGGCAGGACTACAACAGGAAGCAGTTACTTAAAAAGAAACTAAAATAATTGGACAAAAGCATGAAGACTAAATAAATGGAGAATTAAATGGAAAAAAGAGATTTAT
>ENA-OPXX01000846-OPXX01000846.1-human-gut-metagenome-genome-assembly--contig:-NODE-846-length-25210-cov-10.226555_pt1 | contig 25210 bp, 28 predicted proteins | sample MGYA00241771_ERZ502046 | MGnify/ENA primary metagenome ERZ502046 (study PRJEB25962, sample SAMEA2042006) | human gut metagenome | biome: human gut; feature: human-associated habitat; material: faeces...
TCCTATTCTGCATTGCTAAGCTATATGCGTATCCCCACTAAATTTCTACTGAGCCCTTTTACTCTTAAAAGTTCACCCTGTTCTTCAGATAACTTCCGGAAGTGCCCTTTATGTATCAGCCTTTCCAACGGCTTACCAAGTCCCGACAAAGGGTAAAAAAAGATCAAAGTGTTTTTAAAAAAGCTCGTTATCTTTTTAAAAAAGCTCCTTTTCTTTTTTTAAAAGACCATTATCTTTTTGAGAAAGCTCTTGCTCTTTTTACAAAACGTCTTTGTCTTTTTGGAAGTACATAATTTCACGTTAGTACGTATGAGCCTGTACGGACGTATGCGCAGCCTTACACATACGTATGTGAAGCTCCATGCGGACGTACGTGTAAAAGCATGCTTTCCGACATGGAATGAAGCAAGCCTTCTCTATTTTACGGGTAATTCCCAAAAAGGCATTGAAATCTTTAAAAAAGAATCATATTACCCTGAAAACAAGCACTTTGCCGTGTACATGAATAATAAACCGATTGCCGATAGCTTCATTCAATGTCCCCTGCCACCAATTCGTAAAAGCAGAAAGAGGATAAACCAAGCCGTCTGCCGAAAGTTCCGTAGCCCCCATATTAAAAACAGAAACCTGTTGAGTCGGAAAAGATTCAAACACGCTATCTTCTTTAATAGGTATAAACAGCCCATAATCAGTCAACATCCTCACTTCTGCCTGCTCCATATAGTCAGCAAGCAGACTGATGTTTCCCAAAGTATGATCTTCCCGCTTACCGGTAGCCCCCATAATCGTAATATCCCGCCTTCCCTGAGACAGACAGAAACGAAATGCCTTACTCAAATCATTCGTATCCTGCTCCGTTTCACGATGAATGAGATGAACATAGCGTTCCTTTATCTCCGGCAATAACGAATCACCATCACCCACAATAGCAGCCGGCATCTTCCCAAAGCGAAGATATGTGTTGACCGCCCCGTCACAACAAACCACATAAGGACACTCCCTCAACCATTCCTTAGCCAAAGAAGAAGAAGGGAAGTCTCCATCTGCCAATATAATAGTTTGAGGTATATTTATTTGTTCCGGTAATTTATATTCTTTCATTCTGTTACATTCATTAATTGTTTCCACCTTAGATACCCCCCAAAAGCTATCACGGCATAAAGTCCATAAAGAAAGGAAGTAAAATAAAGATCTTTATAAAGATATAACCCGCAAGATATAACATCTACAACAAGCCACACCAACCATTGCTCCACATATTTATGTGCCAACATCCACATAGCTATAATACTTAAAGCTGTAGTAAAACTATCCCACCATGGTATTGTACTGTCTGTATACGTTGCCAATATCCCACCTATCAACGCAAACACAAGGCATAGAACAACAAACAAAGGCATAAACAACTTGCGAGGAGTAAAAGTAATCAATTTCTCCTGCCTGCCGGGAACATGCCTCAACCATACCCACCAGCCATAGATACCCGCCAGCAAATAATAAACACTGATACCCGAATCTGCATACAGCCCCACCTGATAGTACACAACTATATAAATGGCAGGCATAATGACACTCACAGGCCACAACCAAATGCTTGCCTTGTACTCAAACCACAAATAAAGCAGCCCGACAAGAGTACCCACTATTTCAAGATAATTCATCTTCCGTTCATTTTCATATTAAATCCAAATGCAAAAGTAACGAATAACTCATACACCTTACCATTTTTTTATCTATCTTTGTCCACTAATTAAAGAAATATCAAAAAGAGTAAAAGATATGCTTACTATTAAACAAATTACCGACAACACGGAAGGAGTTATCCGCGGATTGGAAAAAAAGCACTTCAAAGATGCAAAAGCAACCATTGAACAAGTGCTTGCATTTAATGATAAAAGACGTAATACACAGAATCAATTAGATAAAAATCTGGCAGAGGTCAACTCTATCTCGAAATCTATCGGTCTGCTCATGAAAGAAGGCAAAAAGGAGGAAGCAGAAACAGCTAAAGCACGCGTTGCTGAAATCAAAGAAATCAGCAAAACCCTGCAAGCCGAAATGGACCAAGCTCAAGAAGACATGACCAATCTGCTCTATACCATCCCCAATGTTCCCTATGATGAAGTACCCGAAGGCTTTGGGGCCGAAGATAACGTAGTGGAAAAGATGGGAGGTATGGAAACCGAGCTCCCTAAAGATGCACTTCCCCATTGGGAACTTGCCAAGAAATATGACTTAATCGATTTTGACTTGGGCGTAAAAATTACCGGCGCCGGTTTTCCTGTATATAAGGGTAAAGGAGCACGCTTGCAACGCGCACTCATAAACTTCTTCCTTGACGAAGCACGTGCTTCCGGTTATGACGAAATTATGCCTCCGACGGTTGTCAACACCGCCTCCGGTTATGGAACCGGACAATTGCCTGACAAAGAAGGACAGATGTATCACTGCGAAGTAGATGATTTATATTTGATTCCCACTGCCGAAGTGCCTGTGACAAACATCTATCGCGATGTTATTTTGGATGAAAAGCAATTGCCTATCAAAAATTGTGCATACACTCAATGTTTCCGTCGTGAAGCCGGCTCATACGGTAAAGATGTTCGCGGTCTGAACCGCTTGCACGAATTCTCCAAAGTAGAATTAGTCCGCATTGACAAGCCCGAACATTCCAAACAATCACATCAGGAAATGCTGAATCACGTAGAAGGTCTATTACAAAAGCTGGAACTCCCCTATCGTATTCTCCGTCTTTGTGGCGGTGATATGAGTTTTACAGCTGCTCTTTGCTTCGATTTTGAAGTATATTCGGAAGCACAGAAACGCTGGTTGGAAGTCAGCTCCGTTTCAAACTTCGACACATATCAGGCTAACCGTCTGAAATGCCGCTATCGCAACGCAGACAAGAAAACCGAACTTTGCCATACATTGAACGGTTCAGCATTGGCATTGCCGCGCATCGTTGCTGCACTGCTTGAAAACAATCAGACTCCCGAAGGAATCCGTATCCCCAAAGCATTGGTTCCCTATTGTGGATTTGACATGATTGACTGATATACTATGGTGTAATCGGTTACAAATTTCATATACAATAACAAGACTTAGTCATATAGCATAAGCCACCCATATAAAAGGGTGGCTTTTCTTTTGTCGTTAAAAAATATAATCATAACTTTGCAAACAATTATCAAATTGATATCCAAGCAAGAAGAACAACTAACTTATAGTATAGCAAAATGAATAAGATTATTTCAAAAGAACATTTCTCAGAAAAGGTCTTTAAGCTGGTGATAGAGGCTCCTCTTATTGCAAAGTCTCGCAAAGCAGGACACTTTGTAATCGTCCGTGTAGGCGAAAAAGGCGAACGTATGCCGCTGACCATAGCCGGTGCAGACCCCATAAAAGGAACCATCACATTGGTAGTGCAAGAGGTAGGACTCTCCTCTACCCGTCTTTGCGAACTGAATGAGGGTGATTACATCACTGATGTTGTAGGTCCATTGGGAAAAGCTACCCACATCGAAAACTTCGGAACCGTAGTTTGTGCCGGAGGAGGAGTCGGCGTTGCCCCAATGCTTCCTATTGTCCAAGCATTAAAAGCCGCCGGAAACCGTGTCATCACCGTATTGGCAGGACGCAGCAAAGAACTGATTATTCTCGAAAAAGAAATGCGTGAAAGTTCTGACGAAGTAATCATTATGACAGACGACGGCTCATATGGTCGTAAAGGACTGGTGACAGAAGGTGTAGAAGAAGTGATAAAACGCGAAAAAGTAAACAAATGCTTCGCCATCGGTCCCGCCATCATGATGAAATTTGTCTGCCTGCTGACTAAGAAATATGAAATACCTACCGATGTATCTCTGAACACCATCATGGTGGACGGAACAGGTATGTGTGGCGCATGCCGCATCACCGTGGGAGGCAAAACACGCTTCGTATGCGTGGATGGTCCTGAATTTGACGGACATCAAGTGGATTTCGATGAAATGCTAAAACGTATGGGAGCTTTCAAAGAGATTGAAAGGGAAGAAATTCATAAACTGGATACAGACAAACAACCCGAAACTTGCGAAGCGACCAAGGAACTTGATGGACGTGATGCCCCTTGGCGTACAGAGTTGCGCAAAGCGATGAAACCCAAAGAACGCATGGCCATTCCCCGTGTCAAGATGAATGAGCTGGATGCAGAATACCGTTCGCATAGCCGTAAAGAAGAAGTAAACTTGGGACTGAACGAAGAACAAGCCATAACGGAAGCCAAGCGTTGTCTGGATTGCCCCAACCCGACTTGCATGAATGGCTGCCCGGTAGGAATCAATATTCCTAAATTCATTAAAAACATCGAACGCGGAGAATTCCTCGAAGCTGCAAAGACTCTGAAAGAGACCAGTGCTCTGCCGGCTGTATGTGGTCGCGTTTGTCCACAAGAAAAACAATGCGAATCGCAATGTACACATTTGAAAGCCGGACACGAAGCTGTTGCCATTGGTTACTTGGAACGTTTTGCAGCTGATTACGAACGTGAAAGCGGGCAAATATCCGTCCCACACATAGCAGAAAAAAACGGTATCAAGATAGCCGTCATCGGTTCAGGTCCTGCAGGACTTTCCTTTGCCGGAGATATGGCCAAGCTGGGCTATGAAGTAACTGTATTCGAAGCATTACATGAAATCGGCGGCGTATTGAAATACGGCATCCCTGAATTCCGCCTGCCCAACAAGATTGTAGATGTGGAAATCAATAACTTGGCAAAGATGGGTGTCACCTTTATGAAAGATTGCATTGTAGGCAAAACCATCAGTGTGGAAGATTTGGAAGCCGAAGGTTTCAAAGGTATATTTGTCGCATCAGGCGCCGGCCTGCCCAACTTCATGAACATTCCGGGGGAAAACTCCATCAACATCATGTCTTCCAATGAATACCTGACCCGTGTAAATCTGATGGATGCAGCCAGCGATGATTCTGATACTCCGGTGGTATTTGGAAAGAATGTAGCCGTTATCGGTGGAGGCAACACTGCCATGGACTCTGTCCGCACCGCCCGCCGTTTGGGAGCAGAGCGCGCCATGATTATTTACCGCCGTTCAGAGGAAGAAATGCCGGCACGTTTGGAAGAAGTAAAACACGCCAAGGAAGAAGGAGTGGAATTCATGACTCTCCACAACCCCATTGAGTACATCGCTGACGAAAAAGGGCGCGTCAAACAAGTAGTATTGCAAAAGATGGAATTGGGTGAACCAGATGCTTCGGGTCGCCGCAGTCCTGTAGCCATTCCGGGAGCAACAGAAACCATCGATATAGACATGGCTATTGTCAGTGTGGGCGTATCTCCCAACCCGATCGTTCCCAGCTCTATCAAAGGATTGGAATTGGGACGTAAAGGAACTATCGCTGTAAACGATAATATGCAATCATCCATCCCGACTATCTATGCCGGTGGAGATATCGTTCGCGGAGGAGCAACGGTGATTCTGGCAATGGGCGACGGACGCAGAGCCGCTGCCGCCATGCATGCACAATTAACTCAGCAGAAATAACAGATACATTAGACACAGAAGACACGGATTTGCATGAACTTATTCTCCATTCCGTGAAATCTGTGTCTAATCATAACATATACCATCATTAACTAAATAATTCTTAAACATTCCGGGTAATAAACAAATAATAACGCTGATTTAACCGGTATTATAGCTACTCCTAGTTACTTTTGCCAACATATAATCACGTATAAAGAGAAAACAAATGACCCAAAGGGTAAGTCTCAGCATATTACTCTGTACCTTAGCGGCACTGACAGCACAAGCACAATGGAGCAAACAGGATTCTCTCCGTTTACAGCAATTGTTAAATGGAGAGGAAGAATTAATCATCAACAAAGAAGCTGTAAAATCAATTCATTTTGACTTTAAACCGACTAAGGATGCCATCCAAGGAAGTCCGATGATATCTCAAGACAAACCATGGATGAAATTTCTAGATGCCTTACCCAAAAACTTTGGAGATACCACCCAATGGATAAAACCCCAATATGTTCGCTTTACCCCTTACACCCCCTATACAAGATGGGATGAAGACCCGGTAAATGATCCGATTATCACCAATGAGAAAGAACTGAAAATATCCATGGTGTTAAATGTAAACAGCGCAATCAAATATGATGTAAGGGAACAACATGTTATACTTACCGGCAAAAATAACAATGCCATTCAAGTCAGCGTAGGAGCAACATATACTTTCGATGCCGAAAAATTACTTTATGAAAACCTTACCACACGAGGACGTGCCATCAAACGCAACCGCAAACATGCCAATGCCTGGAAAAGCTATATGGACTATATACCAACCCTGCAGGATACCGTAAAGAAAGACACTACCCTAATGATGGAACTTCTGCGTAAACAAGCCGAAAGGCTCTACCCGGGAGTAGTGGAATCTTCTGACTCACTACTTCTTAAAAACAAAGTAAACGGCCAAAACCAGACAAAGGAAAGCCGCTAAATGATTCCACTTCAGTTCCGTTTTAAAAGCCCAAACTGAAAATAGAGTAAACACGGCTAACGTAATCACTTCTTGTATTACTTTTAACTGCATGATATCAAACGGCCCTCCGTTATCGCGAAAGCCTAAACGATTGGCAGGCACCTGAAGACAATACTCAAAAAAAGCAACCGCCCAACTAAAAGCAATCACGCCAATCAATGGAAGTGCCGCAAACCAACTGAATTCCTGTTTCATCTTTAAATGCCCATACCATGCAAAAGTCATGAACACATTCGAAAAAATCAATAAAACGATTGAATAAATACCTTGAGATACCATTTTGTTCTTAATCTATTTTATCAGGAAGTAAATCCTCCTGTATGTTTGTCATACTTCCCCATAAGCTATAACGTGCCTCGGGATTCAATTTCTCTAAAGATTTCAACACCTCTTTCATGTCCGAACGATTTGACTGGCTTTCGTAAGGACAATTCTTTATCTGCCGACGATACCCCCGAACACGAGCCATATCTGACAAATCAGACTCATGCACCAAGCACATGGGACGAATGATAGTCATGTCAAACTTACGCATCACCAACCGAGGCGGCATAGTTCCAAATGCCCCTTGAAAAGTGATATTCATCAACAATGTTTCCAAAATATCATCCATGTGATGCCCCAATGCTATCTTAGTACATCCATGCTCTTTAGCAACTGTGAAAAGAGCCTTCCTCCGATTCCACGAACAAAGGAAGCACGGAGATTTACGAGTATCAGTTGACAAATCGAACGATGTTTCAAAATACACAAATGGCACTCCCAAACCCTCAGCATAATTCTTCAAGTATTCCAAATCGGACTGATAAGGAATATTCGTCATGCCAATGTGTACTGCCATAACCGTAAAACGTGGTTTTAAGATACGAGAACGTTTTGCCAACAATTCCAATAACGCCAACGAATCTTTACCTCCGGACAAACCAACCAATATCTTATCTCCATCTTCAATAAGACGATATTTCACCATCCCCTTGTTAAAGCGTTGCTCCACACGGCGCATTATTTTATCTTCTTCCGTAAATTGTGCCATATCTGTTTTTAGAAATCGGGCACAAAAATACATGAAAAGAATGATTTATGGAAGATTTCATAAAATAGAATGAAGTAAAGTGGCATAATTCCAATAAATATTGTATTTTTGAATTTAGAATAGTACAAATATTGCAGATAAAATGATACGCAAAAGATACATAGCCTGCCTGTTTGCCTTGGGGCTGACGAGCAGCATGATGGCGCAAAACCTCGAACAAGCTAAAAAACTTTTCCTTGAAGGAGAATTTGAAAAGGCCAAACCTGTGTTTCAGAGTTTGGTGAAAAAGGCCCCATCCAATGCCAATTATAATTATTGGTATGGTGCTTGCTGCTATGAAACCGGAGAAAAAGTTGAAGCACAACCCTATCTGGAGAAAAGTGCGGCACGCAAAGTGATTGATGCATTCAAATATCTGGGAAAGCTATATTATGATATGTACCGCTTCGAAGATGCAGTGGACAACTACGAGCAACATATCGAATGGCTGGAAAAGAAAAAACGACCAACCGAAGCAGCTGAATCCGAATTAGAAATTATCAAACAGGGCGCACGCATGATTAAGGGTGTGGAAGACGTAGCCGTAATAGATAGCTTTGTGGTAGACAAGAACGAATTTCTGAAAGCATATAAAGTGAGTCGTGAATCAGGTACTTTACATCAAGACAACTCCATCGCAGGCACTATTTACCAGTCAGAAATGGGTAATAAAATAATTTATGGTGATCAAAACCCTGATGGAAAAATGCAACTTTACTCACGCATAAAGCTGATAAATAATTGGAGCGATCCGGAACCTTTAAATACCCTGAATGAACAGGGAAATGTCAACTACCCCTATCTGATGGCAGACGGAGTAACACTATATTATGCTTCTGATGGAGAAGGCTCGTTGGGTGGATATGACATATTTGTTACTCGCTATGACTCAGAAAGTAGTAGCTACTTACGACCGGATAATATTGGAATGCCCTTTAATTCACCGGCCAATGACTATATGTATGTCATTGATGAATTAAATAATTTAGGATGGTTTGCATCCGACCGCTATCAACCTGAAGACAAGGTCTGTATTTATATTTTTGTTCCAAATGAAACGAAGGTAGTATACGATTATGAAAATACTGACCCGACAACACTTAAAGAGGCAGCTAGCTTGCGTTCTATCCGAACCACTTGGAAAGATACAGATAAAGTACGTATTGCCAAACAAAAGTTAGCTGCCCTGATATATGCCAAAGATACGGAAAAAAAGGAAGGAGACTTTTTATTTATAATAGATGATTCCACTGTCTATCACACTCTCAATGATTTCCGCTCCACCCCTGCACGAGCCGCATACCAACAAGTGATGCAGAAGCAAAAAGATTATGATATGCTCTCCAAAAATCTTGAAGAGAAACGAGAGCAATATGCTCAAAGCAATCGTTCACAAAAGAAAGCCCTCGCTCCCGGCATACTTGACTTAGAAAAACGGACCGAACAGCTTTTGAAAGAAATTGAAAAGCTTACTCTGAACGTACGAAACGAAGAGATAAAGAAATTAAAACACTAATACAAGCTAAAATGGAAGCACTTATTATCATCGCTCTAATATTGGCCGGTCTACTTCTCTTTATTGTAGAAGTATTCCTTATTCCAGGTATTAGTATTGCCGGAATAGCGTCAGTTATTTGTATCTTGTATGCTAATTATTATGCCTTTTCCGCTTTAGGGCCGGAAGCAGGCTTTCTTACACTGGCAGTTTCAGCTGTGGGATGTATCGGTATCACCGCGTGGTTTATGCATTCCAAGACAATGGATAAACTATCTTTAAAGAAAAGCCTCGACTATAAAATCAACCCATTGAAAGGATTGAATATTAAAGTCGGTAACAAAGGTATCACAGTTACTCGTCTAGCCTTGATCGGTAATGCTGAGATAAGCGGACATATTATAGAAGTCCGTTCTGCCGACGGACTGATAGATGAAAAAACACCTATCTATGTAGAGCGTATCGTAGAAAATACGGTCATTGTACGTAAACTCAAATAACATAAATATTCACACTAAAATACGAATTACCATGATTGAACCCAACTATCTTCCCTTCATTCTCATTGGAGGTGGAATTATTTTTGTAATATTATTTTTTCATTATGTACCATTCTTCCTTTGGCTTTCAGCCAAAGTATCAGGTGTACGCATCTCATTGATACAGTTATTCTTAATGCGCATCCGAAATGTCCCGCCATACGTCATCGTCCCGGCAATGATTGAAGCGCATAAAGCCGGTTTGAGCACTATCACTCGCGACGAGCTGGAAGCACACTATATGGCAGGCGGACACGTAGAAAAAGTGGTACACGCATTGGTTTCCGCTTCTAAAGCTAACATCGAACTTTCTTTTCAAATGGCAACAGGAATTGACTTGGCAGGTCGTGATGTATTTGAAGCCGTGCAAATGTCTGTCAATCCGAAAGTAATTGACACTCCTCCTGTTACTGCCGTAGCAAAAGATGGTATCCAATTGATAGCCAAGGCACGCGTTACCGTACGCGCTAATATACGTCAATTAGTAGGTGGCGCAGGAGAAGACACCATTTTGGCACGTGTAGGCGAAGGTATCGTATCCTCTATCGGATCGTCCGAGAACCACAAATCGGTATTGGAGAATCCGGATTCAATCTCCAAACTGGTACTCCGCAAAGGCTTGGATGCCGGAACAGCTTTTGAAATTCTATCAATCGATATTGCGGATATAGATATAGGTAGAAACATCGGTGCAGCCTTGCAAATTGATCAAGCTAATGCAGACAAAAATATCGCACAAGCCAAGGCTGAGGAACGTCGTGCCATGGCAGTCGCACTGGAACAGGAAATGAAAGCGAAAGCCGAAGAAGCACGCGCCAACGTAATCCAAGCAGAAGCTGAAGTACCCAAAGCCATGGCTGAAGCATTTCGTAGTGGCAATCTAGGCATCATGGATTATTATCGTATGAAAAATATACAGGCAGATACCTCCATGCGCGAAAATATTGCAAAACCCGAAACAAGTTTCGGCAATGAACCGTTAAGCAAATAATAACTTAGGACGTACTGATTATATCTACCATAGAAGCAAGCTCTCATGAAGTTACCCGATATTCCGAAAAGATATCAAATGTATGCATCCATAGATCTTCTTCTATTATTTTGAAAAAATATTTATTATAAAAACAATTAAAAGCAATGGCCATGAAAAAATATTATGCCGAATCTGAATTGATTATCAATCCTGATGGTTCTATTTTTCACCTTCATGTAAAGCCGGAACAACTAGCAGATAAAATAATTCTTGTGGGTGACCCGGGTCGTGTAGCTTTAGTAGCTTCCCATTTCGACACCATAGAGTGTGAAGTAGAAAGTCGTGAGTTTAAGACCATTACCGGAACCTATAAAGATAAACGTATTACGGTAGTTTCTACAGGTATTGGCTGCGACAATATAGATATCGTAATGAACGAATTGGATGCTTTGGCTAATATCGATTTTAAAAGCCGTTATGAGAAAGATAAGTTACGCCAACTGCAACTAGTACGCATAGGTACTTGTGGAGGTTTGCAACCTTATACTCCTGTAGGTACATATATCTGTTCAGAAAAGTCTATCGGTTTTGATGGATTGCTTAATTTTTATGCCGGCCGTAATGAAGTATGTGATCTCAAAATGGAACAAGCATTCATCAATTATATGGGTTGGGAAGGCAATGTATGCATCGCACATCCTTACGTTATTAATGCAGACAAAGAACTCATTGACCGCATCGCACAAAATGATATGATTCGCGGGGTAACTATCGCAGCCGGAGGCTTCTTTGGACCACAAGGACGGGAGCTCCGTATCCCTTTGGCCGATCCCAAACAAAATGAGAAAATTGAACAATTTGAATATGAGGGGTACCATATCACTAACTTCGAAATGGAAAGTTCTGCACTTGCAGGGCTTGCACGCTTAATGGGTCACAAAGCGATGACTGTATGTATGGTTATTGCTAACCGATTAATAAAGGAAGCCAACACAGGATATAAAAATTCTATTGACGAACTGATAAAAAAAGTTTTAGAACGAATATAATCACTACAGATGGAAGCCAATTTCAAACAAACAACTACTGATAAAGAAGAACGCTACAGCCTCTTCCTACCCCAATTCGAGCTTCTAATTTCGAACGAAAAGGAAGAAGTTAGTGTTCTTGCCAATGCCTGTGCCGCCCTTCATGAAGCCTTTGGTTTTTTTTGGGTAGGTTTCTATCTAGTCAAAAATGATAAACTCATTCTCGGTCCTTTTCAAGGAAGTGTCGCTTGTTACCATATCCGCAAAGGAAAAGGAGTATGCGGAACTTCATGGGCTGAATCTCGTACACTGATAGTACCTGATGTGGAACAATTCCCCGGACACATTGCATGCAGCTCCCTCTCCCGTTCCGAAATAGTAGTCCCTATCCTTGCTGATGGACAAGTAAAAGGAGTGTTGGACATTGATAGCGACGTATTAAACTCTTTTAATGAAATAGACCGCTACTACTTGGAAAAAGTAGCTGCCGTCATAGCTAAAACATTGTACTATTAAGATGAAAATGATAAACCAAGATACTATCTGTGCAATTGCCACCGCTCAAGGAGGAGCCATCGGAATTATCCGTGTATCCGGTCCTAGAGCTATTGAAATAACTTCACACCTATTTATCCCTATACAAGGAAAACCATTAACCGAGCGAAAGCCTTATACTCTTACTTTCGGAAAAATCCTTTCTCCACAAGGAGAAGTTATCGACGAAGTATTGGTTTCTTTATTCCGTGCCCCCCATTCTTATACCGGTGAAGACAGCACAGAAATCATGTGTCATGGTTCATCCTATATTTTACAACAAGTAATACAACTCCTCATCCAGAGCGGATGCCGATCCGCATTGCCTGGTGAGTACACCCAACGTGCTTTTCTGAACGGAAAGATGGACTTGAGCCAAGCCGAAGCCGTAGCTGATTTAATCGCTTCTTCTTCTGCTGCAAGTCATCGTTTGGCAATGAGCCAAATGCGCGGTGGATTCAGTAAAGAACTTGCCGAACTACGTAATCAGTTGCTACACTTCACTTCGTTAATGGAGTTGGAACTGGACTTTAGCGACCATGAAGAATTGGAGTTCGCCAACCGCAGTGAACTGAACGAACTCGCTGCCCATATCGAACAAGTCATTGCACGATTAGCACACTCTTTCAGCGTAGGAAATGCCATCAAAAACGGTATTCCGGTAGCGATTATCGGAGAAACGAACGTTGGAAAATCCACTTTATTGAATGCATTGCTAAATGAAGAAAAAGCCATTGTAAGCGATATCCATGGAACCACCCGCGATGTGATAGAGGATACAATAAATTTACAAGGCATTACCTTCCGGTTCATTGACACCGCAGGCATCCGTCAGACATCCGATACCATTGAAAGTCTAGGGATAAAGCGCACTTTTAAAAAAATGGAACAATCCCATATCATTTTATGGATGATAGACTCTACAGATGTCAAAGGGCGGCTCGAAGAGTTACAAACCGAAATTCTTCCGCATTGCCAAAGTAAGAAACTGATTATTCTGTTCAATAAATCAGAATTGTTACTGCCCATACAAAAAGAAGAACTAGCAACTATGTTTGCCAATATTGAAACGGAGAAGTTATTTATTTCCGCCAAGAAACGAGAAAACATAACCACTTTGGAAGAGAAATTAGTGCAAGCAGCTACTTTGCCGGAAATCAGTCTTAATGATATTATTATCACAAATGCAAGACATTACGAAGCATTAGTCCAAGCCCTGAACTCCATTCATAGAGTACAGGAAGGATTACAATCGGATCTACCAGGAGATTTGGTAAGCGAGGATTTAAGACAATGTATCTTCCATCTTTCAGATATTGTGGGAGATGTAACTAATGATGAAGTGCTTGAAAATATATTTAAAAACTTCTGCATCGGTAAGTAGTCAACTATCTGACTATCAGATAGTTACATGATTAAAAACCTATAATTTTCTGATAGAAAATGACTTATATAGATGGAAAATAAGCTGTTTTGAGAACCATATTTTCTCTTTTTAGCATATGTTTTCCTCATTTTTGTCCCCAGTTTGTCCTCTATAGTGGCATCGGGGGACAAAATTATGTCCCCCGATGTATTTTTGAGATTTTCTCTATAAAATCTGTCAAAATCATAAATATTTGATATCTGAATAATATTTTTTTATTTCTCAGCCTCAAACATATTCAAATTTTATAACGCTGATAAACAAATATATACATTAAAAATATTCGGGTCAGAAATTACGACAGATGATATTCTATTATAGAAACAAATAACATTCTATTGAAATATTTATTTTTACTTTTATATAAGTCAGCATCTACGGTTCCAAGTTTAAAAAGAGACATTCATTAAATGTCCCTTAAATGTAATCATTAAAGTTTCAAACTCAACTGGAGTTAATCCGGTACTGCAAGGGGTGCGAAGAATATTGCAACAATCTTTTTATACTTCAAAGATATTCCAAAGAGAGCTTTAATCAATTATTAGATATAAACTCTAATAAGATATGGCTTAGATGTTCTTATAACAATCTTAATGATAATACTATCAAATAAAAAAGCCCTCTTTTAAAAGAGGGCATAGGATATCAAGCACACCTGAAGAAGAAGGTTTATAAGGAATACTCTCTTTATCCTGCATAACGAAGATACTAATTTTATATAAATAAAGCTATTGCTGTCCAATAAAACTTTTCGATTACTTATAGCTTATTGATATATACACAATTATAAAGCAATCTCAATTTAGAGAAGGGACTTGTACATAAAAACAATATTTATAATCATCCCATCAAATATATTTATCAGACACTAATAATAAAACAAGTCCCGAGGAATTTGCATAACATCTTTAACCTCACAGCCATTATGCATCATTAGATACTATATTTTATGCAGCTATTTAAGAAATTAATAGTCCGAGCAATTAGGTATTCCCCAATATGCTACAATTCTGAATATTTTTTTATTATAATATACCTAAATATGTTTTCTCTTTTCAAACATATTGATATTGACTGCGTCTATCAGCTGAAAACATCTTCTATATTCCTCCCGGTTCTTCATGTGTATCTCCTGGCTTTCCTCCGCTGCCTTTATCAGTCTCAGATTATCACGCTCAAACAGGAACTTGTCCCACTCTCCATATTCAAAATATGTATCCGGTATGTATTCAGTGAGTGAGTTCTTCAGTTCAAAACCTTTCCTGGATTTGAACATATCTTCTATAATCCACATCTTAAAAAAATTCAAAATATTCAACAAACTGATTCATCTTCATCTCCTGTCTTGATATGAATGTTTTCACGAAACCACCTTCTTCTCCAATCCAGTCACCTAACAGCATTCCGTCATAGCAGTAACCTCTTACATTCTCCTCTTTTCTTTGCTGTAAAAACAATAGTTACTGTTGAACAGGAAGAACACCTTCATTATTTCCCGATTTGTAACCGGACGGCTGTCCTTATGTATTTTAAAGAACCTTTCTTTGTATCTGTCAAAAAAATGCCCAGTAAAAATAAGAACCACGTCGTTTGTTACTGCACCTGCCAATAATTGTCCTTTATACTTGAATAACATTGTGAATGTGGGATTCAAAATACTAACCTCTTTTTTCGACTCTGCATAAAAAGAAATGTACCATTCGTTGAATCTTCGTGTCTTGATATTCGCTTCCCACAACCACGGGAACATTGTCCTTTTTTGAGCTGTTTTCCTGAATTTCCACCGAACAAATGTAAAACTCTAAATATTAAACAGTATGACACACACGTGTACAAAAGTAACAGTTCGTCAGAGAGCGATTCGGAATAATCGTATCTCCTTGTATCTGGATTATTATCCAGCAGTCCGTAACCCTGAGACTATGCAGATGAGCCGTCGGGAATATCTCGGCATCTACATCTATGCACACCCGAAAAATGAAATGGAACGGGAGTTCAACAACGATATGTTGAACAAAGCAGAGGCTATTCGCTGTATCAGAGTACAATCACTCATCAATGAAGAGTTCGGTTCCTTGGATAAGACCAAGCAGAAAGCCGATTTCCTTGCCTACTTCAAAAAGATGTGCCGAAGCAAAGACCAGAAATGGGCGTTCGTCTATCAGCATTTCTACAACTTTGTCAAAGGGCAATGTACCTTTGGCGAGGTAAATGTGGACTTGTGCAAGAAGTTCCGTGAGTATCTGTTGAACGCCAAACAGCTCAAACATAGCAACCGCCCCATATCCCTCAATTCAGCATCCGGCTACTACTCCACTTTTAGAAGATTGTTAAAAATTGCCTACCGAGATAAATGGTTTCGGGAGAATATCAATGACTATCTTGACAAGATTGAACCACAAGACGTGAAAAAAGAGTACCTGACACTGGACGAAGTGAAGCAACTTGCCGCCACACCTTGCGACATCCCCGTTCTGAAAGCAGCCTCTTTATTTGCTTGCCTGACAGGTTTACGCATCAGCGATATTCTTAATCTTCAATGGGAAGACTTCGCCATTGCGCCCGACCAAGGCTATTGCTTGCGTATCAGAACACAGAAAACCCAAACGGAAGCTACACTTCCTATCAGTTATGAAGCCTATGAACTGTGTGGTACGCCCGATACAGGTAAGGTATTCAAGGGATTGAAGCGGAGTATGATTAACTATCCGCTGAAAAACTGGCTCAAAAAGGCAGGAATAACGAAACCGATAACCTTCCACGGATTTCGTCACTCCTATGCAGTTATTCAAATCTCTTTAGGTACAGACATTTACACGGTCTCAAAGATGCTAACCCACAAGAACGTTTCTACTACTCAAATCTACGCAGATTTGGTAAATGTGAAGAAACGAGAAACAGCCAATAAGATTTCATTAAAATGAATATAACCATGAAACGAGGAATCATAATAAACAACGAACAAGGCATCCATATTTCAGATGGCGAAGTATGGATGACCACTTGGGAGATTGCCGACTTGTTCTATACAACGGCTGGAGTAATCAATTCTCGCATAAAAGCGATATTGAAAAACAACGTCTTAAAGGAGTATGAAGTCTGCCGATGTATAAGGTTAGAGAATGGGAATAGTACTGATGAGTATAATCTCAACATGATTATTGCCCTATCCTATCAAATAGACACAGGGCATTCTGCCGCATTCAGAAAATGGGTTATAAGCAAGGTCGTTCATAAGCAGAACTGCAACATCCTACTATATCTTAATGAAGGGGCGAACAGTACATTGTATTGCTAATAAAACAACTTTTCAATCATCAGATTATCTGCATTGTTTTTGACTAAACAATGCAGATAATCTTTATTTAGAGGTACACAACCCCATTGTACCAACTATTTTCACCGAAAACAAAGAATTTCACAACACGCTTATTATAAGGTATGTAACGTGGTGAAATGTGATGAAATATATCGTCAAGAGTCCGTTGGCAAGCAAAACTATGGATTTTCTCAAAAATAAATCCTATATATTTGCACACAAACGATTAGCATATATCATTATGGAACAGAAAAAGACAGAACATATTACTTTGAATCTGATTGTTTTCGGGACAATTATTATCATTGGTGTTTTAGCCCGTCAGACCGCACTACACTATGGTTGGGACGAGTTTAGTAGCTACCTTATTTTTGTGGTATGCTCCATTGTCATGGGTGCAATCTATCTCAATCTACAAATGGTATTCAGCCAACTTCTTTCACCAACAATAGAGAAGTGCTTTATAAGATTTGAGTGCTACCGCAATAAGGCTATAGCGGTAGAAACTCCAGTGATACACTCGGAACTTGCCGAAAGTAGCATAATTTCAGAATCTATCATTTCTAAATCTGAGCCCAAAATCAAAATAGAAACTACATCTGACACAACAGAAGAAGTTTCTAATCCATCTTGTTCCAAACTCAAAGAAGACATGATAGAACTTCCAAAGGAAGAATCCACACCTTCTACTTTCAACGATATGTCTATTGAAAAATCCAACCAGCCTACAGAATACGAGATATTCCGTGCCAACGCTATGGCTGAAAAGGAACGGGCATCGCAAGAAAAATTAGATAAGGTTCTCGCATATACGAAACAAAACTTGGTTCTCTATCTTAGCGAAACTGACCTTAATCGTCTATGTGAATATATTACAGAATATTACTTGTCAGATACTATGCCCAAAGTCGAGCAGATAAAGGTTGATGCTCAACTAAAAACCATTGACATCATGCACTTTGGTTGGAATACCGGCAAGGCATTCGGAAAGCCACGCCTACAGACAGCTACCTTTATAAAGAGGGTATTTGCTCATACTCTCCGTGACTCGGAAATATCTACCATTGAGCGCAAAATGTCACATACGGAATCAGAATGTAGGATTAAACTGGATAGAAAGATTGCATAGTTAATGCCATTCTTCATTTATAGAATCCTCTAATGCGGAAAAATCAATATCTTCTATTTGAATGTTCGGCTCTTGTCCTAATTCTAATTCGTCTCTGCAAAATTTCAAGGTCACATTTAAATAAGAAGAAATTTCCAAAAGAGTTGTCTCATAATGTTCATAAAAATACTCCTTGTCTTCTGAATCCCAAATACTATCTTCTTCTGAAAAATGTTTAACTTTCACATTCGCATCTATCTCTGGAAAACATATAGCTTCAATCTCGCCATCTGATACAGATATAATTTCCATATCTTTTGCTGTAATTTCTAATGAAACATGCAAATCAAATACCTCATCAATATCCACATATCCAAATCTATAAACATATAGATTTGGATCCGATAAAAATTCCACAATCTGTTTTTCCAAGTTTTTTTTCAAAATTGGATTTGCCGACTCAATATAAGAAAATAAGGTTTTAATATCCCTCTGCTTTTTCTCTTCGTTAGAAGTTGGTATTCGATTTTGTATGAGATCATCTAAGTATTTTCCAATATCATCAACTTTTAACTTATCTGATTGGTATTGCGTCATATCTTTATCTGTAGAAAATACTATTATTTGTTCAATATCTTTAGTTTCTGCATATTTTTCTAAAGAAGCCAATACAAATGCATCTGGAAATTCCTTATTTTTCCCTTGACTTCCAAAAGGTTTTGATTGATTAAAGTACTTTTCAAACACATCGGGTATGGTATCCATAAAAAATGGATAATCAATTTCAATAACATTTGCTCTAGATAACTGCACGGGCATACTATTTTCTACTAGTTTTGAATAGTCTGAGACTAAAAGTTCAAATTTCTCCACTAATTCTGATGTCCCTGCAATCTTTCCTAATAATTGTGTCTTTCTACCGACCTCATCAAATTTTAAAAATGTAGCTTCTGTAAGATGCTTTATCCATTCCCGCTTTGTTATAATTGGAAGTAAAATTTTAATATAACCTTTACTAGCTAAATTGAATAACTTAGCAACACGACCAAATTCTTTAAAATAAGACTCCTTCATCAAAACTGAAGTGTCAATAAAAACATAATCAAGAGGCTTATCCATCTTATCAAATACATATTTTCTATAGTGCAAAGATACTTAAATTCCTTGTAATCACGACTAATCACCATCAAAAAGTTATTCATCTGTTATATTTTGGTGAATGATTCCACCATTGAAACACCTGTTTCCTTTGCCGTCGAACAATTAAAAACGAGCGACGTATGCAAAAAGAAACAGTAACATTTGATAAGCTGCCCGAAGCGGTAGGTTATCTGACCGAACAGGTCATCGAGTTGAAAAGGATGGTGTCGGAACTTCAACCTCCTGCATCAGACAAGCATGTGTTGGTTGAGATTGAGGATGCTTGTCGTATCATCAAGAAAGCCAAGCCTACCATTTATACTTTGGTACGCAAAGGGCTACTTCCTGCCTATAAGAAAGGTAAGAAGCTCTATTTCTACGAGGACGAACTTCTGGCTTGGATTGAGAACGGACGTAGAAAGACTTCCGAACAAACATACGAGGAAATGCTTGCCAATATGCAAGACGGTGTCCGCCATAAGCCTAAATCATCTGTAAAACTTTAATAGGTATGGCTATGAATACATATTCTATTAATCCGGCATCCATCATTGATGAAGCGGTTGATTTAAGTATGCGACTGACGAGTACTGATTTTCCGACCAGCATATTTCCGACAAAAATTCAACGCATCATCAGTGAGGTTCACGAATGCCATAACTACCCTACCGACTACATTGCCGCAGCTATCCTTACGACAATAGCAGTCGGCATAGGTAACACGCATCTTGCCCAAATCAAGCAAGGCTGGGTAGAAAGCCCTATCCTGTATATGGCATTGATCGGAAGACCGGGAGCAAACAAAAGCCATCCGCTTAGCTTTGCGATGAAACCGTTTCTTGATTATGACTACCAGCAGAATCAGGCCTTTGAAAAAGCACTTGCCAAGTATGATGAGCTGATGAGTATGAGCCGCAAAGAACGTGCGGATAACGGTGAAGAACAATTTCCACAGGAACCAATTCGTAAACGCTTCTTGATTTCAGATGTAACGTCCGAGGGATTGAGTCTGATTCATGCGCAGAACAAACGTGGTTTATGCTTGTGGGCTGACGAATTGTCCGCTTGGTTCAAGAACTTCAACCGCTATAACAACGGTTCGGAAGAACAGTTCTGGTTGTCGATGTTCAGTGCCAAGACCACTATATCCGACCGCAAGAATGCCAAGAGTTCCATCTTCATCAAGCGACCGTATATATCGGTTATCGGCACTATTCAAAAGAAGATTCTCAATGAACTGGCTAAGGGCGAACGCTCCAGTAACGGATTCATTGACCGTATTCTGTTCGTGATGCCCAACCTGCAACAGAAAGCACGTTGGAATGACAAGGAGCTGCCTGAGAGCATCGAACAAGAATAGAATGCCATTATTGATAAGCTGATACAACAAGAATATGCTCTCAATGAGTTTGGAGAGATAGAACCGCAAATTCTTCTCTTCACGGAGGATGCCAAGAGACGGCTTTATGAATGGCAGCACCATTTGTCTGAGTTGTGCGACCGAGAGACAAACGACACAGTTGTGAGTATCTATTGCAAGCTGGAAATATACATCATCCGCTTCTGCCTAATTATCCAATTAGCCCGATGGACTTGTGGAGAGTGTGATAAAACTTATATCAACTTATTGACGGTAGAACGAGCCATTAAACTGACGGAGTATTTCAAAGAATCCGCATTGAGCGTTCAAAATATCCTCAATGAGAATGCACTCAACAGCCAACAACAGGCAATGGTCAGTTTGCTTCCTCCTGCCTTTACAACTGCCCAAGCTATACAGATAGCCGAACAGAACGAAATGAAGGAACGCACATTTCAACGCTTTCTCAATGATAACATCGGGACATTGTTCCGCAAAGAGAAACATGGAGAATATTCAAAGATTAACCCGTGACATTTTTGTCGGTTTTGACACTTTCCAAACGAAAACGACAATAACGACAAAAGTGGCACATCAAAAAGAAACATACAATGAGTACACATAGATTCATATTAGAACCCTACAAAGGTGTCAGCACTCGGCACACTTGCCCGAACTGCCACCGCCAAAGATGCTTTTCAAAGTACATTGATACGGAGAAGCAAATCAAGTTCCCCGAGTACGTGGGACGTTGTGACCATGAGCAGAAATGCGGTTATCACTTCACGCCTCGTGATTACTTTGAGCAGAACCCATCTGAAAAAGAAAAGTTTACTGAGAATAGTTTCAGGAGCTATGCCCCTATTAAGGAAGCACAACCCATAGCCACATCCTATATTGATTTGGATATAGCCAACCAATCAATGCGTGGCTATCCTGCAAATAAGTTATTTCAATTTCTATCGGCTCAGTTCGGAGAAACGGAAACATTGAAACTCATGAAGAAATACAAGGTCGGCACATCCAAATATTGGGACGGTGCAACTGTATTTTGGCAGACGGACAATCTGAATAAAATCCGCACGGGTAAGATAATGCTTTACAATTCTGAAACGGGTAAGCGGATAAAAGAACCGTACAATCATATCACGTGGGTACACTCTGTTCTGCACAAGGGCGATTACAATTTGAAACAATGCTTCTTCGGTGAGCATCTGCTTCCTGAAGACAAAAGCCGTCCTGTTGCACTGGTTGAAAGCGAGAAAACAGCACTCATCGCTTCCTACTATCTGCCGCAATTCTTATGGATAGCATCAGGTGGAAAGAACGGTTGTTTCAATGCCAACAGCCTATCTGTTCTAGCAGGAAGAAACGTTGTGTTATTTCCTGACTTGGGAGCGACCGACTATTGGCAGAGCAAAATCGGGCTGGTGAAAAGCTACGGAATTGAGGTGCGAATGTTTGATTATCTGGAAGCCAACGCCACCGAAAACGAGCGGAAAGAGGGGTACGACATAGCCGATTACCTGCTCAAAGTGAAGCCTGATGAAGCTATCCTCCAACAGATGATAAAGAAAAATCCTGTCTTGAAAACACTGATAGATACATTCGATTTGAAGCTCATCAGTGTACAACAAGACACTCCGCAATCGAAGTTTTCACCACCTAAGAAACGAGGATTCAGACTTTGAACTCAGGGAGAGAAATCGAGACTTTTTTACTGTAGCAAGTTAATGTCGGTGTATTACATTTCCCGACCACTTGCTCCTCAAAAAGTCTGAGGAGGCGGCTCCCGATGGTCACAAATTATTCACTAAAAACAATTCAAATGGAAAAGAAATATACAGTAACACTCCGCCTGTCATATCAGCAACACGCATGGTTAGGTGCGCTTTGCAGACGGAGTAAGCAAACTCAAAGTGAAGTCATCCGTTCGCTCATCGAGAACGGTTCGGTACGTGAACGAATCACGCAAGAGCATATCCACATCATTCGGCAACTGATTGGTGAAAGCACCAATCTTAACCAGTTGGCAAGACAGGCAAACATCTACGGTTTCTTTGCCGTTGCGGACAGATGCAAGGAAATGGCTCAGCACATTAATCAACTTATAAAACGACTGAAAGATGATAGGTAAACAGACTAAAGGAACGTCATTCGGTGGTTGTGTCCGCTATGTCCTCAAAGAGGAAAAATCCAAGCTATTGGAAGCAGTCGGAGTAGAAGGAACACCCGAACAGATGGCAGAGCAATTTGAGTTACAATCGCTACTCAACGACAAGGTAAAGAATATTGTCGGACACACTTCGCTCAACTTCTCACCGGAAGACAGTGCAAGATTAAAGTCCGATGATGCTTTGATGCTGAGCATAGCACACGACTATATGAAACTGATGGGTATTGAAAACACGCAATACATCATTGCCCGGCATATCGACCGTGAGCATCCGCATTGCCATATCGTTTTCAATCGAGTAAACAATGGCGTCAAAACGATTAGCGACAAGAATGATTTTCGCAGGAATGAAAAAGTCTGCAAAATACTAACTGCAAAATATCGCTTGCACTTTGCCAATGGGAAAGACCATATCAAAGAAGAACGTTTACGCCCCTACGACAAGGCAAAGCACGAGATATACAAGGCTCTGAAAGAAGAACTGCCCAAAGCTCATAGTTGGGATGATTTGAAAGATGCGCTTGCCGATCGGAACATTGATATGAAATTCAAAGTCAGCCGGACTACACGGGAAATACAAGGTGTCAAGTTTGAGCATAACGGCTTTTCTTTCTCTGGTTCAAAGGTCAGCAGAGAATTTAGCTACCTGAATATCGACAACCGACTGGAAGATAATGCTTGTGCATCCTTGTTGGAGTCAGCCAAACAGGAATCCATACAGCAGAAAGAAGAGGTACAGCAAAGCGTTTTCCATTCCGATGATGGCTTTGGCATCGGTCTCGGTTTGCTAAACGGCAGCTCATCCTACGATGCCACTGCCACAGAAGAAGCAGAGTTCAATCGCCTGATGAAAAGAAAAAAGGCTAAGCGCAAGCGAGGCTTTCATTTATAATCTATTTTTATTAACATCTTAAATTCAATTATTTATGGTTCCAAAAGATTTAATTCTTGATTTCAATCTCTACTTGTGTGAGAAATTTGGCTACAGAGAAAGCTGTAGCGTGATGCAAAATGCCAACGGCTTTTGTGTGGACATCCGTGAACGTGATTTAGACTGCTACATCCGCTTCTGGGAGTATAGCTGTGGAAGAGGCAACTTCCCCAACTGGTCTATCATCATTGTGCGCAGTAACTTCAAGAAGGACCAAGAAGAAAGCCTGAAAGACTTGGCTCGGTTCTTCAAGGAGTACATGCCACGCTACGGTTACAAATACCTCTGTACCGAAGATGATGACTACAAGTATTATCAGACACTTGGCCTTAAGTGTATCATGGACGGTTTTTGTCCCAATTATACACTTGCACTGAAGGATTTGAATGTCTGATACATGGTTTAGAGTTAAGGAGGGGAATTTTCCTCTCCTTTTCTTTTTCGATGTGCCATAATGAGCAGATTCCTCTATTATAGATGTTGATAATAAAAGTTTTATTACCCCATTCTCATAATGTGCGCAATGATTGAGAGCGAAGAAATTACTGTATCAGATTTCTTCGCTCTACATATTACATCATTTTCCCAATGACTTAAAGACTTTCGCAATACAACGCTTTTTCTGTTCCATATTTGGATGAACATATAAGTCCAATGTAGTTGAAATGTTGGAATGCCCTAACAATACACTAACGGTCTTGTAGTCACAGCCAGCCTCTATACAACGAGTGGCAAAACTATGGCGGAGCCCATGATATTTCAATTTGGGAATACCCAACTTTGCCATTAACTTACCGTAATAATTACGGTAGGTACGAGGCTCGGTTGGATATTCATCATTAGTCAAGACATAGAAATCTTCATTAACGACCTTTTTTAGCGGTTTTACCATTGCGAGAAGTTCCTTTGTCATAGGAATTTCCCGACATGAGTTTTGAGTCTTTGGGGTGTTGATAACGAGCTTGGTATGTTTCTCCATCCCATCAATAATGTAAATCCGTTCAATTGTACGATTGACGGTTATCGTACCCTCGGAAACATTGATATCGCTCCACTTCAAAGCGCAGACTTCCCCTATGCGAAGTCCTGTACAAAGACTGATGTAGATACCCAGTCCGGCAAAGGAGAAATGGTTTTGAATATGATTGAGTATTTTCTTGTGATTGGCAACTGACAGTACTTCCAATTCTTTGGCTATCGAAGAAGACGGATATTTGATGTCCCACTCTTGATAATCCATCCATTCGTTTTTCACACCGAATTTCATAACCATTTTCAGAACTATCAATATGTCTTTCACGGATTTCACACTCAGCCCATTCTCAATTTTCCGTAAAACAAAGTCTTGCACAGCCTGTTCATAGAGTGTATCGCTTTCTCCAAAGTTTGGAAGAATATGATTCTCCAAGATGAGCACATAAGCAGCCATTGTAGACTGCTTCACATAAGGTTGCTTATACTCTTTCCATGCAACCGAGATTTCTCTAATTGTTTTTTGTTCCATAATCGTATATTAATATGTTGTACATATAATTAGAGAATAATAAATCCCAGATGTTCCCC
>ENA-OPXX01000870-OPXX01000870.1-human-gut-metagenome-genome-assembly--contig:-NODE-870-length-24755-cov-3.831417_pt1 | contig 24755 bp, 15 predicted proteins | sample MGYA00241771_ERZ502046 | MGnify/ENA primary metagenome ERZ502046 (study PRJEB25962, sample SAMEA2042006) | human gut metagenome | biome: human gut; feature: human-associated habitat; material: faeces...
GTACGTACGGTGCTGTGAGAGGACGGCGGTTAGTCACCGCCTCCTACTCGATGGACTTATTTTACAGCCCCTTTTCCATATCCTCCCGGGTTACGTCCGCAGTCCTTAGTGGAACGTATCCACGGAATAATCATGATAATGGAAGCCAAACCACCGTCCGGGCATATCGCCGGGGAAGTGGGGCGCTTCGTAGGTAAGGAACTGACCGTTTTCGCCCAGCGCCTCAGGCGTGTACTGTGCGGTGTGCTCCAGCAGAAGCTTCCAGAGCTTTGCCTTGCGCTCCTGCCAGGCAGGGTCCTCTGCGAGATTATGCTGCTCCATCGGATCGGTGTTTAAGTCGAAGAGCAGAACGTGATCGCCGACTGCAGAGTAAACCAGCTTCACCTTTTCTTCCATGACACAGAAGTTCTTGTTTAAACAGTTTCCAAAGAACATACGGTCCATGGGAACCGGCTCAAGCAGGTTTTTGCCGCTGACAGAAACAGGGGAAGAAAGTCCTGCCATTGCAAGGATCGTAGGATAGATATCTACAAGGTCAGCCGGTGCCTCTACGCTGATGTTGTGAGGAAGGCTGCGTCCCTGGGGAGGCATGATCAGAAGTGGTACATGGGCGCTGCCCTCAAAGAACAGATTCTTCTGGGACATATGGTGGTCTCCCAGCATCTCGCCGTGGTCTGCAGTAAAGATGACCCAGGTGTTTTTGAACAGGTCATTTTCTCTCAGACAGCCAAAGATACGTCCCAGTGCATAGTCGACCTGTGTGATGCAGGCATAGTAGGCGCGTTTGGAAGCAGCACGCTGTTCTTTACCGAGCAGATGCAGGTTCGTGTTTTCGTAAGAGCCTGCAAGGAAGCCCTGAGGGGTCTCTTCAACGGTTCTGGACCAGTCGCCTGTAACCGCGTCCGGCATCGGGATGTTGTCATACAGCTCCCAGAAGTCACGGCAGGGATCAAAGGGCGGATGGGGCTTGGTAAAGCTTGTCCATAAAAAGAACGGACGTGTCGTGTCACGGGTCTCCAGAAAATCAATCGCTTCCTCTGCGATCCAGCTGGTAATGCTGTCCTTGACCTCTACCGTGGAGATCACAGGCTCTACCTCACACTCACCGACACCGTGGGCCTTGGGATGTGCAAGAACCTGCTTCTTGTCATATTCGCGCATGTAGTCAAGGGGCAGCTTCATATGCTCGAAGCCATAGTGGGCGCGGGCGGGCTCAAAGTGCATTTTACCCTTTGCACAGGTCTGATAGCCAGCGTCTGTCAAAACGGCGGGAAGGGTAGAGCGTTCCTCAGTGCAGGCACGCATAAAAGTCTCATGGGTTGCATTGGAAACCACACCGCTTTCGTAGCCCTGACGTCCGGTCATGATGGTTGTACGGGACGGAACGCAGATTGGGCAGCTGGCATAGCAGTTTTTGTAGCTGATGCCCATTGCCGCCATATAGTTCAGATGCGGTGTAAAGATACTCTGATTCCCCCATGCGTTCAGAGTGTCGAAACGCTGCTGATCCGTCGTGATCAGTAAAATATTATCCTTTGCCATAATAACAAGATAACCTCCTCCGGATGGCAATATTGAGGCAGAGCATGTCAGAATTCTGCCGAAGGACGGACAAGACCGTTGCCTTTATGCACAGTATAAGCCTTATAAAAGTGTGGTGTCTATCCTAAAAAAGTGAGATGGGGTATTTCAAAAAACACCCTTTTTTATGCGTAACTACGGTGAAGCAGAAGAATAAAAAACAGGGAAACATACAAAATACACAAAAATGAGCACTGCTTTTGTATATTGAAGATAATATTTTTATACTGGTATATAACATATTTTAGGTTGTGCGGACAGATTTGCTAATATATAATAAATACATCAGTTCGGAACATGAGAATGTATACCGAATGACGGACGGAACGATGGAATCGGCCCAAAACGATTCAGATTGTTCAAAAATATTCCTGAGAGGGAATCAAATGTGCAAAAGTGCACAAAAGGAGGAATGTATGAAAAAGAAGAACGTAAACAAGCTTCTTGCGCTGGGTCTCGTTTCTGCTATGACAGCGGGTATGCTGGCAGGCTGCGGAAACACAGCATCCACAACAACAGACAATGGTGCTGCTGACACAACCGTTACAGAAGCTACGGATGACAAAACTTCCACCGATACTGCGAAGGCAGACAACGGTGAAGTGCCTACTCTGATCTGGTGGAGCATCGGCGGAACACCTCCCGATGATTTCGATAAGACCATCGCAGAGATCAGCGACTATACAGAAGAAAAGATCGGTGTAAGAATCGATGTTAAGATCGCAAGCTGGGCTGACTGGGGAACCAAGATGAACAACATCGTTAACACCGGTGAGTATTTCGACCTGATGTTTGTAAATAATACAAACTACACCAAGTTCGTTAACCTGAATGCACTTGCTGATATCACAGATCTGGTACAGTCTGAGACACCTGAGCTGTATGATTTCATTCCCGAAGACCTGTGGAGAGGCGCTACCATCAAAGAGAAGGTATACGCAGTTCCTACCTACAAGGATTCTTCTCTGACTCAGTTCTGGATGCTGGATGACTCTATTGTACAGAAGTACGACATTGACATGGAAAGCATTAAGGACTTTGCAACTCTGGATCCCATCATCCACACCATCAAAGAGGGTGAAGGCAAGTCCGTATATCCGATCCATCTGGCTCAGGGAGCTACCTTTAATGGTTTCTTCAACGGCTACGACGGACTGACGGCAGGTGTTACTGTCATGGGCGTTAAGTATGACGATGAGAGCCGTAAGGTTGTAAACCTGCTGGAGCAGGATGATGTAAAAGAAAACCTGAATTACCTGCACAAATGGTATGTGGATGGTATTATCAATCCTGATGCTAACGTTGTAACAGATGGCGGCAAGGGCGCTATCTTCAGTACAGGTCAGGGCTGGCCTGCAGCAGCAAAGTCCTGGGCGTTTGGTCAGGGTATTGAAAAGTACGATGTAACAAAGGTGTTTGGACCTCTGTATACTACTGAAACGATTCAGGGTTCCATGAATGCGGTTTCTGCAAACTCCAAGTATAAAGCAGAAGCACTGAAGGTTCTTCAGCTGATGAACACCGATGCGAAGTTCCGTAATATGTGTGCATTCGGTACCGAAGGCAACTTCATGCAGTACGAAGAAGACGGCACTGTTACAAAGCTTCGTGATGACTGGGTATGGCCTTCTTATACACAGGGTACCTTCTTCATCCTTGCTACAGAGGCTGATGGCGATCCGGATGCTTGGGAGCAGGTAAAAGAGCAGAATGAAGCTGCAACCTCTTCTACATGCCTGGGCTTCGTATTCGATCCCGAACCGGTTCAGAACGAAGTTGCAAATGTAAATACTGCTTGGGAAAAATACAATAACGACCTGTTGACAGGTGCGATTGATCCTGAGACAACTCTTCCTACAATCATTGATGAACTGAATGCAGCTGGTCTGCAGACTGTTATCGATGAGGCTCAGAAACAGCTGGATGCTTTCTTTGCTGAATAATGATTCTGTCATCATAAAAAGACCCTCCGGGTTTCCCGGGGGGTCTTTTCCATAGGGAAACAGCGTTCCTCACAGACTGTATTCAAAACGTTAGGTGAACGATATATAACCTTATACAGCTTTTACACTCCAATGCAGGCAGCACTGGGTGACCTCGGATAGAACTGTGTAAAAAGTGCACAAAAAAGTAAAAAGAAATTGTACACCTGAACTGGATTTTTTATACCAATATATAATAAATTTTAGGTTGTAGAGTCAAAATAACTAAGTTATAATGGCAATATAGTTTCCAAGTAAAGGAATTTACGTGAGGAATCTGCGAAGAAGGAGGAAAACGGAAAATGAGTAACGAAAAGACTGGCCGCAGAGGCAAGAAACGCATCTGGGGTAAAGACGACACAGAGCTGTCGTTATTGGCACTGCCGACTACCATCTGGTATTTGCTGTTCTGCTTTTTGCCGATGTTCGGTATTATCATCGCATTTAAGAACTACAAGGTATACGGTGGATTTTTAACAAGCTTTATTAAAAGTGAATGGGTGGGATTTAACAACTTTAAATTCCTGTTTTCCTCAAAGGATATCTGGCTGATCCTGCGTAATACGTTGGGATATAATGTCATCTTCATTATCCTTGGCATTGTGGCACCGGTTGCTGCAGCAATCGCAGTTGGACAGCTCCACAGCAAGAAGCTTGCAAAAGCGTATCAGACTGCGATGTTCATGCCTTACTTCCTGTCCTGGGTCGTTGTAAGCGCACTGGTTTGGGCATTTTTGTCTTATGACAAGGGTCTGATCAACGGTATGCTGGAGTCCTGGGGGATGGATCGCCAGCAGTGGTATATGAAGCCTGCTATGTGGCCTCCGTTCCTGGTATTTATGAACCTGTGGAAGGGTCTTGGCTACGGAATGGTCGTTTATCTGGCAACCATCACCGGTATTGACAAGACCTATTATGAAGCAGCCGGTATCGACGGCGCTACGATCTGGCAGCAGATCCGCTACATCACTCTGCCTCTGATGAAGACCGTTATCATCATGATGTTTATCATGGCAGTAGGACGTATTTTCTACTCCGACTTCGGTCTGTTCTATCAGGTGCCCAGAGATTCCAATACGCTGTACAATTATGTATATACTCTGGATGTATATGTTTACAAACAGTTGAAAACTTCGACCACCGGTATGGCGTCCGCTGCGGCCTTTGTACAGTCTGTTGCCGGATGTATTACGATTCTGACGGCGAATGCGATCGTTCGTAAGATTGACCGTGAGAGCGCAATGATTTAAGGGAGAAGAACAATGGAAACAACGAAAAAAATTAAAAGAGTAAACAAAGACGAGCCTACCGGGTTCGACCGGTTCAACCGGGTATCCAAAGGCGCTAACGCTGTACTGAATATCATTTTCATTATTATGTCGCTGCTGTGCGTAATACCGATCCTGCTGGTTGTTGCAATTTCTTTTTCTGCTGAGGATTCTATCACAGAATACGGATATCGCTTCATCCCCAAGATCTTCTCTCTTGAGGGCTACACATTCCTGGCTTCTCAGAGCACGATGCTGCTGAGAGCACTGGGTGTCTCTCTGTTTGTAACGATCGTTGGCACGGTTCTGGGTGTTATGCTGACAACTCTGATGGGCTATGTACTTTCCCGTCCGAACTACAAATTAAACGGTTTCCTTACAATGGTGGTATTTATCCCCATGGTATTTAATGGCGGTCTGGTTTCCACCTACTTCGTAGTCAGCCAGTTGCTGGGCTTAAAGAACACAATCTGGGCACTGATTCTGCCTCTGGCAGTTTCGTCCTTTAACGTTATCATCTGTCGTACCTTCTTTAAGACGACAGTTCCGGAATCCCTGATCGAATCCGCGAAGATGGACGGCGCATCTCAGCTGACGATTTTCAGCAGAATCGTTCTTCCGATTTCGCTGCCGGTACTGGCAACCATCGGTCTGTTCCTTTGCTTCGCATACTGGAACGACTGGTATCAGTCCATGCTGTACATTGATAACACCAAGCTCCTTTCCCTGCAGGCTCTGTTAAACCAGATCCTGACCAATATCCAGATGCTGGTACAGAATGCAGCAACACTGGGTGCATCTGCAGCAGAAATGCTTGCAAAGATGCCGAAGGAAGCGGCTCGTATGTCTATCGTAGTTATTATCGTATTGCCTATCGCCTGCGCATATCCGTTCTTCCAGCAGTACTTCATTTCCGGTCTGACGGTTGGTGCGGTTAAGGGCTGATATTCCCTATATTTATTATCTGTGTGTTTTAATTTGATATCCTGCCGGAAGGACCGGCTGTGGTATAGAAACGGGCTCTCTGCATACAGGGAGCCCGATTTTAAGGAGGAGACATTATGAAAAACAAGAGCATGAACAAGATTCTTGCCCTGGGCGTTGTTGCCGCTATGACAGCTGGAATGCTGGCAGGCTGTGGCAGCTCTGCGTCCACAACTGACGGCGCTGCAGCCGGAACAGAAGCTGCTTCTAATTCTGCAGCAAGCAATGGTGAAGTACCTACCCTGGTATGGTGGACTGTAGGCGGAACACCTGCAGACGATTTCGATCAGGCTGTATCTCAGATCAGCGATTACGCAGAAGAAAAGATCGGCGTAAGAATCGATGTTAAGATTGCAGGCTGGGCAGATTACGACACCAAGATGAACAACATCATCAACACCGGCGAATACTTCGACCTGATGTTCGTAAACAACACAAACTACACCAAATTTGTAAACCTGAACGCTCTGGAGAACATCACAGACCTTGTTCAGTCTGAGACACCGGATCTGTACAACTTCATCCCTGCAGACCTGTGGGAAGGTGCTAAGATTCACGGTAATGTATATGCAGTACCGACCTACAAGGATTCTTCTCTGACCCAGTTCTGGATGCTGGATGATACTTACGTACAGAAGTACGGCATTGATGTAGACAGCATCAAAGATTATGCAAGCTTAAATGATGCTCTGCAGACCATCAAAGAGGGCGAGGGCAAATCCGTATATCCGATGCAGCTGGCTCAGGGTTCTACCTTCAACGGCTTCTTCAACAACTATGACGGTCTTGCTTCCGGTCTGCAGCCCATCGGCGTGAAATATGACGATGCAAGCCGCAAGGTTGTATGCACACTGGAGCAGGATGATATCATGGACGGCTTAAACTGGCTGCACAAATGGTATCAGGACGGCATCATCAATCCCGATGCTAACGTTGTAACAGACGGCGGTAAAGGCTCCATCTTCGGTTCTGCACAGGGCTGGCCTGCAGCAGCAACCACATGGGCATTCAACCAGGGTATTGAGAAGTATGACCTGACTCAGGTATTCGGACCTCTGTACACAACCGAGACCATTCAGGGCTCTATGAATGCGATCTCTGCAAACTCCAAGTATAAGACAGAAGCGCTGAAGGTTCTGCAGCTGATGAACACAGATTCCAAATTCCGTGATATGTGTGCATATGGTACAGAAGGCAACTACATGGAGTACGCAGAAGACGGCACAGTACAGAAGCTGCGTGATGACTGGAACTGGCCGTCCTATACACAGGGTACCTTCTTCATCCTGTCTACTCAGGCAGATGGCGATCCGGATGCATGGAATCAGGTAAAAGAGCAGAACGAATCTGCTACAGCTTCTACCTGCCTGGGCTTTGCTCTGGATGTAACAAATATCCAGAACGAGATCGCAAACTGCAACACTGTTTGGGATAAGTACAAGAATGACCTGCTGACCGGTGCATCTGATCCGGCAACTGCAGTTCCTGCTTGTATCGAAGAACTGAAGGCTGCAGGCCTGGATACCGTTATCGAAGAGGCACAGAAGCAGGTTGACGAGTTCTTTGCAAACTAATCTGCAGGGGAAGGATGCCGGACGCAGAAGAAACTGTAAAAGGTGAAGTAACATTTCCCTGTCATATTGATTGGATAAGGAACTAAAGACAGGCCGTCCGAACTTTGGTTCGGGCGGCTTTTTGACATAACAGCTCCTTTGTGTTTTCCCATGTACAGATAACCTGTCCCCATGCAGATCTGTGCATGGGAAAGCACGAAGAACACAGCGTCCGCAGAGTGGTCACGCTTGCAAAGTCTATATAGACAGGATATAATCGAGCTAGGAATAGGGATCGGAAAGCTGCGGCTTCGCAGAAGATGTATGACACAGGAGAAGACAGCAAATGAGCAAAGGCCACAGTACATTTTTAGAATATCGGATCTATCGGAAAAAATTTCTGGGGACAATCATCGTAGTCATCGTGCTTTGCCTGAGCGCGTTTTCGGGTGTTCTGTTTTTCTTTATCCGCAACTGGGTCAATGATGTGCAGATCCAGTCTCAGTACCGCTTCCAGCAAAAGGAGCGCCAGCTGGAAAATGTTCAGACCTGGACACGGTCCTATGTGGAAGGCTTGTACACCGATGCGGCGCTGATGGAAGATTTAAAGGCATTGTTTGGCGCTGCGAACAATCAGGATTACATCGCGAAGCGCCGGGAAAACAGTTTGAACAGTGATTCGGAAATCCGGTATGTGCCGGCAGATGTCAAGAAGCTGTTTTTAGACGGCAGGACGAAGATCTGCGGTGTAACGCTGCGGTCGGATACCGGTATAAAAGTCCTGCGAATGACGAACTATGATCTGTGGGTGGATTTTGAATGCCGTACAATCGAGGATGTGAAGACAATTCCAGGATTTGGGGATATTATGGCGTCCTCTTATTCGGTTCGTGACCCGGATACCATGAGTATTTCAATGGGAACGATGGATTTCTGGATCAGCGCGGCGGATTTTTATGAGGTCAATGATGAGATCAATGCTTCCTGGGGGATTTTCGATGCAGATGGGGATATGCTTGCCCACAGCAAGATGAGTCCACAGCAGGAAGCAGAGCTGTTCCAGGCGGCCCTGCGGGGGGTACAGTTTGGCTGGCTGGAGAATACCGGCAGCCGGAGGACTTTTTTTACAAAATATACATCCAATCAGGGAACGTTTTCCTATGTTGTCATAAAAAGTATCGGTGAGCTGGTGGCGGATAATCGTTATGTCGTTGGCGTGATAGGGACAACGCTGTTTTTGATAGCCTTTGGGATCATTCTTTTTACAAATATGCAGCTGAAAGCGGATTATGAGTTTCTTTCCAAGATCATCCATATGCTTTCGCACATGGAATCCGGTGAGTTTGCGGATGTTCAGGAGGAAGATTTAAGCAGCGAGCGGCGCAAAAATGAATATGGCATGATCGCAGTTGCCCTAAAGGATGTGGGTGCAAAGCTGCAGGGTCATATCCAGCGGGAATATGTCTGGAAGCTGAAGGAGCAGGAGACTCAGATGCGTGCACTGCAGCATCAGATCAACCCGCACTTCTTATATAACACACTGGAAACGCTGCGCTCCAGGGCGTTGCTGGAAGGAGACCGGGATACAGCGGATGCGATCGCATTGCTTGGGGCACTGTACCGTGCCAGAACCCATACGAAGGATACCATCACGCTGGGAGAAGAGTTTAAGCTGCTTGAAATGTATCTAAAGATCATGGAGCTGCGGTTTGGAGATAATTTTTTCTATCAGGTTGAGTTGGAAGATGCACTCAGAGAAATTCCGACGGTGAGTTTTTGGCTGCAGCCCCTTGCGGAAAATTTCTTTACCCATGGCTTTGACCGGGAGAGCATGTATAATCTGCTGATCATCAGCGGACATGCACAAGGACCGGACACCGTGATCGAGATCATGGATAATGGCTCCGGTGTCCCGGCAGATCAGCTGGAGCAGGTACAGAAGACGATGCGCGAAGGAAATGACGATCCGGAAGCGGATATCGGACTGAGAAACGTATATATGCGTTTGAATTATTTTTATGGAAAAGGTTTTCAGATGGAAATCGGGAATAACCCGGAAGGGGGCTTTAAGATTTCTATCCTGATACCGGGAAAGGTGGAAGAAGATGTACACATTGGTGATCGTGGATGATGAACCTGCCATTGCCGAAGGCATTTGCAGGCTTCTTGACTGGAAATCTCTTGGCTTTGAACGAATCCGGACCGCCAGAAGCTGTTTTGAAGTGGTATCCCATGTGGTGGACTGGAAACCGGATGTTTGCCTGGTGGATGTACGGATCGGCAATGAATTTGGCTATGAACTGATTAATTGTTTAAATGGAATGGGTGTCAAATCCAACTATATTATGATGAGCGGATATGACGATTTTCAGTATGCCTGTGAAGCACTGCGGTGCGGCGCAGTGGATTATCTGTTAAAGCCCCTTGATAAGGATCAGCTTCAGAAGCGCATTGAACAGGTTGTGGTAGAAAACCTGCACGGAACTGTGCAACTGGAGGTACGTAAAAACGAAGATCCGATCCTGCGGCGGCCCTATGAGGAATTTTCCCCGCTGATCCGTAAGATCGTTATGATCGTGGCAATGGAATATGGGCAGCATATTTCCTTAAAAAGTATAGCTGATCGATTCCGGATGAATGCGACCTATCTTGGTCAGATTTTTATCAAGGAAACAGATATGAAATTTTCGGAATACCTGATGGCATACCGGATGTATGTCGCGCGGGAGAGGATTCTAAATACCGACGACAAGATTTCTTCGGTAGCCGCGGAAGTCGGATATTCCAACATGAATTATTTCTATCAGCATTTTCATAATTATTATGACAGCACACCTTCCGAAATGAGAGCGGGGAAAAATTGAAAACTGCAGAAAATGATTTTCTGTTGTTATAAAAATGGGGAAAAGGAGCAACTCACAAATGAGAGTATTACTGTTTGACATTGATACGCTGCGGGCGGATCATATGGGCTGTTATGGCTATGGCAGAAATACCACACCTGTAATGGATGAAATTGCAAAGGAGGGAGTGCGGTTCGATGATTATTACTGCCCGAATGCACCGTGCCTTCCGTCCAGAGCATCCATGATCAGCGGACAGTATGGAATTCATAACGGAATTGTAGGGCACGGCGGTACAGCTGCGGATATGCGTCTGCAGGGAACCACCAGAAGCTTTACGGATGACATGTCTGAGAACGGATTGTTCATGCAGTTTAGAAGAGCCGGAATGCATACGGTTTCCTTCTCTTCCTTTGCAGAACGTCACAGTGCATGGTGGTTTAATTCCGGTTTCAATGAATGCTACAACGTAGGCAGGAGAGGCAGCGAGTCCGCAGAGATGGTAACGCCTCATGTGCTGGACTGGCTGGAGAGAAACGGCAAGAAGGATAACTGGATGATGCATGTGCATTACTGGGATCCTCATACACCTTATCGTACACCTGCGGATTATCCGAGCCAGTTTGCGGATACGCCGCTTCCGGATGACTGGATCGACGAGAAGACCTTTGAAGAGCACCTGCTGCACATCGGACCCCACTGCGCAAACGAGATCAACATGTGGAATGATGATACGTTTCCTCAGTGGCCAAAGCACCCCGGTAAGCTGACAACTCTGGAAGAGGCAAAGCACCTTCTGGATCTGTATGATGACGGCGTAAAATACACAGACGATAACATCGGTCAGATCATTGGCTGGTTAAAGGATAACGGACTGTATGACGATGATCTTGCGATCATTATCACAGCGGATCACGGCGAAGACCTTGGCGAGTTCGGTATCTACGGAGAGCATGGCACTGCGGATGAGCCGGTTTGCCGTATTCCTATGATCGTTCGCTGGCCCGGCATGCAGAAGGGCGCAGTGGTTAAGGGCTTCTATGACAATACAGACCTGACACCTACCGTGCAGGAACTGCTGGGTACACCGATGTTTTCGGATCGTTATCATTATGACGGCAGCTCCTTTGCAAAGGCATTAAAGGATGGCACAGACTGCTCCAAGCCCTATGCGATTCTGACCCAGTGTGCCCATGTGTGCCAGAGAAGTGCCCGGTTTGATGACTATGTATATATCAGAACCGTACACGGCGGGTATCATCTGTTCCCGGAGGAAATGCTGTTCAATGTAAAGGAAGATCCTCACGAGCAGCACAACCTGGCAGAGGAGCGCCCTGACTTGTGCGCAAAAGGTGCGAAGATGATCCTCGACTGGAATGACAAGATGATGAAGACCTCCCATTACGATGTAGATCCCATGTGGACCGTGATGCGGGAGGGCGGCCCTGAGCATTGCAGAGGACAGCTGAAGTCCTATATGGAGCGGTTGAAGGGTACTCCGAGAGAGTACGGAATCGAGCTGCTGAAAGAAAAATACGGAGATTGTGAATAAATGAAGGCATATCAGGATGCTTCTTTAGCTCCTGCCAGGAGGGCGAAGGCTCTCCTGGAGGAGATGACGCTGGCAGAAAAGGTCGGTCAGCTCAATCAGCGTCTTTACGGATTTCGGATTTATGAGCGAAAATGCGTAAATGGTGAGGATACCATCGAGCTGTCGGAGGAATTTCGTCAGGAAGTTGAAAAATACAGCGGTCTGGGAGTTCTGTACGGTTTATACCGTGCGGATCCCTGGGCGGATAAGGATTACGAAACCGGTTTGACCGGCGTGCTTTCCAAAAAAACATATAATCAGGTACAGCGCTATGTTCTGGAGCATTCCAGACTCGGTATTCCTGTAATGATGAGCTCGGAATGCCCACATGGACATCAGGCGCTGGACGGCTATTTGCTTCCGGTAAACCTTCTGGTCGGAGCGACCTTTGATCCTGCAATGGTACGGGCAGCGTACCGGGTAAGTGGCCGTCAGCTGCAGAACATGGGTGTGGATTTTGCTTTAATGTCGATGCTGGATGTGTTGCGGGATCCCAGATGGGGACGCAGTGAGGAATGCTACAGTGAAGATCCGTATCTGTCTGCGCGGATGGCAGAAGCTGCCGTAATCGGTATGCAGGAAAGCGGACCTGAGGTTGTAGCAAAGCATTTTGCAGCACAGGGCGAAGGAACCGGCGGCGTCAATGCGAGCGCGGCAAGAATTGGAGAACGCGAACTTCGGGAAATTCATTTTCCTCCGGCAGCGGCTGCAATCAAGGCAGGAGCCAAGGGCATCATGGCTGCCTATAATGAGATTGACGGCGTTTACTGTCACGCAAATCGCTGGCTGTTAAATGATGTCATCCGCAAGGAGATGGGCTTTGACGGTATCGTGATGTCTGATGGTGTTGCCATCGATCAGCTTGACAGCATGACTGGTGATAATGTGGTGTCCGGTGCGCTGGCCCTGCAGTCAGGCGTGGACGTCGGTCTGTGGGATGAGGCGTTTGGCAAACTGGAAGAAGCAGTACGCAGAGGTCTTGTAAAGGAATCCCAGATTGATCAGGCAGTGCTGCGTGTGCTGACCCTCAAATTCGAGAGAGGACTGTTTGAGCATCCTTACCTCGAAGAAGAGGGAGAGATCCATATGGATTATGCACAGAATCCGGAGAGTGTACAGCTGGCGCGGGAAGGGCTTGTAATTCTGCAAAATAAAAACCAGGGGCTTCCCTTTTGGGAAAACCAGGCATCCGGTAAAAAGATCGCTGTGGTCGGACCAAATGCAGACGATCTGTATAACCAGCTGGGTGACTACACACCTCCGCTGCGCAGGGACGACGGTATCACGGTATTGGACGGCATGAAGCTGATTTTCAAAGAATCCGATATCCGGTTCTCACAGGGATGTTATCTGAGAAAACGAGATGAAAACCTGCTGAAAGAGGCAGTGGATACTGTGAAAAACAGTGACATTGTGATCTGTGTGCTGGGCGGTTCCTCGAGCCGGTTCGGCGGTGCAAGTTTTGACACAAACGGCGCGGCGCTTTTAGATAATGCTGCGGCCGACGACAAGGGGACGCTGATGGACTGCGGAGAGGGAATGGACTGCAGCGACCTTGAGCTTCCGGATGCGCAGCTGGAGCTGTTAAAGGCATTGAAAGAAACCGGAAAAACTGTGATCGCAGTTGTGATCTGCGGTCGCCCGCTGGTGCTGACCCAGGTGTGTGAGCTGGCAGACGGTGTAATCCTTGGATTTTATCCCGGTCCCAGAGGCGGACAGGCAATTGCAGAGGTGATCTCAGGAAGAGTTGCTCCCTCCGGAAGACTTCCGGTTTCCCTGCCGCGATCGACAGGACAGGTTCCTGTTTATTACAATTATAAAAATTCCTACCGGGCGATGACCTATATGGATGAGGAGGCAGGACCGCTGTTTCCCTTTGGCTACGGACTTGGCTATGGGACCTTTGAATGGGGAGCCTGCAGCTTAAGCACAGAACGGTGCAATGTGGCTGCGTTGGAAAATAAGGGCCTGACCATCCGCTTTTCTGTGAAAAATACCAGTGAAAGAGGCGGCTATATCGTACCGCAGATTTACGTGACGGACGTTGCAGCATCCACGGTACGGAGAGTGAAAGAATTGAAAGCATTCCAGAAGGTATGGCTGGATGCAGGACAGGAAAGAACCGTTTCCCTGCAGCTTGGCAAGGAGGCATTCTGCCTGTGGAATCAGAAGATGAAGTATGTTGCGGAACCTGGAGTATTCCGGATTGAGCTGTCTGACAGCGCGCAAACCATATGGAAAGGAGAATTTACATTATGTATTTAATTCCCGCTCCGGCGAAGCTGGAGAAAAAAGAAGGCCGTTTTATCTGGGCCTATGACAGATATGTGACGGTAGATCAAAGCTGCAGCCAGCTGGTGACCCGTCAGGCGTCCCTGTTTTGTGACGGCGCAGAAAAAGAACTGGGCTACCGTCCCCTTCTGACAAGAGGAGCTGCCCAGGCTGGTGATGTCGTTTTCAAGCAGGATGACACCATGAAAGCCCAGAGCTATGTGCTGGATATCACCGAGGATGCAATTGTACTGACCGGCGATGAGGCAGGTCTGTGGCATGGTATGCAGACGCTGCTGCAGATCCTCGAGCAGGAAGGCGCATGCCTGTCCGCTTTACATATCGAGGATGCTCCGGCAATTGTAAACCGCGGCTATTACTTCGACTGCACCAGAGGACGTATTCCGAAGCTTTCCTGGTTGAAGCAGCTGGCTGACCGGATGGCTTATTACAAGTTAAACCAGTTACAGCTGTACGTAGAGCATTCCTATTTGTTCCGCGGTATGACAGAGCTGTGGAGAGATGACACTCCGCTGACTGCAGAAGAGATCATGGAGTTTGACCGTTACTGTGCAGAGCGCGGCATCGAGCTTGTACCGTCCCTGTCCAGCTTTGGACACCTTTACAAGCTGCTTTGCTCCAGAGAATACTCTCATTTATGCGAGCTGGAGGATTCCGAAGGAAAACCCTTCTCCCAGACCGGCAGAATGGCACACCACACGATCAACACCTCCGATCCGGAGAGCCTGCAGCTGATCGAAGGTATGATTTCCGAATATATGGAGCTGTTTACCTCCAGACAGTTCAACATTTGTGCAGATGAGACCTTTGACCTGGGCAGAGGACGCAACAAAGAAGCAGTGGAAAAGCTGGGCAGGGACAGAGTTTATATCGATTATATTAAGAAGCTGGCTCAGTTCTTACTGGATAACGGCCGTCGGCCCATGTTCTGGGGGGATATTATCGTCGGCTTCCCGGAGATGATCAAAGAGCTTCCCAAAGAGATCATCTGCTTAAACTGGGGTTATATGTGGAACCAGCGCGAAGAAGAGACGAAGTGGATGTACGAAGCAGGAGCGGTTCAGTATTGCTGCCCCGGCTGCTGTGGATGGAATGAATTCTCTGCACTCAACTGGTACGCATACAATAACATCATGAGAATGTGTACCTATGCAAACAAGTACGGTGCGATCGGGCTGTTAAATACGGACTGGGGCGATTATCTGCATGTCAACCATCCCGATTTCACAAGAGTCGGCATGATCTACGGTGCAGCGTTCTCCTGGAACAGCAATATTCTTTCCTACGAGGATATCAACCGTCAGATTTCCAGAATCGAATATCGGGACAGCAGTGAAAACTACCTGGCTGTTGTAGCAAAGATTCAGGAAAACAGCGGCTACGACTGGAATGTTGCAGTACGCTACTGGGAAATGAAGCGCGGTCTGCATGAACAGGATGAGGTCAGCGTTGGACTGATGAAGGAACGCATCGGTCAGATGGATAACATCGATCAGAAGGACGCAAATCTGAAAGAAATCGTAAGAGAGCTGTATGCACAGATCGAGCAGATGGACAGCAGCAAGCGCGCACTGGTAATGCCCCAGATCGTTGCAGTGGATGCGATCCGTATCTTTAACCAGATCGGCAAATTCGCAACTGCGGATGTGCTGGGCTGCACCTATGAGAATATGCCGGACAGCTGGGCACTTGCCAAGGAGCTGGAGACATGGTTCTATTTTTACAAGAGAGTATACCGCAGCATCAGTGAAGAATCTGAACTGCGTTATATCCAGGAACTGGTATGCTGGTATGGGGATTACCTGCGTCAGATCAAATAACAGAATGTGCGAAAGGAAAGGGAACAGCAATGAAACAGCAGTTTTTACATGAAAACTGGGAAATGCGGCAGATCGGCAACGACGAATTCCTGCCTGCAGCCGTACCCGGAAGCGTATACGGCGACCTGCTTTCCAACGGAAAAATGGAAAACCCGTTCTGGAAAGACAATGAAAACGATGCCTGCGAGTTGATGGAGGAAGACTACGAATATGTTTCTCACTTCGATTGTGAGGACGGTCTTTTAGACAGCGACCGCGTAGTGCTGCGTTTTGACGGTATTGATACTGTCGGCGACGTTTATTTAAATGAAATCCATCTGGGCAGCCCTCTGAGCATGCATCGTGTATGGGAATATGATGTGAAGGAAATCCTGCATGAAAAGGACAACGAATTGAAGGTTATCCTGCATTCTCCCAACAAATGGATTCGTGAAGCCTTCAAAAAATGCCGCACCCTGGGCAATGACGATACCTTCGAAGGTTTCGTACATCTGCGTAAGGCACACTATATGTTCGGCTGGGACTGGGGCGCACATCTTCCGGATGCCGGTATTTTCCGCCCGGTTTCCCTGCTTGGCATCAACACTGCAAGAATTGACAGTGTATACATTAAGCAGACCCATGAGCGCACCGGCGAGACAGAGCCCGGTACCGTTCGTCCCATCACAAAATCCGTTACGCTGACCTTCGACGTGGAGCAGGAGGTCGTGGGCAATGCAGAGAGAGGACCGAAGTTAAAGAACATTACCGGCGGTCATACCTGCAAAAAGTGCGGCAAGGCTTATACCTACACCGTAGAGATCACTGCTCCGGATGGAAGCAAGACGCTGTATGAGAACTCTCCGGTTGAGGTCAAGATCGACGATCCCAAGCTGTGGTGGCCCAACGGCTACGGCGAGCAGAACCTGTACGAAGTAAAGGTTACCCTGTTTAGCGACGGCGTTGCGCTGGATGAGTGGACCCGCAGAATCGGTCTGCGCACCATGACCATGCACATCGAAAAGGACGAATGGGGCGAGTGCTTCGCACATCAGGTAAACGGTGTGGATGTCTTCGCAATGGGCGCTGACTATATTCCGGAGGATAATCTGCTTGGCAGAGTGAATCCTGAGACCACCAGAAAGCTTCTGGAAAAAGCAAAATTTGCAAATTACAACGCGATCCGGGTATGGGGCGGCGGTTACTATCCCTCCGACTGGTTCTATGATATCTGTGATGAGATGGGTCTGATGGTTTGGCAGGACTTCATGTTCGCGTGCGCTGTTTATGAGCTGACACCTGAATTCGAAGCAAACATCCGTCAGGAATTTATCGAGAATGTAAAACGTCTGCGCCATCACGCATCTCTGGGACTGTGGTGCGGCAACAACGAAATGGAACAGTTCGTATTCGAGCGCAACTCCTGGCTGACCAAGCCCTCCGAAGTTAAGGATTACTTCCTGATGTTCGAGCGCATTATCCCGGAAATCGTTCATGAGTACGATCCGCAGACCTTCTATTGGCCTGCAAGCCCGTCTTCAGGCGGCTGTCTGGACGAGCCTAACGATCCGAACCGCGGCGACGTACATTACTGGAAGGTATGGCACGGAAACCGTCCGTTCACCGAGTACCGCAAATACTTCTTCCGTTATCTGTCTGAGTTTGGTTTCCAGGCATTCCCGTCTGTGAAAACGATTGAGCAGTTTACGGATAACGAAGAGGATATGAACCCCTTCTCCTATATCATGGAGAAGCATCAGCGTCAGTACAGTGCAAACGGAAAGATCATGGGTTATATGCAGCAGACCTACAAATATCCCAACAGCTTCCCGACCTTTGTATACGCATCCCAGCTGCTGCAGGCAGACGGTATCCGTTACGGTGTAGAACACTTCCGCCGCAACAGAGGACGTTGTATGGGTGCTGTGTACTGGCAGTTAAATGACTGCTGGCCGGTAATTTCTTGGTCTTCCGTAGACTACTGCGGACGCTTAAAGGCACTGCATTACTATGCAAAACGGTTCTTCGCACCGCTGATGATTTCCTGTGAAGAGCAGGGCATGATGAGCTCCGAGGCGAACATGAACCGTGAGCATTTCGTATTCGAGAAGTCCATCCGCTTAAACGTTGCAAACGAAACCATGCAGGATCAGAACGTAACCGTTCGCTGGGCACTGCGGGATCCCGGTGCAGCTGTTTTGGAAAGCGGCGAGCAGGAGCTGACCGTTCCCGCCCTGACCAGCACATGGCTGGATAAGGTAGAGTTCCCGGATGCGGATATCTTCTCCCATTATGTAAGCTACGAGCTGATCTGCGACGGCAAGGTTGTATCCGAGGGTACGGTAAACTTCTCTTATCCGAAGTATTTCCGTTACGAAGATCCCGAGCTTACCTGCCGCGTAGAGGGCGATGAGATCGTTGTATCCGCAAAAGCATATGCAAAGAGCGTTGAAATCCTCAACGAGAACGAAGACCTCGTTCTGGAAGACAACTACTTCGACTTAAATGCAAATGAGAAGCGTGTGAAGGTGATCTCCGGCAGTACCGAAAACCTGCGTCTGCGCAGCGTATACGATATTCGCTGATCGAAAGCATGGCACGCAGGCCCATAGGAAGGCCTGGCGTACCGCGCTGTAGCGCGCATCTATAAGTCAGGAAGAGGCCGGTGCACAGACGGTTGTGCACCGGCTTTTTCAAAAATCAGGATTATGGAAGAAAACAACGGGAGCGCCTCGGCGCGAGAATGTGCCAAGGCACATTCATTTTTAAAAATCAGGATTATGGAAGAAAACAACGGGAGGGACGCTTACTATGTTATTCCATAAAAAAGAAAAGGCTCTGGAGGGACAACAGGCGGGGACAAAACCGGAGAAGCCCAGGAAAGTGCGCTGGTCGGAAAGAAGAGAACCGTCAGAAGAGGGACTGGAAAGGTTTCAGGATTATCTGCAGACCTATTCCACGAACAAAGACCATCCGATAAAAATCCTATGCAGTTTTTATAAAGGCAAGCAGAAGAAGCTGGTAGAAACAGGATTTTTCCTGATCCTGCAGCGCTCTCCGATCTGGATCATTCCGATTGCAACGAGCAACATCATCAATGCGGCGACGAATCCGGATGCAGGCTCCCTGGAGATCATACTGCTGAATGTGATGGTTGCATTGCTCTTTATTATGCAGAACGCAGGAACGAACTATCTGGCAACGGTTGCATTTGCCAGCGTCAACAGAGGAATTGAAGGCTCTCTTCGAAATGCAATGGTCAGAAAGCTGCAGCAGCTCTCCATCATGTTCCACAAAGAAGTACAGTCAGGACGTCTGCAATCAAAGATCATGCGAGACGTGGAAAATGTTACGGAGCTTTTGAACCAGATTTTCAGAACCCTGTTTTTCTTTGTCCTGGATATTTCCGTGATCATTGTCATTACCCTGCGGAAAAGTCCGATGGTATTTCTGTTTTTCCTTGTGGTCGTACCCTTTGCAGTCCTGACAATGCGGACATTTAAAAAGCCTGTCCGGGAGAAAAACCAGGAATTTCGAAGCGAGATGGAAAACACGCAGGGTGCAGTTGCCGAAATGCTTGAAATGATTCCGGTGGCGCGGGCACATGGTCTGCAGGAAGTGGAAATCAGCAAGATGAATACCTACCTGAACCGGATCGTAGACCGCGGTTACAATCTGGATCTGATCAATGCGCTCTTCGGTGCAGTCAACTGGGTTGTATTCCAGTCCTTCCAGATGATCTGTCTTGCCTTTACTGCGTATCTGGCAGTCAAAGGCAAAATTTCGGTTGGCGAGGTTGTTCTGTATCAGACCTACTTCACCTCTCTGGTGGGACAGATTTCGACGCTGATCAATATTTATCCGCAGATCAGCAAGGGTTTGGAGTCTGTCAAGTCCATCGGCGACATCATGGGCAACAGCCATGTGGAGGAAAACAATTCCATTGTGCCGCTGGGGGAATTAAAGGGCGCAGTAAAATTTGTCAATGTGGATTTTAAATATCCTGGCAGCGATAAAAATACGCTGAGCGATTTCACTCTGGATGTAAAGCCTGGGGAGAGCATTGCGCTGGTGGGAGAATCGGGTGCCGGAAAATCTACGGTTCTGAACCTGCTGATCGGCTTTATCCCTCCGGTCAGCGGAAAGATCCTGATCGACGGCATCAATATGGTCAATCTGGATATCAATGAATATCGTCATCAGATCGCAGTCGTGCCGCAAAATACAATCCTGTTTTCCGGAACGATTCTGGACAATATCGCTTACGGTCTGGAACATGTGACGGAAAAGGAAGTGATGGAGGTCATAAAGGATGTCGGACTGGAGGATATGATCGAAAAGCTTCCGGATGGCATCTATACGCAGCTGGGAGAACACGGGGATAAGCTTTCCGGCGGTCAGCGTCAGAGAATTTCCATCGCCAGGGCACTGATTCGTAAGCCGAAGATCATCGTATTCGATGAAGCCACGAGCGCGCTGGATTCTGCCTCCGAGAAAAAAGTTCAGGAAGCGACCAGCAACATGATGAAAAACTGTACGACCTTCCTGGTGGCACACAGACTTTCCACGATCCGCAATGCGGACAGGATCGTTGCGATGCGGGACGGTAAGATTGTCGAAGTCGGCAGCTACGATGAGCTGATGGAAAAGAAAGGATATTTCTACGAGCTGAAAGCACTGCAGTCCTGACGCTGCAGCGTAGCTCGCCGTGGGTGCGGTGCGATGCGCATCGACGGACGAAAAAGCGTATCGCAGGGGTGCTGAGCGCGCAGGATAGCGCGACTGGCTTGTGGAAAATTAAGGAGAAATATACGTTATGAAACAATTGAGCAAGGCAAAATGGATTCGGCTGGCGTGCTTCAGTGCGGGGGGGACCCTTCTCTTTTATCTGGTGCCGCTGATTTTGATGCAGCTGCCCGATCCGGCAAAAGGCAACGCCATGGTTATTTTGGTTATGTTCGTCAATCAGGTCTTTATGGGTGTCGTTGGCTGGCATTCAAACTACTTTGGCAAATGGGGCATCTATATTCCGATGGTGCTGATCGTCCTGTATGGGATTTCGGAAGTCCTTTTCTTTGGGGGAATCGGCTGGAATATGGAGATCAATTACCTTCAGACTGCTTATATCATCTATTTCTTAAAACGGATTATGAACAAGAGACAGCGGATGCAGGAACAAAAGAATCAGGTAAACTTCCCGAAGGGAATGGGGAGAAAACAATAGAATGTACGCTCTGCGAGCATTCTGTTGTCATGAATAATACAATGGATTATAAAAATCCGCCGTCCATTGTGATAATCTGCCCGGTTAAGTAAAGGGGCGATTCTGCAAGCTTTAACGCAAGCAGTCCGACTTCCTCAGGCTGTCCCAAGCGGTCTGCGGGGATCTCTTCGATCAGTGCCTGCAGTTCCTCTTCAGAAAAACAGCGGTTCATGTCGGTGTCGATGACGCCGCAGGCAATGGCGTTTACCGCAATATTGCTGGGCGCAAGCTCCTTTGCCAGCGCGCGGGTCAGACTGTTGACTGCGCCTTTGGAGGCGGAGTAGGCGGTTTCCATGGAAGCGCCGACATTGCCCCAGACGGAGGAGATATTTAAAATCCGCCCGGAGTGGCGGTGCAGCATGAGTGGAACGGCGAGCTTACAGGTATAAAAGCAGGCGTCCAGATTGGTTGACATAACTCTGTGCCATTGGTCAGGGGACATGTCCGTTAAAAGTCCGATATGGGAAATTCCGGCATTGTTGACTAAAAGATTGAGACGGCGGATCGGGGCAAAAAGTTCCCTTACCGTTTCATAGTCGCCGAGGTCGCCGATAAAAGCGGCTGCCTGGATTGAATAAGCTTCGGAAAGGCTTTTACAGAGTGTTTCCAGCTTTTCCCGGTTCTGGCGGCAGGTTAAAATCAGGTCATAGCCTGCCTGCGCAAAGGTTTCGGCGATTGCTTTTCCGATACCGCGGGACGCGCCGGTGATCAGCGCGATGGGGCGGGAGGAGCTTTCCGCCGGAAAAATAGGGGTAAGATCAGAGTACATAAAAAATCTCCATTCCGCAGGCGTTTTCTGACACCTGGCACTACTGTGATGTTACAGTTTACACGTAGCTTTCATGGCGCGAGGAAACTGTAATACTAGGATCAGCGTAGCACAGATTTCTTGCGTTGTCACTTGTGAAAATGCCGGATTTTGCGTATACTTTTGAAGAGGCAGTCGGCGCACAGGAAACAGTAACGATTCCAATGGTGCAAGCGTTGTCTGCAGAATGGAGGAATTATGTACGATTTAATCATTATCGGTTCCGGTCCTGCGGGGCTCGGGGCGGCAATATATGGAAAACGGGCGGGATATTCCACGCTCGTGCTTGAAAAAAATCCCATGAGCGGCGGTCAGGTGTTAAATACCTGTGAGGTGGATAACTATCTGGGGCTTCCCGGTATCAACGGCTTTGACCTCGGCATGCAATTTCGGGAGCATGCGGACAGACTCGGTACGGAATTTGTGGAAGCGGATGTGACCGGAATCAAAAATTTGCCGGACTGCAAAAAGGTTCTGACGTCGGCTGGGGAGTTTACGGCAAAGGCGGTCATCATCGCAGCCGGTGCGGAGCACAAAAAGCTTGGCGTGCCCGGGGAAAAACGGCTGGCTGGCAGAGGTATTTCCTATTGTGCGACCTGTGACGGCGCTTTTTATAAGAAGAAAGTGACGGCAGTGATCGGCGGCGGGGATGTTGCTGTGGAGGATGCGATTTTCCTGGCGGGACTTTGTGAAAAGGTTTACCTGATCCACCGCAGGGACAGCCTGCGTGCGGCAAAGAGCCTGCAGGAAAAGCTGTTTACCCTGCCGAATGTGGAGCTGGTCTGGAACGCAGCTGTAGAGGAAATCACGGGAGAAGCGTTCGTGACCGGCGTGCAGCTTTTGGATACACAGACAAAAGAAGAGCGCTTTGTTGCAGCGGACGGAATCTTTATTGCGGTCGGGATTCAGCCGGTGTCCGAGAGCTTCAAGAGCCTTGTAAAAACGGACGAGGCAGGCTATATCTGTGCGGGAGAGGACTGCTGCACGAGCGTGACGGGCATTTTTGCAGTCGGGGATGTGCGGACGAAAAAGCTGCGTCAGATCGTGACGGCGGTTGCAGACGGGGCAAATGCGGTCAACTCTGTGCAGGAATATTTCCAGACACGGTAAAAAAACAGCGTCCAAAGGGAAAACTGCTGGTCGCCGGAGCAGCTAAAGATGCTTTGGCTGTATGAAGTCATAAAAAATTCATAAATTTGTCACAGTATTTCCGTCAGATTGCGATCTGCAGGAATTGACAAAAATGACATGGAGTGCTATAGTATATTTCGAATTTAATAATTTTGTAACAAATGTAACAATTTTGAGAATCGGGAGTAATCCATGCATTATCATAAGATTAAAATGACAGCAGCGGCTATGGCGATGGCAGTATTAGTTACCGGAAACATGCCTGCTGCAGAACTAAATACAGCGACGGTATCCGCAAAGTCTGCGATATCAGCAGTCCTGCCGGCAGCAGGCGTTGGTCTGGTATTAAATGACGGTGTTTCGGTATCGCAGATTCGTGAAGAAATTAAAAAGAGAAAAGAAGAAAAAGAGCCGGCAGAGCCGGTTGCATCCAGCGATACCAAGGCATCTGTAACACAGACAGTCGCAGAATCTGCGACAGAGGCAGAGGCTGCAGTGGAGGCAGAAAGCACAGCTGAGACGGAGATTATCGAAGCGGTAGAGCCGGTATTAAAAGAGCCTGAGACGAAGATCTCCGATGAAGAGCGTGAAAAGGAACAGGACGTTCTGATCATCGCGCAGGTCAACGATTATGTAAATATCCGCAGCACCGCCAGCACGGATGGCGAAATCGTCGGTAAGCTGTATAACAATTCTGTCGGCACGCTGGTTGCAAAGGACGGCGACTGGTATCAGGTAAAATCCGGCAGCGTAGAAGGTTATGTGAAGGCGGAGTATTTCAAGACCGGAGACGAGGCGGAAAAGATCGCAGATGAAGTCGGTCAGAAGATGGCGACTGTCAACACCGAGACCCTGAAGGTCAGAAGCGATGCGAGCCTGGAAGCGAGCGTTATTGGTCTGGTTCCCGGAGGCGAAGAGCTTTCCGTTCTGGATGAAGAAAACGGTTTCGTCAAAGTCAGCATTGAGGAAGGTGATGGCTGGGTTTCCGAGGATTATGTCGTAGTTGCAACAGAGTATGTGACCGCAGAATCCATCGAAGAAGAGAAAGCCAGAATTGCCGAAGAAGAAAAGGCAAGAGAAGACGCAAAGAAAGCCGCGCAGGCAGCGGAAGAGCGCATGAAAGCGAAGGAAAAAGCAAAGGAAGGGAAGAATGCCGAGATAACGGATAAGAGTACTTCTTCCGAATCCACTGCTTCTCAGCAGGCGACTGTTTCATCTTCTGGTTCCGGCTTGGGACAGTCCGTTGCAAACTATGCGGTACAGTTTGTCGGTAATCCCTATGTATACGGTGGGACAAGTCTGACAAACGGTGCGGACTGCTCCGGTTTTGTTATGAGCGTTTATAAGAATTTCGGCGTATCCCTGCCGCATTCCTCCACTTCCGACCGTTATGTCGGTTATAACGTAGGAAGTCTGGCAAACGCGCAGCCCGGTGATTTGGTTTGCTATTCCGGACATGTTGCAATTTATATCGGTAACGGACAGATCGTCCATGCCAGCACGGAAGCAACCGGTATCAAGATTTCGAACGCAAGCTACAGAACACCTGTGGCGATCAGACGTATTTTCTAAGACGGCTGCAACAAATACGCAAAATAAAATGATGCCAGGGTCACAAGGTCTTTCACCCACCTATGAGCAAGCTCATGTGGGTTCAGAC
>ENA-OPXX01000871-OPXX01000871.1-human-gut-metagenome-genome-assembly--contig:-NODE-871-length-24738-cov-1.913827_pt1 | contig 24738 bp, 39 predicted proteins | sample MGYA00241771_ERZ502046 | MGnify/ENA primary metagenome ERZ502046 (study PRJEB25962, sample SAMEA2042006) | human gut metagenome | biome: human gut; feature: human-associated habitat; material: faeces...
AGCCAGAACCTTTGAAAAAGAAGGTGATGTTCGCTTAGTCGGCGCTATGAACATCACTGACGAACAGGCCAAGAAGCTTCCGTTCGCACTTTACAGAGACGGCTTCTTCTATTATTTCCGTACTCATGCTCATCCCAATTCCACCTTCCTCTACACGCAGAGCAGCCTGATGGATCTGATGAACTGGGACGTCGATGACCATATGACCATGATCCATCAGCCGCTTCTCATGATTGCCGGCGATGTTTCTGACACCCGCTACATGACTGATGACGCCATCAAGAAGGCAACCGGTACAAAAGATAAAGAAATTTATCTGGTTAAAGGCGCTCAGCACATTGAAACATACTGGGTTCCTAAGTACGTCAATGAAGAAGCTACCAAACTTCAGGAATTCTTCGGCAAATATCTGAAGAAGTAATCTGAAAGCATCTTCCTAGAGAGTTGAAAAGCGCAGGGCACTTGAATTGAGCTGCTGCGCTTTTTGTATCTCTGCTGTTTCTTGCAGAATTGTGGAAGAACTTTTCAAAAAACATTCAATTAGAGACGCCATTCAACCTAAGGCCCTCAATCTAAAGATCTAGGTTTACAGAGACGGATAGTTACGAATTTATTGGTCTTCTCATTGAGTTTGACCTATCAACAGCTTGCCTGTCACCACCTCAAGAGTTGATTTCCACCGGAGCAAATCAGACTCAACTGTGGGATTTTTGTAAACGTCAAAAATAGCAAAACTCGGTGCCAAAGGTTTGATACCCATATACTGAAACTGTTTGTGCAAAGGCATTAATACACCTTCAAGTCCACGAGCATCAAAGAATTGTCCTGGTTCGCACACGGCGTCCTCGGGAGCGTTCCATGTTGTACTTATCCAATAACGCTTTTTCGTAAGAAAACCGCCCGTACCGTAAAGCTTGTTTGGATCCTTTCGTGTCCGCCCATCTGTACCGCAGACACGCGGATCGGTAAGGACAATGTCTTGCCATTTCGTATACTGCCAAGGCGTGGACATGGCCCATATAGGTGTCTGAACCAGCAGCAAATCGGAACCGAGAACTTTTTCGACTTCTTTTTCCAGGTCCCATTTCTCATTGAGATCCGTAATGATGCTTTCTATCTTTCTGCGCTCGAATGCCTCTTTTGCCATGCGAGTCATTTCGGCATTAAGCCATCCGCCCGAGCCGTCCGGCCGCTTTACTCCAGCATTAATAACAAAAACTCTCATAGATTACTCTCCCGGTAAAGATAACCTTTCGAGATTATCCAAACCGTGTCGACAAAAAATCAAATACTTTACGTTCGGTCTTTTATGCTTTTTAAGCATATCCTGAAGAAAATACTTGAAAAATAGGATGCAGAGAATATTTCCCGGAGATGAAAAATCATTGAGTCATCGACAAAAGTTCCATGTTTTGCAAGAGAAAAATCTGATTTTTACTATCGCTTCAAAATTTCTATTCTTTGCTCTTCTGTCAAATGCCCCATTGAAAACTCGCAGCCGCAGTACCGCTGATTGTAGAAGCCGTTTTCTTTGAGCAAAATACCGCGTCGTTCCTGCAGACCGCCTTTTTTCCAGTTCACGTCCCAATAGGTGCTTTCAGGAATTAAAGATTTAGCGTGAGCTGCCGCTTCTCGAATTTGTTCGGCGCTCTTCCAGCGTGATCCGGCCAAGGTAGTTGTGTAGAGTTCAATCCCTTCGCGCTTCGCGCATTCAGCCGTCACGAGAAGGCGGTGCTTGAAGCAAGCGAGGCAGCGGCGTCCTCTTTCCGGTTCTTTTTCCAATCCGATGACGGCAAGTCTCCAAAGGTCGTGTCGGTAGTCGCCGTCAATAACCCGAATTCCTAATGATTGAGCGAATCGATCCAGTTCGTTTTTACGAATCAAATATTCTTTCACCGGATAAATATTCGGGTTATAGAAAAAGATCGTCGGACGCACGCCATTCTGCTGGAGCCACTCTAAGATGGCGGCAGAGCAGGGTGCGCAACAGGAATGCAATAGAACTTCTTTGGGGAGCGATCCCAAAACCAGAGAACTCATGCTTATCAAAAGGAAAGACTAGAAACAAGACTAGCGCCGAAGTGGAAACCGGAAAGGAGAGACTTTTCGGTGCCGCTGTCGGCGCTGCTTTTCGCTTATTTATCCGCGAATATTCTTAGATAATCAATTAGGCTGTGGGACCGGATGTGGTCATTTCGGCAACTGCGCCGACCGGACCGGTTTCAGTCATTTCAGAGTCGTTTGCGGGAGCCTGCTGTGCAGCAGCTTCTGCTGCCTGCTGCTGAGCGATATCCTTATGAATCCACTGCAGAACTGTTGCGCGGTTAACTTTCGTTAACTGAGAAATAACGTTGTAGGACTTGCCTTCTTCCTTACGCAGACGAAGCACTTCGGCTTTCTGTTCAGGTGTGTAGGACTGCTGGCGAGCGCCATGTTCTGCACGGAAGGTCCCGATCAGGAAGCTGCGATGCCAGTCACGAGCTGTGTATACGGGAATATTGAGAGTTTTTGCACAATTTTTGTAGCTTCCGCCGGCCTGGAAAATCGCCAATGCTTTCTGACGAGTTTCGAAGGAGTGTCTGGGAAGAGATTTGCGGCGGGATGCGTACGGGGCCTTCGCAAAACGAGCCAGGCCTCTTGCTGTCTTGATTGTCTTTGGCATAACTAAATGCTCCGGTATGCTGATTATCAATGTGGTGGTTTGTAGTGCTCATCAAACTTGAATAACTATTTTATTATCCATGTTCTCTGAGCTATGAGTAATGATACCATTTAGGGTAAAAAAAGATTATTGTTGTTAATAACTAATTAAATAATATTTTTTTCAAGATAATCACCCTGACACGTTACCATTCCGTGCCTGACCTTAGTTTTTTTCCTATAAATCGTTCTACTATTCACTGACGATTCAATATAGGAGGAGCTCAATGTCGATACTCAAGCCCGGTTTGGAAGAACGGTACAAAAGGGTAAAACAATCACTTGCAGACGACGAAATGCGCTTCGGCAGAGAGCCGGGAAGCGTCTTTTTACTTCCGGTTTCAAAAACCTTCGGAATTAATGCTTTGGAGGAAGCAGTGACGTGCGGCATGAGGGCCTTCGGGGAGAACTATGTTCAGGAAGGGTGCGAAAAAATCGAATACTTTAAAAAGCAGCATCCTGACTTGGAGATTACCTGGCACTTTATCGGGCATCTTCAGTCCAACAAAACCCGCCCTGTAGCTGAACATTTCGATTGGGTTCAGACGGTAGACCGCTTAAAAATCGCACAGCGGCTTTCTGAGCAAAGACCCGCAGATATGCCTCCCTTAAATGTGTTAATCGAAGTTCACATCTCTGACGAAGAGAGCAAAAGCGGCTGCCAGCCGGCCGACGTCCCGGCCCTGGCTCAAGCTATCACATTGCTTCCGAACTTAAAGCTTCGAGGCATCATGGCAATTCCGGCGCCCTCGGATACTGAAGAGGGCAAAAAGGCTCCTCTAAGAGAAATGTATGCCATCTTCCTGCATTTAAGAGATGAGCTGAATTTTGATATCGACACGCTCTCGATGGGCATGAGCTCGGATATGGCAGAAGCCGTGGAATGCGGGAGTACCATGGTAAGAGTCGGCTCGGCAATTTTCGGACCTCGTGACTACACCAAAAAGGAGTAAAAATGAATAGAAAAACAATCGCTTTCATCGGCGGCGGAAACATGGGAGAAGCCATCATTTCTAAGATGGTCTCAAGTGACTGGAAGGGCGATGATATTCACGTCATTGATCACAATGAAGAGAAATTGGAGCGTCTTTCTTCCGAATACGGTGTCCATGCTCATAAGGAACCCGGTTCGTGGCTTTCTGAGATCGATGCCGTTGTTCTTGCAGTCAAGCCGCAGCAGCTTGCTGAAGCCATCAAAGCCAGCAAAGAATGGATCGAAGACGCACTCGTAATTTCTATTGCGGCCGGCGTTCGAGTCAAAGACCTTGAGGCAATGATCGGTCACAACTGCATTTGCCGCACCATGCCGAATACTCCGATGAAAATCGGTCTCGGCGTCTGCGGACTTTATTCCACACCCGAAGCAGAACCCGACCATCGCTTTATTGTCAAAGTTTTTGCGGCCTGCGGCGATTTGATTTGGTGTACGAAAGAAGAAGAACTGGACGGAGTAACAGCCATCAGCGGTTCCGGCCCTGCTTATGTATTCAGATTTATTGAAGCGCTGACAGAAGCCGGACTTCGTTACGGATTCAATGACGTCCAAGCAAAGAGAATGGCCATTGCAACCGTTCTCGGGTCAGCCGAACTCGCCAAACGCAGCGGCGAGTCGCCGTCTGTCCTTCGTGAAAAGGTAACGAGCAAAGGCGGCACAACTTATGAAGCGCTCAAGGTCATGAATGACCGTCACTTTATGGAAATGATGCAGGATGCGATGGACGCCTGCAAGAAACGTGCCGTTGAACTCGGCGACGCTTTCCACGAAAGCGTAGAAGCAGCGGAGAAATAATTGATGCTGAGGCCTTCAAAGAAGGCCTCACTTTCTAAGCTTCCAAATACTTTTCTTTAGACTGATACCAGCGGGCAGCATGCTTTTCTGCCCGCGGATCTTTTTCTCGGATCCACTTATCCGCCATCGCCATGGCTTTCTCAACAAGGAAGCCGTCGGTTTCAAAATCAGCAAAACGAAGCAGGGCAGCTCCGCTCTGACGAGCGCCTAAAAACTCACCAGGCCCTCTCAACTCCAAGTCTCTTCTGGAAATTTCAAAGCCGTCTGTCGTGTCGTTGAATACCTGGAGACGTTCCTTGCCGATCTTTGAAAGCTGGTCTCCGAAAATCGCAAAGCAATAACTCTTGATCGATCCTCGGCCGACGCGTCCTCTGAGCTCATGAAAATGCAGTAGGACTGATATTTCCCACGGCCAACCCGCCCGCGGAGCTGATGGAGCTGGGCAAGCCCGAAGCGTTCTGCGTGTTCAATAACCATAATGGATGCGTTCGGAACGTCTACGCCCACTTCAATCACTGTTGTAGAAACTAAAAGCTTTGTTTCTCCCTTAACAAACCGATCCATGACAGCGTTTTTATCTTCCGGCGTCATCTTGCCGTGCAGAAGCTCAATCTTGAACTGAGGGAGGATTTGTTTAATCTCTTCACATGTTTCAGTGGCAGCGGTAAGGTCTACTTTTTCGCTTTCTTCGATCAGAGGGCAGACCCAATAGGCCTGCAGGCCGGCGGCTAAAGACTTGCCGATCCATTCGACCAAATCGCCTTTGCGGCTCATGGAAACTAATTTTGTTGAGATCTCTTGTCTTCCCGGAGGCAGTTCATCGATGACGGAGACGTCGATATCGGCTAGATAACTCATGGCCAAGGTTCGGGGAATAGGCGTGGCCGACAGCATGAGAAGATGCGGCATCATACCGTTTTGCTGTGCACGAATGGCTAATCTCTGATCCACGCCGAAACGGTGCTGCTCATCGACGATGGCGAGCCCCAAAGCCTTGAATTTAACGTCCGGCTGAATGATTGCATGAGTTCCGACCACCAGTTCGGCACCGTCTTCGATTGCCGCCAAGGCTTCACGCTTTTCTTTGGCCTTCTGTTTTCCGGAGAGCCAAACGACACGGACGCCGAAAGGTTCCAGCCAGGAAATAATCTTTTTAAAGTGCTGTTCAGCCAAAATTTCCGTCGGCGCCATAAGCGCCGCCTGGTAGCCTGCATCAATCGCCTGGCAGGCGGCAAGCGCCGCAACGACGGTTTTACCGCTTCCGACATCTCCCTGAACCAATCGGTTCATGGGGCGTTCGCTGCCGAGAGATTCGTAAATATCTTTCCAGACTCGAATCTGGGCCTTTGTCAGCTTAAAGGGCAGGGAATGGAAAAATTTTGCTGTCAAAGAGTTGTTGTCGCCTTTGCGCAGCGGCATCAACGGTCCTTTGTTCATATCCCGCATTTCACGAGATTTCTTCAGCGAAATCTGCTGAGCCAGAAGCTCATCGAATTTCAACCGCTGCCAAGCCGGATCCGTTCGATTCTGCAAAGGACCAATCGGAGCGCCGGCCTTAGGATGATGCAGAGAATTAATCGCTTCAGAAAGTCCCGGAAGGTGCAATTCATTACGCTCTTCTTCGGTCAAGAGGTCAGAAATATCCACGTCCATTAAGGCGCGGTCAATGCGTTTTCTCAGCCACAGCTGAGTCACACCTTCGCCGGCGGGATAAACAGGTGAAAGCGTTTTAGGAAGGTCGCTTTCGGGTTTCGGAGCGCGAACCTTGGGATGAATCATTTCAAGACCGCCGCCGAAAGCGGCACGCGGGTTTCCGTAGAGTCGGACACGTTTCCCGACTTTCAGTAAATCACGAATAGAAGGGTAGTAGTGAATAAACCGAACCTTGAGCATGTCGGTTTCGTCATCGACCCAAGCTTCAAAATTTCCGAACCGATTGTCGCTGTTATTGGTGACAACACCTTCAACCTGGGCGTCGACGCCGACTTCAAGTTCTTCGATCGGCGTAATGGAGGTCTCATCTTCGTAACGAAGAGGCAAATGAAGGACAAAATCCCAATCGCTGACCAAACCCAATTTCTTAAGGCGTTCGGCCAGAGGCGCCAATTTTTGTCCGGGTTTTCGTTTCCAAGAAATTTCTGCCACTTTCCTAACAGCCTATATCTATATAGAAGAAGAGCTGCCTGTAAGGCAGCTCGAATCCTCTTTTTTCGTGAGTCGAATGCTTTACACAAGCATTCTATCAATTAAGTAATCAACGGTTAGCACGCATATTCATTGTCAGTGCGTAACGGTCGCCGGGATGATAAGACTCTGAAATTTCGAGGATGTTCCGCTTAATACCCATGTAGTGGCGGAGAATACGGAGGCAAGGTGAGCCGACCTGAGCATCCAGATACATTGCGGCTTCTGCAGGAAGGGGAACGGCGGAAATCTTCTGGACGACTTCAAGACACTTTTCTCCGTATTCTTTCTCGATCAGTGTGGAAAGAAGAACCAACGGATTTAACCGAGCCAAATCCGGCAGACGGGAGTAAGCGGCGTTCACATAAACCGCCGTCCAAACAACAGGCTTTCCGTTGTCTGTCGGATTGGTTCGGACATTAGAAAAACGCAGGAAGCGCAAATACCTCTCGCATTCCAGTCTCTTTGCCAGTGCGTGGTCAACAACACATTCCTGAGTTCCCTGGACAACTCTTTTGTGTGTAGAGGACAAACCGTCGATATCCGCAAATGAGGTGTAGGTATGGGCATAGGTTTCGTCAAATCCTACGGATACGACTTTAGAGCCTAGTCTTGGCCACCGTTTAATCAGGCCCATGCGTGTGAGGTCTGCAAGTGCGAGTCGGACGGTATACCTACTAACGTTATATTTCTCACAGAGCTCCATCTCGGTTGGCAAATACGAATCGAGGGGATAATCACCGTTGGTGATACCACGAGTCAGATCATCTGCGAGCCTTACCCAGCGTGCGTTTTTCATATAAGGCCTTCTCAAATAAATTATCTTTTTATGACATTAATGTTACCCCTTTTTACCCCTATAACACAATAGGGATAATAGTTAGGAAAATCGAGTAAAAAGAATCACGTATGCCCGTGCATCTACTTAGTAATTTTAAAAATTTACCAAAATGGGAAATCTGACAAATGATAGGCATACCACTTAGAGAATTAGGTTGAAAAATCCCTATTCTGGGGAAGGAGGAAGAGAATCTCATTTCAGTCTATAAGTTTTTATATTTACCCCTGTAATAACACAGTAGTTTTTCTATGTAAAAAAAGAGTTTATATGAGGAATCTCCACTAAAAACCTCTTGCCAAACAAGGCGGTTTTCGTTTTATTAATTCGATGTGGCTATTTTATCTAGAGGGGTTATTTTAGTAAGCAAAAATGACAATTTTTTCGACTCTGACAAAACACCAAAAACTCAAGTAGTAATCAATAGGCAGACGAAATCTCGGGAAATCCTGGGCCCCTTGGGATGAATCGCGGTATTTAGAAGAAATTTCACCTCAGTGTCTGCGATTGAAGGAATAATTTTGTTACTCCTCGAGAAATTCTGCAAAAATGACGGCACAAATAGGAGACAACGATAATGGTTTACCGACTTGTGTGTTCTTTAGTCTATGGAATATGCATCGCTTCAAGCAGCTATGCAGCTGCGCAATCCTCCGAAACCGTAAAAGAGGAACCGGCTGTCCAGACAGAGGAAAAAACAGAGGCAGCAAATCCGGCGCCAACCAAAAAAGCAAGCGCCGAAAAAGAAGTTAAACCTGCTGAAACAGTTTTAGAACCAAGAGAGTCAGAGGAACAACTTCTTGCTCGACAAAAGAAGATCAAAGAGTTAATCGAACAAGCTGAAGTCCAGTTGTACGGGGAAGGCGTTCCTGTTGATCTCTCCAAAGCCGCCGTTCTTTATGGGCAGGCAGCTGATCTCGGAAGTCCGAAAGCCATGATGCGATTGTCGGCTCTTTATAGAAAAGGTACCGGTGTCGAACTATCTCAGGAAAAAGCTTTTGAGCTCATTCAAAAAGCCGCTTCACTTGACTATGCTCCGGCACAAGCCGCTCTAGGTATTTCCTATCTTGAGGGCAGAGGCGTCGAAAAAGACGAGAACTTGGGCTATGACTGGATTCGCAAAGCCGCTGAAAACGGCCATGCGCTCTCCAGAGTGATGACCGGTGAACGTCTGCTTTCTCAAGCAGATAACGAGCAGTCCAAGCAAACAGGGCAGGAATATATTGATTCCATCCTTCAAAACGCTTCTCCTCAAGAACTTTATACGATTAGTTATTCCTTCGGACACGGCTTACGGCTGACAAAGAATCCTGAAAAGGCCAGATATTGGGCAAAAGCCGCCGCGGACAAGGGAAGTGTTAACGGTACATACTATCTAGGCGAACTGTATTGGAATGCCAAAGAAGTGCCGGAAGCGCTTAAATGTTTTGAAAAAGCAGCCGAGATGGGCTTGACGGCTGCTGAACTCCAAACAGGAAGAATTTATCTTTACGGCGCTGAGGGTGTTGCCAAGAATCCTGCAAAAGCCGTTTACTGGATGAAAAAGGCCGCTCCCATCGCTTCTAATGAAGATTTACTGACTTTAGTCGGATTAGAGTTATCCGGACCTCGTGCGGTTAAAAACCATGAAGACGCCCAAAAGTATCTTGATATGTACATCGCTCGGGCTAAGCCGGAAGAGCTGGAAGAAAACGCTGAGAAATACTGGAACGGTGTCGGCGTACGCAAAAACTTGGCTCTAGCAGCCGTGCAGAAAGGCAATAAAGCGAATGTCTGCAGCTATGCCATGAAGTTAGCCACTCCGAATTGGTTCGGAGGCGATCCTGTCACCGCTTATGCAATTTTGAACGATTGCGTACTTCAAAAAGGTGCCTCGGAAGAAGAGGTCAAAGCCTTTGAAGCTTTGGAAAAGAGAATGAGCGCTGAAGACCTCAGAAAGGCCCAGAATTTAAATGGTGAGGACGCTATTGAGGCCATCAAAATTCGTCGAGTCTATTTAACAAGCAAGTAACTTCTTTTACGATAATTTTCGGCCGATCTTCGCGAATTGCGACGATCGTTTTTTCATGCTCGCCATTAGGCTTTTAATGGCTCGAGTAGACAAAAAAGCCAGAAAAGCTTTTGGAGATACAGAAGAAAAACAAGTAAGCAAGCTTAAATAAGCGATGCTCTTAGGAAATTCTGAAATGGAAGTTGATGGTGGAGATAATGGGAGTGGTTATTTTTTATAAATCAAATAGTTAAAATTTAAATTTTATTTTGTCCCTCAATGTGTCCCACAGTTAAAAAGAACATTAAAAACGCCCGTTTCCGAGGCGTTCCTATTATTTTTGACAGCATTTCTTTTCGTTGAAATACTTGCTCCCCATCACTTCTCCCTGCTTGCCGATGTTGAAAGAAGAAATAAGGCGATGGTAGCCCAAACGCAAGCCCAGATTTCACAACTCATGCGTTCTTTATTTCAGAAAATAGCATATTATTTTTCTTGACTTTTACATTTATAAATGTATAATAACAACTAATGAATCAAGCAACAAAGGAGCAACAAAATGACGAAACAAATGAACGTAAACGAATTAAAGACTCTGATGAATCTCGCTGGCTGGACACACACTCAGACGACAGAAATCACAAAACGCGCTGATAACGGAAATCTCACTGGGATCGTTGAAATAACATCTAAGAACCAGAACGTCCCGTTTGAGATTCACTATAACGAAGGTTTCGAGTACAACTCCGAGACAGGCACCGTTACGGTTGACAAAGAAAATGTCTATGGCCTCTGGTGGTTCGTTGATGACATCGAAGTTGTCGATAAAAACGGCGAAAAAATCAACTCCTTCGATCTAGATGAATGTGGTTTTCCTCGTGAATTCTCTCGCGTTGACTATACGAACATCCAGGAGGCTGAGTAATGCCTGAGGCCAAACAATTTGGACGTCCTCGCAAAACCCCGGCAGGCGGTCAAACTGTGACGTTTTATTTACCGAAAGATGTTGTGAGTTGGATAAAAGAAAAGGGCGGGGCGAGCTGGATACGCCAGCAAGCATACAAAGCTATGGAGCAAAGTGGCGAAAAAATGAACGAACAAAAAAAATGAAACAATAGCGGGGATTGGGACCCCGCTTTTTTTATTTACAACAACGGCACTTCTTTTCATCGAAGTATTTGCGCTCGGCGACTTCGCCCTGCTTGCCGATGTTGAAAGAAGAAATCGGGCGGTGGTAGCCCATAACGCGGGTCCAGATCTCACACGGAGTCCGCTCGCTCGTTTTAATGCCGTATTTCTGTAATTCGTTCTCCATTTTTCCCTCCTATTATTTGAGGACTCAGTTTATAAGATCACGCATCCAAGCTGCAGGCTCTGCAGTTTTATCCGGAGTTTTAAAGTCCGGCTGTTTGTTTATCCATTTATCGATCATAACGGTACTCCATATCTTGCGGCCATTCAACAGCTTTGGCGCCGGTAAATAACCGGACTGAAGCCACCTATCGATTGTTCTGGTTGATTTGCCTAAATAAGAGGCAATTTGTTTTTTATTCATCCATGTTGCCATCACGCCACCTTCTCTAAATACTTAAGAATCAAATCCTCATCCATCTCATGCACACCATGCGGGAGGCCTAGTTTCTCCCTTCGCTCGTGTTCATCATCAATAAGCCGCTTGACAGCCATAAACTCTCGCACCGTCCGTCGTGGAGCTGTCTCTAATCCTTCTCGCAAAATGCTGCAGATTTCGGCACCGACATCTCTCAAAACATCCAGCTCATGGGCTGTTCCCACGTAATGATTTGTGGCCTTTTTCGCATTTTTACGATTGAGAATATCGTTTAGTGCATGCAGCGCCTCCTGAAAGCGCTCAAAAAATTCCTGTTTGGCTTCTTCTTGTCCTTTAAGGCGTCTTAGGTACACCACAATCCCTCCCCAGTTGAGGAAATCTTGAATACAGTGCATGTGATCATCCGTTGCATCACCGCGAGGCAGTGTGATTTCAATAATCAAAGCGGTTCTGTTCACGATAGATTTCAGCTCGGTGACCATGGCTTCGGAGTAGTGGGCGCCGGGCAAACGAATCTTTATCGGTCTGTGCGGTTTACGAGGTTTCTTGTTCGACGGCACTGCCTTACTCCTCCTTAAAAAATACCAGCCAAAATCTGTTTGTTCCTGCTTTGTTGGCCGAGGGTTTCTTGTCTCCCAAGAGAGGCTGGCGCTTGAGCACGTAAAGGAGCTCCGCTAGCGTCACATCTTTGTCAGCCCATTTGAAAATCAGAGTTCCGTTCGGCTTCAGCACGCGCCAGGCCTCGTCAAAGATCTTTTTCATGCCTGCATGCCACTCCTTCTCCAGCACGCCATAGCTTTTTCCCATGTCAGACGTCTTTCCGCAATTGATTAGGTGCGGAGGATCGAGCACGACGAGATAAAACGAATTGTCCGGGAACTCGAGCTCCCTGGCGTCCATCAACTTGTCCGGGTGAATCTCAAGTTTTTTGTATTGGCGCGTCCAGTGAGTTTCCCAGCGAATATCTCCGAACAGGACGTTTGCGTTCTCTTTGTCAAAGTAAAACATCTTTGGTCCGCACATCGGATCGAGAATCGGTTTCATTTTTGTGCTCCGTCGCGTTCGTAATCAAAAAACAGGTTCGCTGTGATTCGGCACAGAGTTCGTCCGATCATGCCGGTCCAACGAGGTTCATTGTTGAGCGCTGCCAGAAGGTCCCGATCGTTTGCCTGATGCTCAAGCAGCTTGACAATATCCAGGAAGACTCGCCCCTGCTGCGCAGGATCTTTCTCGCGCTTAGCGATGAACTTCTTGAGACTCGTTAAATAAACTTGATTCAGTTTCTGTGTCATTTTCTTTCCCGTTGTAACTAGAAGCCTCCTGTCCCCGGTTGCCTGGCTGCCTAAGCTCGTGGTTAAAAATTGGAGCAGGGGGCTTGTAGTTACATTTTCGATAAGTGCCGGTCTGTTCCCGGCTGTCACTCCTGTCAGATAATTAATTTGCGAGTTAATCATTCAAACAGGAGGAAATATGTTTATTGATTCCATCGTTCACATCGACAGCCCTCTTTATGTTGAGGCTGAGTATCAGGAGGGAGCAGAACTTCTTGTTTGGCTTTCGACCGGATCGCGACTCCTTGTTCGAGATGTTTCTGTGGAGGAATTTCTTGAGCTGCAGCGGGAGGCTGATCATCAGGCCATAGTGAAGCTGCTAGCAACTCATCGCCGCCAGTGGGTTTAACAGGAATGTAAAGCCGCCCCTCAAAGGCATACTCTTTTCCATCCAGCTCAATGAGCGTGACGCGCCGGAGGTCGTTCAGGCGACGGCCTCCTATACTTTTCTCAAAAGCGATCATTGACTTCCCCAGAAGCCACAATCCGAGCCTGAAGCAGGCCAGTCGAATTTTTGATCTTAGAAAATCCATAGAACCCTCATTGTTTGTGGTCTTTTCCTCAGAGTTGTTGGGTGCCGGTCTTTCCCGGCTGTCACTCCTATCGGATAATTAAGAGGTCTCAATTCATCAACTACCGATAGGAGAAAAAAATGGCAGATGAATCTCAAAACACTCGTACTTTCATGAGAAAAGAAGAGGCGATCCAGGTCATATGTGCCGCTTTGCAGGGAGGAGCCTTAAAGCTTCCTTTCGCCACTGAGTTTCATGATCACATCAAAAAGGCGCCAGACGGTCTGAAGTTTGAGACTTTCTTCAGAGGAATCCAGTACCCCATCGACGGGAGAAACCAATGCATCACCGGCGGCGATCTGATGGATCAATTTATGGTTCCCGCTTATTCCGATGGGCTTTACTTGCTGACTTTGTTGGCTGTTCTTACCGGCGGAATCAGTAAAGAGGCTTTCTCCGATCTCGCTAAAGCGGCGGCCGCTCATTGAATCGAACTTAATTAAATATTCAATCCGGGAAGGCACGAACCACTTCATTGAACGGTAGTCTGTGGACTTCCCGTCAATACTTTTCCCTTCTTCAATAAATTCTCTCCAGACCTGTCGTGCGGCTTGACGATTCAAAGGGACGAGCTTCCCATATTCCTTGATAATCGAGTCCTCGACCTCAAAGTATTTGTAGGTTCTCGACAGAGAACTTTCAGGTTCTTGGCTGCAAGTTTCTTTTACTGGCTCCGGTGCTGAGTCCTCGTAAAAATCCTCTTTGATCCGGGCGTTGAAGTAAGCAACCCCTTCTTTTCCATTACGGTCATAATTAACAAAAATCAATATAGATTCGTCGTTTTCGTACTCATTGCTGTTGGCCGCGTTCTCAAGCCTTTTTATTCCTTGATCACAGCATTTTTTTATCGTTTCAAGAGTAATTTCGCCATCTGCGGAAAAGCAGACGATTTGAGCCATAGCAGCCACAAATTCAGGTCTAAGTTTTTTCATGATTGTTTTTCTCCGACTTGATCAGTCTCAATAAAGTTCCTCAAGTCAACCAGCAGGCTGAAATCCTCGCCGCGGATTTTGAATTGGACGTCGTAGCCTCCGGTAAACACGCCTTTTTGATCTTTGTCCGGGTAAATGATGAATGTCTTGTTCTCTTTGTTGGCCTCGTCTTCCAGCAGCCGGACGATGTGGTCACGGGTTTCTTCTGCCTCCTGGCAGTCGATGGCGCCGGTTTCGAGCTGTTTGTCCATGACGAACTTCAGGATGGTGGGGAGGCATTTAGGGTCTAATCGTCTCATCACTCTCTCCCCAGGAAGGTTTTAGCGAAAATTTCTGCCTTATTTGCGATGTGACAGAGTCTAATAATCTCGTGGAGGCCATCGTCGTTAGGCGTGTTGTTAATCGTTGCGGAGTAAACGTCTCCACATGAACAAGAAAAATGCCCGGCACCGGTCTTAAACCAGCGCTCAATAAACTCCTTGTCACGGATTTCGCAGACGTACTCTTTTTCCGGATTTGCATAGTCCTTGAAAACCCAACCAGTCGGTTTGTATAAATCCGGGCTAATGAGCCAGAGGTCTTTAGTTACGTAAGGAGAAAAGTAGTGCTCAACATTTATGGGCTCCCAGGCTAAGAATTTTTGTGTGTTTGGAAGGGAGTGAAAATTAGATATGTTTTTTAGAACATTCCCACATTTGTAAAGGAGCACAGGGCCTATGCTGTGGATCCCAGAGACAACGAGGAATCGTTGATTTTCCGGGAAATCGTCCAGCGGGATGGCACCGGTGCAGGTAAGTTTGATGTCCATGATTATTCCTCTTCTTCGACTTTCGGCATCGGGTCGTACGAAATATTGAGACTTCTATTCGCAAGTACGCTGCCTATCAGGTTGGTGATGCCTCTGACTTCTTCAAGCGCTTGGCTGAATCGGTCCAGATCATTGCTGTTATGGCTGGCGATCATTTCCTTCATGAGTTCTCCCTTCTGCTCCAGCAGCTCGACCACGCGGTCTCTGTCGTAGCTTTGGAGGTAGAAGGTGATTTTTGCAACGCTCATTTCTGCTCCTTGTCGGAGATCGGAGCGCGGTCGATCATCACGCCTTTGTTCTTCAGAACCAGGACATTGCCGATACGGCAGCACAGCTTTTCAATCTCCCACATGACTATTCCTTTACGGCCGGGATCAGGCTGTTCTTCGCAGGATTTCTCGAGCATCGCCTTTTGATTCAAAAGGTCGAGAAGAAAGGGCGTGTCTTCCGGGTTGACGAAAAACGTGAACCTGTCCTGGCTCACTTCTTGGTTCCCTTTTGTCTCTGCCTCTTCCGGCTGGAAACCGCCTCGCAGAAGAACGTTGGTGCCTTGGCTTTTAGTGAGCAGGGATCTACCTAGCCGCATGGCAATATCGTTGAGCATGCGTACTGCTATTCCACCGCCAATCGGGTTGTCCACAGCTCCTATGAGCCCATCCTTTTCCTTTATGAGTTCGATTACAGTACTCATGTCAGGGCCGGAAAGCCTGAAAGTAATTTCGCCTGGTCTCATTTTTCCTCCTGTTTGACCGAGAGATTGTCTACAACTTGTCGAATACGGTCCGAGTTGCGCTCGATCCTGTCGATGGTCAAGTTAAATTTGTCCGTCTCGTTTCTTCGCGAGGCCTCAATAGCCGCGAGCAGCAGTTTTTCCCGGTAGGCAATGAGTTCGGCCATCTTGTCCAGCGATTTCTTGTCTGCTGCTAAACGCCGTAAAAAATCGGGAGACATCACTATTCCTTAGGAAGGTCGCCCAAATAGCGAGACAAGATCATGATGCAGTCAGTGAACAGCTCCCGGGCGCTGGGAGTTGGGTAGGGATTGGATCCGAAGCTCGAGCCGAGAAGGGCGATGAGTTCAACGACGCTTTCTTTGCTCAGGCGATGGCCTTCGACCATCAGAGCGTTGAGGATGTTATCGGTGGCCGAGAAAGCCGGGCCGAAATTTTCACCGCTCCAGACGAGCAGTTTGCGTGCACAGTCGTTGAGTGTGCAGGCGTCGACGTTGGATATGAAGAGCCAAGTCGGAAGAGTGTTTTCGGATATGTTTGTCATGATGAATCCTTTTAATAACGATTGTTATAATAACAAATCAAATCATCAATGACAAACGTTATTGTTTTTAATGCTCAGCATTCGATTTCTTCGAGAATGGGGTTTTATCGCTTGTTTTATTGAGATAATTTGGGAATAACTCAATGAACTAAGGAGATAAAATGGGATTCTTCAAAAACCTCTTTCGCAAGTTTTCGCAACCTGAGCCAGAACCTATGGCGTCTAATTCGCTAGATATTTCCATATCAAGCGAGTGCTATGAAGTTAAACCAAAACAACAAACCTCTGAGGAATTAGTGATGGCCGATATTGGCGGCTATCAGAGCCTGTCAGGAGGTTATGTCACTTATTCAACATTTAAGGTCAGCGGAATAAGTCCAAAAACAAACAGGAAAAATACTCGTCAATTTAAAGCAAGAGACGAAGATGACGCTATCAAGTTGGCTGTAGAGGCAGGCTTGAGAGAGCCTTTTTCAGTTACTCCTGTCCCCAATCGTGAGGCTACAGAAAATCAGCTCAACTATGCATTGTCTTTAGGAGCTCAGTTCCCAGCCGACGTCTGTTTTGATGACATCTCTTGCATCATCGATAGGATTGTTTCTGAAGATGAGCTTCCACCTCACCCGGGGTTGGTAAGTTGGGCTCTTGATTCCGGGATCTTTTTTTCGAGATTCGCTAATCAAGAAAAATTAATCGGAATAATGCTGAGGCAGCTACAAGGGGAAGACAAATGGACCTTTTATAGTTATTTGGTTTATTGCGAAATTTCAGGAGAAGAAGCATCCGATGGGCGTATCGAGACTTTTTATGACTCACTTCAAGAATACGGAAAACAAGTTGAAGGGCGGCCCGATTTGAAAAAATCATTCAATGAAAACGACAGATGCAATCACTATACGAAGATCTACAAAACCACAAAACAGTGGCTTGTGGATCACGAAATAATTTGATTTCGTTAATTCGATTAGGGTCCTCATCTGCGCTATTCATAGCGCAGAGTAACGAAGGGGGCCCTAGAGTTTCCTATATTTTCTGTGTTCTAACATGGTTCCTATGATTTCAAACTGGTGCCGCTCTGAACTGATCGTTGAATAATCATCGTTTAAAGGGACGAATTCATATTGCAATTTACCGGATGAATCGGGGCCTAATTCTCTAATCTTTCTAAAAATTGGCTCGTTATTATCTATCTTGACAATCACAAAATCGCCCGGGATCGGAGGAACTTCAGGATCAATAATCACTCTATCTCCAACTTCAAACTTTGGCATCATTGAGCTGTCTTTAATAGCTACAGCAAAAGCGTTATCGCTTATTTTCATATCAGTTAAAAGATATTGGGATAGCATCGTATTTATAGGCTTTCCAATGTCTTTAAACTCAATGAGGGGAATTTTTTTAGTACCGATTTCGGCGGGTGATAACGCTTCTTGTCCGGAATAAACAGGACGAGGTAAACCTATGCCATTAGCGAGCCAACCTGCATCGTAGCCGAAAAGTCTAGACAGTTTTGCTGCGTAATCCCCTCTGAGATTTTTGGTTCTACCAGTACACCAGAAAGCAATGGTAGCCTGAGATGTCCCCATTCTTTTAGCCAGTTCGTATTGAGAAAGGTTGTTTTCTTTCAATACCAATTTAATTCGATCTGATAAAGCCATAAATAACTCCTCTAACAAACTGTATAACGATTGTTAATTAGAGATGTATTTACCAATTTAATAACGGATGTTATTATTTCAGTCATTAGAGATATGGAGTTATTAAATTGCTCACTCGAGATCCTGCGTCAAAAAAAGATTTAGCCAAAAAAGTTCTATTCGAACTCGGGGGCGCTAAGGAAGCTCAAAAGATTTTTCCTGATGTTTCGATTGCCTCGATTTATTTCTGGAAGTCTCGCGGTATTCCTATCGATAAAGAAAGGTATTTAAGGGCGAAGTTTCCTGAACTCCGCGTTTGGAAAGACTTCCCAATAAGTTTCGAACCTTAATAGAGCAGTCCCATCCCAAAGGAAAAACAACCATGACAGACGATCAAAGGAGAGTCGCCAGACAGCGGCTCGATAAACAGCTCCGGCGGCTCGATTCCCGGAAATTCAGTTTTAACCGGTTTTCAATGCGCAAGCGGATGGCTTACGCATTGCTGGCGTTCATCTACATAGTGCCGTTGGCAATCACGGCCGTGCTTGCGCTCGACAAAGTTTTCTAGGAGGAATCCGTCATGGCCAAAGAATCCAAAACGCTGATCGGCGCTTTACTGACGCCGAGCTTAGTGACCACGCTTCCGATGGGTCGGCTTGTCAAATTAACAGACGATCTGGAGAGCTTCCGGGAGCTGATTGACTGCAAAACCATTGAACATCTCTCAATGGAATGGGCGCCGGGAGTTGTTCTGGACGCGTTCATGGACGAGGAGGGCATGCTGGCAAGAAAACCCTATTTTGTATTCCAGGGAACGAAGCTTTTCGGCAATGCGCTTCTGCTGCGCAGAGGCAAGAACAGCGATTCCGACTCTCTCACCTTTAATGATTTCATGGCGATTACTGAGCTTTGCTACTCGTTCGATATGACAGGCGAATGGGGGATCAAATGAGCACACCTTGTTTTTTACTTCACATCGGCCCGTGCTGTGTTGCCGAAGCCAAAGGCGTCGAAGAACTGGAAAAGCGCCTTCATGCAATTGACTATGAGCTCTGTTGGCTAAAGCAGCTTTCCAAAGACTATAAGAACGGCGTCTCTCGCGGAGCCATTGCAATCGCAGTGGGTGCAATGCGTTATGTGAAGCTCTTGAATCCTCCCCGCAGCACTCCGGACATTTTGGAGCTGTGGTGCAGAACGTTCAATTTCGAGGTTCAGACAATTCTTTACCGAGAGGAAAGACCGTCAGACGACAAATTCGGATTCCCGGATGTTTTTCCGAAGATGTTTTCGCCAAGAGGCTTTCTTAAGTCCGGCTGTAAGACCTACGAAGAGTTTTGCACGAAGAGCCTGGTGAAGATCGGCGAAGACCAAACGATTGAGGCTCCCGAGGGCAGTCCGTGGGCAGAGTGGGCAAAACAGCATGACAGCCGCCAGACGTTCGTCCGGATATTGGGCCGCGGATACAGCGAACCGGTAAAGGAGTCGGGCCATGAGAGCTAGAGAAATCCTAATCCAAGTATTGAGATTGGTTCTCCTTGGCATCGGGGAGGTTGTGCTTGCCATTTTGGGAATTGCATTCGCCGCAGTACCGGTTGCTTTGTTTATTTGGTTTGTCTATTTGATCCTCAAGTATTTAGGCGTGTTCGGTTAGGCAGTCAGTGGTGCGGATATGAACGCTTTAATTCTCACCGAGCCGTTAAAGGCTTTGGAACCATTCCAGTTCTTCGTATTTGCCTTTGAAAATAACCTTTGTGGCTCCTTCTTTCGCGGCTTCTGCATAGAAAATATTCACAAGCGGTTTTTCTCCGGGATTAACAGTGATGGTTGCCTCAAACGGGTTTGGAAGCTGCTCGCCTGGATGGAAGCGCGTTTCTCCCGGGCGCCAGATCTGTTTGTGTTCCTTGTGAACCCTGTAAAGAACGCCGTTCGTCTCAATCTTGGTAAATCGAGAGGGGAGCGATCCAGCGGAGATTTTCAAAGTAATAAGGCGATAAGTACGGCCGTTCCAAACGAACGGTTCGCTTGCGTCTCCGTTTATGGAAGCGCCCCGATCAAGCTTGTGCTTTTTAGCGAACTCAAAAAGAAAATTCAACATTTTTACGAACATTGCAGCAATGAAACTTTCCGTAGCCTTCTCCTTTCGATGATTAAGTTTTGTTTAGCACCTCTATTTTCTCACCGACTGGAGAAGGCCCCTTCCCAAGTAAAAGCTATGACAACTAAAGAAAACCTCTTTGAAATCCTGAACGCCGTCGGCGGCCTCATCTTCCTGACTGTACTGGTGACGGTTTGCCTGGCGATGGCTGCGGCGCCGGTAGCTGTGTTTATTTGGCTTGTCTATTTAATGCTCAAGTTTTTGGGCGTGTTTGCGTAAAAGTTTCGGTCTTCTCCCGGCGGTTCTCTTTTCGTCATGTTCACCTACGCCGGGAGAAGGCCTCTCAACCAAAGGAAAATTCATGAAACCCGAAAAAGAATTGTTAGGCGTCCTGCTAACGCCTGGCCCGAATGGCGTGGCAGCGGGAACGTTCGTCCGAGTGTATCCGACCCTTGCAGAAATCAAAGAACTTGTCTGCCCCCAGCAATATACATTTGCCAGGACAGATGAAGAGGTTGATGTATCAGCCACACTGTCGGTTACGGCTATTTACAACGACGAGGCTGACAAGAACCTCTGCAAACGCGTGCGATTCGCAAATCTAGGGTTCCTGGGGAATGTTCTTTTGCTGGGTAGGGACTGTGAATCCAAATATCGCTCTCTAAACACATTGGAAATTTTGGCCATCGAGAAATTCTGCTCCTCCATTACTAATTGGTCCGATTACTGCAGAACCGGCAAAACCAAAAAATCTAAAGGCAAAAATCATGGCAAATAAAGAAACGGACATCTTGGCCGTGAAGCTCGTGCCGGGCCCGAACGGCGCCCCGCTCGGCAAAGTTCTCCGAGTAAACAACGTTAGGGAAGCCATTGAAAAGAACGTCTCCGATTACATGAGAGACGTCACCAGCAGACTTGTCGATGTAGCTTTCGATCTGCCGGTAAATGCGGTTTTCAGCACGCAGGCCGCGGACCGTTGCATCAAATTTGCAAACGTTACATTCAAAGGCCCGGTGATGCTTTTCGGTGAGGATGAGGACGGCCGCGTCCAGTCGCTCTCCCGAGCCGGAATCCACGCCATTGCGTACTTCTGTGCTTCCTTTAGATATTCGGAGGAATAGCCATGAGTACTCCCGTTTTCAAAATTCTTCTCGGAACCGTCATTGTTGGAAAGGTGAAGACGAAAGCAGAGTTTGCGGAGCTCCTGGATCGCCTTGAGACCGATCTGTGCAAGTTGTCTTTTATCGCTTCTGTTGCATCTTTGCTCCCTAACGAGGAGTTCGAGGAGCTGATGTCAAAAAACATTCCAAAGCTCAAATCGCTAAAGAGATTAACCATTCCGACCGAATCTTATGAGTTGTATCGAGCTTGGGTAAAACTCAATGAAAACAGTCCGGTGGCACTGGTCTATTCAGTCGACGACCCGTCCGAATGCTTCACGCTTACTGCAGAAGCTACCGAGGGAGAGATTGAGTGCCTGGGCGAAGCCTCAGAAACCTACGAAGCGTTAAAGGAGTTTTATGCGGCCAAAACAAACAAAACGACCGAATCTGCCAAACAGGCCGGCTCAGGCAGTGGAGACTAGGACATGATCATCGAATTAACACACAAAGAACCGTTCCCGTTCTCTAATCATTACGAGAACTTGTCTAAACAGCGCTACTTCAAGAAGTATTTCGTGAAGCTGCTCGGCATCCCGGAAGTGCAGTTGATGCGTCTGGGCGCAGACGTTGAAGCCGACCGCGCTTATTTGTTCAACAAGTTTCACAAGATTGAGCAGAACTACGAGATTGAGGCTTGGGAGCCGGTTGAGAGCTATCGAATTGCAGGAGAGACGGCATGAGTACGAACTTCCCAATCTCTCAGGCTGATCTTGAGGCGATGAGAATCGGATCATCTCGCGCAGCCGATGAAATGGAATGGATGATAACCGTGGATGCGGTTTCAGGGCACCTGCAGGCAAGGACCGATTTCCGTCGCGCCCTCGTCAAGGCCGGACTCTTGCAGGACAACAGCAATATTCAGCCTCTTCGGCCGATCTTTTCTTTCCCCTACGACTTTTTATTTCCTCCAAAGGAGACCAAAAATGACAAAACAGAAAGTAAGAGAAGTTCCCTCAATCACGCTGAATCTGACGAGCAAATTCGAGATTCCGCTTCTCACGATAGCGATCCAGCACGAGATCAATCGGATCAATGCGACGCAGCGCAGAACCAAAAACGATCGTCTCCAACTCAACCAGAACTTCGCACTGGAGACCTACGAGGGAATCCTGAGAGCGATCGAGAGTGCGAAATAAGGAAGACGACCGAAATCAGGATCAGTGTCTCTGAGGCCTATTGGGTGCTCGGGATGCTTGAAAAGCTCGAGCGAATCGGACTCGAAATTAACGGAGCCTCTAAGCCGCTCCTGCTGCGTCCGGAAATCAGGGATTTCAGGAAACGTATTAGGCAGGAGCTTCGAGACATAGAAGACCGGGTGCGCATGGGGAATAAATGAAGCTCGAGGACAGGATTCTCCGTTTGGCCAGGCTCGGCATGACGCCGTATCAGATCGAAGAGCAGTTGGGGATCAAGCATTTCACGATCCACATCGGCTACCACAAGACCCTGATGCAGGGCTACTCGGAAAGCGAAGCCTACTTTGAACGAACGACAGGCGAGCAGTTAAGCGGTCCGGTTACCGAAGAGTTTCGTCAGATCAGTCTGAAGAAGAGGCCTGTCAAAGAGAAGCTGACCGAGGAAGAGCAGATCGAAAAGCGAAAGACACAGCAGGCGGAGGCCAGGGCCAAAAACACGGAGAAAAAGCGTTCTTACTACCAGCGGCACCGTGAAGAGATTCTGGCTTATCAGAAACGCTGGAGAGAGATGAGAGAGAAATTAGATGAAAAGCATAAGCGAAGCAAAAAGAAAGGCGCTGGAGAAGCTCGGAATGCATCCGGAGCTGATGGTTTGTCCGGCAACGGGAAGAGAACTGACGGTGATCAGCTCAGTGCATGAATACGTCAAAGACGGCAAGACCATGAACCTGATGCACATTTCAGTATCGCTCAAAAACCGAAATCCCAATTGGGATGAGATGTGCTTTGTCAAAGAAAAGCTGCTGGGCGACGAGATGCCGGCGGTCCAATTCCATCCGCCGCGCTCTGAGGACGTCAATGAGCACGAGCATTGTCTGCACATTTGGGCATCCGAAGATTTTTCCGAGTTGTGGCGCCGGATGGGACAGAAAGACTATTGGAGGCAGAAATGAGCAAAACAAAACGATCTGTCGAAAGCACGGTTGTCCCGATCATGCACAAGGATTATTGGGAAGACTATGACTGGAAAGGCGGGGATCAGATCCTTGTTGAGCTCTATGACCCTGAGTCCGACACGTTCATGCACATTGTCGGACTCTTTATCGAGGATCTCGGGAAGTTTCAGGTACTGGCGCCGGATGGAGCGTTTGGACTGGATGAGTTAGAGGAAATGTATCCGGAATCCGAAGTCACAGCTTGGCAGCCGATCACGACGGTGAGGATCTCATGAGGCTGACAGGGGAAGGCTACGAGCTCTCTCGGGATGATCAATTAGAGTTGTTTCTCTACCCGCTGCTGAGAAATGGCCGCAGCCCACAGGACGCACTTCACTGGGATTTCCTCCGGGGATTTAACGGGCTCTTTGAAAAGAGCCGGCTCACTCGAAACGTTAATAGGGCTATTTGGCAGGCGACAATCCCGCTCTACTGGCAAGCGCTCCATGAATGGAAAGGAATCCCGACAAACAACGAAAACTGCGCGCCGCCCGGATACCTGTACGACGGCTATCAAAACAAAGGAGAAATTGACAATGAAAATCGTACTCACACATACGGAAGCGTTCCCGTTCGAGTGCTATGAGGGCAACCTGGCCAACGGAGAGTATGCCGGGGCCTATTTGGTCAAATTTCGCGATACCGCTTTTCCGGAACTCATGTTTCTCAGAGAGTCCGATGAGTTTGAGGACTGCGCGACGCTGGAAAACGATTCAAGCATTGCTGAAATAAATGATGCAGACAGTATTGAGGCATGGGAACCGGTCGATGCATGCGAAATCGCCTCCGGAGAACACTACATGCCTGCGCTCACCAGACCGGAATTGCTTCTTCTGAAAACTTGTCTGAAACGAGGCGGATTCAACCTGCCCTTGGAATGGCGTGAGATGGCCAGGCAGCTATTCGGGAGATTTGATGCGGAGCTGAAAGGAGAAATCCAGCTTGGAACCGATGGCCAAAAGACCAATTAAGAATCAACAGAGAGATTCATCATGAAACGATCAGAAAGAAGTTACGCAAAAATATTCACAGGGAAGTGGCGCAGCCGCTCCTTCCGAACATTGAGAGGGAATCCGTGGGCTATTGTTCTGCAGGACTATTTGATGTCATGTCCTGCCTCTGAAATGTCCGGAGTTTTCTACATGCCCAAGTACCTAATCGAGGGCGAGCTGGGGATCCCGCACGACGAACTCGAAAACGCCATCCGGATATTGGAAGAAGCCGACTTTTGCCGCTTCTACGATGACGAGTATGTGTTTGTCTTCAACATGGCCCGTTACCAGATTGCCGACGCCCTCAGTCCCGATGACAACCGCTGGAAGAGCCTCATGAGGGATATTGAGGAGATGCCGGACAACATCCGCCGTGAATTCATTATTCGCTACAACGATGATTTCAATCTCGGCTATCGGATTATCAGGAAAGCAGCCGAGCCGACGGCGCCGGTACAGAGTGCGCCTCAGGCCGAAAGCAATCAAGGTGAGGATAAGCCCCTTGCAACTTGTCAGAGCGCTGAAACAAAGCCCCTAGAGACAACTTCCGAATCTGAAAACAAGCCCCTTAATTCTCAAACTCAACTTGAAATTGAGCCCCTCATTTTAGAAAGCGAAGCCCCTTGCAAGCCCCTTATAAGCCCCTTGCAAGCCCCTTGTAAGCCAGTAACAGTAACAGAAACAGTATCAGTAGCAGTAACAGAAGAAGAAGTGCCGGTCGGCAAGCGCCGA
>ENA-OPXX01000876-OPXX01000876.1-human-gut-metagenome-genome-assembly--contig:-NODE-876-length-24657-cov-6.770344_pt1 | contig 24657 bp, 16 predicted proteins | sample MGYA00241771_ERZ502046 | MGnify/ENA primary metagenome ERZ502046 (study PRJEB25962, sample SAMEA2042006) | human gut metagenome | biome: human gut; feature: human-associated habitat; material: faeces...
CTAACTTTTCTCTAATGTCAGCAAAACCAACCTGAACTGCATCGTAACCGTCGTTTTCTACTGTCTTAACTTGTGTAACAACACAAGGACCAGCCTGAAGAACAGTTACAGGTGTTAAAACACCGTCTTCGTTGAAGATTTGAGTCATTCCGACTTTTGTAGCTAAAATTGCCTTCTTCATTGATTTTCCTCCTGTTTAATCTACAGCGGACAAGATGATGTGTGATACACAGCGCATCCTGTCATCCTAGAACAGCTAATATAAGTGGAACCCGCACCACTGCTTGTTACTTCTATATTAAACCCTTAGGATTATTGCTTTAATAATGAAAAATTCCAGATAATGATTAGTTCATTACCTTAAGGTTGATGAATACACCAGCTGGCATCTCTAACTTAGATAATGCATCTACAGTCTTCTGAGATGGTGATAATACATCGATAAGTCTCTTATGAGTTCTCTGCTCGAACTGCTCTCTTGAATCCTTGTACTTGTGAACAGCTCTAAGAATAGTAACAACTTCCTTCTTTGTTGGAAGAGGTACCGGACCACTCACCTGTGCTCCTGTCTTCTTAGCAGTTTCGATGATTTTCTTAGCTGACTGATCAATCAACTGATGATCGTAAGCCTTCAGAGTAATTCTGATTACCTGATTTGCCATAAAAAAAGTCGCCTCCTTCGCACTTTATTGTTTAAGTACGACAAGCGGTGACTGTACACACTCCCACGCGTATCATGTAGTCTCATTCATAATTCGACCCACGCGCGTCATTTCTGCGGATTGCAGATGATTTTGGTACAGTGACTTGTCGCCAGTTTCTTCGCCGGAGATATCCTCCAGCATTGACATTCGCTCCACGGAAAACCTGCTTTATTAAAGCAGCAACCTCACGCTTCACAGCTATCAATGTCACAGCAAGTATTAATATACACTACTCCCTATATAAAATCAACAGAAAATATTGTATTTTTTTCAGTACAATATAAAGCAAATTCGACCGGTACAATTGTACCAGCCGAAACAGTATTTTAATAAAATCCAAATCCAAGATACATAGAATTAATCTTCCACTTACCATCTTCATATTTATAATATATGTAAGCTGAATTATTACTATTATTCTTATCGTTAGCCTTATTGCTTCCTGAATACTGTATCTTGTATGTATATCCAAGTTTTATTGAAACTTTAATCATTGGGCATCCGTCATCTGAATCCACTCTGAAAGATGTATCCGCGATAGAAGCTGTGAATTTGGAAATCTTCAAATCAGATACAGTTTTGTATTTGTCATTGTAGCTGTCGTAAATATTCTTATAAGCTGACTCTATGTTCTTCTTTTCTTCTTTACACACCCTGTCGGCTATAGCTGAATAATCTTTCTTTGCCTGTACAGCGTTAATTATTGCATCCACATCTGTTCTTGCCTGTGTCTTAAGTTCTTCAAGCTTCGAATTAACATATTTTGCATTGTATGTTCCAACAGTAAATGTATCTTCATCATGTGCTGCATAAAGCTGTGTTGTGTAGTCCTCTATAAATTCTCCAGTCACCTTAATATCATTCTTTCCATTGAACAGATATGGTATAACATATTCATCAGAAGAACCGTTTCCATTCTTAGATGCATCCGACTTATATCCATCACCGACAATAACATCGTTAATATATAATGTAAGTCCCTTTGGAACCTTTATTGTAACATCCTTTACTACAAGATTCTCAGCGCTGACTTTATACTTCTTAAAGAAAAGCATATAGTGCTTATTGGCTACTGTAAGATACACATCATTATACTGCATTCCCGAATCTGTTATATATCCTACCTTAACAGCCTTGTTACCAGGCATCTTGCTATATGTTGAGACAATGTCATCTGCTGCCATCTTTTCAACTTTCTCACCAGTCGCATCTGCATGAACATTAATAAATGCTTCTTTTGTAAGGAACTCCCCATCAGGCAGATTAATAAGACTATACGCATCATTCCATTCGCACTCTGCAACCGCCTTAACATACTGCTTGGCAGTTTTCTTATAATCTGTCACATTCTTTCCCACACATACAAATATAATTATGGCAGCTATCACAGCAACTCCCGCAGCTACAATTGCAATTATACCCTTAGGGAATCTGGCAGGCTTATTATTGGCAGGCTGCTGACCAGAATTCTGACCTGTAAACTGTGTAGGCTGTACAGGCTGTTGACCAAAAGCCTGCTGTGGCTGAACTGGAACACTTTGCTGTACGGGTGTTACTTCCGGCTCTGCTGTCACACTCTCCTGTACCGGTGTTTCCTCCGGCTCTGCTGGCACATTCTCCTGTACCGGTGTTTCCTCTGGCTCTTCTTCCACACTTTCCTGCACCGGTGTCTCCTGAGGCACATCTATCACTAGGCGTGTTCCACAGTTTCCACAGAATAGTGCATCGTCCTCGTTCTTTGTTCCGCAATTTGGACAAAACATAATTTTTCCTCCCTCATATGATTAATATAGTAAATCATATATCATCATACCATGAATATATGATTTGCTCAACCAAATAATCTGTTCTGATGTCACTTGTTTTGTTAATATTTACTACTGTTTCTGTTTCTCTATTTTTTCTGCAAGATCATTAAGATATTCCCATCGCTCCATCTTTTCTTCAAGCTGCCTTTCCACATCTTCCTTTTCCTTAGTAAGTTCTGCAAGCTTAGAATAAGAAGTTGCATTCTTTGCAATCTCGTCATCAAGTTCTGAAACTTTGTTTTCAAGCTTCTCTATATCATCATCTATAGTCTCATATTCCTTCTGTTCCATGTATGTGAACTTAATCTTATCCTCATGACTGTTATATGCTTTCTTCACTTGCCCTGCTGCCTTTGATTTGGGCGCATCAGATGTTCCATTTGATTCCACATTATATATAGAAGAAACACATTTATCCCTATAGTCCGTATAACCACCTTCATACTGTGTAAGGTGGCCTCCTGCCTCAAATGCAAATATCCTGTCAACAACTCTGTCAAGGAAATATCTGTCATGTGAAACAGTGATTACAATACCCGCAAATCCATCAAGATACTCCTCAAGTATCTCAAGGGTTTCAATGTCAAGGTCGTTGGTAGGCTCATCGAGAATAAGCACATTTGGCGCACTCATAAGAACACTTAACAGATAAAGTCTCCTCTTCTCACCACCTGACAGCTTGCTTATAGGCGTCCACTGCTGCTTCGGTGTAAAAAGAAACTTCTCACACATCTGTGACGCTGTTGCCTTTCCATCTGCCGTCGTAACATATTCACCTATGCTTCTTACGAACTCTAGCACAGTAAGGCTGTCGTCAAGTGGTTCGTTCTCCTGCATGAAATATCCGATTCTTACAGTCTCTCCAACCTCAACACTGCCGCTGTCCGGTTCAAGCTGGCCTGCTATAATCTTCATAAGCGTAGACTTTCCGCATCCGTTATCACCGACAATACCTATTCTGTCATCTCTTAGAAAAATATAGGTAAAATCGTCAATTATTGTCCTCTCTCCAAAACTTTTGCAAATGTTGTGGAGTTCAACAGTCTTTCTTCCAAGCCTGCTGCTGACTGAATTCATATCCATAAGCTGCTTGTCAAATCTTGCTCTCGCCTGCTTTGAAGCCTCCTTCATATCTTCGAATCTGTCAATTCGTGCCTGCTGCTTGGTAGAACGAGCCTGGCATCCTCTTCTTATCCACGCGAGTTCCTTCCTTAATATATTCTGTCTCTTAGCCTCAGTTGCCCTCTCCATCTCCTCACGCTGGGTCTTCAGTTCAAGAAAGCCTGAATAATTCGTATCGTAGCTATAAAGGGAAGCTTTATCAAGCTCTACAATCCTGTTAGTTACATTATCAAGGAAATACCTGTCATGAGTAACCATGATAAGTTCTCCCTTGAAATTCTTAATAAACTGTTCCAGCCAGAGTACCATGTCATTATCAAGATGGTTCGTAGGTTCATCAAGAATAAGAAGTCTTGCCGGCTCAACTAAAGTTCTCGCAAGTGCCGCTCTCTTTTTCTGACCACCTGATAAAATATTCATCATTGCGCCATGATTTGTTATTCCAAGCTTGTTAAGAATCTCTTTTGCTTTTGGCTGGCTGTCCGCATGCTTTCCACGCATAACATATTCCAGTACATTTTCATTCTCATAATACAGAGGTGTCTGTGCAAGATACGCAAGCTCAATCCCCTTGCCCTTGACAACCTGTCCCTCATCCGGTTCTTCAACACCTGCAATAATCTTTAAAAGTGTAGACTTACCAGTTCCATTCACACCTATAAGTCCAATCTTATCGCCACTGTTAATTCCCAGACTTATATTATTAAAAAGTTCCTTTTCTCCGTAGGTCTTGCTGACCTTTTCTACATTTAATATATTCACTATTATCTCCGTTATATAAATTATTTGTCATCGTCTGAAAGATTATAGAAATTCTTAAGCTTCTGTGCAAGCTCCGGATCTTTCTTCTTCAGATGTTCATAATGCTTCCTCTTCTGCTCCATCATATGCTCATATGCATACGGATTGTGAAGCTTTAATCTGTCAAGCATTTCCTTTCTGTGTTCTTTAAGCATCTGGATTGCGTCAGGATTAATCTGTGTCAGCTTCTTCTCGACAACCACACGGCGTTCATCAATTCTTTTCTCAATATCATCAATATCAAGATTAGGATATTTTTTATCGTCAAACAAATGCATTTCAAGCCGCTCAAGCAGGTCATTCTCATCAAAGAGTCCGATTCTTCCCCATGCAGCATGCTTTTCAGCATCAACAATAACATTCTTCTCATCTTTCTTGACACTGCCAATCTCATCAGCCATCTCTGCTGCCATCTTCTCAAGCCATTCATCTGCATCTGCACCAAAAGCCCACTCAATTTCTGCAAGTCTTTCGTTGTCCTCATGTACCTCGCCAGAAACAACCTGCTCTTCTTCCCCGTCCTCGACAGGATATGGTCTGTCCAGCCCTGCATCTCTTAGAGCAAGCGGAATCGTTCTTCTAACAACACCTTTTTCAACTAGCTCACCTGCACCAAGCTCTCTTAGCTGGTCATTAAGTGTGTGTTCATGCTCTGTAATATAGAATCTGATTCCTTTCTTTTCAAGTGCCTTATATAAAGACATAAGCCTGTCAACTGCCGTCACATCAATAGAACCCACACCTCCGGCGTCTACAATTACCCATTTAGTATTATCATCAAGATTCTTTTCTATATCATCAACAAATGTATTAATATTTGCAAAGAAAAGCGCACCGTTAAATCTGTATATAACCGCACCTTTTATCTTCTTTACATTACGGTATCTGTTAAGGCTGTAGAACCCTTCCTGTCCCGTTATAACTCCGAGAAATGCTCTTGGTGGTTCAACCGCTTTGACAATAACAGCTATGAATGAAAGAATAACACCGATTACAACTCCGTATATCGTTCCGAATAACAGAACGCCTAAAAATGCTCCTACAAATATTGCAAACTCCGTATGGTCTGTTTTCCATAATTTAACTGCAAGCCCGAATTCAGTAATTCCTATCAGTGCTGCAACAACAATTCCTGTAAGTATTGGTACAGGAAGATACTCAAGCACCGGTGTTCCAAAAAGCACTATAAGAAGCATTGTCAGAGAAGCTGTTATTGACATAACCTGTGATTTACAACCAAACTGGTCTGCAATTCCTGTTCTTGACACACTTCCATTCAAAGGGCATCCGCCAATTACAGCAGAAGCCGCATTTGCAGCAGCATAAGACAGAATTTCTCTGTTATTGCTTACTTTATAGCCATATTTGTTGGCATAATTATTAGTTGCAAGCAATGTCTGCGCCATGACAACACATGCCACTGAAAGTCCAAGAAGTATTATATCTGACGGATTCTTAAACACAACTGACATATCAGGAAGTGAGAATCCCGGCAGCCCTTTATCAACATGCGGAAGAAGCTTAACACCTAATCTGTCAATATGAAAAATTGCAGTTGCAAGTGCACCAAGTACCATAAGAAGTACTGACATCGGAAACTTTGGAATGAACTTCTTCGCAACAAGAATAATCACTACTGTTCCGACTCCAAGCATTGCTGACAACAGATTGAACGACTTCATCTCACCGGCTATATGTATAAGAAGCTTTATTGCCTCTCCTGTTCCTGCATTACCGCCAAACAGCTTCGCAGCCTGCATAAGAATTATTGTCACACCAATACCGCTTATAAATCCACCCATTACAGGTGTCGATATGTAATTGACAATACGCCCTGCTTTGATAAAAAAGAAAATCAGCAGCCACAATGCTGCAACTAAAGTTATCGACGGAACTACTGCCTTTGCCTCCTCAGAACCTGACACTATCCCAAGCGTTGCAAGTGTTCCACCGACAAGTGCCGCCGGAGTTGCATCCACTCCGAACACAAACTGCGGCGAAGATGTCACAAGTCCATATATAAGCACTGGCAGAATAGAGCAGTACAGACCATACACCGCAGGCAGTCCCGCAATCTGTGCATACCCCATTGATATAGGAATTGACACAAGTGCAACAATTATTCCTGATACAATATCCTTCTGTATATTCTTTAAACTAACATTTTTCAATATGCATCGCCCCTTAATCAGATTTCAATAGAAATATATTAACATAAAACACAGCTGTCCAAAACATTTTTGCACGATTGCAGTTATTAATATTTTCGTATATAATTATTTAATAACAAATGCGGTACCAAACTGCAACATATTTTTATATAGAAAAGGATACTTAATTATGTTTATAGCTGATAACTGGAAAGATTATGAAGTAATAGATACCTCTAAGGGCGAAAAACTTGAACGCTGGGGTAAGTATATTCTTGTACGCCCGGACCCACAGGTAATATGGGACACTCCTAAGAAAGAGCGTGGCTGGAAGAATATGAACGGTCATTACCACAGAAGTTCCAAGGGCGGCGGAGAATGGGAGTTCTTTGACCTTCCACAGCAGTGGCAGATTCACTACAACAGTCCTTCATTTGAACAGGAGCTGACATTCAACTTAAAGCCATTCAGCTTCAAGCACACAGGAATATTCCCTGAGCAGGCTGCTAACTGGGACTGGTTTGGAAAGATAATCTCTGATGCCAGGAAAAAGCGTGGCAGCGAACCTGTAAAGGTTCTTAACCTGTTTGCTTATACAGGTGGAGCAACACTTGCATGTGCAGCCGCAGGTGCTAATGTTACGCATGTAGATGCTTCTAAGGGTATAGTCGCATGGGCTAAAGAAAATGCACAGTCTTCAGGACTTATTGACAAGCCTATCCGCTGGATAGTTGATGACTGTGTAAAGTTTGTAGAAAGAGAGATAAGAAGAGGCAACCATTACGACGCAATCATCATGGATCCACCTTCATATGGACGTGGTCCTAAAGGAGAAATCTGGAAAATAGAAGAAGCCATACACCCGCTTGTTAAGCTTTGTGCACAGCTTCTTTCTGATGAACCATTATTTTTCCTTATTAATTCATACACTACAGGTCTTCAGCCAGCCGTTCTTACTTATATGTTAAGCACAGAACTTAAGAGCTTTGGCGGACACTGTGATTCACAGGAAGTAGGTCTTCCTGTTTCAAGTAACGGACTTGTACTTCCATGTGGTGCTTCTGGCCGCTGGATGAAATAATTAATACACAACTCCATCGAGTGACGGCGATTCTTCGCCGTCATTCACAATCCTGATAACAAGATGATTAGGCAGACATGTGATTGGCATTAAAGGCTCAGATATATATCCCATATTCACACACAGCTTATCCGGACAGCTTGCATCAGCAATCTTAATCTTTCCATTCTCGACAAGAATATCATTATACTCTCCATCCCCGTATTCAATCCTGAACGTGTACGGATTCTTAACATCATCTAACGAAACAGTTCTTAACAATTCGTTATCTCTGTATATATAAGCGGTCTTACTACCGTCATTCTTTCCTGATTTCATATATATAATAGAAGCCACACTTGCCCCGACAAGCAGAACAATCACGGCCACCACTGCAACAACTCTTTTTTTCACAATCTCCTCCATCTGCTACATAGTATATTTTTTAGGAATATATCTGTCTGCAAAGAAGCACACAAGGCCCGTAAACAGACCTGTTATAACACCGCTTATCACAAGGAACGGCATGTACGCAAATATACCTGACAATCTGAGTATGAAAAATGCAGCAAGAATCTGACCTGCATTGTGCGACACCGCGCCAAGTATACCTGTAAGGAATATATACTGTCCCCTAAGCAATTTATTAACAGCTGCCATCACAATAAGACATAAAAATCCACCACTTACACTATATATAAATGATACTGCCTGCCCTGTAAATATTGTAGCCAGTATAATTCTCATAGCCAGCACAATAGCTGCATCACTGAATTTATACCTTTTTAATACAAAAAGTGTGACTATATTGGCAAGTCCTAATTTAACTCCTGGTATTGGAACAAGCGTAGGTATCGCTGATTCCACAACAAATATTGTCAGTGCAATTGTTGTAAGTAATGCCAGCGTTGTAAGTCTCTTAACATCAAAAGTTTTCTTCATGTCTGCCTCCGCATAAATATTACCTATGCATTTTAACAGACATTTCATATTAAGACAATAATTCGTTAAATTAATTCAAATTCATGCAAAATCAGTTTGACAGTTTGTAAAAATATAGTATAATCATTTGGCTTTATAAATATACGAAAGTGAGGAAATCCTATGGTAAAAGACATGACAAATGGTTCGCCTTCCAAGCATATTCTTGGATTTGCAGTTCCAATGCTGTTCGGAATGCTGTTTCAGCAGTTCTACAACCTTGTTGACACAATAATCGTTGGTAAAACTCTCGGTGTTGAAGCTCTTGCCGGAGTTGGAGCAACAGGTTCTATTAACTTCATGATAATCGGTTTCTGTATGGGAGTCTGTAACGGATTCGTGATTCCGGTTGCCCAATGCTTTGGTGCAAAGAAACCTGCTGACCTTAGAAAATATGTATTTAACGGATATATCTGCAGTATTGTGTTTGCCATAGTGCTTACGCTTGCATCCGTAATATTCTGCCGCAGGATACTTATTATCATGAATACACCGGCAGATATTATTGACCATGCCTATAATTACATAGTAGTTATATTCATAGGAATCCCAACTGTATTCCTGTACAACATGGTGTCTGGTGTTATCCGTTCGCTTGGCGATAGTAAGACACCTGTAGTTTTCCTTGTGCTTTCTTCAATAATAAATGTAGTACTTGATTTCTTTCTTATTCTTGTATGTAAGATGGGTGTTGCCGGAGCTGGCTGGGCAACTGTAACATCACAGTTAATTTCGGGACTTACCTGCCTTATATATATGTATAAGAAATATGACATCTTAAAAGGTGACAAATCAGAAAGGGTACTTGATAGAAGATTCATCACCAACCTGTGTATGAACGGTGTTCCTATGGGACTCCAGTATTCAATAACAGCCATCGGAAGTACAATCCTTCAGGCTGCTGTCAATACACTTGGTTCAACATATGTAGCCGCAATGACTGCCGGTTCTAAGATGTTCAACTTTACCTGTTGTCCATTTGATGCACTCGGCTCAACCATGGCAACCTATGCCGGACAGAATGTTGGAGCTGCCAAGATTAAAAGACTTGGTCAGGGCGTACGCTCCGCTATGATAATCGGTTCAGTATACAGTGTTCTTTCTCTTATTGCACTGTATTTCACTACAGATTATATTGCATTATTATTCGTTAATGCATCAGAGACAACAATAATTGCTCTTACAAGACAGTTCATCCTTGCATCTGCATGCTTCTACATTCCACTTACAGGTGTTAACGTGGTCCGCTTCTGCATACAGGGTATGGGCTTCTCCGTATTTGCAATATCAGCAGGTATCTTGGAGATGATTGGCCGTGCATTTGCAGCCATCATACTCATTCCAAGTATTGGATTCATGGGTGCATGCCTCGCCTCACCAATCGCATGGATTGCTGCTGACGCATTTTTGTTCCCTGCATTCATACATTGTGCAAAGAAGCTTAATGCAAGGCACAATATTAAATCAAACTAATAACATGACTAAAGGGAGGGCAATATTGCCCTCCCTTAATTATTCTATAATATAGACAGCCTGGCTGTGCATCGCTTCATATCTTGATTGAAATGTCTCAAGATTCCTTGTTATGTTACCTTCCATAGGATCCATTATATAAACAATATTCTTATTAAGATCATATCCTGTAATTACAACACAATGTTCTGGAGACATCCATGTATATTCTTTCCCATTAAATACAAATGTCTTAGATTCATGTGGCTGTCTCATATCTATTGTATTCCATATTACTATCGGGTCACCCTGAGCAACCATACCTAGAATCTCTTTAAAATCTGTTCCGCTGATATTCTTTGCAACTGCTGACATATTATTAACTTTGAAATATTTATTAGCTGCATTAACAATTGGCTGTGACATGCATCCATAACTTGTGTTATCCCTTGGATTACCAAGAAACATTTCGTAGAAGCTGCCATTGCCTTTCTTAAGATATTCATCCGACATAGTTGTTTTATCAACATTACAGCCGTAATAATTTAGTACGGATGTTAACGATGTAATCTCGCATCCCGTTGGCAGCTCTGGATTCTGATTAAGCGATTCATAGCATTCTATTCTGTATACATCTGGTAAATCATTTACAGTCTCTTCTCTTACAGAAAGCTGTTCCTCCGTCACATTACCATCGCTCTTAATTGCTGTATATTCTGCACCTACTGCTACACCTTTGCTGACATTCTTATTATTCATCTTGACTGTTAATACAATTGCTACCGTACATGCCAGTATAGTCATCATTACAAGAAATATTTGATTCTTCCTTTTTCCTCTTTTTTGGTATTTTCTCCTGCTATCTCTCCTACTCATCCCAATCACCATCCTAACCTTCCGTTGTAAGTCAAAGTCTCATTTATTAACTTCTATACTTATATACGAAACCTAGCATGATTTGGTCTGAATAAATCGTAAAAATTGTGCTTTATAATATTATATAAGCTTTACCACCTGACAATTATCAGTCATTCCATCCCAGAATTTATCCAGTGGTGTTCCTCTGAATTTTGCTATAATACTGCAGTTCATGGCACCATGACCAACAATCAGTATATCTTTGCCACAATTTACCTGTGGCATAACTACATTGTCTATAAACTCCCCTGTTCTTGCAAAAAGCTGTTCAAAACTTTCCCCACCTTCAACTGTAACATACTTATCAGGCTTCTTAAAAAGAGTATTAATCGGACAGTCATCTATAGCAAATGAATTTTCTATTCCTTCATATACTCCAAATCCCATCTCAACAAGTCTGTCATCTGTATACACAGGAACATTTCTTCCCTTCAAGAAAATCTCCGCCGTTTCTTTTGCTCTGGCAAGTGGCGATGAATAGCATATGTCAAAATGTATATCCGCATACTTTTTCCCAGCTTCTGCCGCCATCATTTTGCCCTCATCATTAAGAGGTATATCTGTTCTTCCCTGCAATTTATGACGCACATTCCAGTCCGTCCTGCCATGACGCATTATGTATAGCATGTTATACTCCTCTTTTTATCATATTCTAGTTCATTACTTAGCGAGCAGCTCATACAAAGTTCTCAAGGAGCTGCCCGCACAAAAAAGGGTTTCCGATAATCTCGGAAACCCTTGAAAGAACTGTATTAATAACAATTACTCGATGATTGTTGCAACAGCACCAGAACCAACTGTTCTACCACCCTCACGGATAGCGAAACGAAGACCCTGCTCCATAGCTACGTTATGGATAAGTTCAACTGTCATCTCTACGTTATCACCAGGCATGCACATTTCTGTACCAGCTGGAAGCTCACAAACACCAGTTACATCAGTTGTTCTGAAGTAGAACTGTGGTCTGTAGTTGTTGAAGAATGGAGTATGACGTCCACCCTCGTCCTTTGTTAATACGTAAACCTGAGCTGTAAACTTGTGGTGTGGTGTGATTGAACCTGGCTTGCAGAGAACCTGTCCTCTCTGGATTTCATCTCTCTGAACACCTCTAAGAAGTGCACCAATGTTATCACCTGGCTGAGCCTCATCAAGAAGCTTTCTGAACATCTCGATACCAGTTACAACTACCTTACGGATATCTTCATGGATACCAACGATTTCAACTTCCTCATTAACGTGGAGAACACCTCTCTCTACTCTACCAGTAGCAACAGTACCACGTCCTGTGATAGAGAATACGTCCTCTACAGGCATAAGGAATGGCTTATCTGTATCTCTTTCTGGATCTGGAACATACTCATCAATAGTATGCATAAGCTCAAGGATCTTATCTCCCCATTCGCTGTTAGGATCTTCAAGAGCCTTAAGAGCTGAACCCTGGATGATTGGAGTATCATCTCCTGGGAATCCGTACTCGTTAAGAAGTTCTCTGATTTCCATATCTACTAATTCAAGAAGTTCTGGATCATCAACCATATCACACTTGTTCATGAATACAACGATGTAAGGAACACCAACCTGACGAGCAAGAAGGATATGCTCTCTTGTCTGAGCCATAACACCATCAGTAGCAGCAACAACAAGGATACCTGCATCCATCTGAGCAGCACCTGTGATCATGTTCTTTACATAATCAGCATGTCCTGGACAGTCAACGTGTGCATAGTGTCTCTTCTCTGTCTCATACTCAACGTGAGCTGTAGAGATAGTGATACCTCTTTCTCTTTCCTCTGGTGCCTTATCAATATTCTCGAATGCAACAGCCTCACCTGTACCAAGTCTCTCATGAAGAGTCTTTGTGATAGCAGCTGTTAATGTAGTCTTACCGTGATCTACGTGTCCGATTGTACCAATGTTACAATGTGGTTTTGTTCTCTCAAATTTAGCCTTTGCCATTGTTTAAAATCCTCCTAAAAATATTTAGATTGCCCTGAGGGGTATACCCCTCGGGCTTTGTCATAGCTGATATTTATTATATTTCATTTGCTGAAATATTTCAACTATATTTTTATAGTTATTACTTATTTCTATCAGAAATAACCTTGTCCTGAACAGACTTTGGAGCCTGCTCATACTTATCGAAGAACATAGAGTAGTTACCACGACCCTGTGTCTTAGAACGAAGGTCAGTAGCATATCCGAACATCTCAGCAAGTGGAACGAATGCTTTAATCATCTTACCACCTGAGATATCTTCCATACCCTCGATACGTCCTCTACGTGAGTTGATATCACCGATTACATCACCCATGTATTCTTCTGGCATAGTAACCTCAACCTTCATGATAGGCTCAAGAAGGGCAGGTGCTGCCTTAGCCATAGCATCCTTGAATGCCATAGAACCAGCAATGTGGAATGCCATTTCTGAAGAATCGACTTCATGGTATGAACCATCGTAAATATCTGCTCTAAGTCCGAGAACTGGGAATCCAGCTAAGATACCTGAATTAGCAGCTTCTCTGATACCGTCAGCAACTGAAGGGATATATTCCTTAGGAATAGCACCACCAACTACTGAAGACTCACAGAAGAGTACTGGAGGTTCGTTAATTAATACTGTGTTCTTTGTCTCAACATCAAACTTATCAACGTTAGCTTCAAGTGGTGAGAAACGTACTTTACAGTGACCATACTGACCACGTCCACCTGACTGCTTAGCATACTTACTATCAACATCAACTGCCTTAGTAAAGCACTCTCTGTAAGCAACCTGAGGTGCACCAACGTTAGCCTCTACCTTGAACTCACGAAGAAGTCTGTCAACGATGATATCAAGGTGAAGCTCACCCATACCAGCGATGATTGTCTGACCTGTTTCCTGATCTGTATGAGCACGGAATGTAGGATCTTCTTCAGCAAGCTTTGCTAAAGCTTCACCCATCTTACCCTGGTCATTCTTAGTCTTTGGCTCGATAGCAAGCTCGATAACTGGCTCTGGGAATTCCATAGACTCTAAGATAACTGGATGTGCTTCATCACAGATAGTATCACCTGTTACTGTAACCTTAAGACCTACTGCAGCAGCGATATCTCCTGAGTAAACCTTATCAATTTCTTTTCTCTGGTTAGCGTGCATCTGAAGGATACGGCCAACTCTTTCTTTCTTATTCTTATTAGAGTTAAGTACATATGAACCACCGTTTAATGTACCTGAGTAAACTCTGAAGAATGCTAACTTACCAACGAATGGATCAGTCATAATCTTGAATGCAAGAGCTGCAAATGGCTCTTCATCAGATGACTTTCTTGTTACTTCGTTACCGTCTTCGTCAACACCTGTGATATCTGGGATATCTGTAGGAGCTGGCATGTACTCGATAACAGCATCAAGAAGCTTCTGAACGCCCTTGTTCTTATAAGCTGTACCGCAAAGACAAGGAATAGCTGTACCCTCGATAGTACCCTTTCTTAAAGCAGCCTTTAACTCTGGAACTGAAATTTCCTCATCATTAAAGAACTTCTCCATAAGGTCTTCATCAAGTTCAGCACACTGCTCAACGAGCTTGTCATGATATTCCTGAGCCTGATCAGCTAAATCAGCAGGAATCTCACCAACAGCGATATCATCACCCTTATCTCCGTTGAAGACATAAGCCTTCATCTCGAATAAGTCGATAATTCCCTTGAAGTCATCTTCCTTACCGATAGGAATCTGTACAAGTACAGGATTCTTTCCAAGCTTTGTAATAAGCTGGTTGCATGATCCGAAGAAATCAGCACCCATCTTATCCATCTTGTTCATGAAAGCCATACGAGGTACATTGTACTTATCAGCCTGACGCCATACGTTCTCTGACTGTGGCTCAACACCGTTCTGTGCATCGAATACACCTACGGCACCATCAAGTACTCTAAGTGAACGCTCAACTTCTACTGTGAAGTCAACGTGTCCTGGAGTATCGATAATGTTAATACGGTATTCTGGCTGTGTCTTATCTGGCTTACCCTCTTTCTCAGGTGTCCAGTGACATGTTGTAGCAGCTGAAGTGATTGTGATACCTCTCTCCTGCTCCTGGGCCATCCAGTCCATAGTAGCAGTACCTTCATGAGTATCACCAATCTTGTGATTAACACCAGTATAATAAAGGATACGCTCTGTTAATGTTGTCTTACCAGCATCAATATGAGCCATAATTCCGATATTTCTGGTTCTCTCCAATGGATATTCTCTTCCAGCCATGGATAAAACCTCCTATAATTATAATTAGAATCTGTAATGAGCAAAAGCCTTGTTTGCTTCTGCCATCTTGTGCATATCTTCTTTTCTCTTTACTGATGCACCTGTGTTGTTAGCTGCATCAAGAATTTCGTTAGCGAGTCTTTCTTCCATAGTCTTCTCGCCTCTTGCTCTAGAGAATGTAGTCATCCAACGAAGAGCTAAAGCCTGTCTTCTGTCTGGCTTAACTTCGATAGGTACCTGGTAAGTAGCTCCACCGATACGTCTAGCCTTAACTTCAAGAACTGGCATAATATTGTTCATAGCTTCTTCAAATACTTCGATAGCTGGTCTCTCAGTCTTAGCTGCAACTCTATCAAAAGCACCGTAAACAATCTTCTGAGCTACTCCTCTCTTACCATCAAGCATAATGTTGTTGATAAGCTTAGTAACTACCTTATTGTTGTAAATAGGATCTGCTAATACATCTCTTTTCTGTGTATGTCCTTTACGTGGCACGGTTCTTCCCTCCTTAATAAATTTATTAAATCATAGGTACTCACAAATAAAAAATGTGTTCGCGCCGTATATATTAACCTGCAACCTCTTGATTAATCTAATTCCGGCACAATTCAAAATTTAATTTGTTCGTAAAAATCAGATTCTTACAAATCCGACTCTTGCAAATTGTAAAACTTGCATGCATTCATACAAATGCGTGTCTTAATTCAGGCTTAATTACTTAGCGTCCTTAGGTCTCTTAGCACCGTACTTAGAACGAGCCTGTCTTCTCTTTGCAACACCTGCTGTATCAAGTGTTCCTCTGATGATGTGGTATCTTGTACCAGGTAAATCCTTTACTCTTCCACCTCTTATAAGAACAACGCTGTGCTCCTGAAGATTGTGTCCCTCACCTGGGATGTAAGATGTTACCTCGATACCATTAGAAAGACGTACTCTGGCAATCTTTCTAAGAGCTGAGTTAGGCTTCTTAGGTGTAGCAGTCTTAACAGCTGTACAAACACCTCTCTTCTGTGGAGAAGAGATATCTGTTGCCTTCTTCTGAAGTGAGTTGTAACCCTTCTGAAGAGCTGGTGCTGTAGACTTCTTTACTGCAGTCTTTCTTCCCTGTTTTACTAACTGGTTAAATGTTGGCATTCCGTTTTCACCTCCCGAAATTAGAATAATGAATGGTTGCATCTTAGTATCAACTAAGAAAATGTTTTGTCACCAAAACAGCGCAAAAATAGTACTTGCCTATTCGCACGCTTTATTAGTATATATATTTGCAAATTCAGTGTCAAGCATTTTTTCAAAAAAAGACAAAAGCGTGCCAGATTTTATCAATCTGACACGCCATAAGTTTCTATAAAGAATTAATCTTCCTGTGTGAAAACAAGCTCGTCTTCACCAGACTCATCTTCATCTTCTTCAATGTAGTTATCTGTAGAACTGATCTTGATATCCTGATAACGCTTCATACCTGTACCGGCAGGGATAAGCTTACCAATAATAACATTCTCTTTAAGACCAATAAGTGGATCAATCTTTCCGTTAATAGCTGCATCAGTAAGAACCTTAGTAGTCTCCTGGAATGAAGCTGCTGACATGAATGAAGTAGAAGCAAGTGAAGCCTTAGTAATACCAAGGATAATCGGAGTACCTGTAGCAGGTGTCTTTCCTTCTTCCTCAAGTCTCTCATTAACTTCCTGGAACTCAATTGTATCAACCTGTGATCCTGGAAGGAACTTAGAATCTCCAGCTTCATCAACAACTATCTTCTTAAGCATCTGACGAACAATAAGCTCAATATGCTTATCATTGATATCAACACCCTGGATACGGTAAACCTTCTGAACTTCACGAAGGAGATAATCCTGAACAGCTCTTACACCAAGAATTCTTACGATATCATGTGGATTCTCAGAACCCTCTGTGATTTCCTCACCCTTAGCAACAACCTGTCCTTCAACAACCTTTTCTCTTGTATCCTTAGATAATGGATAAGCCTTTGAATTACCTTCATCATCAGTTATAACGATTTCAGTCTTCTTCTCAGTCTTAACAATACTTACAGTTCCGCCAAACTCAGCAAGTACAGCAAGCATCTTAGGCTTTCTTGCCTCGAAAAGCTCTTCTACTCTAGGAAGACCCTGAGTAATGTTATCACCGGCAACACCACCTGTATGGAATGTTCTCATAGTAAGCTGTGTACCAGGCTCACCGATTGACTGGGCTGCGATAATACCAACAGCTTCACCAACCTGAACAGTCTGACCAGTTGCCATGTTAGTTCCATAACATTTAGCACATACACCAATGTGTGAACGGCAAGTAAGGATTGTTCTAATCTTAACCTTATCAACACCAGTCTTAATAATAACTTCTGCTCTCTTAGGAGTTACAAGATGGTTAGCTTCAACAATAACCTCGCCTGTAGCCGGGTCAACAATATCCTCAGCTAAGTATCTTCCTGTAATACGCTCCTGTAATGGCTCAAGGATATCTTCCTTTGCATCACTTGAGTTAGTAGCTCTGTTATTAACAAATGAGTAAACATACATACCAGGTATCTGCTTACCTGCGCTACAATCTGTCTCTCTGATAATAAGATCCTGAGAAACATCAACAAGTCTTCTTGTAAGGTATCCTGAATCGGCTGTACGAAGGGCTGTATCTGAAAGTCCTTTACGTGCGCCGTGAGCTGAAATAAAGTATTCCAGAACATCAAGACCTTCACGGAAGTTAGACTTGATAGGAAGTTCGATAGTGTTACCTGATGTATCGGCCATCAAACCACGCATACCTGCTAACTGCTTAATCTGCTGGTTAGAACCACGGGCACCTGAGTCAGCCATCATGAAGATGTTGTTATATTTATCAAGACCCTGAAGAAGGGCATCCTTAATCTTATCATCAGTTTCCTGCCATACGCGGATAACATTCTTATGTCTTTCCTCGTCAGTAGCCTGACCTCTGTTATATTTAACAGTAATCTGTTCAACTTTCTTTTCTGCCTCAGCAAGAAGCTGCTTCTTAACTGGTGGCACTGTCATCTCAGAAATAGAAACAGTCATGGCAGCTCTGGTAGAGTACTTATAACCCATAGCCTTGATATCATCAAGAACTTCTGCAGTTGTTGTAGTACCATGAGTATTGATAACATGCTGTAAAATATCTTTAAGCTGTTTCTTTCCTACATGGAAATCAACTTCTGGAAGTAATAAATTCTCTTCCTTGCTTCTGTCAACATATCCTAAATCCTGAGGAAGAATCTCATTAAATATAAGTCTTCCAAGTGTAGACTCAATATTACCTGAAATCTCTTCTCCGTTAATATTCTTAGTTACATGAACCATAATCTTGGCATGTAATGTAATTATACCATTCTCATAAGCAAGAACTGCTTCATTAATGCTCTTGAAAATCTTGCCCTCTCCCTTTGCACCTGGTCTTTCCTGTGTAAGGTAGTAAATACCAAGTACCATATCCTGTGAAGGAACGGCAACAGGACCACCATCAGATGGCTTAAGAAGGTTGTTAGGTGAAAGAAGCATAAATCTACACTCAGCCTGAGCCTCAACAGAAAGTGGAAGATGGACAGCCATCTGGTCACCATCGAAATCGGCATTGAACGCTGTACAAACAAGTGGATGCAGCTTAATAGCCTTACCTTCTACAAGGATTGGCTCAAATGCCTGAATACCAAGTCTGTGAAGTGTAGGAGCACGGTTAAGCATAACTGGATGCTCTTTAATAACATCTTCAAGTACATCCCATACTTCTGGCTCAAGATGTTCTACGCTCTTCTTAGCTTTCTTAATATTATCTGCAAGATTACGTCTTACAAGCTCTCTCATAACAAATGGCTTGAATAACTCAATAGCCATCTCTTTAGGAAGACCACACTGGTAAATCTTAAGCTCTGGTCCTACTACGATAACTGAACGTCCTGAGTAGTCAACTCGCTTACCAAGAAGGTTCTGTCTGAAACGTCCCTGCTTACCCTTTAATAAATCTGATAAAGACTTAAGTGCTCTGTTACCAGGGCCTGTTACAGGACGGCCATTTCTACGTCCGTTATCGATAAGAGCATCAACAGCTTCCTGAAGCATTCTCTTCTCATTACGTACAATGATTTCAGGAGCGCCAAGCTCAAGAAGTCTTGCAAGTCTGTTATTTCTGTTAATAATTCTTCTATAAAGATCATTAAGATCTGAAGTTGCAAAACGTCCACCATCAAGCTGGACCATAGGTCTTAAATCTGGTGGAATTACAGGGATTTCTGTAAGAATCATCCACTCAGGCTTAGTTCCTGCATTCTTAAATGCTTCAACAACTTCAATTCTCTTTATAAGTCTGGCAGCCTTCTGAGAAGTAGTATTAGCAAGCTCTTCCTTAAGTCTTACTTCTTCTTCTTCAAGGTTAACCATCTGGAGGAGCTCGAGGATTGCCTCAGCTCCCATACCAACACGGAAAGCCTTGCTTCCGTACTGCTCGCAGAGTTCTCTGTATTCAGTCTCTGAAAGAATCTTCTTGAAAGGAATATCTGTTTCACCTGGATCAATTACGATATATGAAGCAAAATATAATACCTTTTCAAGGTTCTTAGGACCAATATCAAGAATGAGATCCATACGGCTAGGAATACCCTTGAAGTACCAGATGTGAGATACTGGTGCAGCAAGATGAATATGACCCATACGGTCTCTTCTTACGCTGGCCTTAGTAACCTCAACACCACATTTATCGCAGACAATACCCTTGTCCTTAATCTTCTTATACTTACCGCAGTGGCACTCCCAGTCCTTGCTAGGACCAAATATTCTTTCGCAGAAAAGTCCGTCCTTTTCTGGCTTAAGTGTTCTATAGTTAATTGTTTCAGGTTTGGTAACCTCACCATGAGACCACTCCAAAATATTCTCAGGAGAAGCAAGCTTAATCTGAATCTTATCAAATTTCATTGACTTATTTGATTTAATTTCTTCTGCCATTATAGTGCTCCCTTCTAATTAATATTCATCTGAATTGCCATCGCCGTAATCGTCATCAAAATCATCGGCCATATCAAAATCAGCGTCATCATCTGAATCTACAGCATCTTCTGTTCCATCCTCATTGAGAGTAACTGTTGACATACCGCCAGCCTTGTACTCTGCCTCTTCCTCTCTGCTGTTTCTTCTGTATCCATTACCCTCATCAAGAACCTTCTTGAAATCAGTAACTTCATATTCAGAACTCTCAAGAAGTCTGACTTCATTGTTGTCCTGATCAAGAACTCTAACATCAAGTGCGAGTGACTGAAGTTCCTTAAGAAGAACCTTGAATGATTCTGGAACTCCTGGTTCAGGAATATTCTCACCCTTAATAATAGCTTCGTAAGTCTTAACTCGTCCTACAACATCATCAGACTTAACAGTAAGGATTTCCTGAAGAGTATAAGCAGCACCATAAGCCTCAAGTGCCCAAACTTCCATCTCTCCGAATCTCTGTCCACCGAACTGAGCCTTACCACCAAGTGGCTGCTGAGTTACAAGTGAGTAAGGACCAGTTGAACGTGCATGAATCTTATCATCAACAAGATGATGAAGTTTTAAGTAATGCATGAATCCGATAGTTACAGGGCTGTCGAAGTACTCACCTGTTCTACCATCTCTAAGTCTTACTTTACCATCACGGCCGATTGGAACACCCTTCCACTCAGCTCTGTGATCCCTGTGTTCTGAAAGGTAATCAAATACCTCTTTATTAAGAACATCTTTATACTGTGCTGTAAATGTAACCATATCCTCAGGATATTCTTCGCCATTCTTCTCAGCCTCAGCCTTCTGGGCTGCAAGCTCTTCATCATCGAATGGATGGTTAGCATAAGCATTTGCCATATCAAGAGTATCCATAATATCATTCTCATCTGCACCATCGAATACTGGTGTAGAAATGTTAAATCCAAGTACCTTGGCAGCAAGACTCAAATGAATCTCAAGGACCTGTCCAATGTTCATTCGTGAAGGAACGCCCAGTGGGTTAAGTACGATATCAAGAGGACGGCCATTAGGAAGGAATGGCATATCTTCAACAGGAAGTACTCTTGAAACGACACCCTTGTTACCATGACGACCAGCCATCTTATCACCAACGCCAATCTTTCTCTTCTGTGCAATATATATACGAACAGATTTGTTAACTCCTGGTGAGAGTTCATCTCCGTTCTCTCTTGTAAATGTCTTAACAGCAACGACGATACCATAAGCACCATGAGGTACCTTAAGTGAAGTATCTCTTACTTCTCTTGCTTTCTCACCAAAGATAGCTCTAAGAAGTCTCTCTTCAGCAGTAAGCTCTGTCTCTCCCTTAGGAGTAACCTTTCCAACAAGAATATCTCCGGCTCTTACCTCAGCACCAACGCGGATAATACCATTCTCATCAAGATCCTTTACAGCGTCTGAACCTGTTGAAGGAAGATCTCTTGTAATCTCTTCAGGTCCTAACTTAGTATCTCTTGCTTCTGTCTCATATTCTTCAATATGAATAGATGTATACACATCATCTCTTACGAGACGCTCACTAAGAAGTACAGCATCCTCGTAGTTATAACCTTCCCAAGTCATGAAACCGATAAGAGGGTTCTTACCGAGGGCAATCTCACCATTAGATGTAGATGGACCATCAGCAATAACATCTCCTGCCTTAACCTCATCACCCTTGAAAACAATAGGTCTCTGGTTATAGCAGTTACTCTGGTTACTTCTTGAGAACTTAGTAAGCTTGTATTCGCGCGCCTTGCCATCCTTTTCTCTGATAACAATCTTATTAGATTCAGAAGAAAGAACAACACCATCAGCCTCTGCAACTACACATACACCTGAGTCAACAGCAGTCTTATTCTCAATACCAGTTCCGATAACAGGAGCTTCTGTCATAAGAAGAGGTACAGCCTGACGCTGCATGTTAGAACCCATGAGGGCACGTGTACAGTCATCGTTCTGAAGGAAAGGAATCATAGATGTAGCAACTGAGAATACCATCTTAGGAGATACATCCATAAGGTCAATCTGGCTCTTATCGAACTGAGAAGTTTCTTCTCTGTAACGTCCAGATACAGTATTTCTTACGAAATAACCATTCTCATCAATTTCAGCATTAGCCTGTGCTACGTGGAAATCATCTTCTTCATCAGCTGTGAAGTAACGAACTTCATCAGTAACTCTTGGATTCTTAGGATCAGACTTATCTACAATACGATAAGGAGCTTCAACGAATCCATATTCATTAATTCTTGCATAAGATGCAAGAGAGTTAATAAGACCAATGTTAGGTCCTTCAGGAGTCTCGATAGGACACATTCTACCATAATGAGTATAGTGTACATCTCGAACCTCGAAACCTGCACGATCTCTTGAAAGACCACCAGGACCAAGGGCAGAAAGACGTCTCTTATGAGTAATCTCACTAAGAGGGTTATTCTGATCCATGAACTGTGACAGCTGTGAACTTCCGAAGAATTCCTTAATAGCAGCTGTTACAGGCTTAATATTAATAAGTGACTGTGGAGATATTCCGCTAAGATCCTGTGTAGACATTCTCTCACGGACAACTCTTTCCATTCTTGAGATACCAATTCTGAACTGGTTCTGAAGAAGTTCTCCTACAGCTCTGATACGTCTGTTTCCAAGGTGATCGATATCATCCTTAGTACCAACACCATATTCAAGGTGCATATTATAATTAATAGAAGCAAGAATATCTTCTACTGTAATATGCTTAGGAATAAGGTCAGCAATGTTCTTAGTAATAGCTTCCTTAATATCCTCTAAAGATTCATTCTCAGCAAGAATCTGTGCAAGAACAGGATAGTATACATACTCTGTTACACCAAGCTCCTTAGCTTCTTCTTCGCTGATATCAACCCATTTAGTAATATCAACCGCACGGTTAGAAAGAATCTTAACAACTCTGTCAGAAACTGTACCATCAGCAGCCTTAACTTCTACAGTAATGAATACTGAAGGAACAGCTGCATCCTGAATAGCCTGTGCTGATTCTCTTGTAAGCTTCTCACCTGCTGTTGCAATAACAGTTCCGTTTTCATCAACAACATCCTCAGCAAGAACCTGTCCTGTAATTCTGCTCTTGAAAGAAAGCTTCTTATTAAACTTATATCTTCCTACGTGTGCAAGATCATATCTTCTTGGGTCAAAGAACATACCTGAAATAAGTGCTTCAGCACTCTCTACAGATAATGGTTCTCCCGGTCTTAACTTCTTATAAAGTTCAAGAATACCTTCCTGATAATTAGTAGAAGTATCCTTCTCCATAGTAGCAAGAAGCTTAGGTTCCTCGCCAAAAATATCAAGAATCTCCGCATTAGTACCAAATCCTAATGCTCTGATAAGAACAGTAATAGGAACCTTCTTATTACGGTCAACCTTAACATAGAATATATCATTAGCATCTGTTTCATACTCTAACCATGCACCTCTGTTAGGAATTACCTGACAGCTGTACAAGAAAATCTTACCATACTTATCTTTCTGTATATCATAATAAATACCAGGTGAACGTACCAACTGGCTGACAATAACTCGTTCAGCACCATTAATTACAAATGTACCTGTCTTAGTCATTAATGGCAGGTCTCCCATGAAAATCTCATGCTCGCTGATGCTTTCTGTCTCTTTGTTATGAAGTCTTACTGTAACCTTAAGAGGCGCTGCATATGTAGCATCTCTTTCTTTACACTCTTCAATTGAATACTTAACTTCGTCTTCACATAACGCAAAATCTACGAATTCCAGACTTAATCTTCCATTATAGTCTGCAATTGGAGATATGTCATCAAAGACCTCTTTCAAGCCTTCATTCAAAAACCACTGGTAAGAATCCTTCTGCACCTCAATAAGGTTAGGCATCTCAAGAACTTCTTTCTGTCTTGAGAAACTCATACGCATTGCCTTGCCCGACGTTATTGGGCGTAATCTGTTTTTCTCCATTGACGTTTCACCCCTTAGTTTTCTTCACATTAATATATTACATTATCAGTAAATGTGCAAAGAATAAGCACAATTTACCACAATAGTGCATTGTCCATAGTACATCAAAGATATATATATGTCAAGGGATTTTTAAAAATTTCCATGAATATTTAGAATTGTATAAAGATAATAGTGTTTCTGCCATAGCTGGCATAATAAAATAAAGATGTGATTTATAGAAAAAAGAAAAGACAGGAGCCGTGAAGACCCGCTGTCTTTCTTATTATATTCATTGAACAATCAAGTAAATTACTTAAGAGTAACCTTAGCTCCAACTTCTTCAAGCTTCTTCTTGATTTCCTCAGCCTCTTCCTTAGAAGCCTGCTCCTTAACAACCTTAGGTGCGCCATCAACAACGTCCTTAGCTTCCTTTAATCCAAGACCTGTGATTTCACGAACAACCTTGATAACCT
>ENA-OPXX01000900-OPXX01000900.1-human-gut-metagenome-genome-assembly--contig:-NODE-900-length-24238-cov-7.112558_pt1 | contig 24238 bp, 14 predicted proteins | sample MGYA00241771_ERZ502046 | MGnify/ENA primary metagenome ERZ502046 (study PRJEB25962, sample SAMEA2042006) | human gut metagenome | biome: human gut; feature: human-associated habitat; material: faeces...
GGCGCGGCCCGGCCCCGGAACAGGCCCGGCTACTGATGCAGGGGCTGTTCACCACCATTACCAACGTGAACTTTGACCCCGCCGCCGTGGACGCGCTGACCCGCCGGGTGCACGACGCCAGCCCCGGCACCGGCCCGGACTACGACATGCAGGCCCTCTGGCGGGAACCGGATGCCGACCGGCGCAGCCTGAAATGCTTTGTGCTGTTCAGCCTGCGGGGCATGGCCGCCTACAACTACCACGCCCGGGTGCTGGGCCGCATCGACCCGGAGCTGGACCGGTTCTTCTGTACTGCCCTGCAGGCCGTGGGCGACCCCGGCCAGACCACCGACGCCCTGTGGCAGCTGGTGCAGGCCACAGGAGAAGCCAGCTACCGCTGCATGGAGCTGCTGGACGCGGCCAATACCGGCGCGTTTGGCGATCCGGAACCGGTGCAGGTGCCCCTGACCATTGAAAAGGGGCCGTTCATCGTGATTTCCGGCCACGACCTCTACGACGCACAGCAGCTGTTGGAACAGACTGCAGGCCGGGGCGTCAACGTCTACACCCACTCGGAGATGCTGCCCGCCCACGGCTACCCGGAGCTGAAGCGCCGCTACCCCCACCTCAAGGGCAACTTTGGCACCGCATGGCAGAACCAGCAGCGGGAGTTCGAGGACATCCCCGCGCCCATCCTATTCACCACCAACTGCATCATGCCCCTGCGCGCCAGCTACGCCGACCGGGTGTTCACCACCTCGGTGGTGGCTTACCCCGGCGTGCCCCACATCGACGAAGGGCGCGACTTTTCCCCGGTGATCGAAAAGGCGCTGGAGCTGGGCGGCTACGCGCAGGACACCCTGCTGCCCGGCCTGAACGGCGGCTCCACGGTGACCACCGGTTTTGCCCGCACCGCCGTGCTGCAGCACGCGGACGAGATCGTGCAGGCGGTGCGGGATGGTAAGCTGCGGCACTTCTTTCTGGTGGGCGGCTGCGACGGCACCCGGCCCAGCCGCCGCTACTACACCGAGTTTGCCCGCCTTACCCCGCCCGACACCATCCTGCTGACCCTGGCCTGCGGCAAGTTCCGCCTGAACGACCTGCCCCTTGGCACCGTGCCGGGCACCGGCCTGCCCCGCATCCTGGACGTGGGCCAGTGCAACGACGCCTACAGCGCCATCCGCATCGCATTGGCGCTGGCCGACGCCTTTGGCTGCGGCGTCAACGACCTGCCCCTCTCGCTGGTGCTGTGCTGGTTTGAGCAGAAGGCCGTGTGCATCCTCATCGCGCTGCTGGCGCTAGGCATCCGGAACATCCGGCTGGGGCCTACCCTGCCCCCGTTCCTCTCGCCGGGGGTGGTGCGCACCCTGCAGGAACGGTACGGCCTCAAGCCCATTGCCACCCCGGAAGCCGACCTGCAGGCCATTCTGGGCGGGTGAGATTTTGTTTGTATGCCGCGCACAGCTGCGGGGGCTCGCGGCGTTTCGCACAAGAAGCGGCGCAATGTGTGTAGCATATTTGGTGCAGCTGTCACTTGAAGATTTTTCAGGAATCTGTATAATATCAGGTATCGGAACAAAGGCGTTCCGCAGGGGTATCCTATGCCCTTGCGGGGCGCTTTTTTCTTTTTGCAGGGGATAAAAAGCTGCGGAGGGTGCCGCAGCCCCCGGTAAGCAAACACGTAAAAAGGATGGGAAAGACTATGGAAAACTTTACAGAGCAGAAAACCACCCTTGGTCTGTACGACCCACAGTTCGAGCACGATGCCTGCGGCATCGGCGCTGTGGTGGACATCAAGGGACGTAAAAGCCACCAGACGGTGGACGATGCACTGTCCATCGTGGAGCGGCTGGAGCACCGCGCCGGTAAGGACGCCGAAGGCAAGACCGGCGACGGCGTGGGCATCCTGCTGCAGATCAGCCACAAGTTCTTCTCCAAGGTCGCCGAGGAGCTGAACATCCGGCTGGGCAACGAGCGGGAGTACGGCGTGGGTATGTTCTTCTTCCCCCAGAACGAGCACCTGCGGGCACAGGCCATGAAGCTGTTCGAGGTGGTCACCCGCAAGGAGGGACTGGAGTTTCTGGCATGGCGCGAGGTGCCCGTGGACCCCGATGCCGTGGGTCAGAAGGCGCGGGACTGTATGCCCGCCATCTGGCAATGCTTCATCAAAAAGCCCGCCAAGGTAAGCAAGGGCATTGAGTTTGACCGCCGCCTGTACATTGTGCGCCGCGTGTTTGAGCAGGCCAGCAACGGCACTTATGTGCCCAGCCTGTCCAGCCGCACCATCGTGTACAAGGGTATGTTCCTTGTGCACGACCTGCGCCGCTTCTACGCCGACTTACAGGACCCGGACTATGAGTCCGCCATCGGCATGGTGCACAGCCGTTTTTCTACCAACACCAACCCCAGCTGGATGCGTGCACACCCCAACCGCTTTATTCTGCACAACGGCGAGATTAACACCATCAAGGGCAACACCGACGCCATGCTGGCGCGCGAGGAGAGCATCTCCAGCCCCATTCTGCAGGACGACATGAACAAGATCCTGCCCATCATCAACACCTCCGGCTCGGACTCCGCCATGCTGGATAACGCACTGGAGTTCATGGTGATGAACGGCATGGATCTGCCGCTGGCTGTGATGATCACCATCCCCGAGCCGTGGGAGAACAACAAGAACATCAGCCAGAAAAAGCGGGATTTCTACCAGTACTACGCCACCATGCTGGAGCCGTGGGACGGCCCCGCCGCCATCCTGTTCTCGGACGGCGATGTGATGGGCGCGGTGCTGGACCGCAACGGTCTGCGCCCCAGCCGCTACTACATCACCAAGGACGGCCGCATGATCCTGTCCTCTGAGGTGGGCGTGCTGGAATGCGACCCGGAGAACATTCTGGTCAAGGAACGCCTGCGCCCCGGCAAGATGCTGCTGGTGGATACCGTCAAGGGTGAAGTGGTGGATGACGAAAAGCTGAAGGAGCTTTACGCCAGCCGCGAGCCCTACGGCGAGTGGATCGACCGCAATCTGGTGCAGCTGAGCGGGCTGAAGATCCCCAACGTGAAGGTGGAGAGCTACACCGGCGAACAGCTGACCCGGCTGCAGAAGGTGTTCGGCTACAAATACGAGGACGTGAACACCATGATCCTTGCCATGGCGCGGGCGGGCGCAGAGCCTTCCGGTGCCATGGGTACCGACACTCCGCTGGCTGTGCTCAGCAGCCAGCATCCCCCGCTGTTCAACTACTTTAAGCAGCGGTTTGCACAGGTGACCAACCCCCCTATTGACGCCATCCGGGAAAAGGTGGTCACTTCCACCAGCGTTTACATCGGTGCCCACGGCAACCTGCTGGAGGATAAGCCCGAGAACTGCAAGGTGCTCAAGGTGCACAACCCCATCCTGACCAACACCGACCTGTTGAAGATCAAGTACATGAACGTGCCGGGCTTCAAGGTGGCTACGGTGTCCATCAACTACTACAAGAACACCAGTCTGGAAAAGGCCATCGACCGGGTATTTCTGGAGGTCGACCGCGCCTACAAGGAGGGCGCAAACATCATCATCCTGTCCGACCGTGACGTGGACGAATACCATGTGACCATCCCCAGCCTGCTGGCGGTGTCGGCAGTGTCCCAGTACCTCATCCGCACCAAAAAGAGCACCGCACTGGCGCTGATTTTGGAGAGCGCCGAACCCCGGGAGGTGCACCACTTTGCCACCCTGCTGGGCTACGGTGCCTGCGCCATCAACCCCTATCTGGCACACGAGACCATCGGGCAGCTGATCGACGAAGGTCTGCTGGACAAGGACTATTACGCCGCCGTGCAGGATTACGACAACGCTATCCTCAGCGGCATCGTGAAGATCGCCTCCAAGATGGGCATTTCCACCATCCAGAGCTACCAGAGCAGCCAGATCTTTGAGGCTGTGGGCATCTCGAAGGAGGTCATCGACAAATACTTTACCGGCACGGTGAGCCGTGTGGGCGGTGTGAGCATGGCAGACATTCAGGCCGATGTGGAAGCGCAGCACAACGCTGCCTTTGACCCGCTGGGACTGGATATCAACATGGAGCTGTCCGACAGCGGTGCCCACAAGTTCCGCAGCGGCAAGGAAGAGCACCTCTTCAACCCCCAGACCATCCACCTGTTCCAGAAAGCCTGCCGCACCGGCGATTACGACACCTTCAAGCAGTTCACCCAGACGGTGGACAACATGGGTGCCGAGGGCGTGCATCTGCGCAGCCTGCTGGACTTCAACTACGCCGCAGACGGCGGCATCCCGCTGGAAGAAGTAGAGCCGGTCTCCAGCATCGTCAAGCGGTTCAAGGGCGCTGCCATGAGCTACGGCGCACTGAGCAGCGAAGCGCACGAGACCATTGCCATCGCCCTGAACCGTCTGGGCGGCCGCAGCAATACCGGCGAGGGCGGCGAGCCCGAGGAGCGCTACCACAGCGAGAGCAATTCCAAGATCAAACAGGTAGCCTCTGCCCGCTTTGGCGTGACCAGCAAGTATCTGGTCAGCGCCGAGGAAATCCAGATCAAGCTGGCGCAGGGCGCAAAGCCCGGCGAGGGCGGCAACCTGCCCGGTGCCAAGGTGTATCCGTGGATCGCCAAGACCCGCCACAGCACCACCGGCGTAGGACTCATCTCTCCCCCGCCCCACCACGATATCTACTCCATCGAGGATCTGGCAGAGCTGATCTACGATCTGAAAAACGCCAACCGCAGCGCCAACATCAATGTCAAGCTGGTCAGCGAGGCGGGTGTGGGCACCATTGCCGCCGGTGTTGCCAAGGGCGGCGCACAGGTCATTCTGGTGTCCGGCTATGACGGCGGCACCGGTGCTGCGCCCCGCACCTCCATCAAGCACGCCGGTCTGCCTTGGGAGCTGGGCATCGCCGAGACCCACCAGACCCTGATCCTGAACGGCCTGCGCACCCGCGTGCGCATTGAGAGTGACTCCAAGCTGCTGTCCGGCCGGGATGTGGCCATCAGCTGTATGCTGGGCGCAGAGGAGTTCGGCTTTGGCACCACCCTGCTGATGGCAGAGGGCTGTGTGATGATGCGTGTGTGCAATCTGGACACCTGCCCCATGGGCATCTGCACCCAGAACCCCGAGCTGCGCAAGAACTTCAAGGGCAAGCCGGAGTACATCATCAACTACCTCACCTTTGTGGCCGAGGAGCTGCGGGAGTACATGGCAAAGCTGGGCGTGCGCACTGTGGACGAGCTGGTGGGCCGCACCGACCTGCTGCGGGTCAAGCCCGCCACCCCGGGCAGCCGCGCCGCGGAGCTGGATCTGGACTGCATCCTGCACAACCCCGCCATTGCAAACAGCAACGTCCACTTCATCAAAGAGGACAGCTACGACTTCCATCTGGAAAACACGCTGGACATGAAGGTGTTGATGAAGAAGTTCAAGCTGGGCAGCAAGGCTCCCCAGAGCGTCAGCCTGAATGTTTCCAACGTGGACCGCGCCTTTGGTGCCATCTTTGGCAGCGAGATCACCCGTAAATACGGCAACGACCTGCCGGATGATGTGTACACCGTGCACTGCACCGGTGCAGGCGGCCAGAGCTTTGGTGCCTTTATCCCGAGCGGCCTGACGCTGGAGCTGGTGGGTGACTGCAACGACTACATGGGCAAGGGTCTTTCCGGCGGCAAGATCGTTGTGCGTCCGCCGCAGGGCATCGACTTCAAGCCCGAGGAGAACATCATCACCGGCAACGTGGCGCTGTACGGCGCTACCAGCGGCAAGGCGTTCATCTCCGGTGTGGCCGGTGAGCGCTTCTGCGTGCGCAACAGCGGCGCTACCGCCGTTGTGGAGGGCGTGGGCGACCACGGCTGCGAGTACATGACCGGCGGCACCGTGGTGGTGCTGGGACAGACCGGCAAGAACTTTGCAGCCGGTATGACCGGCGGCATTGCCTATGTGCTGGACGAGAACTGGGACTTCTACCAGCGGGTGAACAAGGAGACCGTCAGCCTTGAGCCGGTGGAACATAAGTACGATGTTGCCACCCTGAAGGAGCTGATCCGCGCCCATGTGGAGGCCACCGGCTCTCCGCGCGGCAAAGAAATTCTGGACAATTTCAGTGCGTTCCTGCCCAAATTCAAAAAGGTTCTGCCTTACGATTACGACCGGATGCTGCGGGTCATCGCCTCGGTAGAGGAGCGTGGTCTGGACGGCGAGCAGGCACAGATCGAAGCATTCTATGCAGTGCAGAAGCATAAGTAAGGAGGGGCAGCAGCATGGGTAAGACAACAGGATTTATGGATTATGCGCGCAAGACCAGCACGGACGTTGCGCCGCTGGAGCGCCTTGAAAATTTTAACGAGTTCCACATCTGGCTCTCGCGGGAGCAGCAGCAGACGCAGGCCGCCCGCTGCATGGACTGCGGCGTGCCCTTCTGTCAGGCGGGCATGATGATCGGCGGCATGGCCTCCGGCTGTCCGCTGAACAACCTCATCCCGGAGTGGAACGATCTGGTGTACCACGGCAAGTGGGAGCTTGCGCTCCACCGCCTGATGGCCACCAACCGCTTCCCGGAGTTTACCAGCCGGGTGTGCCCCGCCTTGTGTGAGGCCGCCTGCACCTGCGGGGATGTGACCGGCAGCAGTGTCACCGTGCGCGAAAACGAGCACGCCATCATCGAGACGGCTTATGCCAAAAACTGGCTTACCGCTACCCCGCCGCCGACCCGCACCGGCAAGAGCGTTGCCGTGGTGGGCAGCGGCCCTGCCGGGCTTTCGGTGGCCGAGTATCTGAACAAGCGCGGCCACGCCGTTACGGTGTTTGAGCGCGCCGACCGTGTGGGCGGTCTGCTGATGTACGGCATCCCCAACATGAAGCTGGACAAGGCAGTCATCGAGCGCCGTGTCAAGCTGATGCAGGCCGAGGGTGTGGTGTTCCGCACCGGCATGGATGTGGGCGGTGCCGTGCCCGCCGAGCAGCTGCTGGCAGATTTTGATGCCGTGGTGCTGTGCTGCGGCGCAAAAAAGCCCCGCGATTTGAACGTGCCCGGCCGGGACGCCAAGGGCGTGCACTTTGCCGTGGACTACCTGACCAGCGTGACCAAGAGCCTGCTGGACTCCGGCTTTGCAGACGGCAGAGCTATCAACGCAGCCGGTAAAAACGTGCTGGTCATCGGCGGCGGCGACACCGGCAACGACTGTCAGGGCACTGCCCTGCGGCAGGGCTGCACCGACCTGATGGCGCTGGAAATGATGCCGCAGCCTCCTGTCGAGCGCACCGCTGCAAACCCGTGGCCGGAGTGGCCTCGGGTGCTGAAGGTGGACTACGGCCAGACCGAGTGCATTGCAAAGTTCGGCAAAGATCCGCGTGTGTACCAGACCACCGTCAAGGAGTTTTTGAAGGACGAGGCCGGCAACCTGACCGGTGCCGTCATCAGCTGCCTGAAGCCGGAGCGCGACCCCGAGACTGGCCGCACCAGCATGGTGCCCACCGGCAAGGAATTTACCTACGAGTGCCAGCTGGCATTTATTGCCGCAGGCTTTACCGGCTGCGAAAACTACACAGCCGATGCCTTTGGGGTGGAGTTGACCGCCCGGGGCAATGTAGCCGACCACAGCTTTAAGACCAACGTGGACAAGGTATTCGTCTGCGGCGATATGCGCCGCGGCCAGAGCCTTGTGGTGTGGGGTCTGCGCGAGGGCCGCGATTGCGCCGCCGAGGTAGACCGCTGCCTGATGGGCTACACCAACCTTTAATTTGCCATTCTCTTTCCTATCCTAAACAAGCAGAAGCGGGAGCCCGTTGCAAGGCTCCCGCTTCTGCTTTTATTTTTTAATTTGTATCGTATTCCGGCTCTGTGCCGCCCTCCGGGGGCGTTTCCGGGGTGGTAGGCTCGGTAGCGGCAGGTTCTTCCGGGGTGGCGGTAATCTGCACACTGGGGTCTGCGGCGATATATATGGTGATCACCGTACCCACCGTGACCATAGCGCCCTCTTCCTCACTGGCAGAGACCACGCAGCCCGTGGCGTAGGAGCCATCGTTCACCACCATGAAACAGCTGGCCACAAGCCCCCGGCTGCTCAGGATCTCAATGGCCTTATCCTGCGATGCACCGATGATCTTTGGCATCTCCACCTTTTCCGGGCCCTGACTGACCACGATCTGGATCACCTCGCCGTTCTCCATCACCTCGCCAGCCTCCGGCTCCTGCCGGATGACCTGCCCGGAGGGCACAGTATCGCTGTACTCCAGCACCGCCCGGAACAGGTACATACTGGTGTACTCGCGGTTATTCTTGATCTGCTCGTAGTCGATGCCCACAAAGTTGGGCACAAGGTTCTGTGGCTTCATTTCCTCGCTGCTGGCTGCTTCCGAGCTCGGCTCCGAGACGGGGGTCTGTTCCTCCTTGCTGCTCACGATGCCCCACAGGGTGAGCAAGATCAGAACGGAAAGCAGGATCAGGATGCCCGCCAGCAGCCCTTTCAAACTGAGCAGATGTTCCCTGCCCTGCCCGCTCTGCTCTGCCCGCGCCGGATGCATCGGGGTCTCCGGCTTCATGGTGCGTGTCAGCTCGGCGGTATATTCCTTGGAAGAAAGCGCCTGATACAGTTGCGGCACGGTCTGGATGCGCTCCATGACCTTGAGCCGCAGCCCCAGCTGCAATACATCGGAGACATAGGCCGGTACGGCAGGCTCTACGGTGCGTGCCCGGGGGTTAGAGTCCGACACCACGCGCTGGGCAGCGGGCATGGGTGCCTGCCCGCACACCATGCGGTAAAAGACGGCGGCAAGGCTGTATTCGTCGGTGTAGCGCCCCTCAAACTCGGCGGTGGTGTACTGCTCCGGCGCAGAGTAGCCTTCGTACAGCTGCTCGTGCAGGCCGCTGCCTGCGGTGCGCAGACCCACAGTGGCGTACCCAGCCAGACGGCAGCGGCCATCTGCCATCACCCGGATATTCTCCGGGCAGATGCCGCGGTGCACCAGCCCTGCCTTGTGCATGGTCGCCACGCCCTCAAACACCGGGCGCAGCATGGCGCAGGCCTCCTCTGCCCGCACCGGGGCAGGACGGTTTTCCAGCCATTGCTCCAGCGGGGTGCCGCCTAAATTTTCCAGCACCGCATACACGGTGTTGTTGGCTTCCACCACGTCCAGCACGGCTTCCAGACCGCTGGCGGGGGTAATGCGTTGGATGGCGCGGTACAGGTCTGCAAAGTCCATGCGGGTGGTCTTGAACAGCACTTCGCTCCCCTGCTTGGGGCGCAGGATGCAGTCCGCGCCCCGCTCCGCAGAAAGAGTGACGGGCAAATACTCCTTGATAGTCACCCGGAAAGCGCCCAGATTCTCCACGCCGCTGTACAGCACACCCTCGCCGTCCAGACTGCGCATCTCGCCCACAGTGTAGCGCCCGGCCAGCACCGTGCCCACCGGCAGGCAGCCCGCCGGGTTGCAGCCCTCTAAGATCTTCTCGCAATGGGGGCAGACGGTCGCCGCAGGCGGCAGTTCCCCAATGCAGAACGGACACAGGCGTTTTTGCTCCATAGTGTTCTCTCCCCTTCCAAGCTTCTATGCTTTTTATTTTATCATAGTGTTCCCCGCCGTGCAAGCTGTCCGCATTTTGGTGCACACGCAAAAAAGACCGGGGCCCGCAGCCCAAAGGGCTGACAGGCTCCGGTCTTATAGATGCAAGGGGTTTTCTCTTATGCTGCGCTTAGTGGATGAACACAGGACCCAGCGGGTTTGTGATGGGGCTTACGTAACCGCCCAGCAGCTTGGGAATAGCAAGGCTGATGTCGGGGACGTAGGTCAGCAGCAGCAGTGCAACGAACATACACAGGTAGAACGGCAGGGTCGCCTTGACCACTTTCTCCATGGGGCGCTTTGCAACGGCAGAGCCGATGAACAGAACGGAGCCAACGGGAGGAGTCAGAAGGCCGATGCCGCAGTTCAGAACCACGATGATACCGAACTGGATAGGATCGATGCCGATGGAGGTGGCGATGGGCAGCAGGATGGGGGTAGCGATCAGGATGATGGGAGCCATATCCATGATCATGCCCAGCACCAGCAGGATCAGGTCGATGAGCAGTGCAATGATGTAGGGGTTATCGGTGAGGTCGGTGATGGCGGTTGCTGCCAGATCGGGAACGTGCAGCATGGTCAGGCAGTTGCCGAACACTGCAGAGGTAGCGATCAGAATCAGCACGATGGACAGGGTGTTGACGCACTCGTCCAGAGCGTGCCACACGCCCTTCCAGTCCAGACCCTTATAGACGAACACGGAAACGAGCAGGGAGTAGATAACGGCGATAGCAGCGGACTCGGTAGCGGTAAACACACCGCCGACAACGCCGAACACCACGATGATAACAGCGGCCAGTGCCCAGATGGAGGTACCCAGCTGCTTGATAAAGCGCTTGATGCTGAACGCATCGCCCTTGGGGTAGTTGCGCTTGACCGAGATGATGTAGGAGCCGATCATCAGCACGATAGCCAGCAGAGCGCCGGGCAGGTAGCCGGCCAGGAACAGGCTGCCCACGGAGATACCACCGGCGGTGGTAGCGTAGATGACCATGTTATGGCTGGGAGGAACCAGCAGACCCTCGCAGGAGGAGGTGATGGTAACAGCGGTGGAGAAGTCTGCACCGTAGCCCTGATCCACCATCATGGGGATCATGATAGAGCCGATGGAAGCGGTATCGGCGGAAGCAGAACCGGAAATGCCGCCGAAGAAGTAGGAAGCCACGATATTGACCATGGCCATACCGCCACGCATCCAGCCCACGCAGGCGTCAGCCAGTGCGATCAGCTTTTCAGAAATGCCGCCGGAGCCCATGAGCACGCCCATGGTGATGAAGAACGGAACTGCCATCAGACTGAAGGAAGAGATACCCTTGACCATCAGGCGGCAGACGTCGGTCAGTGCCTGTCCCTGCACCAGCATGCACAGCACGCTGGACAGACCAACGGCGTATGCAATGGGGAAGCGCAGGAAGATCATAACAAAGAAGCTGACAAGAAGGACAATGATTGCCAGTGTCTGAACTGTCATATTACATTTCCTCCTTTACAAAAAAGCTCTTGATATGGTTATACAGAGACTCGATCTCGAAGATGATCATGGCAACACCGGCCAGCGGCACCGGGAAGTACATCCAGAAGCGGCTCAGCCAAGGCATGGAAACATAGAAGCCACGGCCGCCCAGCGTGGTGGCGTAGTTCCAGCCGACCGCCATCATCACCACACCAAGGACCATCACAGCCACGTCGGACAGGATGTCCAGCGCCTTGACCACTTTCTTGGGCAGGTACATATCAAAGGCAGTCATGCGGATGTGTGCGCCGCGGCGGATGGCCAGTGCAGCGCTGAGCACAGCCATGTAGCTCATGCAGGTCAGAACGACCTCCTCAGACCAGGAGGGGTCCGGAATAAAGGGGACGTAACGGCCAATGACCGACATCGTGGTAATGAGGATATCTGCAATCAGCAGGATCTTGCAGATGAACAGAACCACCTTGTAGGTAATGTCGTACGCCGGTCTGATCTTATCCAGAGTGGTAAAGATTTTCGGCATAGAAATTCCTCCATATAAAAGCCCGGCGAAGCCTGCGGGCGTATTCCCGTGGGCCTCCGCCGGGCAATGTACTACTTGGATTGGATGGAAAGCCAGCTTATGCCTTCATGTCCAGCAGCTTCTGGTACAGCTCAGCCTGATCAGAGGTGTTGTCCTTGATGACCTTAGCGCAAGCTTCCTGCCAGGGAGTCTTGTCGTCCACATCCACAACGTTGCAGCCGGAGGAGCGCAGCTCTTCCAGAACCTTGTTCTCAGCGGTCTCAGACAGATCAGCGTTGAACTTCTGGGTGTCGGCAGCAGCAGCCATAACAGCAGCCTGCTGGTTAGCGGTCAGCTTGCCCCATGCGTTGTCGGTGATAACAGCCTGCACAGCGCCCAGAGTGTGGCCGTCCAGGATCAGGTTGTTAGCAACCTCGGGGAAAGCGTTGGACTTGTAGTTTGCAATGGGCTGCTCAGCGCCATCCACAACGCCGGTCTGCAGTGCGCTGTACAGCTCGCCGAAAGCAACGACGGTGGGGTTAGCGCCCAGACCCTCGACCATGCCGTTCATAACGGGGTCGTTGGACACACGCAGCTTCATGCCCTTCAGGTCGCCGATAGCAGCAACGGGCTTGACGGTGAAGAAGTGACGGAAGCCTTCCTCGCCGTAGAACAGGCCGCGAACAGGCAGGCCCAGCTCCTGGGGCTCGTTCAGGAACTCAGGAGCCAGATCGCTGTTGGCAAAGTTCCAGAAGTGAGCACGGTTGTTGAAGGTAAAGGGGATGGACAGCAGCTTGGACTTGTTGCAGCCGTAGCTGGTCAGAGCGAAAGCAGAGATACGGCTGATATCAATGGAGGTAGAGCCGCCCAGAATAGCGTCCAGAACGTCGTTCTCAGAGCCCAGAACACCGGAAGCCTGCACATCAACGACCACAGAACCGCCGCTCAGCTCCTCGACCATCTCCTTGAAGTGAGAACCGGTCTGGCCAACGATGGTATCCAGCGGGTTGACCTCGGCGTAGACCAGAGTCACCTTGGGATCGTTGGCAGCAGCAGCTGCATCACCGGCAGCAGCAGAAGCAGAAGCAGCAGTAGAGGTGGAAGCAGCGGTAGAGGTGGAACCGCTCTTGGAACCACCGCAGGCGGTCAGAGCAACAGCAGCGGTAGCTGCACCGGCAACAGCCATAAAGCTACGACGAGAGATCATTTTCATAGGAATCGTCCTCCTTAAATAATTGTGAACTTCTCCGGGCGCACAGGTGCCGGAGCTTTCGTTCATTGACTGTACACACTTTAGCAAATTTTCCGAAATGAAACAAGGGCTTTCAAAAAATGTCCTGTTTTTCGAAAGAATGTCAAGATTGTTTTTGCCATATTGCACAAGCGTTTTTCATTTCGTTTGTGCAACACTGCTGACCAGTTGGATACATTCCTGTATTCATAATGCAAAAATAACACCCCGACAAATGTCCGTCCGGGCACTTCTCGGGGCGTTTTCTTCAGCTTTTTTGTATCCGGTCGATCAGTTCCTGCTGGGCAGAGAATTCATCGTACATGGGCTGCACCGCTGCGCGGAAGCGGGCTTTCTCGGCTTCGTCCAGCTCGGTAACGCAGATGCCCAGCTTGCGCATATTCTGCTCCGCGTCCGCTTCCCGCCGTGCCCAGAGCTCGCGTTCCTTCTGTGCGCTCTCCCGGGCGCAGGCGCGGATCACCTCCGGGAAGCTTTCGTCCAGCGCGGCAAGCTTTTCCATCACCGCCGGGCTGGCCAGCTGCACTTCCGGCACGCGGGTGTGCTCGTCCTTCAGGAAAAAGGGCGCTACCTCGTAGTGTCCCATCACCTCGTAGCTGGGCCAGTTGTTCTCTGCGCCGTCGATCTCGGCATTATGCAGGGCGGCATATACCTTGCTGTACACCACCTGCGCCGGCTTTGCCCCCAGTGCGGTGATCATGTCGCTCATCATGTCCGACTCCTGCACCCGGATGGTCAGCCCCTGCAAATCATCCAGCCCGGTCACCTTTTCCCGGGTATAGAAGCTGCGCACACCGGCGTCGAACCACGAAAGTCCCACTAAGTCCATCCCGTCCAGCATGGCCAGAAACTCGTCGCCGATGCTGCCGTCCAGCACACGCCACATCTGCTCGGCATCACTGTATAGGTAGGGCAGCTGCAATACACTGAGCTCCGGCTCGTACTCTGCCAGCTGGCTCAGGGACACGCGGGAAAAATCCACCCCGCCGAACTGCATCTGCTGGATGACGCTCTGCTCCGCGCCCAGCTCTGCCCCGCTGTAAACCAGCACCTTCACCCGGCCATCCGTGCGCTGTGCCACAAGCTCGGCAAAGGCTCTTGCCGCCTTGCTGGTAGGGTAGTCCTCCGGCTGGTTCTCGGCATAGCGCAGGATGAGCGGCTTCTCCTGCTGCGAAGAAGCAGACTGCGCCGTGCAGCCTGTGACTGCCAGTGCCGGTGCTGCCGTCAGCAGATGCAGCAGCTGACGGCGGGTCACAGCCGCGCCTCCCGGGCCGCCTTTGCCGCTTCTTTCCGGTACTGGGTGGGGGTCATGCCGGTGCGCTTTTTAAAGGCACGGGCAAAGTAACTGGCATCCTCGTAGCCCACCATGGAGGCCACCTCTGCTGCGGAGCGGAAGGGGTCGGCCAGCAGCTCTTTGGCTGCGTTGATGCGCAGCTCGGTCAGGCAGTCCAGAAAGTTCATCTTCTGGTACTTTTTGAACTGCGCCGAAAGATACGCCGGGCTGATGTGCAAGATCTCGCTCACGCTGTCCAGCGAGAGGTCGGACATATAGTTGTCTTCCATATACTTGCGCACATGATCCATCACCAGTGCGTTGCGGTCACTCTCCCCTTCCCCGGCGGGGTCGTTCTCCTGCTCCGGGGCGGTTTCCTGCTCCGGGGCTTCCGCAGCCAGCTCTGCCAGACGGCGTCCGGCTTCGATCTGCCGGATGGCGCGGCGGATGGCAGCTTCGGTCTCGTCCGGGTCCACCGGCTTCAGCAGATAGTCGCAGGCACCCAGATGCACCGCTTCGTGGGCGTACTGGAACAGGCTGTATGCCGTGATAAAGATCACCTTGCACTCCGGGCGCTGCTCCAGCACCGCGCGGGCGGCATCCAAGCCGTTCATTCCCGGCATCTCGATGTCCATCAAAATCAGGTCTGCACCCCAGAGCACGGCGGTATCGGCGGCTTTGCGTCCGTTTTCCGCCATTTCCACTGTTACCTCATGCTCGAACCGGCGCATGACGATATCCGCCAGCGCTTCCCGTTCCATCTTCTCATCATCCGCGATCAACAGACGAATCATTCCTCAAATTCCTCCTCATTCTCCACCAGCGGCAGATACAGGATCACCGCAGTTCCCCGCCCCGGCCGGGAGCGCACCACCACCCGGCAGCGGGCATCCAGCAGCCGCAAGCGGGCAGCCACATTATAAATACCGATATGTTCCCAGCGGGGCGCGGGCTGTTCCAGTGCCGTGCGCAGCTGCTGCAGCTGCTCCGGCTCAATGCCTACGCCGTTGTCCAGCACCCGGATGCACAGCAGACCTTTTTCCCGCAGGGGGATCATGCGGATGCGCACCACGCCGCCCTCTTCCTTGGGGCAGATGCCGTGCTTGAAGGCGTTTTCCACGATGGGCTGCAAGATAAAGGACGGCACCATAGTCTCGGTCAGGTCCAGCGAATCCGAGAACGCCCACTGCATCTGCACCCGGTCGCCAAATCGCACATGGTAGATGGAGTAGTATTCGTCCACAATGCGCACCTCCCGGGAGAGGGGCACCTGTTCATCATTGCTCATCAGGCTGTAACGCAGCAGATGGGAAAGCGCCATGATGAGCGCCTGTGTGCGGTAGGCGGACTCTGTGCCCGCCATCTGCTGGATGACGTTCAGGGTGTTGAACAGGAAATGCGGGTCGATCTGGCTGCGCAGCTGCTGTAACCGGCTGCGCTCCATGCGGTTCTGCAATTCCAGTGCTTCGGTCTTTTGGCGGTGCAGCTCCCGCTCGATCTCGTTTTTCTCCTGTAAGGTACTCACCTGCTGCGCCATGGAGTGCTTCATGCGGTTGAAAGACTCCGCCAGCTGCCCGATCTCCGGCTGCTTAGGCAGCGGGATGTCCGGGGTGTCGAACTGGCTGCGGCTGATGGCACGGGAAGCTACGATCATCTGGGAGACTGGGGTCAGCAGCCGCATGACCATCAGACCGGAAGCGCAGCCCAGTGCCACGCACAGCGCCACCACCACGATCTGCATCAGGGCGATCCGCTCGCCCAGCTCCGAGATCTCGGTATAAGTAGTCTGGGCGTCCAGAATCGAGGCTTTCAGCAGCTGCATGGTGTACTGGCTCAGATACCCGCCGCAGACCGAGACCTTGTTATAGTACAGCTGGGACGCCTTTGCATCCTGCCCGCTGGAAAGGCAGCCCTCCAGTTCCTCCAGCAGGGCGCTGTAGCTGCCGTAGGTGGTCTCCACTGCGCCGTAAAGCACCCACTGCTCATCGCTGACGTTCTGCAAGCCATCCATATTGGATCGGATGCGCCACAGCCACGCATTGCTGGTGGAGCAGGCTGCCCGGAGCTTTTCCAGCATTTCCTCGGTCTCGCCGTTCTCCCAGCGGTACGCTTCCAGAATGCTGATGGAACTTTCCACACCGCCCTGAAAGCGGCTGATGGCGTTAAAGTTGCCCATCTGGTCGTCCTGCACCTGCTGCACCGCCCGTGCCTGATAGCCGTTCAGGGCAAGCTGCAACGCAAAGGCCGCAAAAAAAGCTGCCAGACACAGCACCATGCGCTGCTTGAGCGTAACGCTGCGCTTCCAGTTGCGCTTTTCCATGCAAAGCTTCCCCCTTTTTTCGCTGGATAATATCCGTTAGATAATATCTTATTTTACCACGCCTTGCGGGCGGTTTGCAAGCCGGATGCACCGCCGCCGGTGCATCTTTTGCTTGCTTCTTGCCGATAAATGTGGTACTATGCCCAAAAAGGAGGGTAACTTTATGACCCAGAATGTTTGCGTTTCCGTTCAGATGGACGAAAAAAGCTTTCACGATTTTGCATCTTTCGACCTGCTGCGCCACAACAAGGGCTGGCAGCGCCCGGTGGTGTTCACCGCCATTCTGCTGGTGTGTGCCGGGATCTGCCTGAGCCAGATCGGCAAACGGGAGGGCGCCGGGCTGCTGACCGCCGTGCTGGCCATCGTAGCCCTTGGCCTGCCCGCCGTATACTTCGGCACCTTTTTTTCGAACCTCTCCAAGCAGATCAAAAAGCTGGGTCTGCCCCGTCCCTTCTACCGTTTGGAGCTGGACGCCGCCGGGCTTTCGGTCTGGATGGCCGGTGCGCAGAATAAGGCTGAGCCCACCAACCGCTACACTTGGAACACCGTGTACTGCGCCTACCGCACCAAAGAGGCGGTGTACATCTACGTCCAGAAGAATCAGGCCTATCTGCTGAACGAGAGCATGGATGCCGCATGGAGCCTGCTGGGCAGTGCCCTGCCCGCCGCCAGCCTGCACGACTGCCGGAAGTAAGGAAGATTTTTTATAATTTGCAGAACATCCAAGCCGACAGGCTTGGCTGTTCTGCTTTTTTCACGCAGGGACAAAACAAAAACCCACGATGCGGCAAAGCAAAAGCGCAGCGTGGGTACGGAAATAGCGTTATAACATTTTAGCGGGCGAGGGTGTACTTGTGCAGGGTCTTGCGCACTGCGCCGTTACCGGCGTACAGCTCCTTGACCATGCCCTCGATCTTTTCGCCCAGACCAACGGCGTACAGATCCACACCGAACACATCGGCACGGCTGTACAGAGCCTTCAGGCAGCTGAAGTCCTGCTCGCCTTCCTTGACCTGCAAGGGGCTGACGACGGCCTGCAGCTCAGCCAGCAGCGGATCGGGAGAGATCTCGAAGGGCTGGCCGTTGTCGTCGATGCCCTTCAGGTAGCGGGCATAACCTGCCAGCACCAGCGGGATCAGCACGAGGTTGGACTTGTCCAGACCGCGCTCCTCGTAAGCCTTGATGGTCTCGCCGAAGCGGATCGCCAGCTTCTGGGAGGTATCGGTAGCGATACGCTGGGGAGCATCAGGCATGAAGGGGTTGGGCAGACGGCGGTTGATGACAGCGCCGATGAACTCGTAGGGGTTCAGCACGCCGGGATCAACGACCACGGGCATCGCCTCGATATAGCCGATCTTCTGGATGAAGGAGCGCAGATCCTCGTCTGCCATCTCGGCAGAGATGAGGGTGTAGCCCAGCATACAGCCATAGATAGACATGGCAGTGTGCAGGGGGTTCAGGCAGGTGCAGACCTTCATCTTCTCGATCTTGTCCACGGTCTCGCGGTCGCAGTACAGCACACCGCCCAGCTCCAGCGGAGGACGGCCATTGGTGTAGTGATCCTCGATGCACAGGTACTGGGTCTCCTCGGCGTTGACGAAGGGAGCGGTGAAGGTGTGCTTCTCGGTAACGATGGTGTAGTTATCCTCAAAGCCATCCTTTGCCAGCATCTCCTGCACCTTTGCGTCCGGGCGCGGGGTGATCTTGTCGATCATGCTCCACGGGAAGGTGATCTTGGTCTCGTCCTGCACATAGGCAAGGAACTCTGCGGGCACCAGACCCTGCTCCACCCACTTTGCAGCGTAGGCGTGGACAGCGGTCTTGACCTTATCGCCGTTGTGAGAGCAGTTATCCATGCTCTGGACGGTCAGGGGCAGCTTGCCGGCCTTGAAGCGCTCGTACAGCAGAGCGGTGACCTTGCCCATCGCCAGAACGGGGGTCAGGCCGCGCTCCAAGTCAGCGGGAGCAACGCCGTAGCCCTTCTCAGTGATGGTAAAGGAGATCATCTGCAGGCTGGGGTTCTGGAAGATCTCCACCAGACGTGCCCAGTCGGCACCGAAGGAATAATCTGCCTTCAGACTCTCGGTAACGGAAGCGATGACCTTCTTCTCGATCTCGCCGGTGGACTTCAGGCAAACCAGCAGGCTCAGGTTATCGTAGGGCTGGTAAGCCTTGTCGATGATCTCGTAGTCGAAGCTCTCGGCCACGATGACGCCGCGGTCGTACTTGCCGCTGTTCAGTGCGTCGTTCAGCACGGCAGCGGGGAAAGCGCGGAAGATGTTGCCGGCACCGAAGTGCACCCAAGTGGGCTCGGCGTGAGTCTTGGCCTTCACAGCCTCAATATCGAATTTGGGCAGCTCGTAGCCCTTTTCTGCCCACTCGGCGGACAGATTGCCGTTTTTAATATCAGACAGCTTCATAGTAATCAGCCCTTCTTTTCTTCATCCAGACGGTCCAGCAGATCCCAGATACCCAGCATATACTGGATGCCCAGAGCACGGTCATACTTGCCATAGCCGGGGCGGCAGACGCCGGGACCTTCCTCCCACAGCTGACGGCCGTGGTCGGGGCGGATGTAGCCCTCAAAGCCGCAGTCATGGTATGCGCGCATTACCTCAATGATGCCGGTCTCGCCGCAGCAGTCGCGGTGCGCAGCCTCAGAGAAGTCGCCGTTGGGGAAGTGGTGGATGTTGCGGACGTGACCGAAAGCAATACGGTCGCAGTGCTTGCGGATGATCTCGGCGCAGTTATTGTTGGGGTTTGCGTTCAGGCTGCCGGTGCACAGGGTCAGGCAGTTGTACGGATCGTCCACCATCTTCAGGAAGCGGTCGATGCTGGGCTCGTCCACCAGCAGGCGGGGCAGGCCGAAGATATCCCAAGGGGGGTCGTCCATGTGGATAGCCATCTTGATGTCGCACTCGCGGCAGGTGGGCATCAGGGCTTCGAGGAAGTACTTCAGGTTCTCCCACAGCTTCTCCTTGGTGACAGGGGCGTAGGCCTTGAACAGCTCGTCCAGCTTTGCCATGCGCTCCGGCTCCCAGCCGGGGAAGGTCATGTTATACTTCTCGGTAAAGGACATGATATACTCAGCCATGGCCTTGTAATCGCCCTTGATCTTGTCCTTCTCGTAGAACAGTGCGGTAGAACCGTCGCCTACCGGGTGGAACAGGTCGGTGCGGGTCCAGTCGAAGATGGGCATGAAGTTGTAGCAGATGACCTTGACACCAAACTTGGACAGGTTGCGGATGCACTGCTTGTAGTTCTCGATATACTGGTCGCGGGTGGGCAGACCGATCTTGATATCGTCGTGGACGTTGACGGACTCGACAACATCCATATCAAAGCCGTAGGCGTGGATCTGGTCTGCAACCTTCTGGATCTCGTCGATTTCCCAGATCTCGCCGGGCATCTTGTTGTGCAGTGCCCAGACGATGCTGGTCACGCCGGGGATCTGCTTGATGTCGCTCAGGGTGACGGGGTCGTTGCCCTCGCCATACCAGCGCCAACCCATTTTCATAGGCATAGAGAAGTTCCTCCTGTCGTTATTTATCATGTGGCACGCGCAGAACGCCTGCACGCTCTTCTTGCTTATATTCTAATATATCAGTTGTAAAATAGCAATACGCGCAATGCCAATTTTTTGTGTTTATTCTTGTATACTTTACACAAAAACGGCAAAATGCCAGTTTTTTAACAAGGTTTTTGGGCAGTGTGCTGCTTTCCTTCCATAGATTCCCCGCTCTGCCGCTGGGCTGCCCAAGCAATAGCTTGTAACCACAAGCGTGTATAACTCTGACCCGCCCGGCGCAAAAAGCAGCCGGTTGACAATTCCTGTAAAAACCTTTATATTCAAGACACGCAGCGCTCCGCGAAAACTGCCGGGCGCACCATCTGGTTCTATATATAAAGGAGGATCCGCTATGGTTTCACCTGACAAGTGCATCGCCGGGCGTTCCGCTGCCGATTGGATCGCGGCATATCCCGTGGTCTCCGACCTCTGCGCTCTGAAGGAGACTGCATGGGTAAACCCGGACAAGCTGCCCTTTGCACAGGCTGCGGCTGCCTGCCCGCTGACCTTTGCCGACATCGAGGACGCCGCCGCGCGGCTGGAGCGTTTTGCCCCCTACCTTGCCGCCGTCTTTCCAGAAACTGCTGCGACCGGCGGCATCATTGAATCCCCTGTCCGACCCATCCCCCGGATGCAAAAGGTGCTGGAAGAGCGCAGCGGCACCCCCATCGCCGGACAGATATGGGTCAAGCTGGACAGCCACCTGCCTATTTCCGGTTCCATCAAAGCCCGTGGCGGCATTTACGAGGTGCTGAAAACCGCCGAGGACATTGCCCTGCACAGCGGAATGCTGCACCTGACCGACAACTACGCCGTTCTGGCAGAGGAGCGTTTCCGCAAGCTGTTCTCGCGGTATTCCATCGCTGTGGGCTCCACCGGCAATCTGGGGCTTTCCATCGGCATCATGAGCGCAAAGCTGGGGTTTCAGGTCACCGTACATATGTCCGCTGACGCGCGGCAGTGGAAAAAAGACCTGCTCCGCAGCCGGGGCGTCAAGGTGGTGGAATACGCCTCCGATTACAGCATCGCCGTGACCGAGGGGCGCAAGCTGGCGGCGAGCGCCCCCTACTGCCACTTTGTGGATGACGAAAACTCCAAGACACTCTTTCTTGGCTATGCCGTGGCTGCGCTGCGGCTGAAAAAGCAGCTGGACGCGCAGGGCGTCACCGTGGATGCAGAGCATCCCCTCTTCGCCTATCTGCCCTGCGGCGTGGGCGGCGGCCCCGGCGGCGTGGCCTTTGGCCTGAAGATGCTGTTCGGCGATGCCGCACACTGCTTTTTTGCCGAGCCCACCCACTCCCCCTGCATGATGCTGGGCATGGCTACCGGCGAAAACAGCAGCGTCTGTGTGCAGGACTTTGGCATCGACAACCGCACCGCCGCCGATGGTCTTGCCGTGGGGCGTGCTTCCGGCTTTGTGGGCGGGTTGATGCGCCCCTTTATGAGCGGCTGCTACACCCTGCAGGACGAGCGGATGTATACCCTTCTGGCACAGCTGGCAGATGCCGAAGATCTTTACCTCGAGCCCAGCGCTCTGGCGGGAATGTATGGCCCGGTGCTCACCCAGCCCGGGCAGCTGCTTGGCGCTTACACCGAAGCTGCCCTGCCCGCCGGTACGCTGGCAAACGCCACCCATCTGGTCTGGGCCACCGGCGGGAATATGGTCCCCCAGGAAGAAATGCAGCGCTACTACGCAAAAGGCAAGGCGCTGGCACAGAAATAAACAAAAGCCGCCTTTCGTGCCAAACAGCACAAAAAGCGGCTTTTTATCATTTTATTTCAGGAGCAAGGAGCCTTACGGAAGCTTATTCCGGCAGATCCTCTTCGTTCTCCAGGCTGTGCCAGACGTTCTGGACTGCTGTGCACTGAAGCCATACGAGCCACTTTTGATTGTTTGATCACAGTATACCATATTTTAAATTTTATCGCAAGTACGATATTATTTTATAAGTGCACTTTCAATTTCTGTTTGTTTTCTCTCAGCTATTTGGTTCTTGTCATGTAACCGTCTATCCCATCTTTTCAGGTCAAAAAGGCTTCGTCCTCTACTATTTCTCCGCCGACTGTCACTGTCCCAGTCAAAGATGCACTTTCATCTGCATCTTTATTTCTTACCGATAAAACCGCACTTTTAAATAAGTATCATTTCTTCATCGTTTCCTGCTATTTTGGGGTTATTCTAGGCTGCTCTGCATGGTTTTCTGTATTTATAGGGTAAAGTTTTCCACCATTTTATGAGGGCTGTTGCAAAGTATCTCTGGCGGCTCTGGTGACTTAAAAAGTAAATTTCAATTCTTTTTCGCACACTATCTAAAATATTATTGCTAAATCTCATCAAATTGTCACCTTTGGCTTGACACTTACATGAAATGGTGATAGCTTTGTGATAGCAATTCGTCTCATTTTGCGCACGATTACAACAATTGGAGGAATCACCGTGAAAAAGAAAATTCTAGCTCTCCTATTGACGGCTACATTGTGCTTATCACTGGCCGTCCCCTGCTTCGCAGCATCAAAACCAGCAGTTGAGGTCATGTGGACTTCGTTCTACATGAACTATGTTGGTGGCGTTGAGCCTACCATCTATTTTCGAAATAATTCAGGCAAAACCATAAAATACATCGACTGGTATCTGACTGCATATAACGCTGTTGGCGACCCTGTCCGCTGCGATGTGAGCCGTAAATCTACCGTCATCGCTGAAACTGTCGGCCCAATCCCTACTTTTGTGGCAAGCCCCAAGCCATCTTCTGATATTTACGCGAACACCGACAGTCATGTAGATAACGATAATCCGTTCAAGCAATATAATATTCTTAGTTACTACATTAACGATGGTGATAATCAAAAGGCCGTTTACTCAGACAAAAACGGAAATTTCTTTTCTCACACATCCGACTGGATTATTGGCAGTAACGATACTTACGCATATCTGACGGACGATGAAGTGCGCAATGCTATCTACGATGGCGACTGCAAAACGACATTCGAGGTCTGCTGGTACAACACCACTATTGACGACTTCCGGGTTGCTAAGGCTGTTGTCACCTTTATGGATGGAAGCAAAACCACCGTTTCCGGTTCTAACGTCTACTCGAAATATTATAATCACCATCTGACAAATGGTCCCTTTATGTCCCAACTCTCAAAATATAGTGCGGTGTACAGCTACTCCGATTATGTCAAGTACAATCCTGATCTAGCCGCTGCATTCGGCGATAACCAAAAAGCGCTCTTCGAGCATTTCATCAACAATGGCATGAAGGAAGGCCGTCAGGCAAGCAGCGAGTTTAACCTTGCTGCATACAAGGCAAACAACCCAGATTTGGTATCCATCTTTGGTGACGACAACGCAAAATACTACGAACACTACATTTCCAGCGGCAAGGCGGAAGGTCGCAAAGCTATCTAATTCATGACTAAAAATGCCCTTGCTCCATCTACGGAGTGAGGGCATTTACTTTACATTTTTGTTTTGATAGTTATTTAACATTGTTCGAGCGTGAAAAATCCAGTGTATTTGCTGTGGAGATGTAATATTTCCCCTCCTTCTAGCACCCTGTTTTCCAGAAAAACACCCGAAATCCCCCCATTTCTGGGTGAAATCTACTCAAAACCGACCATAAACGACACAAAAGTAGGAGTAAAATACCGCTTCGGTCATTGAATCGGTGACGCAATCGGTGGGGTTGTTTTTGCCATTTTGGGCATAAACCGATCTCCTCTTCCGGAAAAATCCGAAAGGTCACGGTGGTACACTTCTGTTCCATGCCGCCGGGGATACCATTTGAAGCCCCCTTACAAGGGTGTCGATTTGTGACACATCCTTACGACAGCACAATATAAATCATTGCCCAAACCACCAATGCAAGCCCCAGCATTCCAAGCGAGAACAGCAAATTGATAACTACATCGCTCTGATCTGCGCTGTTCTGCGGCTCTGTATCCATCTTTTCTTCCGTGTCCACTCGTGTCGATTGGCTTGAATGCACTGTACTGTGATAGCTTACACGGCTGCCGGAGCTGGACGAGCTGGGAAATGTGCTCTTGAAGGTCTGCGAATAGTGGGCGTAACCCTCTGCACCCTTGCCAAAATATCCGTAATCTGCCATGTGCTGTACATCCTTTCTGTGCCTTTTCTAGGCCTCTAAGCTGATTATAACACAGCGATAGTACGATAAAAAGGAATTTCAGTTCACATTCCGTAAAAGTTCCGGGCAACCAGTGTCAATTTGAAACGAGTTTGATTTTTTGAACCTTAAACATCGGTGTACAAGGGGTACAAACAAGATAAAATAGAAATGAGGGGCGATAGAGCGGAAA